>Ga0302347_1000181_pt1 | contig 116470 bp, 98 predicted proteins | sample PhyWR1_FD_202178 | JGI IMG/M metagenome (GOLD analysis project Ga0302347, IMG submission 202178) | Leaf surface microbial communities from wheat plants in UC Gill Tract Community Farm, Albany, California, United States - DLSL W.R1 (v2)... | ecosystem: Host-associated > Plants > Phyllosphere >... | reverse complement strand
CTAACAGCCAGGAAAGCAGTGCATCAACCTCGCAAAACCGATTTCTTACGATAACCTCACAATCGTTGCTAAATTCACAATTTAGTAAGGTATCGATTGACCTGACGGGCGTTTTGCGCGGTAAGTCAGGATCGGCGAAAATGGCCGGTGTGGAGACACTGACTGCCGGGTGAGCGACCAAATACCATTTTTCTTCCGGACTCACGGGTGTCAGCTGTTCGCCGATACCTTCGGCAAACGCCGCATGTCCGCGTACAAATACCGGCACATCTGCCCCTAACTGGCGGCCTAGCTCTGCCAGTTCATCTTCCGTGCAGCCGGTATTCCAGAGCTGGTTTAATACCACCAGAGTGGTGGCTGCATTAGATGACCCGCCGCCGAGTCCGCCGCCCATGGGCAGTCGTTTTTCAACGCCGAGATTAGCGCCGGCCCCTGTGGGTAGCGTGCCTTTGGCGCGAGTAAAAGAGACCAACAGCTGTGCTGCACGCATAATCAGGTTATCAGCATCATCAACCCCCGGCAGCGGCGACGCCAGAGAGATCTTGCCATCCTGACGCAGCTCAACCGTCAGGGTGTCGCCATAGTCCAGAAATTGGAATAAGGTTTGCAGGTTATGGTAACCGTCAGCGCGACGTCCGGTGATATAAAGGAAAAGATTTATTTTTGCCGGAGAGGGCCAGCGCGTTATCATTGGCCAACCGTCCAGTTATCCATTTTTAATTTAATACGTAGCGTCCCGGTGCTGAGTTCCATATTTGAGGGAAGAGCCGGGTTGATACTGTTATCATAGCCGCTATAGACAACTTTCCACGTTTTACCATTTTGCTGATAATTGAGCTCTTTTAGCTGATATTTATCATCGAGACGGTAATCTGTTGCCTCACCAGGCAGGCCGAGTATCCACTGACGTAAGCTATTTAGCGGGATCGGCATACCGCTCAGCCTGGCCAGCGTTTGTTCCGCATCCTTAGTCACATAGCGGTCGCCATTACCGGTCGTCAGCTGTACCTGGTCGGGCAGAACATTGAGTTCAAGCTCTGTACTGCCTAATGGGTTGGTGAGCAGCAGGCGGTAGCGTTCAGGATTGGTTTGCTGCCAGTTAAAACGCGCATAAATTTTTCGGTCATCGGCCAGATAAGCAAAGGCTCCGCGGGTTTGATATTGAGTAATCTTCTGCACAGCTTGCTGATGCTGCCGCCATTCAGGTGAGTCAGGACTTTTCCCTGGTTCAGTCGGTGAGTGAGTCACACAGGCCGTCAGTACTAAACTGGCCAGCGGCAAAAGGTGTTTCAGACGAAGTCCTGTAATCAACATGGTCAGCTTATCCATTAATACATTTGGGCAATTATCATTAATGCTAACGACAGTATAAGAGGGCGTCTACTATCATCTTGTCCTAAATCATAAATAAGCACAGCGCGTTGCTATGCGCAGCTCCCTTTTATTGGTCGCGCGCATCCTGTATGATGCTCCAACAAATCCTTATCAACGTTAAGTCTTACTCAGATTGCGATATGAGCCTGTTAGCACTAGGAATTAACCACAAAACAGCACCGGTATCGCTGCGAGAGCGTGTCACGTTTTCGCCGGATACGCTCGACCAGGCGCTGGGAAGTCTGCTTGCCCAACCTTTGGTGCAGGGCGGGGTGGTGCTGTCTACGTGTAACCGAACAGAACTTTATCTGAGTGTTGAGCAACAAGAAAATCTTCATGAACAGCTGGTTAATTGGCTATGCAATTACCACAACCTTAATGAAGATGAAGTGCGTAAAAGCCTTTACTGGCATAAAGGTAATGATGCTGTCAGCCATTTAATGCGTGTCGCCAGTGGTCTTGACTCACTGGTCCTCGGCGAACCGCAGATCCTCGGGCAGGTAAAAAAAGCCTTTGCGGACTCGCAAAAAGGCCAGGCGCTCTCCGGTGAACTTGAACGTATGTTCCAGAAATCGTTCTCGGTTGCCAAGCGTGTCAGAACTGAAACGGATATTGGTGCCAGTGCCGTTTCCGTTGCCTTTGCTGCCTGTACTCTGGCTCGGCAAATTTTTGAGTCACTCTCCGAAGTTACCGTTTTACTGGTGGGCGCAGGGGAAACCATTGAACTGGTGGCCCGCCACTTGCGTGAGCATAAAGTCAAAAAAATGATTATTGCTAACCGTACACGTGACCGCGCGCAATTACTCGCAAACGAAGTTGGGGCTGAAGTTATTAGCTTAAGTGAAATAGATGTGCGTTTAGCGGATGCAGATATCGTTATTAGTTCAACAGCCAGCCCGTTGCCTATTATGGGCAAAGGTATGGTTGAACGTGCATTAAAAACGCGTCGCAATCAGCCGATGCTGCTGGTGGATATTGCTGTACCTCGGGATGTTGAACCTGAGGTGGGTAAACTGCCTAACGTCTACCTTTATAGTGTGGACGATCTTCAGGCTATTGTTCAGACAAATCTCGCCCAGCGTCAGGCTGCCGCCGTGCAAGCCGAAACGATTGTGGCGCAGGAATCCTGTGAGTTTATGGCCTGGCTACGGGCGCAGAATGCGTCAGAAACCATTCGTGAATATCGTCACCAGGCTGAAGAAATACGCGATGATCTCACTGCCAGAGCGCTCGCCTCCTTACAGCAAGGCGGTGATGCGGAAGCGGTGCTTCAGGAACTGGCATGGAAGCTGACTAATCGTTTGATTCATACCCCAACAAAATCTCTGACGCAGGCCGCCCGTGACGGTGACCATGAACGTCTGCAAATCCTGCGTAACAGCCTCGGGCTGGATTAGATTAAATCCAATAACTCTTATTACAAGGTGAAACACCGCCTATGAAGCCTTCTATTGTTGCTAAACTGGAAGCCTTACAAGAACGTCATGAAGAAGTTCAGGCCCTGTTGGGCGATGCTGCAACTATCGCCGACCAGGATCGTTTTCGTGCGTTATCGCGTGAATATGCACAGTTAAGCGACGTGTCAGCTTGCTTCCTGCAATGGCGCCAGGTTCAGGAAGATATTGAGACTGCTGAGAGTATGCTCAGCGATCCTGAAATGCGTGAAATGGCACAGGAAGAATTAAATCAGGCCAAAGCCAGCAGTGAAGAATTAGAACAACAGCTGCAAGTGCTGTTGCTGCCAAAAGATCCTGATGATGAGCGTAATGCGTTTGTCGAAGTCCGTGCCGGTACCGGCGGAGATGAAGCGGCTCTGTTTGCAGGCGATCTGTTCCGTATGTATAGCCGCTATGCAGAGTCTCGCCGCTGGCGTGTCGAAGTCATGAGCGCTAACGAAGGCGAACACGGCGGATTTAAAGAAGTCATTGCTAAAATCAGCGGTGATGGCGTCTATGGACGACTGAAATTTGAGTCAGGCGGACATCGCGTTCAGCGTGTTCCGGCGACAGAATCACAAGGGCGTATTCATACTTCTGCCTGTACTGTTGCGGTGATGCCAGAAATTCCTGAAGCGGAATTACCGGATATTAACCCGGGTGATTTACGTATCGATACCTTCCGTTCTTCTGGGGCGGGTGGTCAGCACGTCAACACCACCGATTCTGCGATTCGTATTACCCACTTACCGACAGGTATCGTGGTGGAATGTCAGGATGAGCGCTCTCAGCATAAGAACAAGGCAAAAGCGCTTTCGGTATTAGGCGCGCGTATTCATGCGGCTGAAATGGCAAAACGTCATCAGGAAGAGGCTTCCACTCGTCGCAACCTGTTAGGTTCCGGTGACCGCTCTGACCGCAATCGGACCTACAACTTCCCTCAGGGAAGGGTGACCGATCATCGTATTAACCTGACACTTTACCGTCTGGATGAGGTGATGGAAGGCAAAATTGATGCCCTGATCGAGCCGATAGTACAGGAGTTCCAGGCAGACCAACTGGCTGCATTGTCTGAGCAGGATTAATGGATTTTCAGACCTGGATAACCCATGCGGTTACGCAGCTTAAGTACAGTGACAGTCCAAAACGCGATGCACAGATCCTGCTGGGGTTTGTGACGGGGAAATCCCGTACATTTCTTCTCGCGTTTGCGGAAACGACTCTGACCGACGTCCAGTACAGCCAGCTAGAAATCTTGCTGGCTCGTCGGGTTAAGGGCGAACCTGTCGCTTATCTGGTCGGGGAGCGAGAGTTCTGGTCGCTCCCTTTGCGTGTTTCTCCCGCAACCTTGATCCCACGTCCTGATACCGAATGCCTGATAGAGCACGCTTTAACCTGCCTGCCATCGCATCCTTGCCGTATCCTGGATTTAGGAACTGGAACTGGGGCGATAGCACTGGCGCTGGCGAGCGAACGTCCGGACTGCGAGGTGACAGCATTAGATGTTGTTCCTGAGGCCGTGGCTTTGGCTCGCAGTAATGCGGAGAGTCTGGGTATCACCAATGTAAAGGTGCTACACAGCCATTGGTTTAATGCGCTGGATGCTCAACGTTTTGCTCTGATAGTCAGTAATCCTCCCTATATCGATGGTGACGATCCTCATCTCTCTCAGGGCGATGTGCGCTTTGAACCTAAAAGTGCACTGGTTGCTGATAATCACGGCCTTGCTGATATTGAAATACTGGTCAGCCGGGCTCGGGATTTTCTTGAACCTGATGGCTGGTTGGTTCTGGAGCATGGATGGCAGCAAGGTGCTCAGGTGCGGGAGTTATTTTTAAGCGCTGGTTTTACCGATGTGAGTACTAATAAAGATTATGGGGATAACGAGCGCCTGACATCGGGACGATATATTCCGTGATAAAGGTTCAGCGTTAAACCAAAAGTGCCTTTTAGGCCATAAATATTGGCTTTCACTATGGGTTTATCGTGATAGCGGCGGTGTTAGCTGACTGGCACCGTATTTAGCGTTATTATTTATGTCACTTTGGAATTTATTGGCCAGCGAATATCAGTAAAACCAGTAGGTCTATAGCCAAAATAACTCAAGTTACTTATAGGCGCAAAGAGAAGGCAGTCGATGAGCATAGATAAACTCTGTGATTCGGCAGTCTGAACGCCAGCAGCCCTGAGCAACTTGAAGTATGACGGGTGTACAGGTTTGTTATTTGTCTGGAGCGGTGGTGCACGACGTCCTCATTGCATTCACCACCACTAAAATATCGTTATTGGGGTAAGTATGAAGTCGTTAGCCGATTTCGAATTTAATCAGGCACCACTTTGTGAAGGCATGATTTTAGTTTCACAACTGATTCGGGATGACTTCCCCGTTGCCGAGGTCAATCGGCAACTCAGTCAGTTGGTTGCACTGGCGCGTGAAGAAATCTGCGAAGGCCAGCATCCTGACTTGCAGCTTCAAAAATTGCTTGAGCTATTTTATGGTTCATGGGGATTTAAAGATGCGAGTGGCGTTTATCGACTGTCGGATGCGTTATGGCTGGATAATGTATTGAAACAGCGACAGGGCAGTGCCGTGTCTCTGGGGGCTATTTTATTATGGGTCGCCGACCAGTTGAACATCCCGCTTATGCCGGTTATTTTCCCGACACAGCTTATTTTACGTGCGGACTGGATGGACGGTGAAATGTGGCTGATCAATCCATTTAACGGCGATACGCTTGATGAACATACTCTTGAGGTTTGGCTGAAAGGGAATGTCAGCCCGACAGCAGAACTGTATGAAGAGGATCTCGAAGAGTCAGATAACGCAGAAGTGATCCGCAAATTGCTGGATACTTTAAAATCGTCACTGATGGAAGAGCGTCAAATGGAACAGGCCCTTCGTGTCAGTGAAGTCTTGCTGCAATTTAATCCTGAAGATCCCTATGAAATTCGCGATCGCGGTCTGATTTATGCGCAGCTGGACTGCGAACATGTAGCGCTTAATGATTTAAATTATTTTATTGAGCAATGCCCTGAAGACCCGATCAGTGACATGATCAAAGTACAAATTAATGCGATTGCGCATAAGCAGATAACTCTTCATTAAGCGCACACCTAATTAAGGCGAAGATATGAAACAGAAAGTGATTAACATTGGTGATATCAAAGTCGCAAACGACCTGCCCTTTGTCCTGTTTGGTGGGATGAATGTGCTGGAATCGCGTGACCTGGCGATGCGCATCTGCGAACACTACGTTCAGGTAACGCAGAAACTGGGTATCCCGTACGTGTTTAAAGCGTCATTTGATAAAGCTAACCGTTCATCAATTCATTCTTACCGTGGCCCAGGCCTGGAAGAAGGGATGAAAATCTTTCAGGAACTGAAAGAGACTTTTGGTGTGAAAATCATCACTGATGTCCATGAAAGTTCACAGGCACAACCAGTTGCCGAAGTGGTGGATGTCATTCAGCTTCCCGCATTTTTGGCCCGCCAGACCGACCTGGTTGAAGCTATGGCGAAAACCGGGGCGGTTATCAACGTCAAAAAACCTCAGTTTGTCAGCCCGGGACAAATGGGTAATATTGTCGACAAATTTGCTGAAGGCGGCAATGACAAGGTTATTCTGTGTGACCGTGGTACGCAATTCGGTTATGACAACCTGGTTGTTGATATGCTTGGTTTTAGCGTAATGAAACAAGTGTCTAACGGTGCCCCGGTTATTTTTGACGTCACTCATGCCCTGCAATGTCGCGATCCGTTTGGTGCGGCGTCCAGCGGACGTCGTGGACAAGTCGCTGAACTCGCTCGTGCAGGTATGGCTACAGGCCTGGCAGGACTGTTTATTGAAGCGCATCCCGATCCGGCTAATGCACTGTGTGACGGTCCTTCAGCTCTGCCGCTGGCGAAACTGGAAGGTTTCCTGAGCCAGATTAAAGCCATCGATGACCTGGTGAAAGGTTTTGATGCGCTGGATACCAGCAACTAATTTCACTTATTGGTGATATAAAAAAACCCTTGTCATGCGACAAGGGTTTTTTTTGTCTGTCTGATTTAATCAGGCAAAAATAGTCATCAAGTAAGCGGCAAATAACGCTAAATGCGCTGAACCGTTAAGGACGTTGGTACGCCCGGTTGAAAACGATATCTGGCACAGCACAAGCGCTGACACCATCACGACCATCTGCGGACTGCCTAAAGCGAAGACTATTTCATTACCGGTTATCATGGCGATAATGGTCACAGCAGGAACCGTCAGTGAAATCGTCGCCAGTACTGAACCGAAGAACAGATTCATAGCACGCTGTACCTGATTATTCAGCACTGCTCGCAGAGCGCCGAGCCCTTCAGGAGAGAGGATCAGTAACGCTATCAGGAAGCCGGTAAACTGCTCAGGTGCATTGAGACTACTGAGTAAAAACTCCAGAGGGTTGGCATTCATCTTGGTGACAGCAATAACGGCTATCAGATGCACAATCAGCCAGGCCGTATGCCATTTTGAACTATGAGCTGACGGCTTGCCGTGGTGTGGGTCTCCATCATCACTTTCATCTTCGTGATCATAGATAAACAAACTCTGGTGCGTTTTGGTTTGAATTAACAGAAATACGCCATACATAGCCGCAGAAATCAGCGCGACTAACAGCGCCTGAGCGGTAGAGAAGTTTCCTGCTGGCAGAGCCATAGGGAATACCAGCACGATAATCGCGAGTGGAAATAGCGCTATCAGATACTGTTTGAGACCAAACAGGTTCAGATACTGTGTGGCGAATTTACGGCCACCCAGTAACAAGGAAAAGCCGACTAAACCACCCGTTACAATCATAATGATGGAATAAAGCGTATCACGCATTAACGTCGGAGCAGCGTCACCGGTTGCCATAAGGGCCGATATCAGGCTCACCTCAAGAATAACCACCGATAAGCTAAGAATAAGCGAGCCATAGGGTTCACCAAGACGGTGTGCCAGAACGTCGGCATGGCGCACAACGCTGAATGCACTCGTCAGAATAGCGACCAAGGCTAAAATATTGATCCCCACGACAACCGGCAGAGACTGACTGGAACCCCACATTGCCAGCACTGCCAGGGCGAGCACCGGGAAAATGAGAGAACTCTCCTTGTGGCGGGTTTTAACCGGCTCGTGTTGTATTTTTGACATTAAACGACTCCATTTCTGCAGATGATAACGAGTTTGTTTGCTGTAGCTCTGTTTCTAAGTGTAACAATATAGCAAAAAAAGGACTTTTTTACTTAAAAATTTACTTTTTTTTACCGCCTTTGTTGTTATTTTAATTTAGATCCCTATAAAAAGTGGTTTGTGTATATTTATTCAATTAAAACATCGAGATACAATTTTTATTGGAGCAAAATAAGATGTCTTTTGGCGTCTTCTGGTTATTCGCAAACTCAATCCTGAGTAAGAGGTCTTTTCCTTGGTTCAGTGGCGATCCGTGCTGAATAAACGAGCCGCTGGGATGACAACTGAAGTGTAGCAGCAGATCAAAACCCGAATATTTCATTCTTTTTTAGGAATAACATTATTTTCATAGCCTGACCAGAAAGGATCTGCTGACCTCGAGTCAATAGTTTAGCTCATCCTAATACCTGAAAATTGAAATCAGGCGCATATTTGACATTGATTATCATCAGTTAATTGATTATGGTCATTTTATCAGTCGATTGAATAGGATGATTCAATGTGGTTCAGTATAGGGATATTTGTGGTGGTGGAGACGTAACGTGTTAACCAGAGATTTCTTAATGAAAGCAGACTGTAAGACCGCTTTTGGTGACATTGAGGAATCAATATTATGGAGCCCTGAGCAACGATCCGCTTCTCTGGCGGCGACACTGGCCGGGCGTCCTGACCAAGGGCCGATATGGCTGTTTGGGTATGGTTCTTTAATATGGAATCCCGCGTTTGAATACCAGGAGGCTGCCCCGGCAACACTGAGCGGCTGGCATCGTGATTTCTGTCTACGACTGACTGCCGGACGAGGTACCGCAAGCTATCCTGGTCGAATGCTGGCGTTAACCGCCGGCGGTGAAACTACCGGGGTGGCGTTTCGTCTTCCTGATAACGGACTTGAGGATGAGCTTGCCCTGGTCTGGAAGCGTGAAATGATAACCGGTTGTTATCTACCGACCTGGTGTCCGCTCGCTCTGGATGACGGTCGTCAGGTGAACGCCCTGGTGTTCATTATGGATCCTAACCATCCTCTTTATGACGGCGATTCTCGTGCTGAAAAAATTGCGCCACTGATTGCTACCGCCAGCGGTCCGCTGGGCAGTAATGCTCAATATTTGTTTTTGCTTGAACAGGCGATGCAAGAGCGTGGAATGCAAGATGAAGGGGTTGCTGAGCTGGCGAGAAAGGTCCGCGAACAGTTAACTCAGCCTGCGGGCTGATGGTTTGAAGCGAACAGGCTGTGATAGCCGGGCAAGTACAGCGGGTGCCCGGTAGTTGTACAGGAGAATTTAAAAGGTTAAGACCTTATCTGCAGCCAGAACCCACTCTGCCAGTTCCACCAGTGTTCCAATATTAACGCCTTCTATTAACGGGAGTGCGCTGACACCTCGGCCTTCTGCACAGGTCTTACACAATTTGATCGGTACAGCTTGCGCAGTCAAAATTTCCAGCATTTGCTGGATATTATAACCTTCTGCGGGTTTTTGTCCGTTAATTCCGGCCGTCACCGCGTCGGACATTAAAAAGAGTTTTATTTCCGCTCCCGGAGTCTGCTCACCGAGCGCAATGGCTAAACGTAAACTATTAAACAGTGATTCACTGCCATAAGCGGCACCGCTGGTAATAATGACGATTTTTTGCACTTGTCTTCCCTCTGCTTATCACGACATCAGGAAAGTATAATCAATGATTAATTGCCGCGTATTGCGTAACAGCAGGGATTAGTTTGTTGAGCAGAAGAATGAGAATAAAAAAGAAGGAGATGGTGGTGGGGGAAGGATTCGAACCTTCGAAGTCGATGACGGCAGATTTACAGTCTGCTCCCTTTGGCCGCTCGGGAACCCCACCACGGGGTAATGCGCATTGATTGAAATGGTGGTGGGGGAAGGATTCGAACCTTCGAAGTCGATGACGGCAGATTTACAGTCTGCTCCCTTTGGCCGCTCGGGAACCCCACCACAGGGTAATGCACTTTACAGGCCAGTACGTTGTAAAGCGGGCGCATCATATCAAACGATGCGCCCCTGTAAAGACTTTATCGTAATAAAATGAACTGTTTGCCGTTTTTTTGCCCGCTATGCTGCTAGCGTAAACAGTTCACATAAAAGTGATTACAGAATAATCGTCCGGTTACCGTAGACAAAGACGCGTTGCGTCAGAACCTGATAAAGCGCACGACTAAGCACATTTTTTTCGACATCGCGACCTGCACGCATCATGTCATCAGCGCTGTAACTGTGATCAACATGAATAACGTCTTGCATAATAATTGGACCTTCGTCCAGGTTATCATTGACATAGTGCGCGGTAGCGCCAATGATTTTTACACCGCGCTCATAGGCCTGATGGTATGGGCGTGCACCGATAAAGGCCGGTAAGAATGAGTGGTGAATATTGATTATCTGATTCGGGAAGCGCGAAACAAACTCAGGCGACAACACGCGCATATATTTAGCCAGTACCACATAATCAGGCTGGTAGGCTTCAATGGCTTCGGCCATCAGGGCATCATGCTCAACTCGCGTCATACCTTCATGGCTGACCAGCTGGAAGGGGATATCAAAACGTTCCACTAAGGTGCGCAGCGTTTCATGGTTACCAATAACCGCAGAAATTTCCACATCCAGACCACCATAAGTGGCTTTCATCAACAAATCGCCGAGACAATGCGCTTCTTTGGTGACCAGAATCACAATACGGCGTTTTCCGGCAGGCGTCAGTTCGCGAACAGACCCTTCTGGTAAAGCACTGTCGAGATCGGCAAGTAATGTCGTGTCATTAAAAATGCCTTCCAGTTCGGTGCGCATAAAGAACCGCCCGGTACGATGATCAACGAACTCATTATTTTGCACAATATTCAGTTCGTGCTTGTAGCAAATGTTCGTGATACGCGCGATCAGACCTTTTTGGTCAGGGCAGATAGTGCGAAGAACTTTACGTTGTAATGCCTGCATGGAATGGTAAGTCCTGTTAGAGTGTCTGCAAAACGATAATGCTTTTAATGGATTATACCCGTCATACTTCAGGTTGCCAGGGTGTTAAGTGCGCTCAGCCCGTTGAAAGACATACCTGGGTATGCTTGTCGGGTTCTTCACTTTATTCTTGCGGGCAGCATGAAGGGTTCAGGGCATAAAAAACTACCCACAGCATTTTTTAAATTTTTTGCCTGAACCGCAAGGGCAGGCGTCATTACGACCAAATGAAGGGCGTATGCCATCGACATAGTACCATTGGTCGTTTTCTTTAAGGAAACGAGAACGTTCAATTATCGCCTTAAGATTACCCTTTTCCTGAAAACGAGCAACAAAACTGACATAAGCCTCGTTATCTTCTTTTCCAGGGGCCTCTTCAAAAATGGTCAGTCCTAACCATTCTGTGGAGCCAAAGCCTTCAGAAAGCTCTGATACTAAGCCCTGGTAACGACGCGTAGGATGCCAGCTGTTCACCAGATAATCTGCATTATGTAGAACAAATGCGCTATAACGAGAACGCATCAACTGCGCGGGTCTTGTCGGATGCTGGCTGGCATTTAGATAAGGCTGGCAACATAGGCTATACTCAGTACCACTGTCACACGGACACAGTCTCATTATTGCATCTCCAGGATAAAGTTATTTACAGACAATGGCAGGCATTATATTAACTGAGCAGTGACTTTGTCGTCACTGAATGATTCGCAATAAAATTGATTGAGACATAATGATACAGGTTAGAGATGACTGGATATGCCTGCCAGGCGTTGTGACAAGAATTGAATATCGAATAAATGTGATGGCAGTCGATAATATCCATCATAGGATTATCGGTAGTGACGGGTTTCGCGTATTTTTTGTACAGAATTCGGGCGCTGACTATTTCTTGATCCGGACACGCAGGATGCGTGTGTTACTTAGCAAGGAGCTTGCTATCTTGAAGAACTCACCATGGTTTTTTGATGTTTCTGTGTATGAAATCATAAAATATAACGGCTCTCATTGTCATTTCACTCCTCTTTGTAAACCAGACAACCTTTATTACTTACTCTCAGTCTCGGGCATTGACGAAAGAATTGAACAACTCCGCCCTGGATACGATAAAAATATTAAACTTAGTGACGGTCTCACGGTAGATTTTCTTCTGTTTGCACTATCAGGCGTACCTGAGCGTCAAATTAGTACTACAATCATTACACTGCTTCGACTGGTTGTCTCTGCTGTTATCGTGATGGAAGGTTTACGACATTTCCTCTGCTGGCGTTTGTCCACAGGAAATGAGCCCGTGGCGTTAAAAATGGGTCTGGTCATCTCAATATGCAGGGCACAGGGGAAAATAGGAAATGAGTATGTTTTTGTTTTTGTATTTGTCTTTATGATTGGCTTTGCCAGTTTTACATTAAGTTTTGCCAGTATCAGCGAAAGTGAACACCCTGTTGCGCGGCAATCGAGTTACTTTCAGCCTGAGGATAAGCCATGCGACGGCCACTAGAAGGAAAGCTGATCCTTATTGCGGATCAAGATATTGCCTTCGGTTCAGAGCTGGAGAACTATTTAAATTCATTGGGTGCGATACCTTTGGTCGTATCCGATGGTGTCAGTGCGATGGCAATATTTAATGACAGAAAGCCGGATTTATTGATTTGTGATCTCGCTATGCCGCAAATGTCGGGACTGGAGTTAATAGCAGAAATTCGTCTGCTCGACAGTGAAATCCCTATTTTAGTGATTTCTGCGACTAAGAATATGTCCGAAATAGCGAAATCTCTGCGGCTGGGAGTGCAGGACGTATTATTAAAACCGTTGAGTGATTTTGACCGATTACGTGAGACGGTTTTTACTTGTCTCTATCCTATGATGTTTGGTTCGCGGCTCGATGAGCAAGAGCGTTTATTTGAGGACTGGGACGCGCTCGCCCGGGATCCTGTAGCGGCATCTAAACTTTTGAAGGAACTTCAGCCTCCCGTCCAACAGGTGGTTGCCCAGTGCCGTATCAACTACCGTCAGTTGCTCTCCATTGATAAGCCCGGACTCGTCCTGGATATTGCACCGCTCTCGGAAATTGATTTAGCCTTTTATTGCCTCGATGTTACCCGCAGTGGTGATAATGGCGTATTAGCCGCACTGTTACTCCGTGTTTTGTTTAATCAGGTATTACAAGATCAGTTAATGCAACAGCAACAGCGATTACCCGAGCTAGCTCGATTGCTGAAACAACTTAATCAGCTGTTGCGGCAGGCGAATCTCACCGGACAGTTTCCGCTATTAATGGGATATTATAACCGCGAGCTGCGTGATCTGATTCTGATTTCTGCTGGCTTGAATGCCACCCTGAGTATTGACAATCAACATACTGAATTGAACAGCGGGCTCCCGCTCGGTACGCTGAGCAATGCCTATCCAAATCAAATGAGTCGACACTGTGACTCATGGCATTGCCAGATTTGGGGGAGTGGGGGCCATTTGCGCTTAATGTTGTCTACAGAGTGAACAGTCGGACAATAAAGCGTAATTAGTCTTATACGGACTTATGCGCGGGTGGTAATATCAGCGGCGTTTTTTCGTATTTATCCTAAATTAATAGCGACATGGATTAACGGCCAGCGTTTAACGCGAAAACTGATATAATCACATGTCTTTTTGATATTTATACCAAGCCTAAAACTTAAACGGTCCTGGAGATTTTTGATGGCTGCGATTAATTCTAAAGTAACAAAAGCTGTTATCCCTGTAGCGGGATTAGGCACGCGTATGTTGCCGGCAACTAAAGCAATTCCTAAAGAAATGTTGCCACTGGTAGATAAGCCGCTTATTCAATATGTCGTGAATGAATGTATTGCAGCGGGTATTACCGAGATTGTTCTGGTTACTCACTCATCAAAGAACTCCATTGAGAACCATTTCGATACCAGCTTTGAGCTGGAAGCCATGCTTGAAAAACGCGTAAAGCGTCAGTTACTGGAAGAAGTCCAGTCTATCTGCCCACCGCATGTCACCATTATGCAGGTTCGTCAGGGACTGGCAAAAGGATTAGGACATGCTGTGTTATGTGCTCATCCGGTTGTCGGAGATGAGCCCGTTGCCGTCATTCTTCCAGACGTCATTTTAGATGAATTTGAATCCGATCTCTCCCGGGACAACCTGGCAGAAATGATCAGCCGCTTTGATGAAAGCGGTCACAGCCAGATTATGGTTGAGCCTGTGGCTGATGTGACGGCATACGGTGTGGTTGACTGCCAGGGCGCTGAGCTTTCTGCGGGTGACAGTGTTCCTATGGTGGGCATTGTTGAAAAACCGAAAGCCGATGAAGCTCCTTCAAATCTGTCTGTTGTGGGCCGTTATGTCCTCAGCGCAGGTATCTGGCCTCTGCTGTCGAAAACACCTCCTGGTGCAGGGGATGAAATTCAGTTGACTGACTCCATTGCGATGCTAATGGAAAAAGAGACCGTTGAAGCCTACCATATGAAAGGCGTCAGCCATGACTGCGGTAATAAGCTTGGCTATATGCAGGCTTTTGTGGAGTACGGAATTCGCCATAAAACGCTGGGCGATGATTTTAAAGCGTGGCTGAAAACGACTCTGGGCAGCCAGAAATAAGATAACTGGTTATACCCTTAATTTTTCGAGTTGAACGCAGGCAACGCCCAGGCAACTTGAAGTCTGACGGGTATATACCCCGGAGTGATTGCACTATACGCTCCCTGACGTGGCCAGCTTGTGAAAGCTGGCCACGTTTTTTATATCTGCCATATCATCGTTATTCTCTCTGTATTCTTCGCTGTGCACCAAAATAATCATCTGATTGAATTAACTATTTCTTAACCACTGCTGAATAAAAGAGCTCGTAGATATCGTTATTAATCAGGCAAGATTGCCTGTGCTTAAATGAAATCGTCTTGCCAGACAGGCGATGATTTACGTGGCTACCCCCAGAGCAGTCACCTGTTTTCCTTATTGTGCTGTGCGGACAGATAAATAACCGCTCTGTAAGCCACCACAGGCATCAATACAAGCTAACCGCTTAATAGTGAGTCTTCTTCCTGGGATCCTTCCCGTCGTTGTGCGAGCGCTCAATATCGACTACGAAGAGGAGTTTTCTTAACTTCCGTCAGGATAATACGCGGTGACAGAATTAATAGGGATGATGTTATATACGTCATATTTTAAACTATCGGCTCGTCACCCTCTTTTGACGGTGATATTCAAAATGATATCGATTCTCTGCACCTGTTACTCCTTGATACGTATCTTATTCAGGATACGGCTTTTTACTTGTCACGACAGCCAGCGTAAAGGTAATTAGCAGCGGGTATAAATAGCGTTGAAAGTTATATATCAGTGAGACATAAGTTTCTGCCAGCCTACTTTTGTAAAGTTTACAGAATCATGCTGTCTGCCGTTATCTACTGTCAGCCTGGATAGGGCATCCGAATATACTACTAAATAGTTAGATCCGACGGTCTGTCTCGCGAGAAGAGGGGATTGTTTACCCCCCAGCGAAAATGGAATAACACCCGGATGGTACTTCACAAGCCTTCGCGCGTTAAAAAATGGGACATGAGGAAATATTGTGCCTCAGGGAACGATTCAATACCTTGCTTATGATGTTATCCGGATGTTGTACGGGGATGAAAAATTGTCTGAGTCCTAATATGACCGCCATATTTTTAACTCGTCTGGCTATCTGGATATCTGGATATCTGGCTCTTGTATCAGAGTCATAGCCAAATTATTTCGGCTGAAGCGCGCAGTAATCATAATTTCCGGATAATAAGCAGGGGGAGAGGAGGGCTCAGGTGTAAGTCAGCAGATAAAAGAGGATATTGAGTCGCGTGAGGAATAATAAATATTATTTATTGTTTCTATATTAGTATTAATATTTCTGTACGGAACTGGCTGATAAGCGAGCTGATAGCCTGTTTTATTGCACAGAGACACTATAACTGGTAGGGATTAAAGCAGGGCTGTAACTTAGAGGCTTGATAATGCAGGGGGAACTGGCTGGTATCTGGAAAAGAAAAATCCTGCCGAAGCAGGATTTTTATAAGCAGCACTTAGGATATTAAAGCAGGAAATCATCCAGTGATTTACCTTGCTCATCCATTGCTTTTTTGATGATAGCAGGAGTACGACCCTGGCCAGTCCAGGTTTTGTTTTCGCCGTTTTCATCAATATAATGGTATTTAGCCGGGCGAGCAGCGCGCTTGCCTTTACCGGTAGTTTTAACTGCAGCCATGCTGTTCAGTAATTCGTTCGGGTCAATACCGTCAGCAATCAGCATTTCGCGATATTGCTGTAATTTACGGGTGCGCTCTTCAATTTCAGCTGCTGCAGCGTTTTCTTCTTCACGACGCTCATTAACAACAACTTCTAATTTCTCCAGCATTTCTTCCAGAGTTTCAAGAGTACATTCTCTTGCCTGTGCACGCAGTGTACGGATGTTGTTCAGAATTTTAAGTGCTTCGCTCATTTTAGTTTTCTCAAGATCATTTATTGGGGTTTGTTGAGATAATAATAGAGCCTTAATTTCCGTTCTGCAATAGGAAATAATGGCCTTCGATAAAAATAAATAGATATATACGCTGTTTTTAAAACTCTATAACTTAAATTGCCAGGAATTTTCCTGAATCGGCAGTCCTGTGAATGCATTTTTTAACCATCGCGGCTTTGAACCAAGGGGCTTGCCATGCAACTCAATTTAGCATTGAGTGATAATATAATGCTGAACTATTATAGAAACTGGGAACTGGAAACCGATTGCAAATGAAAAGAATTTCACTAATTTCTGATGCTGGGGCTTAAAATTAAAGCCTTTTTTTAGGTATCGTTACAATTCAACATAAATACTGACGCTGTATAATGAACGTGCTAAGCCATGATTTATATATCAGCAGAGGTTTGCCGCGTGCTTATCCAATACGGATGATGCCTCGGTTTTCGTCTTCATACATCCAGTAACTTAAGTGTTATCGCCAGCTGGCTGGTGGTTATCTATACTTATCACTGCGTAAACTGAGTTTCTATCAGCAACTCATATTATTTGGTTATAAACGCTGTGATACAATCTGACAAAGAAATTTCCATTTAGACTCAGGTGAAAAGCGTAATGGCACAACTTTATTTTTACTACTCGGCAATGAATGCCGGTAAATCGACGGCACTATTACAATCCTCTTACAATTATCAGGAAAGAGGTATGCGTACGCTGGTTTATACCGCTGAGATTGATAACCGCTTTGGTATCGGTAAAGTGAGCTCACGTATTGGTCTTGCTTCACCTGCTAAACTTTACCAACAGAAAACAGATTTATATGCTGAGATCCGTGCTGAGCATTTATCTGCACCTTTGCACTGTGTATTAGTTGATGAAAGTCAGTTTTTGACGCGTGAACAAGTTTATTCCTTATCAGATGTGGTAGATGAATTATCTATTCCAGTTTTATGTTACGGGTTACGCACTGATTTCCGTGGTGAACTATTTACCGGTAGCCATTACCTGTTAGCGCTTTCTGATAAATTAGTTGAGCTTAAAACCATATGTTTCTGTGGCCGCAAAGCGGGGATGGTCTTAAGACTCGACAGTGAAGGGCGGCCGTACAATGAAGGTGAGCAGGTGGTTATCGGCGGCAATGAGCGTTATGTCTCGGTATGTCGTAAGCATTATAAAGAAGCGCTGGTGAAAGGTTCCCTGCGCGATATCCAGATTGCAACGGGTCGTAAGGGAGATTGAGAGCCGTGAGGGTACTGAGGTTCTTATTGGCTTCCTGAATCCCCATACACGGCTGTATTGCACTCAGCGAGAGTTCCCTTAATAAGTCTCGTCCAGCACGTCCAGAGGCCTTTGCAGGCCTTTAGACGGAGATATACAGCAGTGCGTTTCCTTTATCTCCTCGAAGGTATCAGCCCGGGTCAGAACTCGGGTTTTCTCTATTCACTTTTTAGGATTGAATCAGTTTCGGTATTCTGCCGAGGGTGAGCAAATTTCAGGTAGAAGGGGCAGGGTGGCTAGCTAAGAATAGTCGTTCAGAGAGCGCTGGACGGGGCTGGTGGCGCTCTGATCGCTAATGCTGTACATCAGTCGGGGTGAATAAAAAAGCTGTCAGCGTTGCGGCCAGTGAGGATCCTGCTCTTATTAGAAGGTCAGTGGTTCTGGTGTTATCCGCGATCGGTTTTCTGGGGGCCAGAAACAATAAACCCCGAATATCGTAAAGGACATTCGGGGTTTAATTATGATGGCGATAATAAAATCGCCATCGCCTTTAATCAGGCATTATTTTTTAGCTTTTTTCTCAGTTTTAGGGGCAGCAACGGTTTCTTTAACCTCTTCCACTCCTTCGACAAAATCACGGCCGTAGTAGGTATCCAGCAGAATCTGTTTCAGTTCAGAGATCAGTGGGTAACGCGGGTTGGCGCCGGTACACTGGTCATCGAACGCATCTTCAGACAGCTTGTCTACATTTGCCAGGAAGTCAGCTTCCTGAACACCGGCTTCACGGATAGATTTAGGAATACCCAGCTCAGCTTTAATCTCATCCAGCCAGACCAGCAGTTTCTCAATTTTCACTGCTGTTTTGTCAGTCGGCGCGGTCAGACCCAAGTGGTCAGCGATTTCAGAGTAGCGACGACGGGCTTGTGGACGGTCGTACTGACTGAAAGCAGTCTGTTTAGTTGGGTTGTCATTCGCGTTGTAGCGGATAACGTTAGAGATAAGCATGGCGTTTGCCAGACCATGAGGAATATGGAACTGTGAACCCAGTTTATGCGCCATTGAGTGACATACCCCTAAGAAGGCGTTAGCAAACGCAATCCCGGCGATAGTCGCTGCACTGTGAACGCGTTCACGTGCCACAGGATCTTTAGCACCAAACTTATAAGAGTTAGGCAGGTTTTCTTTCAGCAGTTTCAACGCTTGCAGAGCCTGACCATCAGAGAATTCACTCGCCAGTACAGAAACATAAGCTTCCAGGGCGTGAGTCACTGCATCCAAACCACCGAAGGCACACAGTGATTTCGGCATATCCATCACCAGGTTAGCATCAACAATCGCCATATCTGGTGTTAAGGCATAGTCAGCCAGTGGATATTTTTGTCCCGTTGCATCGTCGGTGACGACAGCAAACGGGGTGACTTCAGAACCGGTACCAGACGTGGTGGTAACGGCAATCATCTTCGCTTTAACACCCATTTTCGGGAATTTATGGATACGTTTACGGATATCCATAAAGCGCAGCGCCAAATCTTCGAAATGAGTTTCTGGATGTTCGTACATCACCCACATGATTTTAGCGGCATCCATCGGGGAACCACCACCCAGAGCGATAATCACATCTGGTTTAAAGGAGTTAGCTAATTCTGCACCTTTGCGAACGACAGTCAGCGTTGGATCCGCTTCGACTTCGAAGAAGACTTCAGTTTCAACACCGGCGGCTTTTAAGACGGAAGTTATCTGGTCAGCATAACCGTTATTAAATAAGAAACGGTCGGTAACAATCAGTGCGCGTTTATGACCATCGGTAACCACTTCGTCCAGTGCGATTGGCAGTGAACCACGGCGGAAGTAGATAGATTTCGGAAGTTTATGCCACAGCATATTCTCTGCTCTCTTAGCCACGGTTTTTTTGTTGATCAGGTGTTTTGGACCCACGTTCTCAGAAATGGAGTTACCACCCCAAGAACCACAACCCAGTGTCAGAGAAGGCGCAAGTTTGAAGTTATACAGGTCACCGATACCACCCTGAGAAGCAGGGGTGTTAATCAGAATACGTGCAGTCTTCATTTTATCGCCAAAGAACTTCACGCGCTCAGGCTGGTTATCCTGGTCGGTGTACAGGCAAGAGGTATGACCGATACCACCCATCTCAACCAGTTTTTCTGCTTTCACAACTGCGTCGTCGAAGTTTTTCGCACGATACATGGCAAGTGTTGGTGACAGTTTTTCATGAGCAAAAGGCTCAGACTCATCAACGTCAGTCACTTCACCAATCAGAATTTTGGTGTTTGCTGGAACGCTAAAGCCTGCCAGTTCAGCAATTTTTGGCGCTGGTTGGCCAACAATCGCGGCATTCAGTGCGCCGTTTTTCAGAATGATATCCTGAACAGCTTTGAGTTCTTTACCTTGCAGTAAATAACCACCGTGCTCTTCAAAACGCTTACGGACGGCGGCATAAACTTCATCAACCACGATAACTGATTGCTCAGAAGCACAGATAACGCCGTTATCAAAGGTTTTTGACATCAGAATAGAGGCTACAGCACGTTTGATATCCGCAGTTTCATCAATGACCACTGGGGTGTTACCCGCGCCGACGCCGATAGCAGGCTTACCGGAGCTGTAGGCTGCTTTAACCATGCCCGGACCACCGGTTGCCAGAATCATATTGATATCCGGGTGATGCATCAGTGCGTTGGACAGTTCAACAGACGGTTGGTCAATCCAGCCAATCAGGTCTTTTGGCGCACCAGCGGCAATAGCTGCTTGCAGAACGATATCAGCGGCTTTATTGGTTGCGTCTTTAGCACGTGGGTGCGGAGAGAAAATGATAGCGTTACGTGTTTTAAGGCTAATTAACGATTTGAAAATAGCGGTAGACGTTGGGTTAGTGGTTGGCACGATCCCGCAGATAATACCGATGGGTTCAGCGATGGTGATGGTACCGAAAGTGTCATCTTCAGAAAGAACACCACAGGTTTTTTCATCTTTATAGGCGTTATAGATGTATTCTGAAGCAAAGTGGTTCTTTATTACTTTGTCTTCCACGATACCCATGCCAGATTCGGCAACGGCAAGTTTTGCCAGTGGGATACGTGCATCAGCGGCTGCCAGAGCAGCAGCACGGAAAATTTTATCAACTTGTTCTTGAGTGAAATTGGCATATTCACGCTGAGCTTTCTTCACGCGCTCTACAAGGGCGTTCAGTTCCGCGATATTAGTAACAGCCATAATGCTCTCCTGATTTTGTTAAACTTTTTTAGTCAATAAGCAGTGCAAAGCCAAAGTATAGTCAGCAAACAAAGATAATGTGTTAATAAAACAATGTGAATGAAATTTTATTAAACATTCTGCGCATTTACTAAAAAAGCTTGATTGTCTGGAACGCTATATTCATGCCCTTTTCGTTTTTAACCTGTTATCAAGACTAGCGATTTTTTGCCTTGCGTTATGTGATCTGTGTCACATAATTTCATTGCTGACTCCATTCAGCTGACATTATTCAGGTCTTTGAAATCACATAGAAAAATGATTACAATCTGGTTAACTTTTTAAGACGGAGATTTAACGGCGCAGCAACAAATCCATCCTATCTGCTCATAATTTGAATCAGGCAGGGTTTATATTATTAAGAATATAGCCGTGCGCAGGGATTTCTATTACATTACGCGGGTCTTTACCGCCATTTTCACTTTGTGGAGCTATGTGTGACGGAATCTTTCTTAGATTTTTCCACTTATATTAAATTTTTTATCGGGCTGTTTGCCCTGGTCAACCCGGTAGGTATTATTCCGGTTTTTATCAGTATGACCAGCTACCAGACAGCAGTCGCGAGAAATAAAACCAACCTTACCGCCAATCTTTCCGTGGCAATAATACTCTGGACCTCTTTATTTCTCGGCAACAGTATTTTGCAGCTGTTTGGTATTTCAATTGACTCTTTCCGCATTGCGGGTGGCATCCTGGTCGTGACCATTGCGATGTCGATGATCAGCGGTAAGTTGGGAGAAGATAAACAGAACAAGCAAGAGAAGTCCGAAAGCGTCATTCGCGACAGTGTCGGTGTTGTCCCACTCGCTTTGCCCTTAATGGCAGGGCCGGGGGCAATTAGCTCAACCATTGTCTGGGGTGTTCGTTATAACGACTGGTGGCATCTGCTGGGCTTTAGCCTGGCGATTGCACTGTTTGCTTTTAGCTGTTGGGCTCTGTTCCGCATCGCCCCTTGGCTGGTTCGTATGTTAGGGCAGACCGGCATCAACGTGATAACCCGAATTATGGGCTTATTGCTGATGTCACTGGGCATTGAATTTATTGTCACAGGGGTAAAATCTATTTTCCCGGGTCTCGTTGGATAATTTAACGGTGTGAAGAGCTTGTTACCTATTCTCCAGATGCTGCCTTTGTGCAGCCTCTGGAGACTAATAGTTTCAGGTTGAAATGATATAAGTGATTCATCTGTTATAACGACACAAAATGCTAAAAAATAACCATTTCGAGAAATTCACTGATATCAAACTTTTCAGTCATGTTACTTTTTTCACATTAAAAAATATTGCATATTTTATTGATTTAAAATCATTTTTTCTTTTATTTGTTGTTTATCATCTCGCCCGATAAGAAAAATAACGAGAATTACTTAACAAATCTGCAAATTGTATTGGCGGCGGCGCGATGCTTTTGATACTTTTCGCTCAAAATAATTCTCTCAGAAATGATCGTTTTTTGGTTGAGAATGATATCACAGACGCTTTTTGGTCTATGGAATAGTCTATTTATCACCCACGACCACGTAATCGATGGGTGACAGGAAATTGACGATGAGGTCGTCATAAGAACGACCCAGAAATAAAGTCGATGATAGCAAGCAGTACCGGTCAGATAGCCTTACTAGGGGTTTTCTCTGGTGTAAGGTTAAGCCGAATGGGTAACAACAAGTTGACGAATTGATCGACAATTATAATGAGTGGGGTACCAACAACATGACAATTATTTCCAAAAAAAGCTTAATTGCAGTGGGCATTGTGAGTGCGCTAATTTCTGGCAATGTAGCGATGGCTGCCGACGTTCCGGCGGGTGTCACGCTGTCTGAAAAACAGACTTTGGTCCGTAATAATGGCTCTGAAGTTCAGTCTCTCGATCCACATAAAATTGAAGGTGTGCCTGAGTCCAACGTCAGCCGCGATCTGTTTGAAGGTCTGGTTCTCAGCGGATTGGATGGAAAACCGGTCCCGGGCGTAGCTGAAAAATGGGAAAACAAAGACGGTAAAGTCTGGACTTTCCATCTGCGTAAAGATGCTAAATGGTCAGACGGTCAGCCTGTTACCGCGAATGATTTTGTCTACAGCTGGCGTCGCCTGGCCGATCCGAATACCGCTTCTCCATACTCCAGCTATTTACAGTACGGCCATCTTGCGAATATCGATGATATTATCGCCGGTAAAAAACCGACCAGCGATCTGGGGGTAAAAGCACTGGATGACCATACCCTGGAAGTGACACTGGATGAGCCAGTCCCGTATTTCTATAAACTCCTCGTTCACCCATCAATGTCTCCAGTACCGCAACGTGCTGTTGAAAAATACAATGAAAAGTGGACGCAGCCGGGTAATATCATCAGCAACGGTGCCTACAAATTAAAAGACTGGGTTGTCAACGAGCGTATGGTACTGGAGCGTAATCCTGACTACTGGGATAACGCCAAAACAGTGATTAACCAGGTTACTTATCTGCCGATTTCTTCAGAAGTGACGGACGTTAACCGTTATCGTAGCGGCGAAATCGACATGACCTATAACAACATGCCGATTGAACTGTTCCAGAAACTGAAAAAAGAAATTCCTGAAGAAGTGCGCGTATCTCCTTATCTGTGCACCTATTACTATGAAGTGAATAACGCCAAGGCACCATTTACTGACCCGCGTGTTCGTACCGCGCTGAAACTGGCAATGGATCGCGATATTATCGTTAATAAAGTGAAAAACCAGGGCGACTTACCGGCCTATGGTTTCACCCCTCCATTTATCGATGGCGCTGAACTGACTGAACCAGAATGGTTTGGCTGGACACAAGAAAAACGTAACGAAGAAGCCAAGAAATTACTGGCTGAAGCAGGCTATAGCAAAGACAAGCCTCTGACGTTCAACCTTCTGTATAACACCTCTGACTTGCATAAAAAGCTGGCGATTGCTGCATCAGCTATCTGGAAGAAGAACTTGGGTGTGGATGTGAAGCTTGAGAACCAGGAATGGAAAACCTTCCTCTCTTCTCGTCGTGAAGGCAACTATGACGTCGCTCGTGCGGGATGGTGTGCTGACTACAATGAGCCAACTTCATTCTTGAACGCTTTAAAATCTGACAGCTCCAACAACTTTACCGGTTATAAGAGCGCGGAGTTCGATAAACTGGTTGAAGGGGCTCTGTCGGCAACTTCAGAAAAGCAGCGTTCAGACTTCTACAATAAAGCCGAACAGCAAGCCGATAAAGATTCAGCGATTGTTCCGGTATTCTATTATGTAAACGCCCGCTTAGTTAAACCTTGGGTCGGTGGTTACACAGGTCAAGATCCACAGGATAATGTGTACGTGAAGGATCTGTACATTATCAAACATTAATGGCAAATCGTGGGGCAGTCTGCCGTGTGTTTAAACACGGAAATTCAGACTGCCCCATCGTGTCTTATTTACATCGCACTATAAAGGCACAGGCCAGAAGGTACGGGCAATGTTAAAATTTATTCTACGTCGTTGTCTGGAAGCAATTCCGACACTCTTTATACTTATAACTATTTCCTTCTTTATGATGCGTCTGGCACCCGGAAGTCCATTTACCGGTGAACGCGCGCTGCCGCCAGAAGTACTGGCGAATATTGAAGCGAAATATCATTTAAACGATCCGGTTTATCTCCAGTATTTTAGTTATTTAAAACAGCTGGGACAGGGTGACTTTGGGCCGTCATTTAAATACAAAGACTATTCAGTCAATGATTTGGTCGCTGCGAGTTTCCCGGTCTCTGCTAAGCTGGGGCTGGCTGCATTCTTGATGGCTCTTGTGCTCGGCGTCTCGGCTGGGGTGGTGGCCGCGTTGAAGCAAAATACCAAATGGGATTTTACCGTGATGGGATTTGCCATGACGGGGGTGGTTATTCCAAGCTTTGTCGTCGCGCCTCTTTTGGTGCTGATATTTGCGATAGATCTAAAATGGCTTCCCGGAGGCGGCTGGAATGGGGGATCGACGAAATATATCATCCTGCCGATGACCGCCCTGTCACTGGCTTATATCGCCAGTATTGCGCGTATCACGCGTGGTTCAATGATAGAAGTCCTGCATTCGAATTTTATTCGCACAGCAAGAGCTAAGGGTTTGCCCATGCGGCGCATTATTCTGCGTCACGCACTCAAACCGGCCTTATTGCCAGTGCTGTCTTATTTAGGTCCTGCATTTGTCGGTATTATTACCGGTTCGATGGTTATTGAAACCATCTTTGGCTTACCGGGCATCGGTCAGTTGTTTGTTAACGGCGCACTAAACCGTGATTATTCACTGGTTTTAAGCCTGACCATTTTGGTGGGCGCACTGACGATTCTGTTTAACGCCATCGTCGATGTGTTATACGCCGTTATCGATCCGAAAATCCGATACTAATGCTGGAGTGGTAATAATGTTAACCAAGAAAAATACCGAAGCGGTCGGTAACTTCAGCGAACAGCTAGAGGTAGAGGGCCGTAGTCTCTGGCAGGATGCCCGTCGTCGTTTCATGCATAACCGCGCGGCTGTGACCAGTTTAGTGATTTTATTTATCATCGCTTTATTTGTCACCCTGGCGCCGATGCTGTCCTCATTCACCTACTATGATGCTGACTTCGGCATGATGTCTGCTGCCCCGGAAACGGAGACCGGCCACTATTTTGGTACTGACTCCTCGGGTCGTGACTTACTGGTTCGCGTGGCTATCGGCGGGCGTATCTCGCTGATGGTAGGTGTTGCCGCCGCGCTAGTGGCTGTACTGGTCGGTACACTTTATGGTTCCCTTGCCGGTTATGTGGGTGGGAAAACCGACTCGGTGATGATGCGTTTGCTGGAAATACTCAACTCTTTTCCGTTTATGTTCTTTGTCATCCTGCTGGTGACCTTCTTTGGACAAAATATCCTGCTGATATTTGTGGCAATAGGGATGGTTTCCTGGCTCGATATGGCACGTATTGTCCGTGGTCAGACGCTGAGCCTTAAACGTAAAGAGTTTATTGAAGCAGCACAGGTCGGTGGCGTTTCCACCCTGAAGATTGTCGTGCGCCATATCGTGCCTAACGTACTGGGTGTGGTGGTGGTTTACGCCTCTCTGCTGGTGCCGAGCATGATCCTGTTTGAATCTTTCCTGAGCTTCCTGGGTCTGGGAACACAGGAACCCCTCAGTAGCTGGGGTGCCTTACTCAGCGATGGTGCTAACTCGATGGAAGTGTCCCCATGGTTACTGCTGTTCCCAGCCAGTTTCCTCGTTGTGACACTGTTTTGTTTCAACTTTATCGGCGATGGCTTGCGTGATGCCCTCGACCCGAAAGACCGATAAGGAGGTCCGCTATGAGCATGACGAATACTTCAGCGAAGACCACTTTGCTTAATCAAAAAGACGTATTACTGGATGTGAAGGATCTTCGTGTCAGCTTTTCTACCCCTGATGGCGATGTCACGGCAGTGAATAATTTGAATTTCAGTCTGTCGGCTGGCGAAACGCTGGGTATTGTGGGCGAGTCCGGCTCCGGTAAGTCACAAACCGCCTTTGCTCTGATGGGGCTACTGGCGGCGAACGGGAATGTGGGTGGCTCTGCTAAATTCAATGGCAGTGAACTGCTCAATATTCCAGAGACTCAGCTGAATCGACTGCGTGCTGAGCAGATAGCCATGATTTTTCAGGATCCGATGACGTCGCTGAACCCCTATATGCGGGTTGGCGAACAGTTAATGGAAGTCCTGATACTGCATAAAAAAATGAGCAAGGCCCAGGCATTTGAAGAGTCATTGCAGATGCTTGATGCGGTAAAAATGCCTGAAGCGCGTAAGCGTATGGCGATGTATCCACATGAATTTTCCGGTGGTATGCGTCAGCGTGTGATGATAGCGATGGCGCTATTATGTCGGCCAAAACTGCTGATTGCTGATGAACCGACGACGGCACTGGATGTGACCGTTCAGGCGCAAATAATGACGTTATTGAATGAGCTAAAACGCGAATTTAATACCGCAATTATTATGATAACCCACGATCTCGGTGTGGTTGCCGGTATCTGCGATAAAGTGCTGGTGATGTATGCCGGACGGACGATGGAATACGGTAGTGCACGTGATGTGTTTTATAACCCAGTGCATCCTTACTCGATTGGTCTGCTAAATGCGGTGCCGCGTCTCGATACCGAAGGTGAGTTACTCCAGACTATTCCGGGTAATCCACCCAATTTATTACGTTTACCTTCGGGCTGTCCTTTCCAGCCTCGTTGCCCGTATGCGATGGAGAAATGTACCACTTCTCCGCCGTTAGAAATGTTTGGTGAAGGCCGTTTGCGTTCCTGCTTTAGAGCAGTGGAGGAGTTAGTATGAGTTCCCTCGCTGAAGAAAGAAAAGTGTTGCTGGAAGTCAAAGACTTAAAAGTTCACTTTACCATCAAAGACGGTAAACAATGGTTCTGGAAACCTGCCAAAACGCTGAAAGCGGTTGATGGTGTCTCGCTGCGCTTGTATGAAGGCGAAACCTTGGGCGTCGTGGGGGAGTCAGGTTGCGGTAAATCAACACTTGCCCGCGCCATTATCGGTCTGGTAAAGGCGACCGAAGGGCGAGTCGCCTGGCTAGGCAAAGACTTACTGGGCATGAATGCTGATCAATGGCGTGAAGCCCGTAGCGATATTCAGATGATCTTTCAGGACCCGCTGGCGTCGCTGAATCCGCGCATGAATATTGGCGATATTATTGCCGAACCGTTACTGACCTATCATCCCAAAATGCCGCGCAAGGAAGTGCAAGAGCGCGTAAAAGCGATGATGATGAAAGTCGGTTTGCTGCCAAACTTGATTAACCGTTATCCTCATGAGTTTTCGGGTGGCCAGTGTCAGCGTATCGGTATTGCGCGCGCGCTTATTCTGGAACCAAAACTGATTATTTGCGATGAACCGGTATCGGCGCTGGATGTTTCAATCCAGGCCCAGGTGGTTAACTTATTACAGCAGCTGCAGCGTGAAATGGGCCTGTCGTTAATTTTTATTGCCCATGACCTGGCCGTAGTAAAGCACATTTCAGATCGTGTACTGGTGATGTATCTGGGGCATGCGGTAGAACTGGGAACCTACGATCAGGTTTATCGTAATCCACTGCATCCTTATACTAAAGCCTTGATGTCTGCGGTACCGATCCCGGATCCTGATTTAGAGAAAAATAAGGTCATCCAGTTGCTGGAAGGGGAATTACCTTCACCGATAAATCCACCCTCTGGCTGTGTATTCCGCACCCGTTGTCCGATTGCCGGCCCCGAGTGTGCCATCACCCCGCCAGTACTTGAGGGAAGCTTCCGTCATGCCGTTTCTTGCCTGAAGATTGATCCGCTATAGACGGGGCAGGGAATAAAGGAAGGCTGACAAAGGCGGAATAAAGTCCTGCGATATTCCGCTGTTGATTGAACCCTTGTCTCAGTGAGGCAAGGGTTTTTGCTATTATGAATATGGATAACTGATAATACCGACTCAGCAAATGGATCCCTGCCAGGTCTGTAGCAAAATACCGCCCTGAATCGTTCGTTAATAATCACTACCCATCCGTTGTTTTTCAGCGTTTAATAACCCTCGCATCATTTCCGTTTATTGGTCATCTCTGACTGGGCATTATTGCTGGTCTTTTTTCTCTGTGAGGCGCTCTGTGCTCAGGCATTTTTCATCTTTTCGTCATCTGATGTATCGCTATCTTTTCGATCCGGCAACGCGTTCAGGGCGATGTGTGGAGGCATTTTGTGGCCTATTAGCGCTGCTGAGTGTGGTGGTGATATTCGTTGAGTCCAGTATAGGTAAAGATACTAATCTCAGTCTGGATGAGTGGTATGTCTTTATTGGCGTAGAGCTCTTTTTTACCCTGATGTTTACGCTTGAGTATATTTTGCGGGTGGTCAGCGCGCCGAAACCCTTTCGCTATATCTTTAGCTTCTGGGGGATTATTGACCTTGCAACCACTATCCCTCTCTATGTGTTGTGGCTGTGGCCAGAATTCTCCGTGCATTATTATTTCGCCTGGCGATCGATGCGTGCCATTCGGGTGTTACGTATTCTGAAATTGCTGCGTTATATGCCGGCTTTGCACAGTCTTAAACAGAGTATTGTGAATGCCAGCCATCAGCTGATCCTATTCTTCTCATTCATTATCGTCGTCATGGTGGCATCCGGAGCGATGATGTTCGGAATAGAAGGGCAGACTAACGGTTTTGATAGTCTGGGGGCATCGGTTTATTGGGCGATAGTGACGGTGACCACGGTCGGGTATGGCGATATTGTGCCCCATACTGCGTTTGGTCGTTTTATGGCTTCGGTGCTGATATTAGTGGGTTACTCGGTGGTTGCGATCCCAACCGGTATTCTGACGGCGCAAATGTCACAGGACTTGCAGAAGAAAAACCGTCAAAGAGCTTGTACCCGTTGCCATGAGGATGAACACGAGCCCAAGGCACACTACTGTAAAACCTGCGGAGAACACCTGCCAGTGCCGGATAAAAAATAGCACGCTCAGTCGCCCGCATCATGGCGACTAAAAAAGAGGGGGAAACCTGGGGTTCCCCCTCCTGATGTCAGTGGGTGTTACTCACGCCACAGGATATGGCATAACTTATGATCTTTCTCACGGCATAACAGAACGCGTGCGAAGATATCATTAATTTCTTCACCGTCACTTTCCGCAAGGCCGATAACCACTTCGGCAAAAAAGTCTGGATTTAAGTCAAAATCGACATGCTCGCTCCAGTCTTCGGCCGGATCAAACAGCTCAGCACCACCGCGTTCTTCAAACTGTAAGTTAAATAAAATGATATCTGCCGGGTCCAGATTATCGCCTGCCAGTTCAAGAAAAATATCGTACGCCTGCTCTAACGTTTCGTCTTCAGTCAGGCGGTTATTTAAGTCCATATCAGATTCCATCTCTATACTCACTTATCGGGTGCTCAGGTTGCCACTTCTACAGTAATGGGCTAAAGAAGTAAAATAATCGCTCAGTGACTCGGTGCCAGACTGGACGTTTTTTCCACTCTTCTGGATCAAGTAACCGCGAGCGAGAAATATAGTCACTCTGTACTGCAGCAAGATCGCTGGCGAAACCAACATCATCAATGACCAGGGTAATTTCAAGGTTAAGCCACAAACTACGCATATCGAGGTTAACCGTTCCCACCAGACTCAGCTTACCGTCGACCAGAATACTCTTGGTATGTAACAGTCCGCCTTCAAACTGATAAATTTTTACGCCGGCTTCCAGTAACTCGCCAAAGAAGGCCCGACTCGCCCAGTCCACCAGAACCGAGTCATTTTTACGTGGCAGAATGATGCTGACGTCGACTCCACGATGTGCGGCGGCACAAATAGCATGCAGCAAGTCATCACTCGGGACCAGATAAGGCGTGGTCATAATTAAATATTCGCGCGCTGAATAAGTGGCTGTAAGCAACGCCTGATGAATTAAGTCTTCTGGGAAACCAGGGCCTGAGGCAATGGTATGAATAGTGTGTCCGGTCGCCTCTTCAAACGGCATGATATTCTGGTCTGGCGGAGGCGGCAGAATACGCTTCCCGGTTTCCACTTCCCAGTCACAGGAGTAGACAATACCCATAGCGCTGGTCACCGGACCTTCCATACGCGCCATTAAATCTATCCACTGACCGACATTCGCATCTTGTTTAAAGTAGCGAGGATCAACCATATTCATACTGCCGGTATAGGAGATGAAATTGTCTATCATCACCATTTTACGGTGCTGGCGTAAATCCATGCGACGCAGGAAAGCACGCATCAGGTTCACTTTTAATGCTTCAACCACTTCAATTCCAGCGGTGCGCATTTTTTTCGCCCAGGGACTACGGAAGAAAGCTTTGCTTCCCGCCGAGTCGAGCATTAGACGGCAATGGATGCCTCTTCTGGCGGCCGCCATCAAAGCTTCTGCGACCTGGTCTGCCATACCGCCAGGTTGCCAGATATAGAACACCATCTCGATTTTATGCCGGGCCAGCTGAATATCCCGGATCATCGCGTTCATGGTATCTTCCGCCTCAGTGAACAATTGCAGCTGGTTGCCCTTTATGCCTGCAATCCCTTGGCGATGTTCACACAACTTAAACAGATTAATCGCAACGTCGCTGTTATCTTTGGCGAAGATACGATCGTATGCCTTTAGATCCTGAAGCCACTTTTGCGTGGATGGCCACATTGCCCGGGCACGTTCAGCACGTTTTTTACCCAGATGAAGCTCACCGATAAGCAGATAAGTCACTACTCCGACTAACGGAAGAATGTGAATAATCAGTAACCAGGTCATGGTTGATGTCGCCGGTCGACGCTTCATTAAGATGCGTAATGTGACAGCTGCGACGATCAGCCAGTATCCCAGAATGATAAGCCAGCTTATTATGCTAAAAATAGTTGTCATACGCTAAAAAAATCCCGTTAAAGCGTGAAAAACAAGCGGCCAGGCAGAATAGACTCTTTTAGATATTAAAATAATACATAAAACGAGTAGCTTGCCTGATGGATGACTCTATAATAGCGGGTCTTCTTCGAAAAATAGAGCTATAAAAATGAGACGTAGCAGAACTGAAGTCGGACGCTGGCGTATGCAGCGCCAGCAGCAGCGTCGCAGATCGCGCTGGCTGGAAAGTCAGTCCCGTCGTAATTTGCGTATTTATGCCATTCGTAAGCACGGAATAAATCACCAGCGTAACTCGCTGCTATTTGCTATCCATGACCGCTAAGTCGCACAAAGGCCGGCTCAACGCCGTGTTTTTGTGTGCTACTCATCGCTGAACCTCTTTACTTGCCTTCTTAAACCATCATCCTTTCAGACTTCTTCTGAGCCGTCGGCTTGTTAGCGTTACACCGATGTCAGGCAGTGACAAAAATAGCTGAAACAGCCCACGAAGGATAGCGTGATTGTTAATCATATGTTTCACTGCATCTTAAACGCCAGATGATGATAGCTACCCACGACTCAAGTCGTCATTGTCACATCGACTGACCGCTGAATATGTCGTGAGAAACATTATTCTGCTTCATATTGAGAAAGTGAGCAGAATACTGGCACCCAGCTATCATCTCCATCCAGAAAGAACTGAAGATGAACATCGGGAGCGGACCTATAAAACTTATCGCGTTCGTTCCAGTGAGTAAGGGTTTCATATTAAATTTTAACCCTCGCATGGTGATAGTCTTATGATTGAAATCCGACTGCTTCAACAGTTTATTGCTGTCGCAGAGGACTTGCATTTTAACCGCACAGCAAAACGGCTACATATGGCACAACCGCCCGCTTTGTCATGACGCCTGCGGAACTTGCCGCTTATCCAGATGCCAGCGATATCTTGTTTCGGGAGTGTTTTGCCGAGAGGAGGCTGTAAACAATAAGACAATATGGAGAGCAATTTGGTATTTCTGCAGAAAGTCTAATAAATAAGTGATGTCCGGGCACAGTAAAGCAAATATCAAGGTGCCCGTAAGCTCGGCGCATTCATCATTAGTTGCCCGCGTGCTATGCTCAAAAGTAAACGTGGTATCAGGATCATCATCTTGAATTCAGATACCCATGAAAATTTTTGCTGATTTAATGTTCAATAAGGACAGCCAGCCCGTGAGGAATGAGAATAGAACGAACCCTATACCTCGCGTACCTTATGTTTATCCTGATGTTCTGCGGCAGAGTATTGAGCATTTACCTTCGGTGCCCGGGGTCTATTTCTTTTATGGGGAAAGCGACACGCTGCCTTTGTATATAGGCAAAAGTGTCAATATTCGCTCTCGGGTGCTGGCGCATCTGCGTAATCCAGCAGAGGCCGCGCTGTTGAGTCAAAGCCGCAAAGTGACTTTTCAAGCAACCGTAGGTGAACTGGGGGCACTATTGCTAGAAGCCCGTCTGATCAAGCGTTTGACGCCGCTGTTTAATAAACGGCTACGCAAGCTGCGCCAGCTCTATACCCTGCGATTAACCGAGGAAAATATCGCTGTTGTTGCGCTACGAGAAACAGAGTTTGGCCGCACGCCCAATATTTACGGACTGTATAAAAATAGTCATCTGGCTAAAGAAGCGCTCAAGCGTATTGCCGATGAAAATCGCTTGTGCTATGGCCTGCTTGGACTTGAAAAACGGCCTGACAATCGTCCTTGTTTTCGCTATGCGTTAAATAAATGTTCCGGGGCCTGCTGTGGAGAGATAAGTCTCAGCGAGCATCGCAGCCGTTTGCTGATTGCGCTTAAATCTATTGAAGTGCTTTGCTGGCCTTGGCAAGGAAGGATCGCTGTATATGAGCAAAGTGATACTGGCCAGTGCTACCATATTATCCATAACTGGGCATGGCTCGGCGATGTTGATAGTCTGGATAATGCCGCTGAATTAACCTCAGTTACCGATGGCTATGATATTGATAGTTATAAGATCCTCGCAAAGCTATTACTCTCTGGAAACTATCAGATAGTCGAACTGGATAACGGGGGAATTTGAAGCAGGGCCAAAAATTAATACATCATTTAGACCGGGGTCTTTAGTACTGTGCGGCAGATTACCAGGAACGGCATAAACGTCATGGCGTTATCTGTTCGATGATAGATGAATATGATTGTTATCAGAATGCGCTAGCAGAGCGTATAAACGAGATACTAAAAATGGAGTATCTTTTGGTTAAGCCAGAAAATATAGAGCAGGCAAGAAAAAGGTTAAAGAGTCAGTAGACATCTATAATACACAGCGACCCCGCCTGTCGCCAGAATACAAAACGCCCGATGACGTTCACTGGGTGTTTTAAGGCAAACTAGTGTCAACCTATACCAGGACTCGCCAGGAGAATGAGTCAAAAATCTCATTTTCTATCACCAGCGGGTCAATGGCTTTCCTCTCTTTTTTATGGATAATTTATATTTGTGAAAAATGGCCATGAGATAATTAATTTATTCGACCTTATGTTCCGTTCCCGCTACTGCCCGGCGAACTGATTCGACTGACTGAATAATAGATGACTGAAACTCGCTGGAGCCTTTTTTGCTTCCGGCCAGTTGATGCGCTCCGTTATTCAACTCGTTAGCTAAACTTATTTTTACAAGTTAGCATTAAACTTGTTTGTGAGGATGCTGAAATTGTTGAATAATTCCTTGTTATAGACGAACAGACAAGGTGTTGATGTGTTAGCAAAGACTTTTGGTTTTCTCAAGAAAAATCTATGGCTGGTGTACCTGATATGGATAGTTCCCACATTTTTCCTTTGGAATTATTTGGGATTCTACGAGTGGCAGACATATGATCCAGGTGCACCTGGCATGATATATTTATACTATGCAACGGTTATCTGGTTTTTCTTACATGTCTGTACCGCGTTAATCTTTGCGATTGTATTAGCAATCTGGCGGTACTTACGTCGTTTCCGCAAAATAGCATAAATCAGCACGGGTCTTCTTGCCCTGATGATGGCTGCTTATCTGATGGTGGGACTGGAGAGTGAGCCCTGGATTGGCTGAGAAGTGAGGACACAACAGTGTGTCCCTTTTCACTGGTGCTAAAAAACAGTTTATCCATATGAGAAACATGTTTTTTAATGCCGCTTAAAATACCTTTTTGAAAGGTTTTACCACCACGCTTTCGTAAACACCCGCTTCAACATAGGGATCATTTTCAGCCCAGGCTTGGGCTTCTGTCAGTGAGGTGAATTCGGCGATGACGGTTGAACCGGTAAAACCTGCCGCGCCTGGATCATTGCTGTCTACCGCCGGCATTGGGCCTGCGGTCAGTAATCGGCCTTCATCGCGCAGCGCTTGTAAACGAGCCAGGTGAGCGGGGCGGGCTGCAAGACGCTTTTCCAGAGAATTCGCAGTATCCTGAGCAAAAATAACGTATAACATTGGCAGTTCCTGAGTCGATTAGAGATGAAAATACAGTAAGTTAATGGTAACTGAACTGCAAATAAAAAATAAACGGCCTGTTAAATTTTATCAGTTATTAACGGATTTTCACTCATCAAGGAACAAAGAAACATGTTTTAATCTTTGTGTTGTTGAATATGATTGCTATTTGCATTTAGAATTACCTTCTCCTGGCTAAGTTGAAAACATTATGACGTCAATGCACCTTGATATACCTCACCGCTTTCCGTGGTCAACCGTACTGTCCGTCACCCTTCACGGTGTCGTTATCACCGGGCTTCTTTATGTCTCGGTGAATCATGTCGTTGAACTACCCGCTCAGGCACCGGCGCAGGTTATCAGTGTGAGTATGGTGGCACCTTCATCTCTTGAACCCCCGACACCAGAAGTCGTGGAGCCGACTCCGCCACCGCCAGAGCCTGTCGTAGAGCCGGAACCAGAGCCGGAGCCAGAACCAGAACCGATACCTGAGCCGCCGCAAGAGGTGCCTGTGGTTATCGAAAAACCGAAGCCCAAACCTAAGCCTAAGCCAGTACCAGAGAAAAAAGTGGTACCGCCAAAACCTGTCACTCAACCGACACCTAAAGCGGCAGCACCTGCTCAAACCGCGCCGGTCACTCAGGCACCTCCGGCACTAGCCGCAGCGCCGACCGCCTCGGCGGCAAAGGTTCCGTCAGCGTCTGTCAGCAGCGGTCCACGTGCGGTATCACGTAACGAGCCACAGTACCCACCGCGGGCTTTTGCTTTGCGTCAGGAAGGTCGGGTCAGTGTTAAGTTTGACGTTGATGCTGAGGGTGGTGTGCGTAATGTGGAGATCCTGTCTGCCAAACCACGCAATATGTTTGAACGTGAAGTGAAGCAGGCCATGAGAAAATGGCGCTATGAAAGTGGCAAACCTGCTCAGGGTATCGTTGTGAATATTGTCTTCCGTATTGACGGTGGCACTTCGCTGGAATAATAACGGTATTGGTATGACTGGATGCGGGTAGAACAGAGTTTATCCCTTCCTCACTTTTTACGGGTAAATGTCATCAGGACATTTACCCGTAGAGGGTGATTTGTTGTTTCTGAACCCAAATTTAATGATGCCCCACCTGTAACGGCGTTTATTTCCACACGCTGTGATCGTTTTTTCTCTTCGATGTACATCCCTTCTTGATGCCGGATTTGGCGAAAAAAACAACCAAATTATATCCCTTCAATCCTTAATGCTTAGGTCAGCCCGCACCTGCAATATAGCCTTTGCTATGATTAAAAACGTTAAAAAATATAGGGTTACTCATTGTTGCTTAGGTTCAAAAAGATTAAAAAAAGTTAATGTAATTTAACTTGATGTTAATGATAATTACTCTCATTATTACGCATCGCTAATATTAGCCTTTAATCTACCCGCTATGGGTGTACTAATCGTGAGGTCATAAAGATGAACATCGGAATAACAAAGCTGAAAGCGTTTCTGCAAGACGAAAGTGGCGTCACCGCGATTGAGTACGGCATTTTAGCAGCCGCTATGGCCGCCGCAATCGGCGCTATTTTTGGTAGTGACGGGGTCTTTGTTACTGCGCTGACAGATAAATTCCGTCAGATTGCCGATCAGATTTCAGGTTCAGGAACATCAGCTCCTGGTTCTATTAAATAAGTAATGGCGGACTTAGGGCTTAGTGCTCAAATCCTGTATCTGACAAGTTGTTTAATATGGTGTTCTTTCAGCGATCTTTTAGGGCGCCGTATACCCAACCGGGCAGTAGTGATTATTTTACTTGGCTGGATGGCTGTCAGAGTTTGGGATGTGACAATTAATAATGCACCACTATCCATTATCTATAAAGATTTGCCAGGTGCCGGAATAGTATTTTTGGTAGGGTTTCTACTTTTTCTTACCGGAAGGCTGGGTGCCGGAGATGTCAAATTAATGGCAGTGCTTTGCCTTTGGGTGGGTTATGGTCAGCAGATTACCTTTATTATGGTAACCGCATTAGTTGGCGGTGTATTAGCGATAGCATTACCGCTGCTAAATATACTCCCTACTATAATAACCACAGGAATAAACAGTATTAATAAAAGATTCAGAATTAAACTAGCCTTACCGCCAGTGCTATCACCAGAGCTTGCTCAGGGGATCCCCTATGGCATAGCCATCAGCGCTGGAGCGGCTTATATTTTAATTTTGCCTTATATATCCTGAGTAATTAAGTCTGCTTGCAGGCCGGTTATAAATCCCTATAAATAATGCAGATAATCTCTGTGGCGGGGGAGCTATAGCTACGGTGCTATGCCAGTGATTTAAATTATGATGAGTACCTCTAAATAGACTTACTGTTTGACCGGGAACACTAGAATACAATATGAAGAAGAAAATAAACTCGACAATATTATTGTCAGGGGCATGTATTTTTGCCGCTATTGTTGCTCTTTTTGTGCGTAGTCAATTATCCACTCCAGCCCCTGTTCAGCAACAGGCCCAAATACCTGTGCCGAAAAAAATGGTTCTCGTGGCGGATAAAGATCTTAACCCCGGCGATTTTATTGATATAGCCTCTGTTCGCTGGGAAGAAACAGAGAAACCTGTTTCGAGGAGTTTCTACTTTATTAATGGCCAGGATAAAGAGTCGCAACTCTTTGGCGCTACAGTACGCAAACAGGTGCTCGCCGGAACGGCATTAAATAATAGTCTGGTCGTCAGACCCAACGAACCCGGCTTTATTTCCGCGGTACTTGCTCAGGGTATGCGGGCGATTTCTATTCCGACCAATGCGGTAGCCAGTAACTCCGGTTTAGTGAATGCCGGCGATCGTGTCGATATTATTTTAAGCCTGCGTAAAGCAGACTTAAAAGAGTCTGAGAGAAGCCAAAACGCACCTCCAGCACCACCGCAACTCGCCGCACAAACCATCGTTAACGATCTCCGCGTACTGGCACTGAATAACGATACTGACAGCAATGCGGATGTTCGCCCCCGTCAGGATGTCGATGCTTCTGATAATGCCAGTACGAATAACAGACCTCGTCAGGCGCTATTTCAAACCGTAACAGTAGAAGTTACCCCCGAACAAGCTGAAGTGCTGGCTGTTGCCAAAGAGGTAGGTTTACTACATCTGTCGCTTCGTAGTGGAGCAGACGAGCCGTCGGTAAATCAGCAGGCGGGCAACGTGACAACGCTGACTGACAGTACGGATATCTACAGAACTGGCCACCAGGTGAAATTATTCCGCGGCGGAAAATTAGAAAATAAAACTTTCCCTGCCCATTAGACGATATCGAGCAGTGAACGACATGCCGAGATTGTGTGAACAAATTAAATCTTAAATGGAAATGCCTAGATGAAAATGTTTTTTGCTTTCAGACGAGATGTCTGGACAGCAGCTTTATTGCTGGCGAGTGTTTGCCTGTTTGCTGGATGGAGCCAGCCTGCTGCATCGAGAAATATCGCAGAGGTGCAGGAGTCCAGTGTTGTTAAACTGATTGTTAATCAGGGACGCATGTTGCAGCTCAAAGATTTGCCTGACAGCATTCTGGTGGCTGATCCTGAAGTGGCAAGTTTTGAACTGCCGTCACCGGGTAATCTGTTTGTTTACGGCAAGTCGGTTGGCACCACTACGCTGTATGCGATGGACCAAAATGGCAATGTTATCACTGCGATTCGTATTGTTGTGGAACACGATTTAAAAGCCCTTTCTGAGCGACTAAAACGCGAATTCCCGGAAGCGGATATTTTACTGGAAGCGGGTATTCCCAGTGGTGTTATCGTGCGCGGAAGCGTTGATACCCCACAGGATGCTAAAAAAGTTATCGATAGCGTTCAGACCTATATCAAAACCTCTATTGGCCGAGGTGATGGCGGCGGTGGAAATAGCACTCTCGGTGGCAGCAGCGAAAGCTCCCCTAACGTGGTCAATCAGCTCAAGATTAGAACCCCATCGCAGATTAATATCCGCGTTCGCGTGGTGGAAGTCTCCCGTAAGCTGACCCATGAACTGGGCTTTAACTGGAACGCTTCCCTTAATCTCGGTAATTCAACCATCGGCTTTAATTCCGGCACACTGTCTAATTTCTTTGACTCCAGCACCAATAGGTTTACCGGTGTCGACGGCAGCGGTGCGCTGGGCTTTAACACCAGCGGATCTGATGGTTCATTAAGCAGCCTGCTCTCGGCCATGGTTCAACAGAATATGGCGACAGTATTAGCTGAACCTAACCTTACCGCTATCTCGGGTGAAACTGCGGCATTTGCTGCGGGTGGTGAAGTGCCTATCGTCCTGATAACCAACAATAACATCAGCATAGAATATAAATCCTATGGCGTAATTTTGCGCATGACGCCGACCTTGCTGTCAGCCAACCGCATTAGCTTACATATTGCGCCAGAAGTCAGTGAACTGACCACGGTCGGGCAGGTCACCCTTGAAGGGGGATCGGTTATCCCCGCGCTTACCGTCCGTCGGGCTGATACCACCGTTGAGTTAGCCAGTGGCCAGAGTTTTGCTTTAGCGGGCATGCTGCGGAGTTCTAACAGCCAGACCGTCACCGGCGTTCCGGGAGCCAGTGATATTCCTGTGATGGGTAAGATTTTCGATAACGAAGCGACCAAGCATGAGGAAACTGAACTGGTCATTATCGCCACGGCCTATGTCGTTGAGCCTGTGAATGCCGGGCAGTTACAGACCCCAGGCCAGGGCATTAAGGCGCTGGATGCCGTGACGCCGAGCTACGGTGCTGTGGGATACCTCTACTAATGATTCAGGATAACCTCATGAACTCCATTCTGCGAGTGAACAAAAAATTCGCCATGCCTTTAGCGGGCGGGCTGATGGCTATCATTCTGTCGGGTTGTACTGACCGAGCGTTGAACGATATCCGTATGCAGCGTTTTGATCAGCCCGTGGTTGCCCCGGTGACCGCCAAGCCCAGTGCTTTATCGGTCAATCTTCAGGCGGCTACCAGTGGACAAGGCCTGAAACCGGCCTCATTAAGCACGCTGAATGAGCTACTGGCTAAGCAGGGTCGACTCACTGCCCAGACATTGATTCTGACTCCTTATACGGTTCGCGGCGAGCAGCTGGCAGGTCGATTAGCCAAGGCGCTACAGAATGCAGGCGCGGATCCTAAAAAAATCAAGATAGAACGCCGCGTCACGTCAGGCAGTGGTCAGGGTGACTTACAAGTGATTTCCCAGGCCATCGCGGTACAAAGCTCGCGTTGCCAGATTAATGACCCAGGACTGCTGATGGTTAAGCCTTACGACAGCGTGGGTTATCTCGGTTGTGCCACGCAAAATAATCTCGCGATGATGGTCGCTGAACCGAAAGATTTGATTCAGGCCCGCACGCTCGATGGGGCCGATGGGGTCGCTGCGGTTAACGCAATCGAACGCTATCAGACGGATAAGGTTAAGACCCTGATCAACATCGATTTTAGTGAAGACTAACGGGAGGAGACAAAATGAGTGATGTAAAAGTTTCCTCTGGCACCAGCAGTGAGGAACATGGACCGCTGATTGCCGCATTCGTCTTCAGTGAGCCAGAAGCAGTGGCATTACGCGATTCGCTGACGCGACTGAAATATCTGGAAGCGCCGGTCGCCAGCGGCGGTTTTAATGCGGCTCGCGCCTGGTGTGAGCTTAATCTGCCGCCACAGATGCTAATTGTTGATATTGAGGGGGAGCCTTGGCCGCTCCCTGCTCTGGAAGCACTGCTGGCTATCTGCGGACCAGAATGTCAGGTAATTGTGACGGGAAATGCCCAGGACGTATCCCTTTATCGCTCGTTACTGCAACTGGGCATTACCGAGTATTTAGTTAAACCCTATGCGCTGGATCAGCTCTCTGCTGCTCTGGCTAAGTGTAAAGGGACGCATACTGGCTCAGAGTATGCCCGCCTGGGCAGAACTGTGGCGATAGCCGGTGTCAGCGGCGGCGTCGGAACCAGTACTGTGGCTGCCGGTTTGAGCTATTTACTCGCGACTGAGCGTCACTTCCCGACCGCCTTGGTTGATTTTGACCGACGCAATGGCGATCAGCTGTTACTGCTGGGCCAGGATGAAGATGCGGGGCTGGCTGCGGTGCTTACTACCGAAGCGCTGGACAGTCAGTTATTACAGCGGGCGATGATTAAGGTCGATAATCGACTTCATTTATTAGCGCAAAAACCTGTCCGCCGTAATGATAATGAAGTCGATGCCGACGGAGTCCTTAACCTTGGTGGTGCACTGTGCCGCATGTTCAATCAAGTGGTCTGGGACTTGCCTTGTTCATTCCCAACCGGGGCTCTTGATGTCCTGACGTATGCTGATCTGCGCATTCTGGTGACTGAACTAACCCTGCAAGATGCCCGTAATCTGCGCAGTATTCTCCATGATATTGGCGATGAAAGTGAAGGTCAGCGCTTGCTGCTGGTCAATAACCAGTGCCACTTTTCAAGCAACCCGCCGCTTAGCCGCACGGAGTTTGAGCAGATTGTTGGTCGCCCAATCGATATCACGCTGCCCCATGCCGGTCATGCCCTTGCGCGCAGTCTGGCGTTAGGCGCGCTGGATATTCACGCCTCTTTACCCTGGCTGCAAGCGTTAAGAGAGTTAAGTCAACTGGCCTGTGGTCAGCGTCCGGAACCGGCTAAAAAGCACTGGTTCGCTACGCTGTTGCGCCGCGCTTAGGAGAAGAGGATCTATGTTAAGGCGTAAAAATCAGGCAGTGGTTCGTGAAGGGGTGACGCAAACTGCAGTTGCCACTCCGGAGACTCTTACCGCCCCGGTCTCTGAAACCAAGGCGACCGAGCAACGCGCATCAGCCTCTGCTGCCAGCGTGCAGCAGAATGAAAGCCGCAATGCCCAGCGCAGAATTATTCGTGCCCGACTTTACGATCAGATTGATGCCGGTAAAGCGGCTGGAATGGGGCGTGACAGCCTGCTGGTTCAGATACAGTCGGTTATTCGTAACATCTGTGACGATCAGCGTCTGCAACTCTCCCGCCAGGAAGAGCTGGCGCTGAGTCACGAAATGCTGGATGAAATGACCGGGATCGGACCGATACAGCCATTACTGGCTGATGACACGGTCAATGACATTCTGGTTAACGGTGCCAATCAGGTCTTTATTGAGCGCTTTGGCAAACTTGAGCTGTCACAAATCACTTTTATCGATGAAGAGCATGTCTTTAATACCGCGCAACGTATTGCTGCCGCAGTAGGGCGCCGTATCGATGAAGCCAGCCCAATGGTGGATGCGCGTCTGCCTGATGGCAGCCGTGTCAACGTGATTACTTATCCCTTAGCCATCGACGGAACGACGATCTCCATTCGTAAGTTTATGCGCCGCAATCTCTCGCTGGAGTCGCTGGCGGAGGCGCGCTGTATGTCTCCAGCCATGGCTGGGGTGTTGAATAAAGCGATGCAGGCGCGAGTCAATGTGATTGTTTCCGGCGGTACTGGTGCCGGTAAAACGACATTACTTAACGCCTTATCGCAAAAAATCGGTATCACCGATCGCATTATCACCATTGAAGATGCCGCTGAGTTGCAGTTACAGCAAGAGCATGTAGTGCGTCTGGAGACGCGCCCGGTGAGTGCGGAAGGTTCCGGTAAGGTGGATCAGCGTGACTTAATGCGTAACGCCCTGCGTATGCGTCCGGATCGCATCATCCTCGGCGAGGTCAGGGGAGGTGAGTGTTTTGACATGCTCCAGGCCATGAACACTGGACACGACGGATCGTTATGTACCGTTCACGCCAATACTACCCGTGACGCCATTCAGCGTCTGGAAAATATGGTGATGATGGCCAGTATGCAACTGCCTCTGATGGCTATCAGACGGCAAATCGCCAGTGCTGTCCATCTGATAGTACAGATTGAGCGTATGCGTGACGGTATCAGAAGGGTGGTCTCCATCAGTGAGCTGTGCGGCATGGAAGAAGAAATTATCCAGATGCAGGATCTGTTTACTTTCCAGGTAACGGGCACCAATCCCGCGACCGGTCTGTTAACGGGAGAATATATCCAGCATGTGCAGCGTCCCCAGTTCTTTACTGACAAGTCCCATCTGTTAGATGCCTGATATAAGGATGCTCACATGACTCTGAATCTTATTAACATACTGACAGTATTAGTCTTTCTCAGCGTGTTGTTCCTGTGCCTGACGCTGAACTATGTCCGTAATCAGCGTCAGTTACGTCTGCTGCGTGAGCGGAGATTACAGCAAATTTTGCAGGACAGTGCGCTGGATTCAGGTCAGGACTCTCCGCTGTCGATCCTCAAAGAGTCACGGGTTTCGCCTTTCAGTCGCGTGCCTTTGATTGGCAACAGTCTGTCGGTTTTTTGGGAGCAACTGGATTTTATTGGCTGGCGCAGTAGCTTGCGCCCCAGGCTGATTATCCTTGCTGCTATCAGTCTGGCTATCGGCATGTCTGTCGGTCAACGCACTCCTCTGCCGCTGACAATAGGACTCTTGATCTCGTTACTGTTTGCCGGTGTGACAGGCTGGTTGCTGTTTAACGCCGCCTTGCAAAAACATCTGCGTCTGCTGCGTGAAAGCTTACCTGATGCCATCGATGCCATTGTCAGAGCCGCCCGTGCCGGTGTGCCGGTCGCCAATACCTTTGCCATGGTGGCTGAGCATCTTACCGGGCCTCTGGCCCACGAGTTTCGCACCATCGATAACTGGTTAAAGCTGGGTATTCCTTTCCGTCAGGTGATTCAGGCTTCAGCAGAGCGCGTGCCGATGGCCGAGTTCCGTTTCTTTGTGGTGATTTTGATTATCAACCAGGAAGCGGGTGGTCGGTTGGGGGATACCCTTGAACGCCTGGCAACCACGCTGCGTGAACGTCGTGAGCTGGCGCTAAAAGTGCTGTCAAAAACCTCCGAGTCCCGTGCCTCAGCCAAGATAGTCGCGGCTTTATTTCCCTGCTGTCTGGCCTATATGTATTTCAAATCGCCTGAGGATTTTACCTTTCTGTTTTCCGACCCGGTCGGGACCTCGGTACTGCTCTACGCGGTCTGTAGCGTCAGCTTAGGCATGCTGGTGACATTTATGATGGTTAAACGGATAGCTTAAGAGAAAAGATAATGCTGCTAAATGATCCGCTATTGATACTGGCTGTGCTTCTCATTATTGCCGGCTTGTTATTTGCCAGGCGTCTGGGAAGTCACGAGCGCGTGCGTAAACTGCATCAGCGATTAGCGCCACACCTGCCGGTGACGGATGCTGAGGGTGAGAGCGCAGAGAGTTCTATTCTCAGAGGCCAGGGAACAGAGCTGTCTCCTGCGCTTGAAAAAATACTGCTGCCGCTGGCTGACCAGGGCGAACGCCTTGCCGGTGCTGAGAAAGATCGTAAAAAGTTTCGTCAGATGCTCGACCTGGCAGGCTTCCGCCGTACTGAAGCGGTGGGCTGGTTTGTTATCGGTAAATTTGCCTGTGGATTATTCGCTTTACTGGTACTGGTTTTTGGTCTGGTAGACCCCGCCGATCGTATGGGCTTAACCGGACTGGCAGGCGGTCTGATCGGTTTCTTTGTCGGTAGTCTTATTCCTGAATGGTGGCTCAGACACCGGGCGGTGACGCGTGGGGCTCGCCTGGGACGCTCAGTGCCTGATGCTCTGGATCTGATGGTGGTCTGCGCTGAAGCGGGTTTGCCTATTGGGCGGGTATTGCATGTGGTTTCGAAAGAGCTGGGACTTTCCGCACCGGAAATGGCAGATGAACTGCGTTACACCTCAGCAGAACTGCAGATCCTGTCTGACAGAACCCTGGCGCTGTCACATCTGGCAGAGAGAACCCGGGTACCTGAGATAGAAAATATGGTGGCGACCTTATTACAAGCGGAACGTTATGGCACACCGCTTTCGCAGGCACTGAGAACCATTGCCGATGAAAGTCGTAAAACTTTGATCCTCCGTCTGGAAGAAAAAGCCGGAAAGCTGCCTGCGCAGCTGAGTGTCCCGTTAATGGGCCTCATTCTCCCCCCTATTATTGCCATCATGGCGGCCCCTGCATTGCTGCGGGTCATCCGTCTGATGTCAAGTTAAGACCCTTATTACACCGAGGATATTAGAGTGAATAAATTACGCATTGTCCGTGCATTTTCCCTGCTTATCTGTGGCGTTGTTCTGGCAGGTTGTGCGGGCAGTCAGGTTCAGTCAGGGTCAAAAGAAGAAGGCCTCAAACTGGCTCGCTTGCTGCGCGATCAGGGCCGTCTGGAAGCCTCGACGGAAGTCTACGCGCGACTCGACAGTCGTGGGAACCTGGTGGGTAAAGAGCTGATTGAGTATGGCAGCGTCGCCAGTACGGTGAAAACGCCTCAAGAGACGCTGAGTATCTATTCGCGAGCTCGCCAGCAACTCACGACGGATAGCCAGGCAATGGAAAAAAATGAATCGCTTGCTCTGTGTCTCGGCATGGCGCGCGCGCAAATCGCCTTAGGACGGACTCAACTTGCCCAGCGCGATCTTGACTGTGCGCTTAAGCTCGATCCCCAGAATGCCATTGCGCTGAACGGGGCTGGCATTGTGCTGGATGCCAGTGGTAAACACCGCGAGGCCCGAGTCCAGTTTGATAAGGCATTGCAGAGCGATCCCTCCAACACTTCTGCTCTGAATAATATGGCGCTTTCCTGGCTTAACAGTGCGGAACCGGCTAAAGCCATTGAGCTGCTTCGTACCATGGACAGTTCCACACCTGCGGCACAGCTGAATTTAGCCCTCGCCTATCTCTACCAGGGAGACACTGAGGCTGCGCGCAACACCTTATCAGCGATTGCCAGCTCCGACCGTGTTGATGGCCTGATAAGCACTCTCAGTCAGCGGGCGGATGAGTTAAAACAGCCTCAGAACCGCGGTAATCAACTGCTGCTCGCCAGCCGTAGTCCGTTGCAGTTAAGCGATATCAAACAATGATTGTCGGAAAATTACGCCAGTGCTGGCAGCAAAACCTGGGCGTGATTGCAACGGAGGTGGCGTTTCTCTGCCCCGTTATTCTGGTCGGCGTCATGATGTTATTTGAGCTGGTCAGAGTCGGGCTGGTGGTGGGCGTCGGCAGTGTTGCGCTGGATAAGTCGGTACAAAGCTTCCGCCTGGATGATTTGAAAGCCAGCAGCACCACACAGATGGCCGATAACCTGAAGTCACGCATTGTCGACTCCTCTTATGGCTATCTTAACGACGACGATCTGACGGTGAGCGTGCTTCATTTTGACAATCTCAGCCACCTTGGTGGCCTGACGATTGCCACTGAAGAAGAGCAAGAAGAGTCAGAGAGCAATCTGCCCGTGTGGTCTGTGACCGTGCAGATCAAAAAATCGTTTTTGACGCCGCTGCCGGAAGTGCTCTCGCTGGGGGAAGCCTTTCGCTATCAGTACAAACACGTATTCGGTACGGAACTGATGTATGAGCAAGATTAGACAGTTTTTAAAGCGTGAATGGGGTGGTGCCGCCGTAGAGACTGCTCTGGTCTTTCCCATCCTTCTTGCTGTGGGGGGGGTACTCGCCGATCTCTATACCGTGAGTTTAGAACGGGAACGTATGGAACAGCGAGCTGGCGCAGTAGCCTCGGTATTGAGCTATCAGTCAGGGCTGACGGCGGAAGGGCTGCAGGGATTACAGGATGCGGTGATACCCAGCGACGCTAATCACAGTTATCAAATGCTGATCAGTAACGTCAAACAGAGCGGGGAAGTTTACTGGCAACTTTCACGCGGCAATACCGTTGATTTATGCCTGGAGAATACCGCTATCACGGGTATGCAGTGGCCGGGAAGTTTGCCAGAGCGAGAGACTGAAAGCCCCAGCAACAATGTTTCGATGATTATCGTTGAAATCTGTCGCCAGGGCAGTGATGTCAGTTTGCTTGGTGGCCTGACACTCAGTGGATTACTTGATGCTTCAATCACGAACCGTGTTGCAGCAGGGGTGATTACGTTAGATGAAACCCTGGCTCAGGAAGCCGCGCTGGAAGAGAACAAATGATGGTCATCGGACAACGCTTAAGCAAATTACGCCGCTCAATAACACAGTTTTGTCGGCAGGAAAAAGGGGCAGGTACCGCCTTCCTGGTATTCGGTACTATGGCCTTGCTGGTGAGCGGCGCGTTAGTTGTTGATACGCTTAATGCGACTGGCGATGCCGCGCAGATCAAACGCGCCACTGATGCCGCTGCATGGGCTATCGGTAATCAGGTGGTGGTGAGTCATTCTGAGAACCAATCCTTTAACGAACAGGATATGACTGAGCTTGCGTATATGTACATTGCGCATAATTTGGGGATGAATACTCAGCTCTCATCCCAGATAACGCGCGAAAATATCTCAGTGACCCGTGGTGAGGATGATGGCGCTATTCAGACCTACACCGTATCGGTTTCATTTAACACTGCCCCTGAATTACTCAAAATCAACAGCATCCGGCAGGATATTTTCTCTGAGGTTGAAGTGCGTACCGCCTCGCTGGAAGTCGCTTTAGCGATACCCAATACCTTGAGTGAAGGTGGTCCTAATATGGCCGCGTTACGCCGTATGGGTAACAGCTTTGCCCAGGCTCTGGTGAGCAGCAATGAAAATGCCTGGCTGTCGCTGGTGCCCTACAGTCAAAGTGTTAACGTTTATGATCCGGATAATGCTAACCGCATCCGTGAGTGGAGCTCTCCTGGAGCGCTGAATCCTGTCGAACTCACGACCTTATTCCAGACCGGTTACGGCAACCTGGCGGATCGCCGTCTGCCCGATCGTCGCTATAACCGACTTTGCCTGTTTCGCGGTCTGGACAGAGGAGACAATTATTTCTGGGATGAAGCACCCGGCGGGCAATTTGGTATTCATTACCGCGCAGATTTGCCAGTGAACTCTTCAATTAACTACAACGTTTCCTGGATTGGACCTAACCCGATGTTTGGTCAGGCGGGCGGGACGAACGATACCCGTTTTCTGATTGTTGACCATGGTTGTCCGGTCGCTCCCTTACTGCCTCTCAGTAACGACCTGAATAAAATTTCCGAACGGCTGGGCGAAATGACCGCCGGGTTTAACGTCAACTTTGCTATCGCCATGGGCTGGGCGGCGACCACTCTGGCGCCAGAATTTCGCGGTGAACAGGGATGGGGTTTACCTGACAGCCTGCCAAAAGATTTCAGCGAGGGAAATAGCGACCGAGTGAAGGCCATTGTCCTGCTGGTGAACTCCACGGATATGCGTTGGTTCGACAGTGATGGCTATAACGCCTACAACGGTCAGGCGATTGACGGTTGCCAGGGGAGTACTGATGGCTGTAATGACGAAACATTAATTACTCAACGCTTCGCCGAACTCTGTGACAGTTTCCGGGCCCGCGATCTGCGCTTCTTCCTGATAGCCACCGGGAGCGATGACGCTGAAGATGAAAACGGTCAGGTCCCCAGCGCTTCTGCCTTCCGCCGTATCGCCGGTACCGGGTTGAATAAGTGTGCAGTTAAAGGTAGCGATCTGAGTTACTTCAACGGCGCTAACTTTGTTGAATCAGAAAATAAAATGACCGAGCGCTTGGCCTCCATTGTGGAAGAGCTTCAGCAGCAGAGCAGTTTTGTCCGCCTCATAAAGTAATAGCTATGGCGATTTTTGACTTACAGGATATCAGACTATGAGTTATTCCCGTTCTAAAACCGGCGCTGAACGTCGTTCTGTGCTGCAAGCCTGGGCGCTGGAACCGCGTATGATGTTTGATGCTGCCGCGATGGCGACAGCAGAGCAAGTGATTGATGCAACAGACTGGAATCCGGGTATTGTTGCTACAGGTTCGAAGACGACCTTGACGATCAGTGAGAATTCCTCGCCGCAAGACGTCGACCTTTTTTCCGGGGTGAAGGTTATCAGTGCCGGAGATCAGGAAGAACTCACTGAGCTAGTGGTTAAAGTCAGTACCAGTGGCAGTAATCAGGCATTAGTGGTTGATGGCACCACCATCGCCCTACAGACTGGCACAGCCGTAACAGCAAATAATGGTTATGCCTATAGTGTGTCGACGAGTGGTGGAGTCACCACCCTGACGCTGAGTATTGCTTCATCTGATGCCTATAGCCCAGATGATGTGGCTAAACTTATTGAATCCATCAGTTATAAAGCTCTGGATAATACTGTTGAGAGTGGCTCAGTGACCGTGACTCTGGTCTCTCTGAGTGATTCACTCGACACCACCGAATTAGATATTTCCGCCACCATTGATATCGATAGTCGAATTAATGTTGCTCCGGTGGTAAACGACGGGCATGGCCTTGATTCGAGCGGAACTATTTCACTGCCCGGTCTTGGTGGGCAGGGGGAAGTGGGCTACTCGGCTGATGGTAAATATGCCTTTGTTGCCGGAACCGGCACCATCTCGCTATTTACGGTAGACGGGAGCGGTAACCTGTCGCTGGTTCAGACCCTGAACGTGGAAGGGATGGGCAGCGTGACGGAACTGGTCACCGCACCGAATGGGAATAATGTTTATGCTATTGATCGCAGCGAACACATCTATATGTTTAGCCTGGATAGCAACAATAGCCTCACTCTTAGTGATACTTATAATAGCCAGAATGGCAATATCACGGGTGGGCTGGCCTTATCCGAGGATGGTACCGCTCTCTACGTGGGTTCTCAGTGGAACGACGTTGCTATTTTTACCCGTGATACCGTCACTGGTGAACTGATTTACCTTACCCGAGCATCAGGGGGTGAGCGTAATGGTATGGTTGTCACCGGCGCTGATATTGTTTATACGATTTATCCGAGTAGTGATGTAAACACCATTTTTGTCTATCAGCGCCAGCCTGATGGAAACTTAAAGGGTATTACCTCCCTGATCGTGACGGTTGACAGATTTGGCTATGAAGGCGTTGATTTTAGCCTGGCCATTTCCGCTGATGGTCAGTATCTGTATGTCGCAGATCCCTCTCAGAATATGTTGAATGTTTATCATCTTAATGGTTCAACGCTGTCAGCGGTTGATTCAAAAGCCGTTGAGGGTGTGGACAAGATTGTCCTGAGTGCGGATGGTAAATCGCTGTATGTCAGTGACCAAAGTGGCGCTTTGCATCGTTACAGTGTTGCTGCCACCGGGGGACTGACCGCTGTTAGTACCCAGGCTGATGTTAATGCTAAAGATATTGCCGTCTCTAAAGACGGGCTTTCAGTGTTGGTCACTCAGAACAATGGTATTACGCGTTATACCTCCGTTCAGACCATGACTAAAGGCACGGTCATCGATTTCGCACAGGGCATGACGCTTTCTGACAGTAATAATGATTTCCTCAACGACGGACAGGGAAATTATCTCGGCAGTCAGATTACCGTGAGTGCCGACAGTAATAGCGGCACCTTCGGCTTTATTAACGACAACAGCCTGAACTATAGCAATGGTGTGATTTCGCTTGATAATCAACCTATAGCCACTGTGGTCACTAATGGTGAAGGTAAAGTGGTTATCACTTTCACGGGTGATACGGACAAAAGCGTCGCCAATCAGGTTCTCCAGCAGCTGACTTACAGTAATAACACCGCAACGGCGGGAAGCTTTATTCAGCTCAGCGTGACGGTCAGTGACGGGGAACTCACCAGCCAGGCGCTGGTCACCACGGTACGCGTTAACACCGTACCCCAAGTCAATACTGACGCTGCAACCGGTTATAGTCTGGATAAAGCCATCAGTGAAACCGGATACAGTTTTACGCTGTTTTCCGGACTGTTTACCGATGAAGATGGCGATAGCCTGACCTGGACTGTGACCGGTTTACCGAAAGGGATAGTCTTTGATTCCGCGACTAGAACCTTGTCAGGTCAGGCGCTGGAGACCGGGACCTTTACCCTGACTATCACGGTGACTGACGCCACGGGTGGCACGGCTAGCATTGAACGTAGTCTGGAAGTGGTGCAAATCGATAACCGTGCCCCGGTGGTCAATGAGGGGGCTTCCCCTCAAATCAGCAATGCCACGGTAGACAGTGCTTATAGCTCTACCCTGAATAGTAACCTGTTTAGCGATGCTGACAGCCTTTACGGTGACAGTCTGAGCTGGAGTGTTTCTGGTTTACCAGAAGGGATAGTCTTTGATGCCGAAACCTTAACCCTGTCGGGTATCTCCTCGGTGGTCGGAGACAGAACTTTAACCGTGACGGTTACCGATAAATTCAATGCTTCTGTCTCCAAAGAAATCACCTTCAGAGTCGTTACTGCTGAAGAAGCCAATAACCAGGCACCGAATCTGAGTGGCGATACCAGTACTCTGACTTTCAGTCATGACGGCACGCTCTCTGGTTTTAATCAGTATGTTAACAGCCTCACGCTGTCAAAAGACGGTAGCCTGTTGTTTGTTGCGGCGAATACCAGCAGCAATCCTAATGGCCCGAATGGCATCGGGACTTTACTGGTCTACAGCCGCGATACCAAAACCGGTGAGCTGACGCAAATACAAGCCTTTAAGCAAGGTACGGCCGATGACGGTGATGACAGTAATGGCATCGAAGTCAATGGTCTGCAGAACGTGACCTCTATCACCACCTCAGCAGATGGCAGTCTGCTCTTTGTCACCGGATATAAAGATACCGGAAGCACGACGGCTTACTCGGTAACGGTCTTCAGCATCAACGAGTCAGGTGGTCTGTCAGCGCTGGGAACGGTTGCCGATATTCCAGAAAAAGTACTGGATCTGAAAGTATCAGCCCAAGGCAACACCCTGTACGCCGTATCGGCGACCACTCTTTACAGTTACCAGATTGGCGACAACGGCACGCTCAGTGAGATTGAACAGTATCAGCCTGCTACCGGGTTAGGTACGGCCATTGAGATGGAAGTTGATGCTAAAGGTACGGTTTATATTATTGCTAGCTCACGCATCAGTATCTATCAGCCAGACACTGACGGACAACTGACCTATGCCGGACAGATAATCCGTGTCGGTGGGACGGTTACCTGGACCGATGCCACGGGTACTACCGATACCCTGGCGACCAACATCAGTAGCAATGCTATGAATGGCATTAATAGCATTGAGGTTTCGGATAGCGGATATATCTACCTGACCACCGGCAACGGTTTTCTGACCACTCTGCACTATGACAGTGCTAATCACAGTGCCCAGTTTATTAACGCCGCTGATGCCTATACCCCACTTAGTCAGTATCCCTTTGCGCTGGTGTTATCAAAAGATGGCAAGACCTTATTTATAGGAGGAGCTGCCTCGAATGTCCTTGCGGTCTATACCATCGATGCCAATGGGGTACCACAGTTAAGTCAATCGATGACTATTACTGGTGGTATCTCACGTCTTGTTATCAGTGATGACGGCAAGTCCATTTATGGCGGGAAGCATCTGTACTTCGGTACCGTAGCGCTTAGTATGTTCTCCTCAGGTGGTATTAATCTTGATTATACCGAACTTGAAACGATTAATATTGCCCAGGCGATTACGCTGGCTGACGCCGAATATGATGCGCTGAATAACGGACAAGGCAATTATAACGGCGCTGTCCTGACGCTGGAAAGAACCCAGGGCGGGCAGGCGGTTGATACCTTTGGCTTCAGCAATGGTGACGGACTCGCGCTGGCTAACGGTATTCTGACCCTGAACGGCAATCCGATAGCGACCTTCGTCACGACTGACGGCAAACTGGTCTTAACCTATACCGCCGATGTCGATACCGCCACGGCCAACCAAGTGTTACAGCGCCTGACTTATACCAATACCAGCGATATGCCGGGCAGTAAAATTGGCTTTACTTTTTCGGTAGCGGATAAATATACCTCCAGCAGTATCGATCTGCTGCTAAACGTCACTGAAATCAATAATCCTCCGTCTCTTGAGGCTGAAGGCAAAGATGTCACATTTATCAGCGGCGGCGACCCGGTTAAGCTGTTTGACAAGGTGGAACTCTCTGCGGGGGAAACTGGCCAGACTATCAGTGAAATTACTCTCACCGTGGACAATATTCAGGACGCCGATCGTGAGGCATTGGTTATTGGTGGCGTTCCGACCGGATTAACTGACGGCGCAACTGGCTGGGGAGGTGTGGAGTACCAGGCAACCGGTGAAGATGGCAGTATTGAGACGCTATATTACTCCGTGAGTACCCGCGTCTCGGTAGTTGATGGCGTCGCTACTGTGACGATTCATAGCGATGGGATCCCGTCTGAGGCTCTGGTAGCCTTGATAGAGGGTATTTCTTATCGCAACCGTGCTGCTGATTACGGTGAAACGCCAACGGCTGGCATGCGTGTCGTGACTATCACCTCAGTCAAAGATAATGGCGGTGTGGCCAATAATGGCGTTGATACCACCACAGTGTCGATTCGCAGTGAGGTCGAGGTTGGCTTCACCAACAAAGCACCAACCGTAAGCGCTAGCGATAATCAAAGCCAGTTTACTGAAAAAGGGGATGGCGCAGTTCCGTTTAAAGATGTGGTTGTTTCCACAGGGGAAAACGGACAGGGGATTACGGCTATTTCTCTGACTGTCGCGGGTATTCAGGATGGCAGCAGAGAAATGCTGCATATTGATGGCACGACTATCGTATTAATCGATGGCGATAGCGGCATGACCCAACAGGGCTTTTACTACGGTGTCACCGTGGTCGATGGCGTGGCATCAGTAGAGATTATTTCTTTTGATGGGGAGACCAGCGTTTCTGCTGAAGCAGCAGCAAAAATGCTGTCAGAACTCACCTATATCAATACCAGCAACGATCCAACCGAAGGTTCCCGCACCCTAACCCTAACGTCAATAAAAGATAGTGGCGGTACTGAGGATGGCGGTCAGAACCAGACTGAACTCAGTCTTCAGGCGACGGTTAAGGTGGTTGGCGTCAATGATGCTCCGGTATTTAATGGTTCAGGCATCACCAGTAACTACACCGTCAGTGGCAATCAGGTCGAATTATTCACCGGTCTTGCTATCTCGGCGGTAGAGACAAGCCAGGTGATGTCGAGTGCGACCTTCAATATTGCGGGTGTGAAGGATGGCAGTAATGAGCACCTGACAATCGATGGTACGCAGATTGCCCTGACCAGTGGTAATGGGACCACGGCGGGCGGCCACGCTTACACAGTGACTGTCGAAGAGGGTGTGGCCACGCTGAACCTGACCTTTAAGGAAGGACTCACCGGAACACAGACCGCTGCTTTAATTGAACAGTCGCGCTACAGCAACAGTACCGATGTGAAGAGCGCAGGCCTGCGTACCGTATCGGTCAGCGTTCAGGATAGTGGCGGTGGGGATGATACCAGCCTGTTAGCCGCAACAGCGAAGGTCAATATTGTTGATAACTCGGCTCCGGTTCTGGGGGCGGGCGTGGACAATAATCATCTGTCCATCATCGAGGGTATCAGCGATCTCCCAGGTTTGAGTGACGTTGTCACTAGTGCTCTGAGTCAGGATGGTAAAACCCTCTATGTTGCCAGCAGCGACGGCAATATGGCGCTATTCCAGCGTCAAGGCAGCGGGGAGCAATGGGTTTATCAGCAAACTGTTGCTGTTACCTCCGGTGCGATTCAGTCGGTGGAAGTCAGCCAGGACGGAAGCCATGTGCTGGTACTGGCAGAGTCAGGCAATAGCCTGACCGTATTCTCTGCCACCGACGCTGGACTGACTAAAGTCACTACCCTTGCCACCCAGAATGTCAGCGACTTTACCCTCTCCGCAGACGGTAAAACGGTCTATGTGGTTGACGGTAACTATTCCGGCCTGAAAGTCTATGCCCAGGATGCCACGTCCGGGGAATATACCCAGACTCAGCAGATTTCCGGCTCAACCGGGACCGCACCTTACCTGTTTACTGCCGTCGAAATTAAAGCGGTCGGTAACTACGTCTATGTATTAACCGATCCGGCCTCCGACGGCGTTGCGAATACACTCATCGTCTATCAGGTTCTTGATAACGGTAGTTTGCAGGACGTGGCTTATATTCGTGATGGTCAGGGAGAAGCCAGCCTTGGTAATGATGCCAGCCTGACAGTATCGGCAGACGGCAAACAGATCTTCGTTACCACCGAGAGTAGCGTCAGCCTGTACCACTTTGACTCCGCTACCGGGCAGCTGAATTTTGTCAGTGAGCAAGCGGGCTTTAGCCAGATCTCTTCCGTGGCTTTATCCGAAGATGGTCGTACCCTCTATATTACCCAGTCTGCAGGCAGCATCAGCCGTTACGCGGTAGAAAACGATGGCAGCCTGACCTTAAAACAGACCGTAGACAGTAGCCAGGCTCCGGGACTGAAAGATGCCGGTCTGATTATCTCAGGTAAAGATGGCAGCCTTATCGTTCTTGGCGATAAGAGCGTTATTTCGCTGTCTGACCAATTGGTCGAGGCCATCGCGATTGAGTATATCGAAGGCGAAACTCTACCTCTGACCGGTGTTATTACCCTTAATGATGCTGAGTATGATGGGCTTAACGACGGTAAAGGTAACTATCAGGGGGCGACCATTACGCTGGGCCGTGAAAACGCCAACACAGACGACAAGTTTGGTCTGAGTGAGTCCAATGGTCTTTCGTTACAAGACGGTAAGGTGATTTACGACGGCAAAGCTATCGCCGATTTTGTCAATAATCAAGGCACCCTCACGCTGGTGTTTACCTCCAGTGTCAGTACCGAAATGGCTAATCAGGTGCTGCAGCAGATAACCTATACCCATGCTGGAGCCGATCCGGGGAATGCCATTGCCTTAACGCTGAAGGTGACCGACAGCTACGGCGCCAGTGACAGTGTCACATTCGCGCTGGCAGTGACCACCATCAACGATGCGCCCACTCTGACTACCACGCCAGTTAACGGCACCTTTGTTGAAGGTGGCGCAGCGGCAGGACTGTTTAAAGACAGTCAGGCCAGCACTATTGAGGCCGGACAAGCCTTTATCCAGACTACCCTGAGTATTTCTGGCGTGGTTGACGGGGTTCATGAAAAACTGACTCTCGACGGCACGGAAATTAGCTTAATTGCCGGAACCGGCAAAACGGTCAATGGCCATGACTATCAGGTGACGGTGCAAGGCGATGTGGTGACTATCACCGTTAGCGACAGCAAAGGGCTGGCGTTAGCCGCCCTGGTGGATGGTTTAACCTATAGCCATGACAGTAATGACCCCACCACCGGCACCCGTACCGTTACCCTGACCTCGATTCAGGATAACGGTGGTACCGACCTTGGGGGCGAGGACAGTAGCGTCCTGACCCTCGCCTCAACTGTGAATGTTGAGGCGGTGAATAACCCGCCAGTCGTGACGGGAACGGGCAGCAGCACTCAGTTTACTGAAGGTGGCGTTCCGACACCGCTGTACACAGACGTCAGTGTTGATACGGTGGAGTCGGGTCAGGCTATTCGCAGTATCAGTGTTACAGTCGATGGACTAAAAGATGGGGCTAGCGAGCAGTTATATCTTGACGGCACGGCTATCTCTTTAGTCAATGGCAGCGGTACCACAGCCAGCGGATATGCCTGGACTGTGTCGGTGATGGATGGCAGCGCCACCGTCACGCTGACCAGCGCTAGCAGTATCACGGCTCCGGCCAGCGTGATTGAAAATATCACCTACTCCCACACCAGTAATAACCCCACTGAAGGGGTGAGAGCTATCACCCTGAGCGCGGTACAGGATAGCGGTGGTGGCCAGGATAGCAGCCAGCCTGACCTTAAGACCACCGTGACCGTTATCGCGGTAAACAGCCCACCGGTAGCGAGCGTTGACAGCATCAGTTTACCGGGTGCGACGCAAGACAGTGACTATAGCGTGACCTTCCCGGAAGATTTGTTCACGGACGTCGATGATGCAACCTTGTCATGGCAGATTAATGATTTGCCAGAAGGGTTAAGCTTCGACCCTGTCACTCGCACCTTGTCTGGAACACCCACTACCGACGGTAGCGTCACCATGACGCTCACCGCAACTGACTCGCATGGTGAGTCAGCCAGCATTACGCTGACCTTGGTGACAGAGGCTCGGAGTATCAGCCATGTTGAATTTATCTCAACCGCTGGATTATTCCCGACTTCAACAGGGGGAACTGACAGTCTCTATGCCTCACTGAGTGAATCACTCGGCCTGACGGCGAGCTCTTTTGACGCTAACCGTCTGTCAGCCCAAACAGCGTTATCTACCGGGACGTTAGATTTAGCCGCTTCCCCTTGGTCTTTAAATCCTATTCAGTTCGGCCAGTTACCTGAGCTTGAGAAGGTTGATTTTAAAGGCTTAACGACTAAAGCGCATAGCACCGGCACTATTGATTACTGGCAGCCTGCTAGCGGCAATGTACAGATCCATTCTGTTGTCGGTCAGGGTGAATTTATTGATGCCCGTCTGGCTAATGGTCGTCCATTACCTGAGTGGCTTCAGTTCGACCCCGCTACAGGCGAACTGAAAATGGACAGGACGCAAGCGCCTCAAGTCGGGCAAATCCAGCTCAGACTGATCCGTGCTGATGGTTCGGTTCTGCTATTGACCTTAAGAGAGCCTTTGTCGGTTGCTTCAATTCCGTCTGCATTACTTAACGATTCTGTATCCCAAGAGGTACGGGCGACTTTTGAGGCAGCCTTACCTGCTAAGGATGCCATTTCTAAAACACTCGCCGCGGGACAGGGGGACAGTGACGCTTTGCTTAAAGCTTCTCTAGAAATGTCAGCCTCCGCAGCACAACCTGCACAAGCATCATGATTAACTTAAAAAAAATAATAGGGAGTTCTCTGGTGGGTCATTCTAAGTTTGAACAACATAAGACAAATGGCTGGGCAAAACGCGGTCTTAAAATGACAGCAATAGCCAGCGCTTTATTCCTCGCCGGCTGTGCCGTTCGCCCTGAGCCTGTGACGATGGACGAACAGATTAACCAGGCACTCAGCGATCGGACCAAAATGTACGCCGATCAGGAGCCGGTTCGCGGAGTGATTACGCTCGATGAGGCGCTGGCTCGCTCATTAAAATATAACCTTCAGCAGCGTGTTGCCCTGATGGAACAAGCGATTGAAGATAATCTGTTGGGCATCGCCCAGCTCGATATGTTGCCGAAACTGGCCGCTCAAGCGGGAATGGTGACACGAAGTAATGTTGCGGCATCGAGTAGCCAGTCAGTCACGACCGGTAAGCAATCACTGGAAGCTTCAACCAGCCAGGATATGACGCTGCGTACCGCTGACTTGACCATGAGCTGGAACGTGCTGGACTTTGGTATTAGCTATTTCAATGCCAAAATACAGGCAAACAAAACCCTGGCGGCAGAGGAACGTCGTCGTAAGGTCGTGGCTGATATTACCCGTCAGGTTCGCACGACCTACTGGGAAGCCGCTACGGCTCAGCGTTTGCAACCGGAAGTCACTCAGGCCTTAGTGAGAGCGCGCCAGTCGCTGGCTTTTGCTCGTCAAACCGAACGTGAGCGTCTGCTGCCCCCGGTAGAGTCACTGCGCTTCCAGAAAAATATGCTGGAGATGGTTCGCCAGCTGGAAGTGGTTGACAGCGATCTGGTGCTGGCAAAATCGCGTCTGGCAGCGCTGATGAACCTGCCACCGGCGAGCAATTTTACCGTGGTTTCTCCGGAACAAAGCAGCCTGGCCCAGGTCAAGCTGCCTTACACTCTGGGCGACCTGGAAAACTTTGCGATGGTCAAACGACCGGAAATTCGTGAAGAGACCTATTTAGCCCGTAATGCGGTGCTGGATACCCGTCGCTCATTAACCCGATTGCTGCCTGGTGTGTCGTTATTTGTGGGTATTAACGGCGACAGTAACGACTACCTTGTTAACCGTAACTGGGCCAGCGCTGGCGTGCAGGTCAGCGGTAACTTGCTGAATGTGCTCTCGTGGTCTTCGGTCAAAAATGCTGGTGAAGCCGGTGAGTCACTGGCAGAAGTCAGACGTCAGGCATTGCGTATGGCGGTTCTGACGCAAGTCAACGTGGCCTGGCAGGAGTACCAGCAGAGCACCCAGATGTTCGAACGCTATCAGGAACTGGCGCGGGTACAACGGGGCATACTCAACCAGACGGATCAAAGTTATCGTAACCAGGCCGCGACCCAGATGGAACAAGTGCAAATCAGCACGGAAACCATTCTGACCACGCGGGCGCGTGACCGTAGTTTTGCCAGCATGCAGGATGCACTGGGCACCGTCTACCAGGCCGCAGGGCTGGATGTGTTACCGGATAATATCAATGGCACTAGCCTTGCAGCACTGAGTGCCAGCATCGGCAGTACCACGCAGCAGATTGAAAAAGGACAGCTGGCGAAAGTCTCAATGCAGCTATCCACTGCACCCGTCGCTATGACTGCACCAGTAACCATGACGGCACCCGTGGCGGTCGCCCAAACAGCACCTGTTGCGGTCAGTCAGCCGCTGCTCACCAGTCATCCGGTGAGTCTGCCAGTTGCCGCCGCCAGGCCAAAAGCGACAACACGCGTCAACCAGGTTAATCGCATTGATGATATGTGGAATAACCTTGAGTCGCTTTCCGGAGTTGCGGAATGAGACTTCTGATATTGGCAGCGTGTTTGCTGCCGATAGCAGGTCTGGCTGAGTCTCAACTGGATCCGGTACGGGTCCAGTTGAGTGCTGTGAAACAGACCATGCTGTCTAGTGGTATCGCAGGCCGAGTCAATGAGCTGAACGTCAAAGAAGGCGATCGTTTTAAGCAGGGGCAGACCCTGCTGACCTTCGACTGCACCGTGTTACAGCAGAAACTTAATTATTCAAACGCGGCGGAACAGGCCGCGCGTAAAAAAGTGTCTGTGGCTAACCGGCTGGATAAACTGAATGCCATCAGTGTGTCTGATGTCGATGAGGCGCGTGCTGCTTTGTCGATGGCGCAGGCGGAAGGCGGGGTGAATCGTGCGATGCTAAAGCGTTGTAATATCATCGCGCCTTTTGATGGCCGGGTGACAGAGGCGCGCGTCCGGCAGTGGGAAACTGTTCCTGAAGGCAAAGAGCTGCTGGCAATCTATGACGACAGTGCTTTTGAACTGGAGTCGATAGTGCCTTCACGCTGGCTGGTATGGTTAAAAACAGGGACGCCGTTTAGCGTCATCCTGGATGAAACCGGACAAACCTATAGCGCTGAAATTAGCCGTATCTCGTCTTCGATTGAACCCGTGAGCCAGTCGGTGAAAGTGTTTGGCAAAATCACTCATGCCAGCGAAGGACTGCTTCCGGGTATGAGCGGTGAAGCGCGTTTTGCCCCAGCGGAGTCATCGGTGAATGAGTAATCCTCTACAACCGCTTGCGGAACTGTTACAACTCCAGCGCCGCATGCGGGCGCTGGACAGCCGTGACAGCCTGGCCTTTTTTATGGTCAACGAGACTCACCGCCTGACGAATTATCGTCAGGCTATTCTCTGGGACGGCGAAGCCGGTAAATTGCTAGCGGCTTCGGGCGTTTCCAGTCTGGACAATCATGCCCCTTTTTGCCGTAATTTTTCTGCACTTTGCCGCCAATGGCAGCCAAAATTCGATAAAATAACCGCCATCAGTGCGAATGACTTGTCAGTTGATGACCGTCTGTTCTGGCAAGAATATTTGCCAGAAAACGGGCTCTGGATCCCTTTTCCCCACCTTGGCAAGGAGAGGTCAATAAGCCTTATCCTGCTCAAAGATACGGTCTGGTCGGAAGCTGAAAAAGTCCTTCTGGAGCAGTTAGCCGATGCCTATGGTCACGCCTGGCAGAGCCTTTCGCGCCAGGGGAAAAGCCGTCAATCTGCTTTCAGGATAAAACGTAAGGGGCTGATGATTGGGGTAGCTCTGGCGTTAATCATGCTGATCCCGGTTCGTCAGTCAGTGCTGGCACCTGCGGAAGTAGTGGCAAATAAACCGACAATACTGCGCGCTCCGCTCTCGGGTGTGGTGGACTCCCTGGAGGTCAAACCTAATCAACCTGTTGTCAGGGATCAGGTACTGGTTAGCCTTAATGCCCGTGAATTACAGAACCAGCGGGAAAGCGCGCGTCAGCAGTTTGCCAGTGCCGAAGCGCAGTATCGTCAGGCTCAGCAGATGGCGCTGAGTGATGCGGATGCTAAGGCCCAGCTAGCGGTACTCGCCAGTCGTCGGCAGCAAACCCAGAGCGAAATGAAGTTTGTTGAGTCCCAACTGGCACGTATGGAACTTAAGTCACCGCGTGACGGCATTGTGATATTTGATAATGCCACTGACGTGCTGGGGCGGTCAGTCTCGGTGGGTGAAAGGATTATGATGGTTGCCGATCCGAGTGATGCTCAACTGGAAATTCAACTTCCGGCTGGAGATGCTATCGCGCTGGAAAAAGGGGCTGAAGTTCGCTTATTTCTCAATGTAGCGCCGAACTCCCCACAACATGCCACCTTAACCCAGATTGGCTATCGCGCGACGCCTGATGCTGAAAACGTGATGGCGTATCGCCTGAATGCAGAGTTTGATCAGCCTGAAGCCGTCGTCAGAGTGGGCCTGAAAGGAACGGCGAAAATCTATGGCGAAAGAACGGTACTGATTGCCTATCTGATGCGTAAGCCCTGGTCATCGCTACGTGTCTGGCTTGGAGTCTGAGTATGAGTGCTGACGCGATGTTGGTTGCTCCGTTAAGGGATGAGTTGATTCTGCATCCCGGCCCGATGGACTGGCAGGGGGCACCCAGCTGGACACTCGAAGATCCCATAAGGGATCGCTACTACCGCATTGGCTGGCTGGAAAAGGCTTTGCTGTCGCACTGGTCACTCGGCGATGCCAGTGCCATTATTACCCGCGTTAATCAGCAGCTACCGGTTGAAATTACTCAGGAAGACATTCGTTCGTTTTCAGAGTTTCTTCAGACTCATGCTCTCACCTGGCGAGTCGATGATGACACCGTCAGTCAGTTTACGCGGCAGAAAGCGGCAGCAAAGCGTTCATGGTGGAGCTACGCGCTGCATAATTATTTGTTTTTACGCATTCCTGTCCTGCATCCTGACGCCTTTCTGAAACGCACTCTGCCATGGGTATCGCTGTTCTACAGTAAGTTTTTCTGGCTCATCACCTTTTTTGCCGGATTAACCGGACTGCTGTTTGCCAGCCGTCAGTGGGAAACCTTTCGCCATACTTTTCTCCACTTTTTTACTCTCGAAGGTGCGTTGTTAGCCGGGATAACCCTCAGCCTGACGAAGTTTATTCATGAACTGGGACATGCCTATACCTGTAAACGTTACGGCGGGAAGGTGAGTAGTCTGGGCATTGCTCTGTTGGTGATGATGCCCGTCCTGTATACCGATACCTCCTCGGCGTGGAAACTTGCCAGTCGTCAACAGCGCTTAGCCATTGGTGCTGCGGGCATGCTGACCGAACTGGCGATTGCGGCCTGGGCGACGCTGGCATGGAGTTTTTTGCCGGATGGCATGTTGCGCAGCGCGGCGTTTATGCTGGCCACCACCACCTGGATAATGACCCTGGCGGTTAACCTCAGCCCGTTGATGCGTTTTGATGGTTACTTCCTCCTTTCAGATGCGATAGGGATAGGTAATCTGCAACAGCGAGGATTTGCAGTGGGTCGCTGGAAACTCAGAGAACTGCTGTTTGGTTTGCAGGATGAACCCCCAGAAACGATGCCTGACTGGTTAAGGCGGGTGCTGGTAGGCTATGCGTTCGCCACTTGGGTCTACCGACTGTTTCTTTTCACCGGTATTGCTTTGCTGGTCTATCACATGACCTTCAAACTGCTGGGTATTCTGTTATTTGCAGTTGAAATTGGCTATTTCGTGATTGTTCCGATTGTCAATGAACTGCGTGCCTGGCATGGGCGTCGTAAGGATTATCGTATGAACCGTCAGATGATACTGACCCTCAGCGCGGGTGGTCTACTGCTACTGATTTTTCTTTTTCCCTGGCAGTACAAGGTCTATGCCCCCGGCCTGATTCGGGCGGAACAGCAGGGCAGTTTATATATGCCGATGCCGGCTAAAATCGAACAGATCAAAGTCACACCGGGTCAACAAGTCGCGAAAGGCGATGTGCTTTTTATTCTGCATACTGATGAGATGGTCCACCAGAATGAAAACCTCACAAGACAGCTACAAACACTGGGCTGGCAGCAAGATTATCAGACACTTAATCGCCAGACTTTACAGACCCATCAGCGCATCAGAAAGGAACGTGAAGCAGCTTTAAAACATCAGCAGGTACTTTCTGAACAACAGGACTCGCTGATTATTCGCTCCCCTCTGGATGGTCGCGTGGCTGACCTTGCTAACCCACTGAGTGCCGGTGAATGGCTGGCTCAGGGGGAATGGCTGGCGACCGTAACTCATCCTGAAGGTGCGCTGGTTGAAGCTTTGGTCAAAGAAAAAGACTGGCTTCGCCTTTCCGTCGGTGCGAAAGGGACCTTCTATTCAAAACAGAGTTCTTTACCGGGTTTACAAGGTGAAGTGGTCGAGATTGAACAGACGGCAGTGACCGATCTCCGATCTGTCGCTGAACTGGCTTCCGTGTATGGCGGCGATATTGCAGCATTAACCAATCAGCAGCGGGAAATTGTCCCTGAACAGGCAGTCTATCGGGTGTTGCTGCGTCTTGATCCTGGAACCAATGCACCCCTTCAAGTTCAGCCTGGTACTCTGGCGCTGGAAGGGCAATCGCAGATCCTTGCCGTGAGTTTATGGCGGTATCTCTCCGCAGTCGTGATACGGGAACTGACTTTTTAAACCTTGTACAGAGCAAAGTCGTAATTAAAGTGTTACACCTTGCTATTAAGTGATAATGATTGTTATTATCCTTTCCAGAAAAATACAATGATATTAACAAAGCCGTTACTACTCCGGGTGGATAACGGCTATGTACAGCGCCTGTGTTTGAAACTTTCCGTCGAAAACACTTTATATATTTGGGGATAATATGCGTGTTTTGGTAGTTGACGATGATTCAATACTTTGTCGCTGGCTAGAAGACAAATTACATACGCATGGACACACTTGCCAGATAATACATGATGGCTCACAAGCGTTAGCCGCCATCCAGGATGGCACCTACGATGTTATCCTGTTAGACCGCATGTTACCCGGAATGGATGGTTTTAGCGTTCTTCGTGAGTTAAAGGTCGTGAGTCATCCTCCGGTCATGTTGCTGTCAGCCTTGGATAGGGATGTTGACAGGGTTATGGGGCTTGAGCTGGGGGCGGAAGATTACCTGGGCAAACCCTTTAATTTTGATGAACTGCGCCTGCGATTAGATATTATCGTCGGTCGTGACAAGCGTAATACCCCGAAAAGTACGCTGCTCAGTTTCGCCGACTTAACAGTTGATTGCCTTGAGCGCAAGGTGTGGCGAGCGGGTAAGCCTATCGATCTGACCGATAAAGAACTTAAATTATTATTATTGCTGATGGAGACCCCGGACAAGGTCGCCAGCCGGACACATCTGCTTGAGCGTGTGTGGGGATATCAGTTCGACCCGCAAACCAATCTTATTGATGTTCATATGTCTAAACTGCGATCCAAAGTGGATAAGGGCTTTGACACCCCACTGATTAAAACCCTGAGGTCGGTAGGGTACTATCTGGAACACGTCGAGAAGCGCTAAATATGTCCACAAAAGTATTCACCCTCTGCAATGGCTGCCGGACGTGTATGCGTTACTGTACTCTGAAGGTACGTCAGTGGCAGGTGCTGGGCGCCAGTCACTACCCCGATTTTTTGCAGACGGCCAATTTCCGTCAAGGCATGACGATTGTCTTTCTTTTTTTAATGGTCGCGATAGCCAGCATGATGGGCTCAAGCAAGCTGATAGAGTCTCTTATTCGCGGTCACGTGCATGATGTGATTGTTAACGATCTCTATGACTACTCGGTTAAATCATCATTAAAAAGTACCCCGCGGATGCTTGCTCAGATCGGTCGCGAATCTCTGGAGCACAGCGATAATCTGGCGCAGGTACTGTTAATTGACCCCCAGGGCGAAATTGTTTACCACTCAATGACGCTACGCCAGCAGCATACCGGAAGCTGTGGCCTGGAGGTTTCCTGTCTGAAAAAAATCATCCAGCAAGATGACCATGATAATTTGGTCGGGCTTTCTGTGTTGCTTGATGACGGTGGCATTTTGTTCCGTGGATATCATATTTTGCCTATGCTCGAAAGAGTTAAAACTATCCCTCTGGTTGCCGGAGCCGGCGTCTTTATCGTGTTACTGATTTGCCTTTATGTGAGCCGTCAGTTCAGTCTGCGTAGTTTGCATATCGCTCGCGAGATCCGCGAAGCGCTTAACAGATACAGCAGTGGCGATAAACATGTGCGTATGCCACGCTCTGCTTATCGTAATGACTTTGATGCCTTGAGTACCGATATTAATCAGAATCTTGAACGTATTGAACGGTTGATGGAGCAGGTGCGGAGTAATGCCGGACATATTGCCCATGAGCTGCGCACGCCTTTAACGCATCTTCATAATCGACTTTATTCTCTGTCAGAAAGAGAGGATTTAACCAATCAAAGCCGGATTGAGATAGATAGCGCAGTAAATGAAGTACAGACTATCTTAACCTTATTCAGAAACGTGATGCGGATTAGCGAAATCGAGAGTGGGCGCTGTATCCATCAACTGAGTGACTGTTCAGCTCATGAATTATTGCAGGATGTCGCCGAGTATTATCAGCCCCTTGCCGAGAGCCGATCTTGTTCATTAGTGATAGAACCAAAAACCGATATCCAGATGTTTATTGACAGAAGTCTGGTTTTTCAGGCTCTTGCAAATCTGATAGAAAATGCACTTAAATATGCGGCGGATGGCAGAGTCATCACCCTCGGATACCGTTTCTATCATGGCTGGCTGACGCTGTATGTTGCCGATCACGGGCCGGGTATTCCTGATGATTTACAAAGCAAAGCGATAGAACCTTTTGAACGGCTGGATAAACGCTATTCAAGCAATGGCTACGGGCTGGGACTTTCCCTGGTGAATGCCATAACCGAATTACACGGTGGAAAAATTAAATTCGAAAATACCCACCCCGGACTTTGTGTTTATCTTTGTCTGAATCGCTGTCAGTAAGAATGAGTCAGGCGGACGGCGTACTGGCATAAATTTTCCGCCTTGCTGGCTAAGAAAGTCATTGTCCAAGTATCACAGCATCGAACAGAGCACTCAATAATCGGGTGATATCAATTCTTCCATACTCAGACCCGTTATTTTTATCACCATATCGTAATCAAGACCCTGCTGTAACATATTTTGGGCAACAGAGCGTCTCTCAAGCCGTATTCCTTCCTCTCTGCCAAGCAGCATTCCTTTATTGATACCGTTCTGTTCCAGTTGCTGTGCAATAGTCATCAGATTATCCTCATATTGTGGTACTCGCGAAGCCAGTTCACGAACAAAAATTTCTGCATCTGTGGTTTCACCTGCCTGAATGATGTAGTGGATCAGGGCTGTTACTTGCGGGACGGGCAGATACTCGGTGAGTAATGATGCCACTAGTTTATCCATCAATTCTGTCAGATTTCGCTTATGGATATGTTTTTGTAGTAATGTCAGTGCCGCCATACTCCGGTGTTCCATAATTTTTTCATCAGGTATAACGGTAATATCAACCAAGGGATAATCATTGCTATATCCGTCATACTTCAAGTTGCTTGGGTGTTGCTTTCATCAATCCAGGCGAATCACATAGTTTATCTATGCTCATCGCCTGGATTAACTCAGCGCCTACAAGCAACTCGAATTATTTAGGGTATAGCGTCGTGGGGAGTGGGGGTGTTCTTGTTTATATTCATCATTCCCGGCTGTGACATTAATTCAGACGGGAATGATAGAGAGACGGTCTGATAAAAAATATCAATAAACTCTACGAGTCAGGAATAAGAACTGTTTTAAGATAATAGCCAGATATTTATGCGAGTTTATTTATGTGTTTAATTTACTTGAAGTATGACGGGTATATAAGGATACAGTGAGCAACAGTCTACTCAGCCTTTACTAATATATATTATCAGGCGTCATCACGCGACGAGCACCCACATAATGGTTTTGCCAGTAGTTATCACTGAGTTTACTGATACGGATATCCAGCCCGGTCCTCGGCGACTGAATAAACTGATTATCACCAATATAGACGCCCACATGATCAACGTAATCCTGTCGTATCTGGAAGAAGACTAAATCGCCAGGTTCCAGTTCACTTGAGCGAATAATTTTGGCATCCGTAAGATGAAACATGCCTCTGGCCGTGCGCGGGAAAGGGCGTTTAATATGGTCTTTATACGCAAAATAAATCAGCCCGCTGCAATCAAAACCGCTGAGAGGAGAAGCTCCTCCCCAGAGATAGGGTTTACCTAACTGTTCCATTAAAGTATTCAGTGCAATTTGTCGTGTACGCAGATATTTGTCGTGATAGAGCGGGCGCAGGGTCAGTCGTCTGAGCAATATTTCAACATCCTGACCTGAACGATGAACCTGCTGACTGAATGAAGACTCAGCGCGCTGCGCCATAGCCACTTTTTGCAGTCGGGATTCTTTGAGCAATCCAGTCCGGACCAGGGCTTTACTTGATGATGCGGTTGCAGACATAGGGCTGGCTTGCTGACCTGCGGAAACTTTGACCCGCAGACCTTTACCTTCTATTTCGGACAAAGAGTAGTGTTTACCCTTAGAGGACGAGGTAATGGAACGCGACGGTTCGTCGTTCACTGAAAACTTTATCGGCCGGGTTTCCGTGGGCGTCAGAATGGTGATATCTGACAGCTGACTTGCTGCGCTGTTAAAGCTAATCAGTGAAGAAGCAAATAATAAAAAAAAAACTGCGCAGAGGGTGTCATTACCAGACTCGTTAATTGCTGACTTTATATCGTCAATTATTGTCTAAAACGGAGTGTAATAAAAGATGAATAAGAATACATTAAGAAAAGTTAATGAATGCTAATTGATCTCATATTATAAACAGGGAGATTAAAGGCGATACGATGATAATAACCTTATTATTCTGGTGTTATTAAGTGAGGCTGATATCACTTGGCTATAGATTTATTTTATTCGCATCGGTGGGAGTATTCTATAGACGGGTTGTACCGATAAGATACAACCCGTTCTGAGATAACTAACTGGCGGGTGTCAGGAGACGTGGTTTTCCTTCACTGTCCACTGCAACATAGATAAATACCGCTTCAGTCGCTTTGTAGCGCTGACCAATAGGTTCACTGGAAACTTTTTTGATCCACACTTCAATATTAATCGTTATCGAGGTCTTTCCGCGCTTAATGCAACTGGCATAACAGCACACCACATCACCGACTGCGACGGGTTTAAGAAACGTCATGCCATCGACCCGTACGGTAACGACACGTCCATGGGCTATTTCTTTAGCCTGAATGGCACCACCCAGATCCATCTGAGACATCAACCAGCCGCCAAAAATATCGCCATTGGCATTCGTGTCGGCAGGCATCGCCAGGGTGCGCAATACTAAATCGCCGCGTGGTAATTCATCTGTCATTCTTTCTTGTCCTGTGGCTGCATATGACGGTAAATATAAACTCCGCTTAATAGCGTAAATACCAGCATCATTGCCGTCAAGCCAAAGACCTTAAAGTTTATCCAGGTACTTTCTGATAGCCAGAAAGCGACATAGATATTAAGCACGCCGCAGACGATAAAAAACAGCGACCAGGCAATGTTAAGACGCGCCCAGACTGAGACCGGTAGCGTTATCTCTTTACCGAGAATGCTCTGGATCAGGATTTTTTTCATCACAAACTGGGTAAACAGCAAGGCAATGGCAAACAGAGCGTAGATGATAGTCACTTTCCATTTGATGAATTCAGGATTATGGAAATAAATCGTCAGACTGCCAAATACCGCCACCATAATGAAAGTGACCAGCGTCATTTTTTCTACTTTACGATATTTGTACCAGCTATAAATCAATGCAATACCAGTGGCGATGATCAGGGCCCAGGTGCCAACATAAATATCGTACATTTTGTAGAAAACAAAAAAAACGATCAGCGGCAGGAAGTCGAGAAACTGCTTCATATAATATAGGTTCCGTTAACAGATGATGCCTGACTAGGGAGCAGTCAGGCATCTTAAGATTAGGGGCGAATCAGCATAAACAGGCGGAATAAATAGATAAGCAAAATAGCGGAGATCAAATTGCTTATTGTATTGGCGATAATGGCACCGACTTCCGGTGAAAACGCAGCAAAAGAGGAGACCATTAACAGTAGTGCGGTTTTAGCGGCTAACCAGAGCACGACTGCCGGGGTCACCAGACGCATATTCGCCCATGCCAGCTTAACGCTCTGACGCATTGACTGGAAAATACCTGCTTTTTCCTGAACCAGAATCACCGGTGCCAGTGATAATACAATGGCAAACAGTACGCCTGGCACAACCACAAACATGATACCAATCTGTACCAGCAAGGTAGTGATAAAGATAAGGATCAGCATTTTTGGCAGCACCGGTGCCGCGGCACCAATAGCGCGCAATGCACTGACCCGCTGACCCGCAGAAACAATTTGCATTAATACCAGCATGCTACCTGCCAGAATAGCATTACCAATAAGACCAGAAAACGTCGATACGGCGGATGCTTTTAGTAACACTCGTTGCTGCTCGGGTGTCATATTCTGAATCAAGTCAAACAAACCGCCGCTACCTGATAAATTATCGCCTTCACTCAAAATGGCCATCTGGTGTTCACCGGGCGAAAGAGCATTGCCGAATAACACCGATATTAAGGCGCAAAGTAGTGCAATCAGTAGAATTGTCACAAACTGATGGCGTAAGAAATTTCCCGTGTCACGGTACACAGAACCTGCCGTGATAGACATGCACTCTCCTCGGTATAGCTTGCAGTTATAAATCAACGGGTAATTGTACCCTGGTTGAGGGGCGCTGACATCCTTAACCCTCTGTTCTGTACAGTCAAATTTGTTGCTTCTGTTGTCGGTTAATTCCCTCTAGCACAATCTATCTTAAGTTTTTTTCATGCTTTGTCAGCAGGTGTAAATATTGCTCCTGGCCAGACACTGACCCAGATAAACGCTCTCTATTATATCTCCATCGCTGGAAAGACGATAAAGAGTTATCTCGTTGGGGATGATGATACAAGCTGATGCCATTTATTGATCCCGATTGCGAGTGGGGTAATGGCCAGTTTGCGTATAAATTAATCCAGATCAAAGAATGTTAAATTAGACTATAAAGTGTGACGATTGTCAGATCACTTTACATACATTTATTCGTATATTGTGGGCGACTAAAATAACCACACAAAAGGAATGGGTATGAAAAAGTTATCTTTGGCATTAGTGGCATTGATGGGTATATCGGGTGTAGCTGAAGCACATCAGGCAGGTGATTTCTTTATGCGCGCAGGGACAGCGACTGTACGTCCAAGCGCTAGCTCAGACAACGTAATGGGCTTGGGTGAATTTGATATCGATAATAACACCCAGCTGGGTCTGACCTTTGACTATATGGTGACAGATAACATCGGTATTGAGTTATTAGCTGCCACACCATTTCGCCACAAAGTCGGTCTTGGCCCAACCGGTAAAATCGCTACCGTTCACCAGTTACCGCCGACGCTGATGGCGCAATGGTACTTTGGTGATGCCACCAGTAAGTTACGTCCTTATGTCGGCGCCGGTATTAACTACACCATGTTCTTTAATACTAAATTCAACGAGACGGGCAAAGAGGCAGGCTTGAGTGACTTGAGTGTTAAAAACTCATGGGGTGCTGCGGGTCAAGTCGGTATGGATTACATGCTGGATAAAAACTGGATGCTGAACATGTCCGTCTGGTATATCGATATCGATACCAAAGTGAGATTTAATTCTGCTACAGAAGGACATCAAAGCATTGATACTAAAATCAATCCTTGGGTCTTTATGTTTGGTGCAGGTTATACATTCTAAGTCTTTTGTAAAACTGGTCGCGAAACGGCCAGTTTTCTCCATTCCTTATACCTTGAATTATTATTCCGCACGGTCATCCTTCTTAATTAAAGTCAGAGTACCGAGTCCTGTTTCCCTGAATAACCTTCCGGTTGAGTTAATGATGAGAAAAGGGTTTAAGGTGTCGTTGCCTGTTGTTTGATGAGTGCATAACGGTTAAGCAGCTGGTTTAAATGGATATCAGTCTGCAGCAGCAATGCCGCAGGAGCAGGTGTACCGCTTGAGGTTTGGCTCAGTTGAAAGAGCTGTTCTTCCACCGGAACGGAACGGCCAAAATTCTGCATAATAGTAAATACCATCGATTTCAGTTCGGAACCTGTCAGATATTTGCCTTTACGTTCATCCAGTTCGTTCAGACGCCGGGTCAGGTTCTGCAGACCTTCCATCCCTTGATTCCAGCCCGATACGGCCTCCTGTGACAGAGTCTGAGTCGCAATATAGTGCTGCCACTGGGCTTTCAGGTTATCAGCGTCAATCGGTTCAGTTCGGGAAACCAGTGTAAAGCCAGCATAGTTTTGGCACCACATTGGCAAGAGCGGCTGTTGTGCCGCCAGCGATGCATCATCAATTTTTGCTGACTCAGGACTGTCCGCAGACAGAATGATTTTATCAACTCCCCAAAAAATACCCCCTCCGACAACCAGCATCGTCAACATGCCAGAAGCAAAACTTCGCCACTTTGCTGTAGGGGGTACAACATCTGTGGCCAGCTCAGAACAGGGTGTCTCTTTATGGAAAAAGTTCGACAACAGAATGGCATCATGGACGGCGCTCCCTGCATTCATATTCTCAAGCCGGGTTGCTGAATTGTGCATAAAAAGAGACAGCGAGCCGACCTGACTGGCATTTTTTAACTCCAGACGCTGCAACATATCCAGTACTGCGTTCAAACGCTGTTCTGCCTGGTAAATTTGCGGTAAATCAGCATACTCAAAAGTGAAAGTCCGCAATACAGACAGCAGACGCTGGCTCAGTCCTGCAAGAATTTCCATACGGGCATGAGCGGGCTGCGGCCATATATCCCCCCAGTGATTGAGCAGCAGTTTCTCCAGTATCAGTAGCCCCTCATTCAGACCCATTATTCCACTGATGTGGGTACGTGCCAGCGTATACGAGGACAACGTCTGGAGTTCTACACCATGGTTACTGAACAGCGACAGACTGAGCTGTTCCACATAGTGCCAGTTCACATCCGGGCGAGCAGGGTGATTCAGCTTTGTCAGTTCATCGCGCAGGGAGATATAATCCAGCAATGCGCGTGGATCGCCGCCAGTTTTAAGTTGATTCTGATTATTCACAGCGGTTTCCCATGGGTTATAAAGTGATAATGATGAATAACAATGCCACTATGAAAGTAAACCTTCCCTCATCCAGAAAAAGAGGGGTTCGTCGAACGGACGTTCCGGACAGGTAAACGTTCCTGGCCGAGTACAGGTGCAGCCTGTGGCTTTGCCTGCACGCATTAACAGGCGGTATAGAGGTGTCACCTTTCTATTGTTATTCGATGTCACTGTCAAAATAGTAAAAAGTCATATTTCAGCAGAATCTTAGACAGTATACTTATTAATTGACGTGCTATTTTTGGCCTGTTTTGCAGACCATAACCAGGCATATGTGCAAGCGTACACGCACGACAGTTAAGAATTCGTTGCATATTATCGAGAACAGAAAGTATGAATGTTCTGCTTCACTGAGCCGATGAAAATCGAGGCCACCGGTGAAGTTGCCGTACAGCGATTTATGAATGGAACATTGATTGTAAGACATGGATCATTCCTTGATTTTGATTTTTCCGATGAGGTTTAATTCTTCTTTCTCAATGCATGCCCTAAATAATTCCCGTTGCTTGCAGGCGTAAAGAGAAGGCGACTAATGAGTACGGCTAAGCTATAAGATGCCGCAACCTGAACGCCAGCAACACTCAGTTAACTTGAACTCTGGCAGGTATATTCATTATGAGGGTCCTATTTTTCAACGCAACACTCTTTTTAAAAATATCCTTTCGGTATTTTAAGTTTCAGTATTTCCTCATTCTGTTTTTCAGCGTTGAGGTGACAGGGTCTTTCCCTCTGGCTGTATTTGGTAAATTATATGTTTTTAGGCGAATATTATAAATTTATTTCTCATTATTCATGATTTTGTTGTCTATCATCTTTCAAGCAACCATTTTATCTTGTTGTTATATATATTATTTATGGAGTGGTCGAACGATGCTTGGAGTCGTTGATTGTTGAAGCTATCAATGTTTCTAGATAACCTTAATGAGATTCATTTAACTAATGGAGACAATAAATATAACGACATCTCGGATGTTTTCGCCTGTTTATTTTTTAATTAATTCGTGATAACGAATTTCTGATAAAGCTTGGTAAGGGGATATTTTAATTGCGTTGTCTTTTTTATTGGACATCTCATGTGCATGATGTCGTGAATTGTTTGTTATACATTACTCTTCAATAATGGATTTCGTGATTTCCGTGTGATTATACTAGGGTCTATATTAACGATGTTTTTGTTCAATAAGCAACCTGTAAATCCATGTTACATAATGCCATTTTTAATTTGTGATTTGTGATTTGTGATTTGTGATTTGTGATTTATGATTTATGGTTTTTATCATTCATTTCATAGGTGTTTTCCCGGAGTGTCGAACCCATATAAACACCAAAAATACAGTGTCAGCTAGCGAGTGAATGTCATAAGAGATCTCTTTTCTCTAATGTTTTAATTTATCTAATTAACGCGAGTCATCAGATTGCTCTGATAAGGTAAATTTCTTTATTAATTCACTGGCACTGACAACTTTCATTACTACATCGAACAGGGATAGTCATGTCTAACTCCTATCAGTCAGAGATTCCGAAAGCACGCGTTAATATTCAATTAAATCTTCATACCGGGGGCGCCCAGCGGAAAGTTGAATTACCCCTCAAACTTATGGTGGTGGGTGATTACAGTAACGGTGCCGAGCAACGTCCGGTATCAGAACGTGAAACCGTCAATATCAATAAAACCAATATCGACAATGTATTATCCGGATTTTCTCCCGCAGTAAATATTTCTGTAGCAAACACCCTCGCCGGCGATGGCAGTGAAGAGAACGTCAGCCTTTCTTTTAATGAAATGAAAGACTTCGAACCAGAGCAGGTCGCTCGTCAAATCCCCCAGTTAAAAGCCATGCTGGCTATGCGCAATCTGCTACGCGATCTGAAAGCTAATTTGCTGGACAACGGCACCTTCCGTAAAGAGCTGGAAAAAATTCTGCTCGATCCGGCGCTGAGCGCTGAACTACGTAGTGAGCTGTCTGCTCTGGCGCCTAAATAATCATAACGGCCACGAAAATTTAACGGATTAATTAAGGAATGCTGATGTCTGTAAAAAATGAGAACGCCGCGAGCGGCGAGAGTGTGGTACTGGAGCGCCCGGAAGCAGGCAGTGTCTACGCCTCTCTGTTCGAGAAAATTAACCTGAGTCCGGTCTCTGCGCTCAGTGCCCTGGATATCTGGCAGGATGCACAAGCTCTGTCTGATGCTACAGCCGATGAGCGGCTGACCGCCGGTATGCAGGTGTTTCTGGAGTGTTTGAGCAAAGCTGGCTCAAAGGTTGATAAGCTGGATAAGTCGTTAATTGACTACCATATCGCCGATCTGGATTTCCAGATTAGCCGCCAGCTGGATGCAGTGATGCATCATGAGGCCTTCCAGGAAATAGAAAGCACCTGGCGTGGTCTGAAGTCGTTAGTGGATAAAACTGATTTCCGTCAGAATGTCAAAATCGAACTGCTTGACCTGTCAAAAGACGCTCTGCGTCAGGACTTCGAGGACGCGCCGGAAATCGTTCAAAGCGGATTATACCAGCACACCTATACCGCGGAATATGACAGCCCGGGCGGCGAGCCGATTGCAGCCCTGATTTCCGCCTATGAGTTTGACGCGTCGGCGCAGGACATGGCGTTGCTGCGTAATATTTCCAAAGTATCTGCGGCGGCACATATGCCGTTTATCGGCTCAGCCGGACCGAAATTCTTCCTGAAAGAGTCCATGGAAGAGGTGGCGGCGATTAAAGATATCGGCAACTATTTTGACCGCGCAGAGTACATCAAATGGAAGTCTTTCCGCGAAACGGACGACAGCCGCTATATCGGTCTGGTGATGCCCCGCGTCCTCGGTCGTCTGCCCTATGGTCCGGACACGGTTCCGGTGCGTAGCTTCAACTACGTTGAAGAGGTGAAAGGCCCTGACCACAATAAATACCTGTGGACCAACGCCTCGTTTGCGTTTGCGGCGAATATGGTGAAAAGCTTTATCAACAACGGCTGGTGCGTACAAATCCGTGGCCCACAGGCCGGTGGTGCAGTAAAAGACCTGCCTATCCATATGTATGACCTGGGCACCGGTAATCAGGTGAAAATCCCCTCTGAGGTGATGATCCCGGAAACCCGCGAGTTTGAGTTTGCTAATCTTGGTTTCATCCCGCTGTCATATTACAAAAACCGTGACTATGCCTGCTTCTTCTCGGCGAATTCAACTCAGAAACCCGCGCTGTACGACACGCCCGATGCCACGGCTAACAGCCGTATCAACGCCCGCCTGCCTTATATCTTCCTGCTGTCGCGGATCGCCCATTACCTGAAGCTTATCCAGCGTGAAAATATCGGCACCACCAAGGACCGCCGCCTGCTGGAGCTTGAGCTCAATACGTGGGTACGCAGTCTGGTGACTGAAATGACCGATCCGGGTGATGATCTGCAAGCCTCTCATCCGCTGCGTGATGCCAGAGTGATTGTCGAAGATATTGAAGACAACCCAGGGTTCTTCCGCGTGAAGCTGTATGCGGTACCGCATTTCCAGGTAGAAGGGATGGATATCAATCTGTCACTGGTCTCCCAGATGCCGAAAGCTAAAGCCTAAAACGGGAGTGTTCAGGGATGAAAATTTATCGCCCACTGTGGGAAGACGGGGCTTTTCTGGCTCCGCAACAGTTCCAGCAGCAGGCTCTGTGGGACGCTCATGTCACCGACACTGTCTCACGGATGGGATTAGCCCATCCCTGGGGGGTTATGGCTGCTGAGTTTGATGATGCAGGGCTGGCATTATCCCGTATCAATGCGACCCGTCTGGCGGTGCGTTTTGCGGATGGCACCCTGGTAGATACCGATCTCTCCGATAATCTGCCTCCGGTCTGCGACCTGTCTGTGGCAAGTGGTCAGGATATGGTAGAGGTGGTACTGGCCCTGCCGCTACTCAGCGCCAACGGCGGTAATCTTGACCATGGAGGCGACAGTGAACGCCCTCGTCGCTGGAAAGCTGAACGGGTACAAGTACAGGAACTGGCCGGCAGTGAGCGCGGTGAATTGGCTATCCTTCGTCATGCGATGACATTACGCCTCTCTTCTCAGGAAAATGCAGCCTGGCTAACCTGTCCGGTGGCCCGGCTGGTGCGTAATATCCAGGGGCAATGGAGTCGTGATCCGCGTTTTATTCCGCCGCTACTTTCACTGTCAGCGAGCCCGCTGCTGGTGGCGGAGCTCGCCGACATTTTGAAGCGACTCCAGGCCCGTCGCCAGCGTCTTATGGCCATGCGGCGTGAAAGTAACGAACGGATGGCAGACTTTGCCGTCTCGGATGTTTCGCTGTTCTGGCTGCTGAATGCGCTAAACAGTGCTGAGCCGGTACTGGCAGAGTTGCTGCAAAGCCCGACCCGTCATCCAGAACTGCTGTATCGGGAACTTTCTCGTCTGGCTGGCAGTTTGCTGACGTTCTCACTTGAGCATGATATTGCCGATATTCCGCTGTATCGACATGAAGCCCCAGAGCAGGTCTTTCCGCCATTGCTCGCACTGCTTGATAAGTTGCTCGAGGCCAGTCTGCCATCCCGGGTGGTCAGTATTCATCTCGATCGAGACGAGCAGATATGGAAAGGGTCATTGCATGACGCCCGCCTGCGTGAGGGCGCTGATTTCTATCTCTCCGTGCATTCTTCTATGCCAAACCATGAACTGCAGCTGAAATTCCCGCAGCTGTGCAAGGCCGGCAGCTTTGATGATGTGTCCGATGTGGTGAACGTCGCGCTGAGTGGCATGGTTATCAAACCGCTGAGCCATGTTCCAGCCGCCATCCCATTACGTCTTGAAAATCAGTACTTTGCTATGGACCTGAGTACCGATGCTGCAAGGGCAATGCTGGAAACAGGCAGTTGTACCTTCTATGTTCCGCAATCTATAGGGGACGTGAAACTGGAACTCTATGCGGTATTACGTAAATGAAACCTTCCGAACTGAGCAATATAGAACGCATTTTTTATCCCGGCTGGCTGATGGCCAGTCAGCTACGTGGTGGACAAGAAGTTCGGGATGGCAACAGCCTGTATCGCCATGCCTGCCGTCTGGTAGAAGAGTCACGGGCCGCGTTGACTGACGCCGGTTACAGCGAGACTCAGCGGGATCACATGGTGTATGCCCTGTGTGCACTGCTGGATGAAAGCGTGCTTAACCGGGGAACCGCTGATGACGGTTATCTCACCTGGCGGCGGGATCCGCTGCAGGCCCACTTCTTTGGCACCCTCAATGCCGGAGAAGAACTGTGGGAGCGTATCCGCAATATCCTGAAAGAAACTGCGCCGGACACTGCGGTATTGACCTGCCTGTACCGGACGGTACAGCTCGGCTTTGTCGGGCAGTACCGCGCGCAGGATGATGACCGTCGTGAGGATGTGGTGCGCAAACTGGGGGAAAGAGTTCTGCCTTTTCAGCTAGCTCAGGATGCCCCGATCGTGACCCGAGGCTCCCGCCTGCACAGCGGTCGGCGGCTTTACTGGCTCTCCTGGACGGCAGGTGCCGTGATACTGGCTGCGCTCTGGTTTTTCCTTTCATCGTCTCTCACCGAGATGGTTAACCAGATAACCAGGCTGGGCTAAGCGATGCGTGATGTTTACCGGACCCTACTGACAATACTCACCGGCCTTCTCGGGCTGTGGTTGATATTGGTTTTTTGGCCGCTCTCTGTCGGCAGCCGGCTGGCGCTGTGTCTGCTGATAATCATCGCCTGTGGGATGGCGCTGTGGCGGGACTGGCGAGTATCACTACGTCGTCTCGGGATAGCTCATGAGATGAACGATGTCATGCCGCCGGAGAGTTTTCAAGGAGCCGTGATCCTCGCTTGTGGGGATACCACAACGCTCTTCGGGAATGAAACAGCATACCGTGAAACTCGCCAGGGGTGGTACCTGCAGGTCAAGGATGCAGAACAACTCCCTTTGTTGGCGCAGCATCTCAGTCTCGCCCGCCCGGCACTGCTGGGGCAGATATCCGTTCTGCTGGCAATCGTGCCTGAGCATCACCAGAGCCAGGATGACTTCACCCAAAGCCTGCGCGGCTGGCAGCGTGCTTTTGCCAGGTGCCGTTCATCCCTGAAAGGGGTGCCACCGATCTGGTCCGTAGTATGGGTTTCGCCGCCGGATGCTTGCCTGTATCAGTGCCCTCTGTGGTTTACCGCGGGTCATCACCGTGCCGGGATGCAGGTTCATCTTCCGGGGCAGGGAAACCTGCAGCTTGCGGAATGGCTCAACGAAAAGGAGGCCTACGGGCGCTTTAGTCGCCTGAGTCAGGCACTGTGGCTCAATAGCCTGCTGGACTGGCAGGGCAATACTGTGTGCAGCCTGCTGACGGAACGTCAGGGAGAATTATCGGCTCTGCAACTCTGTGCTCAGGGGTTTTGTATGGCGCCTGTCACAGGGCGAAAAGATAACCTCTGGCAACAGCATATTGCCAGCGTAACGGCATTACCGCCGGAACCGGTTGATTCTGCAGGCCTGCTTCCTTTACCCGAGTGGCTGCTACCGGGCCTGCCGCGTCGCAGGGGCATCAGTTGCCGGATGGTGTTCTGGCGTCATGTGGGTGTAATCGGCGGTATTTTTCTCACGCTGACGATGCTGACCTCTTTTGTTAATAATCAGCGTCTTATTCACAGCATCGGTGACCACCTTGCACTTTACCATCGCCTCAGCGGTGAACCGCCAGCCCCTAAACTCCAGGCTCAGCAACGGCTAAGAGCTGACGATAGTCTGCTGGATGAATGGCAACGTCGAGGGGAGCCGCTGCATTTTCGCATCGGCTTATACCAGGGGCTACGCCTTGTGGCGCCTGTTGATGCCGCACTGAGTGACTGGGCTCCAACGGGCCCCTCTACACCTGTTATCCGGAACATCGTACAGAGACCCACGACGGTTCGCCTAGACAGTATGTCGCTGTTCGACTCGGGTAAGTCGCTATTAAAAGCAGGGTCAACAAAAATGCTGATCAACTCCCTGGTGGATATTAAAGCCAAGCCGGGATGGCTGATTGTCGTCAGCGGCCATACCGACAGCACCGGCAGCAGAGAAAAAAATCAGGTTCTGTCATTGCAAAGAGCTGAATCGGTACGCAACTGGATGCGCGACACCGGCGATATCCCGGAAAGTTGCTTTGCCGTGCAGGGCTACGGTGACAGTCGGCCGGTGACTTCAAACGACACTCCTGATGGCCGAGCCCATAACCGGCGTGTCGAGATCAGTCTGGTACCGCAGGCGGATGCCTGTCGTGTATCGGACACTAAACCAGCGTCACAGGATGAACGTGACGTGTTAACTCAAAAAATGGAGATGTAAAAATGGCAATCCCAGTTTATCTGTGGCTGAAAGACGACGGCGGTGCGGACATTAAAGGTTCCGTCGATGTTAAAGATCGCGAAGGCAGTATCGAAGTGGTGGCACAGGAACACAACCTGTATATCCCGACCGATAACAATACCGGCAAACTGACCGGCACGCGTATCCACACGCCATTCCTGTTCACCAAGGAAATCGACTCTTCCAGCCCCTATTTGTACAAAGCGGTCACCACCGGCCAGACCCTCAAGTCTGCTGAGTTTAAGTGGTTCAAAATCAACGATGCCGGCCAGGAGGTGGAGTATTTCAATACCAAACTTGAAAACGTCAAAGTGGTGAAAGTGAACCCAGTGATGCATGACGTCAAAAATCCTGCTTTCGAAAAACACAACCACCTCGAGCAGCTTGAGCTGCGCTACGAAAAAATCACCTGGACCTACAAAGACGGCAACATCATTCATTCTGACTCATGGAATGAACGCGCCACGGCGTAAGTCTGATGCGGACAGGACTTCCTGTCCGCAGTTTTCCTGAGTATCTGCATGGCGGGTACTCAGGACCCGCCCACAATCTGAAATGCTGGCCCGATGCGCTTTAGGCTCCTTATCCCAGGGAAAAGCGATGGGCGGTAGCGTGCCCTGAAACTGATAAAGAGAGAATCTCATGGAAAACCCGGCAATCCTCCTGCGTCGTCTTAATCCTTACTGCGCCCGCGCGCTGGAAGGGGCAGCCTCGCTGTGCCAGACCCGCGCACATGCAGAAATTCTACCGGAGCACCGGCTGCTGAAACTGCTGGAGCAGGATGAAGGCGACCTGACGGTGCTGACTGGATGAATCCGCCATGCCCACCATTGTCGAAATGAAACTCGACCAGGTAAGCCAGCGTCTGAATCGCCATTACGGCCTGACCACCCATATCGAAGAGAGCTTATTTGATGTACTCACCACCGCCTGCCTGCTAAATCAGCAGATCCTGCCAGTGCTGAGCCAGCAACTGCTGACACATATGGCGGCGAAACAGAAACCCATAACGCTGACCCTGGGCTGGGCTGGGATGAAGAAGAAGGGATCGTGCTGGAGTTTGACGGACCGACTATCTGTGATTAAAGGACAATAAGCATGGATAACGCTAAAGATATTGCCAGAGAAATGCTGGGGGCTATCAATGTTGATGGTTCTGGTTTCTTTGGCGCAGTGGCGAAGGGATTTATTTCGCTCCCGGTGAGTCTTGGCTATCTGGGATATGATTTTATTGATACTGAACATCGACAGGAAAACCTGGATGATAAATTCAGAATTGCAAAGTTCATAAAAAGAACATATTTCAACAGAGAGTTAGTTGAAAAGGTCATTAATGTATTTATTGATGATTTTGTATCACGAATTGATATGCAGTCTCTTGGGATAGAAATGGTCGGTAGCGGGATAGGGAAAATGTTTTTTGCACAATGGACGGGTGTTCAGTTGGGTTATGTGATTTCAGAACGTGCCGTTACAGCCCTCTTTGCTGGTACCATTATGGGTTCACTACTTTCAATTGGAGCTGAAACTTCGCGGGCGATTTATACCTCCCGATATCTGCGGGAAAGGAATTCGGACGTTTATTATAAACTGAAGAATATGGGGGATTTAGACCTTATCTACTTTCTTGTTGAAGATACGGTTAAACCTTTTGAGAGAGCATGTCATGTTAGTGAGTCTGACCCGGCTGAGTTTAATCGTGTCTGTAAATATTTCTTGGCGGAATTATGAAGTTAACCATAATTTTCAGTGCTATTTTTTTTAATCTGCTCTCTGCCTTTGGTGGGACATTAACCATTTTAGGTATGGCTTTTTCATGCTGGTTTTTTTTTGCATCAGAAAATATAAATAGATTTTACCTGGGATTTGGCTCTCTTATTCTTGTGTGTGTGGGTTATTTAATTTATCGAATATCGTTTCAAAAAATTCACAAAAAATGGTCCGATCATTATTGATATTGCATCTACATAAAAAATGAAATTTCTGAAAGCAACGCATGTAAGTTAACTAAGTTATGTGATTGTTTTTTTGGTGGGTTATGGGTATAAAAGATTTCGTACTTATTATTATTTCTCGGATCGTTGCTGGAATAGGTATGACGCTAGGGTTAGTGAGTATGGTTTATTCCATCTGGAGTTTCTTTTTTTCCACTCACCCTTATCTATTCTTATTCGGATGGCGGGTGATGAGATGAGGATGTGCAGGGGCGTAACTAAAAGTGATTTTTCGTACGGATATGATCAGGATATTAAGGATTTTATCGAAGGTAAAACCTACCCCTACGGTAGCTGGTGATAGGTAGTATAAAAACAACATGGAGAAAGAAGTATGGATATTAAAATTAAACTGATTATTCCTCTTGTTATTAGTTTGACGGGATGTGTAAAAAACTCCGGGCAATCCCCTTGTGCTAATATGGAGGGGACATATCAACGTATTGATGCCACTCATGCGGTAAAAGATGACAGGGATATTACTGTCTATCTTAAGCATATTAATGGTACGACTAATGGGTTTAATGGCATTATTGATTCCACAGATGTTAAAGAATCATTGCAACCCATGGTGAAAGAGAATCCCCAATGCAAAGCTATCTTTGAAACAGTAACCCTATTTTATACTAAAGAGAGTAAGAAATATGGTTGTAATTTCGTAATAAGTGAAAACACGAATAACCCAAGATATTATTGTCTGAGAAAGACCTCTGATAGCATTCCCGGGGATATAAACAGTTTTTTCGCTAAGGTGAAAAATGAACCTTATTTTAATAATATGTCTGAAGTGGCAAGTGTTATTGAATGGAATGATAGTCTGTAAATAATATTTCCCATTCGTGATGTTGATTGACGGGAATATATTGAGTATTTATATCTGTCATACTTCAGATTACTTGGGTGTTGCTGGCATTCAGACAGCCGAATCACATAGTGTGTCTCTGCTCATTTATCTACAGCCTTCTCTTTTCGCCTACAAATAACGTGAATTATTTAGGGTGTAGATTGTCACGTGAATTTTATTATAAGGGAGCCTCATGTCTAAAGGATTTGTATTGCTTGGTGATAAAACTACACACGGGGGTGAAGTTATTTCTGCCTCCTCAACGATGATTGTTAATGGTAAAAAAGTGGCATTTATTGGCGATAAAGTCAGTTGCCCAAAAAAAGGACACAGTATTAATGCCATTATTGAAGGATCATCTGAATGGTCATCGGATGGCAAAGCTGTAGTTGTAGATGGCTGCCATTGTGAGTGTGGTTGCAAGGTGATTTCTGATGCACCGGATTACGGACTGATGACTCATATCGAAGAGAGTTTATTTGATGTACTCACCGCCTGCCTGCTGCCGGATACCGAGGCACGTAATGTCGACAGCCTGCTAAATCAGCAGATCCTGCCAGTGCTGAGCCGGCAACTGCTGACGCATATGGCAGCGAAACATAAACCCACAACGCTGACCCGTGGCTGGGATGAAGAAGAAGGGATCGTACTGGAGTTTGCGCATGCCTGAAACCGATAAAGAGGAACGAAAGGAAGGTGGTATCCGGCTGCTGACACCGGGAGAGATTGCGCTGGCAACCTCTGTCTTTAAATCTACGATCCAGTACCACACTGTCTGGGTCCATCACGGGGGTTATCTGCCTTTTAATCTGCAGAATAAATATACCGCGATGACGCCAAATGGTGAGCTTTATTTTCGTTCATGGTACCGGGACGATTTTTCTGTAACGGTTCCTTTCCTGCAGCATCTGTTTATTCACGAAATGAGCCATGTCTGGCAGCGTTCAAGGGGAATGAATGTTATTGCCAGGGGGCTGGTTAGCTGGATGGTCAGTTATCGGTATGTACTTGATGGTCGTCTGTTAAGTGAATATCCCATGGAACAACAGGCTCAAATTATTGCGGACCATTTTTCTCTTAAGGCTGAAGGATATAAGGCATGGCGTGATCTGAGAGATAATGGCTATATCACGTTTGATGGCGATATCAGCGAGACAGTTGTTCGACAGCACTATAAAAACGCATTGCGAGGGTTCCCTTGGTGACAAAATTAAAATGGAGTTTTCCCTGTATCGCCCTATTTCTGGCCAGTCTGGTAACACTAACGGGTTGTCCCGGTGCTGGTGACAGACTGCGGGCAGATGAAAAAGCCACTGCCACCAAGGTAGGGGACTCAATCTGTTTCGCTATTCCTGATGCAGAAGATTATCAGCCGGTAAATATAGCCATAAATCCTAAAGGTACCGACTTCCGCGATCGGCAAATTATTTTTGATCCAAAACTTCGCGTAACGAAAGATCAGTTATGTCTTTCTCCGTCATTTTATCACTTTCCGGATAAGGGACAGTTTATCGTCAGCTACGTTTTGATATCGAAACGACACCAAGATAAACCGCGAAGAATGGTAGCGGGTTTAGAAATTTCATCAGGACGTGTGTTCAACATTGCGCTGACAGATATGGAGATCTTGAGGCCATACAACGAGATGAATATACCCTAAATAATTCGAGTTGCTTGTAGGCGCAGAGTCAATCAGGCCGATGAGCATAGATAAACTATGTGATTCGGCAGGATTGACTCTGCGCCTACAAGCAACTTGAAGTATGACGGGTATAAACGGTGAGTGAACCTACCTCATATTATTGTCGGCAAGGTTTTACCTTAGCAGCACCTCATAAAATAAAGGTTAATCCCACGGAGAAAAATTATGAGCATGATTGACTCGTTACAAAAGACTATGTCGGCAATATCAGGAACGTTAAATCGTTATCGTCTTGATATTCCTTCTTGTTCCTCAGTACTGGATGTGGAAGATTTCAGTGGCTTCGAAGCCATGAGTCAGATGTATCACTACGATATTCTGTTCACCAGTAGTGATAAAAATATAGATGCAACTCAGATACTGAGTAAAGCCGCCACATTAGTAATGGGTACCGGATTATTACAAAACCTGTCGAGCCCGAAGGTAGTTCATGGAATTATCACCGATTTTCGTCGGATATCAGGCTCTGCGGATGAAACAAAATATCTCATCACACTGAAGCCATTTCTTGCCTTACTGGACAACCAGTTCCGCACCCACCGCTTCTTTGTCAACCAGTCGGTGCCGGACGTGGTGGCTCAGGTGCTGACCGATCATGGCCTGAAAGGGTGGGAGTATGAATTCATCCTGAAAGCCGAGTACCCAAAACGGGAGCAGATTAACCAGTATCAGGAAAGTGACCTGGCGTTTATTGAACGCCTGCTGGCGGAAGTGGGGATCTTTTACTTCTTTACCCTGCAGCCGGATACCCAGACCGAAGTGATTCACTTTGCTGATAAACAGAGTGCCTGGCAGTTCGGCAAAATCCTGCCACTCAGCAGCCCTTCAGGGACGATTGACAATGGTGTGGACTCGGTGTGGGGCGTGCATGTTCAGCACAACGTAGTGGAGAGCGGGGTCACGGCCAGGGACTACAACCACCGTGAAGCGCAGCGCGTTCTGACCTCCGCCCCGGCAGATATGACCCGGGGCGACGGCGAGGGTGTGACCTACGGAGAGGTGTATCACTATCGTCCGCGTCATCTGGAAAGTGGCGATAAAATCGATCCCAGCGCTGAAACGGCTAACTTCTGGGCACGTATGGAGCATGAACGCTTTCTGTCTACCCAGACCACCGTAACCGGTAGCAGCACCGACGCCACCTTAAGCCCGGCGCAGGTACTGACCATTACTCAGCAGACCCTCCTCCCAACACTGCCGACGGTGACCGAGAACGGACTGGTTATCCTTCGCACCGGATACAGCGCCAGCCGTAAAAATGCCCTGCGTGTTGAATGGACGGCGATGCCCTACAGCGAAACCCGCTGCTGGCGACCACCGGCTAAGAGACGCCCGATAATCAACGGCACCCTGACCGCCCGGATCACCAGCGCCAAAGATAACGATATTTATGCCTGGCAGGATGCCTCCGGCCTGTACCGGGTACAGTTCGATGCCGACCGCGATGATAAAAACCAGGGTATGGAAAGCATGCCGGTGCGGCTGGCCAAACCCTATGGCGGCGACAAATACGGCTTCCACTTCCCGTTAATCCAGGGCACCGAAGTGGCGATCGCCTTTCATGAAGGCGACCCCGACCGACCCTATATCGCCCATGCCCTGCACGACTCACGCCACACCGACCATGTTACCGAGAAAAACAGTACCCGCAATGTGATCCGCACCGCCGGCCTGAATAAACTGCGCATGGAAGACAAGCGTGGTGAAGAGCATATCAAACTCAGCACCGAGTACGGCGGTAAAACCCAGCTGAATCTGGGACATAACGTCGATGCCGAGCGGAAGCTCAGAGGGGAAGGATTTGAACTGCGTACTGACTCCTGGGGAGTACTACGTGGTGGTAAGGGAATATTTATTACGGCAGATGTCCAACCCTCCGCCAGCGGTAAAACTATCGAGATGCAGGATACTCTGGACAGAATAAAGCAAGCGGATGATGAAATGGACTCGCTGTCTCGTGATGCTCAGTCTGCCAGCGCGGGTTCTGCTCAGGTTGACCAACAATTAGCGTTTATGCGTGAACAAATCGACCAGCTGAAAGCGGCTGTTGCTGTCCTCAGCGCTCCAGAGGGTATTGCTATAAGCAGCGGCAAGCATTTGCAGCTGACGGCAAACCGCAATCTGATGGTCAATGCCGGGACTGATGCGGACATAGGTGTAATGAAGCGTCTTTTTATCGGCATTGGTGAAGGACTCAGCCTGTTTGTTCGTAAGATGGGAATAAAGCTTATTGCTAATCAGGGACCGGTGACAATCCAGGCACAAAACGATCAGCTGCAATTACTGTCCCGCAAGGATCTTGAGATCGTCAGCACCGAGGATGAAATTCATATTATCGCGAAGAAGAAGATCATTATTAACGCCGGTGGGAGTTATCTGACACTGGATCCCTGCCGGATAGAATTCGGTACTAACGGTGATTTTGAAGTCAAAGCGGCAGATTTTGACTACAGTGGACCGGCTAGCATGAAGGCCGATCATCCTGAGTATCCTCCGCTCCAGTCTAATGTCCGCCAATCTTTAAATCTGAAAGTGACGCAGTCTCCCAATGCGCCGGGAAGTGGCTGGACGGGAATGCCCTATACCCTTTATGCCGATGGCGCGCCACTGAAAAAAGGTGTCATAGATGAAAGAGGACAGATACCCGTCGAGAGTCAGGTCGTGACGCAAAATTACAGACTGGAGATGGCTAACGGCGTCAGTTATCAGATCCCGGTAGTTGAATCGTACAGCAACCCTGAGCAGGGAAAACTCGCTAATCGTGGTTTCCACCACCATAGCTCACAGACCACAACAGATATCAGTAAGCCAGCATCGCATACTGAGCATCGTAATATTTACGCAGAGTTACTTAATGGCCTTACCGACAAGGAAGAAAGCGAATGAGCCAGCCCGATATTGTTGTGCCTATTGCGACGGTTGACACCAGACAGTGCATGATTACCTCGCCGTGGTTTGTTCAGGATACGGAGTATCCGCCGTCGCTGGCGACCTATAAACCCCTGGTTAATGGGGAGGAGGCCTTCGCGGCGGTTCATCACGCTATCGCCAATGCACAGAAAACGGTTGATATCATCTGCTGGGGATTTCAGCCGTCGATGTATTTTATCCGGAATGGTCAGGAGCCCTGTATCGGTGAACTTCTGACAAATATTGCGTGTAAAAATAATGTAAAGGTACGCATTCTGGGTTGGGAAGCGCCTTTCAATACCGCAGGGACCGCAGGTGAGGCTAACCTTCCTGGAAAGGGAATAATGAAGATAAAAGATCGCGCTGGTCAGAGTGCGACGGAAGAGCAGTATGCTTTTGATCGGCGATGGTTTTCTCAGCATTCATACAGTGATGACCTTTTTGAAATGTCAGGAACTGCAGCTGTAATAAAAAAATCGAATAAATTCTCAAGGAATCCGCTGTTTGTGGGGCGTGGTTTTAATGAGACAGAACGGGCTGAAATTGCCTGGCGGGCTAAGTACAAGGCTCTCGACAAAGGACTCAGTGCCAGCACGATAGGGATAATGGCTGCTGCGCCTTCACATCACCAGAAAACGGTGCTGGTTGACTACGAACTACCGGAGCACGCCATTGGTTTTGTGATGGGACACAATATGCTTGATGAATACTGGGATACCGATGCGCATTCGTCACGCCATCGGGCCGGAGGTCCTGCGCCGTGGGGGCCGGATGAAGGTGCTTGTGGTTTTTTACCCCGTCAGGATATTTCCAGCCAGGTCACAGGGCCGGTTCTGCAACACTTGCATGAAAATTTTGCCAAAGCATGGCGCAAAGAAACCGGACAGGATCTGCTGGTCAGCCGCGATGCTGTGGCCGCTGGCAAAAAACTGAAACCGCGGCCTTCGCTGGGTACGCCAATGATGGCACAGCTGCTACGAACTCAGCCCCAGGCAGATAAGCGTGATATCGAAAAGCTCTACCTGAACGCCGTGAATAATGCGACACAGTTTATCTATATTGAAAACCAGTATTTTCGCTGGCCGCCATTGGCGGATTTAATTAACCAAATAGCGGAAAGACAGCATAAGGTGGGACGCAAGCTGTATCTGTTTGTTGTGACTAACGTCACTGATGACGGTATTGGCGCAGGAACAGTAAATACCCAGCGGATGCTGGAGGTGCTGGGTCAGGCAAATACCATTCCAGAAGTCACAAAAATGCGCCGGGTCGGTCAGCTCAGTCACGAAACGTTCAGCAGTGCTCCTCGTTATATTGATCCGGGTGAAAGAACGAAACATAACCGTGAAATGCGTGAAAAAATTGCTGATTTTAAAAAGAAAGCCGATGAAATCCAGGACAGCAAGCTCCTGTCTGAAGATCGTCCTGGTCTGAAGGTGCATATCTGCTCCCTGGTGGCGCCGGATTCGCCGCCAGATAACTGGATGCCGGTCTATATTCACTCAAAGCTAATGATTATTAATGATGTTTTCACCACGCACGGTTCAGCCAATATTAATACCCGCAGCATGCAGGTGGACAGCGAGATGAATATTGCCCATGAGTGGGCCAGTGTTACCCGGGATTTACGACGACGGTTATGGGATCTGCATACCAGTCAACGGGGTGTGCAGGATAATCCGGCAGAAGCGTTTGAGGCATGGGATGATCTTCTCAAAAAAAACCGTAGGAACCAATACGGAACCGAGAAGAAACCACCGGAAGCCCCGCTGGTTAATTTTTTGTATGACGAAGCGACCCTGAGCGATCTCGACTGATGAAACGACTCTTCTTGCTATCTTGCCTGCTGCTGATCGCCTGTGACCAGAATACTCCCCACAAGGATACGCCGATGAACCCGCTAACTGATATTAACGCCCGGCTGGCGTTCACCTGCCAGCACCAGACTATCCCGGAGGCCCCGGCGGACACCGATGTGGTGTTTAAGTACAGCCGCTGGCTGCAGAAAAATAACCTGGCTAAACGGGACAAGACCGTGGATGTGGAAATTGCCCGGCTGTACCGGATAGCGGCAGAGAACGGGCATTATAAGGCCAGTATTAACCTGCAAAACGGGGCGCTGCGCGGGCGTTTTTCCCTGAGCAGCCATGAGCGTCTGCGCCTGAGCCAGCAACTGATAGATGCCCGGGTGGCTGCCGGGTATTACTTTATTGCCATCTATCTGGATCACGGCGCGGCAGGGCTGGCACGGGACCCAGAGATGGCGCTGCGCTACTACCGCAAGGCGGCAGATGAGGGGGATCCTCAGGCCCAGGCCTATGTGGCTGAAAAATTATTTATGGCCGGCTCCGCCTATGATGTTGTAGAACAGATGCTCCGCTGTGCGGCCGGGCAGGGTGTGGGGGATGCAGCAACAAATCTGGGTATTGATTTGCAGGGCAGAAAGCTTTACGCGAAAGCCGCTGAGACATTCCAGCTGGGCGTGGCCGCAGGCGATTCAAGTTCTGCGTCGTTCCTGTGGCACGGTTTTGCCGATCCTGAACCCACCGACACGCTCTACTATCTGGCACAACAGGCAGACCCGGAACGCGTCCGGCGCTATCAGCAAATAGGGACGGTTCTGTCTGAATACTCCTGGGCGAACCCCAGGGTGCCGGAAATTAACGATATTGTCCCGCTGCCGCCGGCGCCACTCCCGGAGTGGAACGGCAGGCTGAAGTGGCTGGACGAGTGGGAGGCCAATATCGCGCCCCCCAAACCCAGTGCAGCGCTGCTAGCCGAGCTGGCGAAAGCGAAACAGCTGAATCCGGCGACCGGCAGACCGCTGCCGTCCTCTCCGGATTTTGAGAAAGACGGCCTGGCCTCGCTGCAGTGTCACAGCGGCGAATCCTGTCCGAAAAGCGGCTACTGGCAGATAGCCTGGATACCGCATACCGGTATCAGTAAAGAAGAGATCCGCTACTTTACCCAGGGCGACATCATGCCTGCCGACCGGGTGGAGCATTTTATCCCACGCCCCTGGCCGCTGCAGGATAAACGGGTGACCGAGGAGCAGCGAGTGGCGTGGCGTCTGGTGGGGGAGGCATAAACCTTCCATCGGGGGACAGAAAAAGACTGTCCCGCGACTTCGTTAATGACATCTCTTTATAACAAACCCACCCTGAGCGATCCGGACTGATGAAACGACCCCTCTTTATCTTTTGCCTGCTGCTGGCCGCCTGTGACCAGAATACAACCCACAAGGATGCGCCGATGAACCCGCTGACCGATATTAACGCCCGGCTGGCGTTCACCTGCCAGCATCAAACTATCCCGGAGGCCCCGGCGGACACCGATATGGTGTTTAAGTACAGCCGCTGGCTGCAAAAAAATAACCTGATTAAACGGGATAAAACCGTGGATGTAGAGATTGCCCGTCTGTACCGGATAGCGGCAGAGAACGGGCATTATAAGGCCAGTATCAACCTGCAGAACGGGGCGCTGCGCGGGCGTTTTTCCCTGAGCAGCCATGAGCGTCTGCGCCTGAGCCAGCAACTGATTGATGTCCGGGTGGCTGCCGGGTATTACTTTATTGCCATCTACCTGGATCACGGCGCAGCAGGGCTGGCGCGGGATCCGGAGATGGCGCTGCGCTACTACCGCAAGGCGGCGGATGAGGGGGATCCTCAGGCCCAGGCCTATGTGGGTGAAAAACTGTTTCCAGCAAAAATGGCACCACAAGTCGCGATACAAATGTTCCACTGTGCTGCTGAGCAGGGGAGCCGTGAGGCGGCTAATGCGCTGGGGAATATGCAGGCCGTTGACAAAAAATACCCGGAGGCCGTTGAGGCATTCCAGCTGGGCGTTGCCGCAGGCGATTCAGGGTCTGCGGGGTTCCTGAAGCACGGTTTTGCCGATCCTGAACCCACCGACACGCTGGACTATCTGGCGCTACAGGCAGACCCGGAACGCGTCCGGCGCTATCAGCAAATAGGGAAGGTTCTGTCTAAATACTCCTGGGCGAACCCCAGGGTGCCGGAAATCAACGATATTGTTCCGCTGCCGCCGGCCCCACTCCCGGAGTGGAACGGCAGGCTGAAGTGGCTGGACGAGTGGGAGGCCAATATCGCGCCCCCCAAACCCAGTGCAGCGCTGCTAGCCGAACTGGCGAAAGCGAAACAGCTGAACCCGGCGACCGGCAGACCGCTGCCGTCCTCTCCGGATTTTGAGAAAGACGGCCAGGCCTCGCTGCAGTGTCACAGCGGCGAATCCTGTCCGAAAAGCGGTTACTGGCAGATAGCCTGGATACCGCATACCGGTATCAGCAAAGAAGAGATCCGCTACTTTACACAGGGCGACATCATGCCTGTCGATCGGGTGGAGCATTTTATCCCACGCCCCTGGCCGCTGAAGGATAAACGGATGACTGAGGAGCAGCGGGTGGCGTGGCGTCTGGTGGGCGAAGCGTAACTATTTCAACGTTCAATGCTTCCAAGGATAAAAATTCTGTTCACAAGGAAAATATAAATGAAAGGTATTATTCGCATTGGCGATAAAACGACCAGCGGTGGTTCTGTATTAAGTGGCTCAACCAAAATGAAATTTGGTGGGACAGGCATCGCAAGAATGGGGGATTCCGTCAGTTGCCCCATTAAAGGACACGGGTCTACTGTGATTGCTGAAGGTCATCCGACATTTAAAGACAACGGCGTACCTGTTGCTTTTGACGGTCATCGTTGCGCATGTGGTTGTAAGTTAATTTCAAGTCTGCCTCAGGCTACAGCGAGCTAAGTATGCCTGTAAATTTAAAACTGATCCCGGCTCCTGCCATTAGGCCACGGCCACCAGTTTGGTGGATGTGGTTGTTATTACTGGTCGTAATGCTGCTGGGAGGAATGGCTGATGCGATACTGAGCAATATGTCCCGAACAGCTATCAATTCAGAAGCATTCTGGACTTCAGCTTTAGTCCTCCCCTCTCTGCTCTGGCTCATTTTACTGACAATACGAATCGCCTGGTATAAAGGCCAGTCAGCAACGGCGCAAAGCAAGGATAATGTTCGCCAGCGACAACTCCGACGTGAAGTTCAGCGTGGACAGCGTTATCTAAATGTCCTTGGGACGAGCTTACATAGCGCCCTTCGGGAACCTGAGGATATCGATGGCGTTAAGCAGTGGGATGCACTGCAGAAAAAGGTTAAGGGATTAAAAACGCAACCTTCATGGAAGAGCCACGAAGGATGCCGTCATAGCCGCCTGATTCAGAAGGATGGCGAGAGTGTCGAGCAGACGTTGAGCCGTGGATTAAAGAAAATACTCGAAGATCTTAGCACTACGCTCTCCTCTCTGCCTCATGAAATACCGTTGTCTCTTTTGTTGGAAAGTAACAGCAGTTTCCCCGAAAGCGAGGTGGAAGAAATCTGGCAGGAGAGTTGGGCAGCCAGTCAAATCCGGCAATCAGTAACACGCATTAAAGATAATGGTCTGGCGGTAGTGGATAAATGGCTGGATGATCCGCGCAATGCGTATTCACTACTGATGATTATCGCTTTTCAGATCAGACCCGCTCACATAGAAGGCTCTGCTGAGAGTATTGTGGGGCTACTTTTGGGAGGTCAGTTAGTATCGCCGGAATTAGTATCGCGTGCTTGTTTACATCGTCCAGAGATGATGCACCACATCGGCGATGCCGATTTACAGTATGCGCTGAAACAATCAATGGAATGGGTACCCGTTGCTATTAATAAGGTAAAAAGCGGTTTTCTGGTGGGGGTAAACCCGGCATGGCACAAGGCTATTGCGACAGGCCTGCAGGCAATAGAAAATCCAATTAATACCGGTCAGGATTTACATGATCTTGGCAATACACTGGGGTACCCAGGACCTGCGGCGCCATGGCTTGCTATTGCCTGCGCCGTTGAGGCTTGTCAACACATTGATCCGCAACTGATTGTGAGCGGAGACTATCAGGAGATTACCCCGCTGTGGGTCACAATGGTCACCCCTAAAGAAAAACAACAGGAATAAACGGCTACTTCTGAACAGCAAAACTAATAGCCGCGATAAATGCTGTAAAACTCATTTTATTTTTATTACGACAGGGAAAGAGGATGGAAGCATCGAATAACACGGAACAGTTGATTAGTCGTCCTCGCTTTATCATAGCGCTACTGACAGGCATCGCTGTGGGGATTTATCGTTTCGGCGATAGTATTGGCCTGGACTCTATCAGGGTTAAGCTTTATGTTTTTTTGGGGTTATGTGCTGCTATTCTTCTGCTTCGTTATGGGGGGCAAATATTCCAGTACTTCAAAAACCGAAATAACGAGAAAGAAAGTTTACCCTCATTACAAAAAACAGCTAAATCGACACGAAACTCCTCCTATTCCCACACACTGACAGATCTTAAGCAGGCACTTCGTTACCAGCATGGTCGTTGCTGGCGACGTAAAGTCACATTTTTGATGCTGACAGGACGCGCTGCTGATGTCGAGTCTCTGTCTCCTGGACTCAGTACTCAGTTCTGGCTGGAAGATCAGGGAACTGTCTTGCTGTGGGGAGGTGATATTGAGGCGCCTCTGGACAGTGACTGGTTCAGTAGCGTGCATAGAATATGCCATCGTCCCGTGGATGCGATAGTCTGGGTAACCTCTGCATTTGCCCAATTTGCAACACTGAGTCAACCTGCTAAAAATGGTTCGCTGTCACCAGATGAGATGGACAGTATTTCCAGCCGTATCAGTACTCGCTTTGATAACCTGGGATGGCAATTACCCCTTTATATATGGTCAGTATCCCCGGAGAGTCAGCAAAAGGGGCGTATTATTCAGCCTGTAGGATATTTGCTTCCGGTGCGCGCGAAATCTGCTGATATTGATACTCAGCTTGCTGGTTTATGCGAAAAACTGACCGCGCAGGGAATACAACAAATTTGCACTAACCCGGAATATACTTATCTGCTTGACCTGACCCGTCTGCTTTCTCTGTCTCCGGGGAGTATCAGCACACCTCTTTCCGTACTGTTGAACCCTTATCGCCCTTTGCCATTGGTAGGAATGATGTTCAGTCCGCCTGCTACGGAGGCCGCCAGAGAGATTAAACACCATTGGGGCAGTGATAACCGCTGGGATTTGTTGCTGTCATCTCTGCCTGAACTTCCTGCGAAACGCCGTGCCCGGAAGCAACACTTTGGGCTGTGGGGTGCATTGCGTATGCTGATTATCGCAGGCATGGTAGGCTGGACCGTATGGATGGGGATTGCATATATGGCCAACCATAGCCTGATTGATGATGCTCATGCCCAGGCCGCGCTTGCGGCTCGCCAAAATCAGTCACTGGAGCAGCGCCTGCATGCTCTGTTTGAAATGCAGAAAACCTTGGCGCGTCTGCAGTACCAGGCTGAGCACGGAGTGCCGTGGTATGAGCAGGCCGGACTGAGCCAGAATAATGTCTTGCTTGCTGCTCTCTGGCCTCGTTACCAGGCGAGTGCCTTCCCCCTGTTGCGTGATGCGACAGCAGACCATCTTCAGAAACAGCTGAACACCTTTATCCAGTTACCGCCAGACAGCCCCCAGCGTGAAAAAATGGCCAGGGCCAGCTATGACCAGCTCAAGCTCTATCTGATGCTGGTGCGTGCGGAGCATATCAATGCCGGCTGGTTTAGTTCCACGCTGTTGCATGACTGGCCACAGCGCGAGGGGATAACAGACAGCCAGTGGCAGGGTATGGCGCCTTCACTGCTGTCGTTCTATGCGGCCAGTCTGGCCACTCACCCCCAATGGCAGCTGACGGCGGATGAACGCATGGTCGGTCAGGCTCGCGCCTTGCTGGTGCGTCTGATGGGAATGCGTAACAGCGAATCCAGCCAGTATCAGAAGATGCTGGCCCAGGTGGTGAATCAGTATGCCGATATGCGCCTCGAAGATATGGCCGGTGAAACCGACGTCTCACGGCTGTTCACCACCCATGAAGTGGTGCCGGGGATGTTTACTCGCCAGGCCTGGGAGCAGGCGGTACAGCCGGCGATAGAAAAAGTGGTAAAAGCGCGCCGGGATGAGCTGGACTGGGTCCTTACCGATAATCAACAACAGCCGCAGCAGACGGACTCTGCCGAAAGATTGCAGCAACGACTGACGGAACGTTATTTTGCCGATTTTAGTGGTGCCTGGCTGACGTTTCTCAACAGTCTGCGGATCCACCGGGTAACCACCTTATCTGATGCCATTGACCAGCTGACCCTGATGGCAGATGTGCGTCAGTCGCCGCTGATAGCGTTAATGAACACCCTGAACGTGCAGGGCCGAACCGGGCAGAGCGGGGGAGCAATAGCGGATTCATTAGTGCTGTCAGCAAAAAATCTGTTGAGGGCGGAGAGCAAAGACGTCATCGACCAGAGAGCAGTTATTCAGGGCCCGCTGGATGCTACCTTCGGGCCGGTACTGGCATTAATGGATACAAACCGCACTGGCGGGCAGACGCAGAGTTTGCAGAGTTATCTGACGCGGGTGACCCAGGTGCGACTGCGCCTGCAGCAGGTCACTAACGCCGTCGATCCCCAGGCGATGACGCAGACCCTGGCGCAGACGGTTTTCCAGGGCAAGGCGGTCGATCTGACGGACACCCGCGATTACGGCAGTCTGATAGCCGCAGGGCTGGGTCAGGAGTGGAGCGGCTTTGGCCGGACGGTATTTATTCAGCCGATGGAGCAGGCCTGGCAGCAGGTGCTGATGCCGGCAGCAGACAGCCTTAATGCCCAGTGGCAGCAAGCGGTGGTCAGTGACTGGAACAGTGCCTTCGGCGGGCGTTATCCCTTCAGTGAATCCAGCAGTGAGGTCTCTCTGCCGTTACTGGCGAAATACCTGGATACCGATTCAGGTCGCATTGCTCAGTTTCTGCAAACACGCCTGAAAGGGGTTTTGCACCGGGAAGGTAGTCGCTGGGTGCCGGACAGCATCAATGCCCAGGGGTTAACCTTTAATCCCGCCTTTCTGAAGGCGATTAATACCCTGAGCCAGCTTTCTGACGTGGCGTTTACCCAGGGGCAGGCCGGGATGCATTTTGAACTGCGCCCGGGCACGGCAAGTGGGGTTATGCAGACTCGCCTCACCATTGACAGCCAGACGCTGATTTACGCTAATCAAATGCCGACCTGGAAGCGTTTTACCTGGCCGGCCGATACTGAAGCCCCGGGCGCGAACGTAAGCTGGATAAGTACCCAGGCCGGTACCCGACAGTATGCCGATATACCCGGAAGCTGGGGCTGGATACGGCTGCTGGATAAAGCCTCGGTCAGTGCCTATCCCGGCGTAGGCAGTAGCTACAATCTGCTCTGGAAAGCGCAGGACGGTCGTCATCTTAATTACACCCTGCGAACGGAAGCGGGTGAGGGGCCGCTGGCGCTGCTCAAACTGCGTAATTTTCGTCTGCCGACAACTATTTTTACTGTCTCCCCCTCACTGGTGCAGGCTTCCCTGTCAGGCGTTGACGCTGAGGAGACCTACTGATGCCATCACTCCACTCCCTGCCAGACAGAACGGCAGCCAAACCAGTTGCACTCTGAGATAACTGATACTTTCTGCGGCGCAAAAGATATCCGAGTTGTCACCTCAAATTACTGCAGATGAAAGCGGGGTGCAGTGAAAGCGATAAAACCCGTTTACAGCCGGAAATGGAACAACTGATTAGTGGACTGATAGCCCTCGATCCTGCCTGTGTCACGATTCTGTGTGGCTATCGTTATTTTAAAAAATCATGTCAGATATTATAGGGAAATTAAAAAATTGAAGATCATCAAAATAGCCATCTGCGTAAGTGTACTACTGTTTCTTTCCGGTTGTACTGCCGTGTTGTGGAGCGAAAACAGAGTGATGGATCATCGTAAGGAAATACATGTTCAGGTTCAGGATAATATCGATGGTGTTTTTCAGTATAAGAATCTTTCGGCTTCAGCCATACAAGGAAAATCGAAAGTTAAACTGGATATCCCTCCTGAGGGAATAGCTTTCCGTGGAGAAAAGAATATTTATATTCTGACCCAAGGAGCAGCAGAGTTAATATTGTTAGATGAAATTTCAGCTCGGGTACCAGTAGTTTCAGGTTTAGAAAAATATGCAGGTGTAAGACTGAAGCTCGAACGGCCTCAAAAAAATGATGCTGTAATACATTTCTCCGACGAACTTTTAGTTCGGGTTAATAAGAAATACAGCGATATTTCAGAACATGACATTAATGCTATTGAGCAGGCGGGTTTTTGGAAAAATGATGGTAGATATATTAAAAAACTGCGTATAGAGGGAGTTATCTTACCCAGAGGGAAACACGAAAATATATTTAGCGCTATAGAACCAATGAAGAAAAAACATCAGATTGAACTTTATACTACAGATAGCCCAATTAAATTCCATCCCCTGCGGCTGGCCACCAATATAGTTTTAACCCCACTTACAGGCGTGGTTGATATTGTTTTTTTTCCGATATCGCTCCGCGTTTTAGGCGTTATTAGTAACCCTCCAGGACCTTAAAGGCTAAATTTATGGACGATTTAACCCTGCGTTATTACGACGCTGAAATGCGCTATCTGCGCGAAGCGGCAAAAGAATTTGCTCAGACTCACCCTGACCGTGCCGCCATGCTCGACCTGGATAAAGCCGGAACCCCGGACCCTTATGTCGAGCGGCTGTTTGAAGGCTTTGCTTTTTCAATGGGGCGGCTGCGCGAAAAAATTGATGATGACCTGCCAGAACTGACAGAGGGGCTGGTCAGTATGCTCTGGCCGCACTATTTACGTACCATTCCGTCGCTGTCCATCGTCGCTTTTACCCCCGAACTACCGTCCATGAAAATGGCCGAACGGGTACCGGCCGGGTTCGAGGTGTACTCCCGGCCTGTCGGTCCCAAAAATAGCGTCTGCCGCTACCGTACTACCCGCGATATGATGCTTAACCCGCTCAGCGTGTCCGGTGTCACCATGACCACTGAGCCGGATGGCCGCTCGCTACTGCGTCTGCGCTTTGCCTGTAGCGAGCAGTCTGACTGGTCACAGGCTGATTTAAGTCGTCTGAGCCTCTATCTGGCGGCGGATGCTCCGGTCAGCAGTCATTTGCATATGATGCTCACCCGGCGTCAGGCCGCAATGTATCTGCGGTTACCGGGGCAGACTGACCGTATCCGGCTGGACGGTTATTTCTCACCCGGTGGCTTTAGTGAAGAGGACGGTCTGTGGCCGAAAGGGGATACCGCGTTCAGTGGTTATCAGCTGCTGCTGGAGTATTTCACCTTCCGCGAAAAATTTATGTTCGTTCATCTCAACGGGCTGGAGGGCATTACCCCTCCGGCAGGCGTAGCGTATTTTGATATTGAAGTGGTTCTGAGCCAGCCATGGCCGTCGGACTTACCGGTAACGGAAGACGCTATTCGTCTGCACTGTGTTCCGGTTATCAATCTGTTCACATTAGAGGCTGATCCACTGACGATCACCGGGCTTGAAAGTGAATATCTGCTCAGGCCGTACCGGTGATGCCGAATATGTCCCGTTCAGCAGCTTTCGCCATAAAGGCGGCATGATGCGCCGTCATGCGCCTTCCCGTTATTATCATACCCGCGTAAAGCGCGGCGTCACGGGCCTGCACGATACCTGGCTGATACTGGGCGGACACCAGTGGGAACAGGAGCGTAACCTTGCCCGGGAAACCGTGTCATTGCGTATCACGGGGACTAACGGCCAGCTACCGCGCCGCGCGCTGCAAAGCACACTGCTTGACCGTTGTGAGCAAGTGGTGCAGACCAGCGTCACCGTCAGAAATCTCTGCAAACCTACGCTGCCAGTCTATCCCCCCGTGGAGGACCGTTTTCACTGGCGGGTACTCAGCCATCTGGGATCCGGATTTCTTAATATGATGAGCAGTGCAGAGGTGCTGCGTGGCACGCTGGCACTGTATAACTGGCAGGAAGACGAACTGAACCATCGTCGGCTGGAGGCGATCCAGCGTGTCGATCACCATCGCATTCAACGCTTTGAGGAGGGTTTTCTGTTACGCGGACTGGATATTGAGGTCACCCTCGACGGTAACGGATTTACCGGGGAAGGGGATATTCATCTGTTTGGTGAATTGCTCAACCGCTTTTTTGCGCTTTACACCGATATGAATCAATTTAACCAACTCACGCTTATTGTTCAGCCAGAAGGAAAATATATCCGGTGGAAAGAGAATCACTGTCCGCGCCTGCCAGGCTGATGGCAGCGCTGGGTGACCGGCTGCCGTATACCCACTTTTATCGTTTCTGTCAGTTGCTGGAGCAAAGCCAGCCAGACCAGCCGGTTATCGGCAGTGACTGGCAGGTTCACCATGAACCCGTCCGTTTTCGCCCCCATCCGGGAATGGGCTTTCCCGCCTCGGAAATTAAAGGGCTTGATGCCGCGGAGCATCCGCATCAGCCGCCGACGGTTCGTGTCACTTTTATGGGGCTCTACGGCGTGGAATCGCCGCTGCCCACGCCGTACATCGACGATATCACCCAGCGGCGGGAAGGCTATGAAGCAACAGCAGATTTCCTCGATATCTTCAATCATCGCCTGATTGCTCAGTACTATCGCATCTGGCGCAAATACTCCTACCCGGCCTCCTTTAAGGCAGGAGGCAAGGACAACACCTCCCAGTATCTGCTGGGGCTGGCAGGGCTGGGTATTGATGGCTGTACAGCCAATATCGCGACACCGACGTCGCGATTCCTGGCGTTGCTGCCGGTTATGTTGTTGCCTGGCCGGACTGCTGAAGGAATGACATCCCTGGTGAGCCTGCTGGCGCCGGATACCCGGGCTCGGGTATGGCACCATGACAAGCGGCGTATTCCGCTAAAAAGCCCCGTGGCGATGAGCGTCCGTCAGCCTGTCAGCCTGAAGGGGCGTCCGGTAATGGGGGCTTACGCGACGGATGTTAACAGCCAAGTGTTGATGCAACTGACGAGCCACAATCCGAAAGAGATCAGAGGCTGGCTGCCCGAGGGCAAGCTGCATACTGACCTGATGGCACTGTTGCATGTTTATCTGGGCGGGCGGCTGGATGTGCGTCTGCAGCTGTGTGTGGGGAGTCATCTGTTACCGCAGGCGACGATGAGCAGCAAACCTCGCCCTGTCAGCACTCAACTGGGGAGGGCGGCGGTGCTGCGTCCGCTGAATACTGAGACGGCAAAACAGCCTGAAACGATAACCATCAGCCTTGGGCGCTATGAACGGGTTCAGGAGAATATTCACCGAAGGGAGACCGATGAAAATGGCGACTATCGCTGGTAAAACAACCATTCTGTTGCTGGTAACGGGGATCACTATGATGCTGGGGGGCTGCGGCCTGAAGCAAAAAGTGACAGAGGGTACTGTGGCTATGACCCAGTCTATTTTTTATAAGCAAGTCAAAACATTGCATCTTGATATCCGCGCGCGCGAAGCGGTGAACAGCAACGCTCGTGGGGAGGCGCTCTCTACCGTCGTGCGTATTTATCAACTGAAGGATCGTAAAACGTTCGATGCCACCGATTATCCGTCACTGTTCACTGATGACAGCCGAACCCTTAACGCTGACTTGCTGGCCGAGAAAGATATTCATCTGCAGCCCGGGGGGGCAGTAACGGTAGATATGCCCATGGATGACAGTGCTAAATTTGTCGCGGTAGCGGGAATGTTTATATCACCGGATCAGGTCAATAATACCTGGCGGGTGGTGATTGCCCGGGATGAGCTTGACTCGGACAAGGCGAGAGTGATTGAAGCCGGTAATAATCAACTGACGCTCAAGGCCACGGGGAGTGAGTGATATGCCACGGCCTTCTTTGTATGAAATTCTCTACGGTAACTTCACCGGTGGTCTCGATTTACATCAGCTCAGTGAAGAAAACCAGGTGATCCTTTCGGTACTCGACAATATGCAGCGCATCCTCAACTGCCGTGCGGGAACGCTGACTCATCTGCCTGACTATGGTTTGCCGGATATGACCAAAATCCTGCAGGGGATGCCCGGCACTGCACATCAGCTGATGCGTATGTTCTCTGAGGTGTTGCTGAAATATGAGCCCCGGTTAGCGCGTATTGAGGTGGTCCTTCTGGCACAGACGCAGCCGGGTGAGTTGCGCTACGCCATCGATGCGGAACTAAAAGGCCTGGGTCTGGTGCGCTACGGCACTGAGTTTATGCCTGAGGGGAAGGTGCTGTTACGCCACCTCAAACAGCAGCAGTATCTTGACCCTGCGGAACGTATATAAATTAATTATATTCTCCGGACGGGAATAGCCTATGTCAGCAAAAACACAGTTTCTTAATAAACTTTATATCTAGTCCGTCGCTTGCTTATTTTTAGCTGATAGAAGGCTGACGTTTATCGTTGTATTATCCTTCTTCATTATTGTCTTGTTTTTCAATCTACGGGAAAGGAATTTGGATGTTTATTATAAACTGAAGATTATGGGGGATTTAGATATTATCTATTTTCTTGTTGAAGATGCGATTAAACCGTTTGAGAAAATATGTCATGTTAGTGAGTTTGATTCGCTGAGTTTAATCGTGTCTGTAAATACTTCTTGGCGGGATTGTCATGAAGTTAATAATAATTTCAGTGCTATTCTTTTTAATCTTCTCTCTGCCTTTGGTGGGGCATTAACCATTTTAGATATGGCTTTTTCATGCTGGTTTTTTTCATCAGAAAATATAAATAGATTTTATCTGGGGTTTGGCTCTCTTATCCTTATGTGTGTGGGTTATTTAATTTATCTAATATCGATTCAAAAAATCCACAAGAAATGGTCCGATCATTATTGATATTGCATCTACATAAAAAATAAAATTTCTGAAAGCAAATCATGGAAACTAATTAAGTTATGTGATTGTTTTTTTGGTGGGTTATGGGGGTAAAGAATTTCGTACTTACTATTTTTCAAAGCGTTGCTGGAATAGGTATGACGCCAGGGTTAGTGAGTATGGTTTATTCCATCTGGAGTTTCAGTGCTGGAGTTTGACGTGGCCGGTTATATTAATTACAGGGTAACAACATGGATAGTGCGAAAGAAATTGCCAGAGAGATGCTGGAAGCGATTAACGTCGATGGTTCGGGCTTCTTTGGTGCAATAGCGAAGGGGGTTGTTTCTCTCCCGGTTAGCTTTGGTTATCTGGGATATGATTTTATTGACACTGAACATCGCAGAGAGAATCAGGATGATAAATTTAGGCTGACTCGGTTAATCCAGAAAGGTGTATTCAATCATGATGTTATTGAGCAAGTTATTCGTGTTTCCCTTAACAGTTTTGTCTCTCGCGTCAATATAGAAAGGATAGCCGTTATCGTTAAAAACGTATCAGGCTCCTTTGTGGGCAAGATGATATTCACGGAGTTAACAGGCGTTAAGTTAGGAGAGGCTATAGCGTCCAGAGGTTTATCAGCTTTTTTTGCAGGAAGTTTGGCTGGTCTGCTACTGACCTTCGGTGCAGAAACATCCAGAGCTATTTATACATCCAGGGATCTGAGAGACAGAAATCCTGGATTACATGACAAACTCAAGAGTATGGGAGATTTGGATCTTCTGTATTTTCTTGTGGAGGATATAGTTAAACCTTTTGATATAGCATGTGAAATTGGTGACAGAAATCCCGCAGAATTTGATAAGGTCTGCGAATATTTTTTCGGTGGTTTATGAAAGTAAAAAAAGTTTTTCTGATAATAATATCCAGGACCATTCGAGGTGTTGGAATGGGGCTGGGTACTTCTGGTATCGCATTTATTATATGGTTCTTTTTTTTCTCGATAAATGAATGTAAATATTTTTGGGGGCTGCTTGCAGTGTTGGAGTTTTTTACTGGTTATCTAATATATCGATTGGCATATTCGTATATTTGTGACGAGTAAGTTGGTTGCTACCCGCTCTATTTTTCGGGGGTTTTTTATCTTAAATCCAGCTTTCAATATAACCCAATAATTCGCTATTAAAATACAGACTAATACCACGGAGAGAAATTATGAGTCTGAAAGACACTCTGCAGGATGCAATATCGGTTATTAGCGGAATAGTGCTGAACCGCTATCGTTTGGCTCTGCCATCATGCTCATCATTGCTGGATGTTGAACATTTCACTGGAACGGAAGGGATGAGTGAGCTTTATCGCTATAACATCACCTTCACGAGCAGCGATAAAGATATCAATGTAGAAACGGTGCTGAGAAAGTCGGCGACGTTAACGATGATGGCAGGTCACTTAAATGTTCTGGAAAGCCAAAAGGTTGTACATGGAGTAGTTGAACATTTTCAGCGTATTAGCAGTTCTAACGATCAATCAATATACCAAATAATCTTAAGACCATTTATTTCACTGTTGAATAAACAATACCGAACTCATCGTTTTTTCGTTAACAAATCGGTTCCAGAAGTCGTTACTCAGGTGTTGCAGGATCATGGCCTGAAAGGGTGGGAATTTGAATTCACCCTGAAAGCTGAATATCCAAAAAGGGAACAAATTAATCAGTATCGGGAAAACGATCTGGCGTTTATCGAGCGTCTGCTGGCCGAAGTCGGCATTTTTTACTTTTTCACTCTGCAACCTGATTCCCAGACTGAAGTCATCCACTTCGCTGATAAACAAAGCGCCTGGACGTTTGGTAAATCGCTGCCGCTGAACAGCCCTTCAGGCATGAATGACAATGCGGTTGATTCGGTATGGGATATCAATGTTCGCCACAATGTGGTTGAGTGTTCCGTAACCGCCAATGATTACAACCATAAAGAGGCGCAGAAAGTTCTGGCCTCAGCACCGGCAGATATGACCCGCGGGGAAGGTGAGGGGATAACCTATGGCGATGTATATCATCATCGTCCACGTCACCTTGACCGCGGAGACAAAATTAACCCGTCTGCAGAAACGGGTAATTTCTGGGCGCGCCTGGAGCATGAGCGATTTTTGTCTGAGCAGATATTGATCACTGGCTGCAGTACAGATGCAACTCTCACCCCTGCTCAGGTTCTGACCATTACCGAGAACACATTGGCCACCATACTTCCCATAAATACTGAGAATGGCGTGGTTATTCTTCGTGCAGGCTATTCTGCGAGCCGCAAGAACGCCCTGAGGGTTGTATGGGCGGCGATGCCCTACTTTGAAAACCGTTGCTGGCGCCCTGCGGCGAAAAAACGCCCGGTGGTCAGCGGCACCCTGACCGCCCGGGTCACCAGCGCCAAAGCCAACGATATCTATGCCTGGCAGGACGCAGCCGGCCTTTACCGGGTACAGTTCGATGCCGACCGTGATGATAAAAATCAGGGTATGGAAAGCATGCCCGTGCGGCTGGCCAAACCCTACGGCGGCGACAAATACGGCTTCCATTTCCCGCTAATCCAGGGCACCGAAGTGGCGATTGCCTTTCATGAAGGCGACCCCGACCGGCCCTATATCGCCCATGCCCTGCACGACTCACGCCACGTTGATCATGTGACCGAGAAAAACAGCACCCGTAACGTAATCCGCACCGCCGGTCTGAATAAACTGCGCATGGAAGACAAGCGTGGTGAAGAACATATCAAACTCAGCACCGAGTACGGCGGAAAAACTCAGCTAAATCTGGGGCATAACGTCGATGCCGCAAGAAAACTGCGTGGCGAAGGTGCCGAACTACGAACCGATGGCTGGGTCAGTATTCGGGGTGGGAAGGGGGTGTTTATCACCGCAGATAATCAGCCTTCGGCACAAGGGCAGATGCTGGCGATGGATGACGCTATCCGACAGCTGGAACAGGCATTAACGCTGGCCCGCAGCATGGCAACGGCGGCAACCTCGGCGAAGGCGACTGAAGGGGATATTTGCAGTCAGCAACAATTAAATGCCTCGTTAAGCGATCTCGCTGCGCCGGGCATGCTGTTGCATGCACCCCAGGGTATCGGCATGGTCAGTGCCCGGGCGGTGCGGATAGCCTCGGGGAGTGAAAGCGTGGGCATTATGTCGGGAGACCACACCGATATCAGTGCGGGTCAGTCATTCACCGCTGTTGCCGGCGAAGCCGTCAGTCTGCTGGCTAAAGGGCAGGGCATGCAGCTGCTGGCGGCAAACGGCAAGGTCAATATTCAGGCGCAGAGTGACGCATTATCGGTTAGCGCCCGGCAGAACCTTGATATTCAAAGTACTGAAGGGACAGCGACTGTCTCTGCCAGTCAGGCGTTAATCCTCAACTGCGGTGGAGCGTATATCAAGCTCAGTGGTGGAAATATTGAACTGGGTTGTCCGGGGAATATCCTGCTGAAATGCACCAGTATGCAAAAGATGGGGGCGGCCAGTTTTGATATTGCACCGATTGAAATGCCAGCAGGCTATGGCGGTGGGTTTATTCTTACCGACCATGAAGGCGTGCCCCAGCCAGCAACGCCTTATCGCATAACAACAGCAGAGGGCGAGGTGTTACAGGGTATGACGGATAAAAAAGGTCAGACAGCATCAGTCAGTACGTTAACCCCATCATCGGTAAAGGTTGAATTCGGTAAGGTAAAAAATAACGGAGAGGCGGAATGACAAAATATCAGGGATATGACGTCACAGATGGCACCCATAAAACCAGTATTCATCATGAGTGGAAAACGGTTGTTGCGCAAAAAAAACCGGTGCGCGGCGTAACTTTAACTATCGGCGTGTTTTTCGACGGGACGGGCAATAACAGAGAAAATACCGCCTCTCGCCTGCTGCAGTTTAATGAATGCAGTGCGTCCAGTCAGGGGGTCAGTCAAAAAGATGCGCAAAGCTGCGAGGACTTTCAAACCGAGATTAATAAAGACAAAATCTCGAATGCCAGCTATCGCGGATACTATTCAAATATTCACTGGTTAAATATGCTCTACCAGCCAGATCAGACCTTAAAAGAAGACCAGAAGTCAGCTCAAATTAAAACGTATATTTCAGGGATAGGTACTGCAGCAGGCAAAGCTGATTCATTTATAGGCAAGGGAACGGGCTCCAGTCTTCTGGATATCTATGAAGGTGTGGTGACAAAAACTGATAGAGCGATGAAGGGGATCTCCGAGGAACTGTTGGCATTTATGAAGCGAAACGCCCAACAGGATTTCTGTATTGAAAAAATCCAGTTCGATATCTTTGGTTTTAGCCGCGGGGCCGCTGCGGCCCGGCACTTTGCTAATCGGGTGATGGAACAGGATCCGGCGATAGCCAGGGCGGTTACGGAAGGGCTGCGGGGTGATTTTTATGACGGGAAGCCCTCTGGTGAAGTCCGTTTCCTGGGTATATTTGACACCGTGGCAGCTATTGGTGGTATCAATAACTTTGTCGACATTAACGGACGCAGTAATCCGGGAGTGAAGCTGGAGTTACGTCCTTCGGTGGCGAAGAAAGTTTTCCAGATTACTGCGATGGATGAGTACCGGCATAACTTTAGCCTGAACAGCATTAAAGGTATGTGGCCCGAGCTGGCTTTACCGGGATCGCATTCAGATATCGGTGGCGGCTATAATCCGGAGAAGTCGCCTCTGCAGGAAAACGAAAGTCTGTTTCTGAACTGCCCCGAATTTGAAATTGTCAGCGACGATACCCATGAAATCGACACCCGGGTCTATCGTCTTGCGGAGAAAGCCCGCGAAATGCTGCTCTCTCTGCCTGCCCTGAAATATATGCTACCCCATGGCAAAATAACCACTAAAACCCGCTCTGTAGGCGTGATAAATAGCAATCAACGTCGTGCCGGGGGGATTCAGAAAGAGGTGGGTGCTGCGGTGTTTTTTGAGCGCATGGCAATCCCCCATCAGTGGGCCAATGTTTGCCTGCGCGTGATGCTGGATGCGGCTCAAGAGGCTGGGGTCTTATTTACGCTTATTGACCCTAAGAATCCTGATATGAAGCTTACCCCCGAATTAATTCCACTGGCTGATAAAGCCATTGCGCAGGCAAAAGCTGTACGTCTGGGACAGACTCCCATGGCCTTTAACGAAGAAGAGCGACTGCTTATCGGGAGATATACCCACTGCTCCGCGAAATGGAATATTGAGTCTGACCGCAATTTATGGGTAGACCCGAAAACAGCAGAGATATTTATTCATCGTTTTGGACCGAAAGAGAATAAGGCGTTTGCCTTTCCGAATAAACCCGGTGACCACTGGATACGGTCAGTGTGGTATATGGACGATCAGCAGCGGCTGAATGATAACGCAGTAAAAAACGACGACGTTATGACGTCTAATAATTAACGCTACAGGATGGCAATATGACCAGGGTTAAAATCATTTTTACTGCACTTCTGTTGGTGTTGGTGACAGGGTGTACCGCAGGAAAACCACTGTCTGCTGCTTCAGGCGAGACCGAGTGGGGCTATAAAAAATTGCCTTATGATGAATGGAAATTTCTCTTTATTTATCCTCATGCGTTACCTGCCCTGGCCACTGAAGCGCTGATGGTGGATGGGGCTGGGTATAAAACTACCTTCCATGATGTTGATAACACCGAGTCGAGTAAGGTCAGTGTGGGGCGCTGGAATGAACATTTGGGCGTGACACAGTCGTACTACAACAAGGGAAAGGCGCTGCCTCTTATGCTGCGATTCTGCTGGGACTCAGTTATCGATAAAAAAAGCTATGAAACAACGGTATTTTTTAAACAAGGCACCTGGGATCAGATGACCACGCTGTATACCGACAGCTATCGCCCCGACGAAACGTATTACCGTGACACGATGGTGATTGGTCTGGCACCCGGCGGCAAGGTGAGTGTCTGGCTGGATAATTTAGGTGATCCAGTGGTCCTCCAGTCGGATGCCAAAATCACCACGGTATCGGGTGACGAGATGAGGATGTGCAGGGGCGTAACTAAACATCCGGACGGGTATGTTTACTATGGTGATACGCCTGATTTTATTAAAGATAAAACCTACCCTTACGGTAACTGGTGACAACCGGCATCACTGTTCTATTACTAATATGACCGATAGGGATATCACTATGACTCAGTTTATTTTTACGACCTGTTTGTTGGTGTCAGTAACAGGCTGTACCGCAGGGACATCTTCATCTGCAGCCCCGGATAAAACCGAATGGGGCTATAAAAAACTGCCCTATGATGAATGGGAGTTTCTGTTTATTTATCCTCATGCGTTACCTGCCCTGGCCACTGAAGCGCTGATGGTGGATGGGGCCGGGTATAAAACTACCTTCCATGATGTTGATAACACCGAGTCGAGTAAGGTCAGTGTGGGGCGCTGGAATGACCATTTGGGCGTGACACAGTCTTACTACAACAAGGGAAAGGCGCTACCTCTGATGCTGCGATTCTGCTGGGACTCAGTTATCGATAAAAAAAGCTATGAAACAACGGTATTTTTTAAACAAGGCACCTGGGATCAGATGACCACAGCCTATACAGATAATCGTCGGAGCGAACCTCAAACGTACTATCGTTCGACCATGATTATTGGTTTGGCACCCGAAGGAAAAGTGAGTGTCTGGTTAGGAGACCGCGGCAATCCGGTGGTTCTCCAATCGGATGCCAAAATCACCACGGTATCGGGTGACAAAATGAAAATGTGCAGGGGTGTGACTCATTTCCCTAATTGCTATGGATACACCAAAGGGACCAAAGCATTTATCGAAGATAAAACCTATCCCTATGGTAACTGGTAATAGCCGGCATCCACCCTGTCATTGCTAATATGACCGTCAGGGAGAACACTATGACTCAGTTTATTTTTACAGCATTGCTGCTGTTATCCGTGACGGGCTGTACCGCAGGGACATCTTCATCGGCAGCACCGGGTAAAACCGAATGGGGCTATAAAAAACTGCCCTATGATGAATGGAAATTTCTCTTTATTTATCCTCATGCGTTACCTGCCCTGGCCACTGAAGCGCTGATGGTGGATGGGGCTGGGTATAAAACTACCTTCCATGATGTTGATAACACCGAGTCGAGTAAGGTCAGTGTGGGGCGTTGGAATGAACATTTGGGCGTGACACAGTCGTACTACAACAAGGGAAAGGCGCTGCCTCTGATGCTGCGATTCTGCTGGGACTCAGTTATCGATAAAAAAAGCTATGAAACAACGGTATTTTTTAAACAAGGTACCTGGGATCAGATGACCACGCTGTATACCGACAGCTATCGTCCTGACGAGACGTATTACCGTGACACGATGGTGATTGGTCTGGCACCCGGCGGCAAGGTGAGTGTCTGGCTGGATAATTTAGGTGACCCAGTGGTCCTTCAGTCGGATGCCAAAATCACCACGGTATCGGGTGACAAAATGAAAATGTGCAAGGGTGTGACTCATTTCCCTAATGGCTATGGATATACCAAAGGGACCAAAGCATTTATCGAAGGTAAAACCTATCCCTATGGTAACTGGTGACAGGTAGTTTAAAAACAACATGGAGAAAGAAGTATGGATATTAAAATTAAACTGATTATTCCTCTTGTTATTAGTTTGGCGGGATGTGTGAAAAACTCCGGGCAATCCCCTTGTGTTAATATGGAGGGGACATATCAACGTATTGATGCCACTCATGCGGTAAAAGATGACAGGGATATTACTGTCTATCTTAAGCATATTAATGGTACGACCAATGGGTTTAATGGCATTATTGATTCCACGGATGTTAAAGAATCATTGCAACCCATGGTGAAAGAGAATCCCCAATGCAAAGTTATCTTTGAAACAGTAACCCTATTTTATACTAAAGAGAGTAAGGAATATGGTTGTAATTTCGTAATAAGTGAAAATACGAATAACCCAAGATATTATTGTCTGAAAAAGACCTCTGATAGTATTCCAGTGGATATAAACAGTGCTTTCGCTAAGGTGAAAAATGAACCTTATTTTAATAATATGTCTGAAGTGGCAAGTGTTATTGAATGGAATGACAGTCTGTAAATAATATTTCCCACTCGTGATGTTGATGAACGGGAATGTTAACGGGCGGTTCCGGTCCATTAGTCGGTGAGGAACTGTCCTTTAGTACGCGCCAGGGTAAGAAGAAACGGTATAAAGTGACTTTGCAGTATCAGAGTTTAGGTTACAGTCTCTAAAAAAACGGGTAAAAGTGACACAGTCTCTTTTACCCGTTTTATTTTTGTCAGTCTGACAACGACTATCAGCGTGTTGCGGCTTTCATCTCAGTCACAAACTGTTTTAACAGGGTCAGCATCTGTTCAGGATTATCAAGGTTGTTTTCAATGATCTTCACAATAGCTGAACCAGAAATGGCGCCTGCAGCACCGGCCTGAATGGCCTCACGGACTTGTGATGGCTCTGAAATACCGAAACCAAGCAAAGGAGGGGCTGCGCGGTATTCGGTCAGTTTTTCAATCAGATGATGAAGCGGCAACTGAGCGCGGCTTTCTGCACCCGTGACGCCCGCGCGGGAGACCAGGTAGGTGTAACCGCGGCCGTGTGAAGCGATTTCACGTAGTAAGGCATCATCAGCATTCGGTGGGCAGATAAAGATCGGTGCAACGTCATGCTTCAATGCAGCAGTACGGAACTCTTTAGACTCTTCCACCGGCACGTCGGCGACCAGAATGGAGTCAACACCCACTTCGGCACACTTGGCATAAAAATTCTCGATACCCGGGCTGAATACCAGGTTGGCATACATCAGTAAGCCAATCGGGATGGTCGGATACTTTTGACGAATAGCGACCAGCATTTCAAAACACTGTGCAGGTGTGACACCAGAAGCAAAAGCACGCAGAGCCGCATCCTGAATAGTCGGACCATCAGCCAGTGGGTCGGAGAAAGGAATACCCAGCTCCAGAGCATCCGCACCGCCTTCAACCAGAGCATCAATAATACGCAATGATAGTGCTGGATTAGGATCGCCTAACGTCACGAAGGGAACAAATGCGCCTTCTTTCTTTTCTTCAAGTTGCTTAAACAGTTGATGATAACGTTCCATTAGATTTCACCTCGTGCTTTCAGAATGTCGTGGACGGTGAAAATATCTTTGTCGCCGCGACCAGAGAGGTTCACCACTAACAGTTGTTCTTTTTCCGGATTTTCGTGGATCATCTTCAAGGCATGAGCCAGCGCATGCGAAGACTCAAGGGCAGGAATAATCCCTTCTTTACGAGACAGCGCTTTAAACGCTTCCAGCGCCTCATCATCAGTGATTGAGACATAATCCGCCCGCCCGATGCTGTTCAGATAGGCGTGCTGAGGGCCGACAGACGGGAAGTCCAGCCCGGCAGAAATAGAGTAAGACTCTTCAATCTGACCGTCTTCGGTCTGCATCATCGGTGATTTCATCCCGAAATAAATGCCCACACGACCATGCTTCAGCGGCGCGCCGTGTTCACCGGTTTCAATACCGTGGCCGCCCGGTTCGACGCCAATCAATTTAACCGCAGTTTCATCGATAAAGTCCGCGAACATGCCGATGGCGTTAGAACCGCCACCGATACAGGCAATAACCGCATCGGGTAGACGACCTTCTTTTTCGAGGATCTGTGCTTTCGTCTCTTCACCGATCATCCGCTGGAATTCACGCACAATGGTCGGGTAGGGGTGTGGGCCCGCTGCGGTACCCAGCATATAGTGCGCAGTCTCATAACTGCCAGACCAGTCACGCAGTGCCTCATTACAGGCATCTTTCAGGGTGGAAGAGCCGCTATGAACAGGGATCACTTCAGCGCCCATCAAACGCATACGGAATACGTTGGGTGACTGACGTTCCACATCTTTCGCACCCATATAGATACGGCATTTAAGACCCAGCAAGGCCGAGGCAAGCGCCGAAGCGACACCGTGCTGACCTGCGCCCGTTTCAGCGATGATTTCAGTTTTACCCATACGCTTAGCCAGCAGTGCCTGACCCAGAACCTGGTTGGTTTTGTGTGCACCGCCATGCAGTAAGTCTTCACGCTTAAGATACAGCGTACTGCGGGTATTGGCGGTTAAATTACGGCATTTAGTGAGCGCAGTAGGACGCCCGGCGTAGTTCTTCAGTAAATCGGTAAACTCTGCCTGGAACTCAGCATCGGATTGTGCCGCGACAAAAGCTTCTTCAAGCTGACGCAAGGCTGGCATCAGGATCTGCGGCACATACATACCGCCAAACTCGCCAAAATAGGGATTCAGTAATGTCATCGCAAGGTTTCCTTAGTAAGCCCGCAGTGTCTGGAAGACAGCTGCCAGCTTGTTAGTATCTTTAATGCCTGGTGCAGTTTCGACACCAGAGTTAAAATCCAGCCCGGCACAGCCCACTTTTGACGCGCTCAGGCAATTACTCTCATTCAGTCCACCGGCCAGCAGAACATTATCCAGTGACTGACCCGCAAGCAGGCCCCAGTCAAAGCGCTGACCACTGCCACCCTGACCATTATCCAGCAGATATTTATCCACCTGCTGGAGGTTGCGTTCCGGCAAGGTTTCGCCGACGCTCAGTGCTTTCCAGATTTCAACCGTCGCTGGCAGAGCCTGACGCAGAGCCGTGATATAAGCCTGGTCTTCATTACCATGTAACTGAACGGCTGCCAGTCCGAGAGAAGTCACCTTCGCGACAATATCGTCAACCGGTTGGTCCCGGAACACACCAACATAACTGAGCGGGGCAGCAGCAATAACGGCAGCCGCTTGTTGCTCATTAACCTGACGTGGTGACGTCGGAACAAAAATCAGTCCACCGTAAATCGCGCCAGCACTGTAGGCAGCCTGGGCATCTTCAGCGCGGGTCAGACCACAGACTTTATTCGCGCCCAGTAATACGCGACGTACTGCCTGAGTCAGATTAGGTTCACCCATTAAGGCGGAACCAATTAAAAAGCCGTTTGCGTAATGGCTGAGTTCGCGGACTTGGGCATAATGATTAATGCCAGACTCACTGATCACCGTAACATCACGCGGCAGGCGTGGGGCCAGCTGGCGAGTGCGGTCAAGGGTGATAGATAAATCACGCAAATCACGGTTGTTAATTCCGACTACTTTTGCTTTAAGTGCAATAGCACGTTCCAGCTCAGCTTCGTTACTGACTTCCGTTAGCACGCCCATCTTCAGGCTATGAGCGACAGCAGCCAAGGCGAGATACTGTTCATCGTCCAGCACTGAGAGCATCAACAAGCAAGCATCTGCCTGGTAAAAACGCGCTAAATAAATCTGATACGGGTCAATGATAAAGTCTTTGCAAAGAACCGGTTGTGTGATGACTCGACTGACAATCGGCAGGTAGTCGAAACTGCCGTGAAAGTATTTTTCGTCGGTCAGGACCGATACCGCAGAGGCATAATGCTTATAGACGCTGGCGATTTGCTCTGGGTCAAAATTCTCACGGATCACACCTTTAGACGGCGACGCTTTTTTGCATTCGAGAATAAAGACACTGCGCGGCCCACGTAGAGCCTGATAAAAATCACGCTCAGTGGGTACCAGTTTTTCTTGAAAACTGTCCAGCGGTTGTTGTTGTTTACGTGCAGCAATCCATAGCGCTTTATCCGCGACGATTTTCGTTAATACAGTCTCTTGCATTGATTTATCCTCTTCCTGCCAGAGCGGTTACCCGTGAATAGGGGGCACCGCTACGGATCACTTTCAGAACCTGTTGCGCATTCTCTCGTAAATCTTCATGGCCATGGATACGCATCAGCATGGCCACGTTGGCGGCTACGGCTGACTCATGGGCGAGTTCGCCTTTGCCTTGTAACAGCCGGGTTAGAATATCACGGTTTTCTTCTGGTGTGCCGCCCGCCAGCGCTTCCTGAACATAAGGTTCCAGACCAAAATCTTCTGCGGTCAGGATATAACTTTTGATCTCACCGTTATGCAGTTCGGCGACCTGAGTATCGGCATGAAGTGAAACTTCATCCATTCCGCCACTATGAACCACTGCTGCGCGTTTATAACCCAGCATCCGCAAGGTTTCAGCAATCGGCAATACCAAATCCGGGCTATAGACACCAATTAGGGCCAGCGGCGGACGCGCCGGGTTAATTAACGGTCCCAGCACATTAAACAGCGTGCGCGTCTTCAGTTGCTGACGAACTGGCATGGCATGACGGAAGCCTGCATGGTATTTAGGGGCGAATAAAAAGCAAATCCCCAACTCATCCAGTGCCTGACGTGATGCCTCGGCACTCATATCGAGATTAATACCAAATGCCGCCAATAAATCAGACGAGCCGGAGCGGCTGGAAACACTGCGGTTGCCGTGTTTCGCCACTTTCATTCCCACTGCTGCGGCAACAAAGGCGCTGGCAGTCGAAATATTAATACTGTTACTGCCATCACCACCCGTGCCGACGATATCAGTAAATTCGTAGTCTGGCGTTGGGAAGGCGGCGGCATTTTCCAGTAATGCACTGGCTGCGCCCGCTATCTCAAGAGGATGTTCACCGCGAACTTTCATACTGACCAGCGCTGCGGCTAACTGTTCTGGTTTTAATTCGCCCCGAACAATGGCAGAAAATAGCTGGTGGCTCTCTTCTCGTTCTAAGGTCTTTCCCTGATACAACTTATCGAGAATAGGCTGTGAGGTATTGGTTTGCTTGAGTTTCAGTAACGCCCAGTCAAGCGTCTGTTCCAGTAAACGTGCACCCTGACTGGTCAGGATAGACTCTGGATGGAACTGAAAACCGACCACTCGATCGACTTCATGACGCACTGCCATAACCATGCCATCAAACTGAGCATTAATCGTCAGTCCGGCTGGGATATTACTTCCCACCAGAGAGTGATAACGTGCCACCGGGAGGGGGTTAGGCAGGCCGGTAAACATCGCTTCGCCGTCATGAGTGATTGATGAGGCTTTACCGTGCAAGATCTCTCCGGCCTGACCCACGTAACCGCCATAGGCCTCAACAATGGCCTGATGGCCCAGGCAAATACCGATGATTGGCAGACGGCCGCGTAACCGGGTAAGCAGCTCAGGCATACAGCCCGCTTCACTCGGCACACCTGGGCCTGGAGAAAGCATCAGCACCGGGTTATTCATGGTCGCCAGACGATCGATTAACAATTGTGCCGGGACATGGTTACGATAAATAACCACATGGTGGCCACTGCTACGGAGCTGATCTGCCAGGTTGTAAGTAAAAGAGTCGATATTATCGAGCAGCAGAATGTCAGCCATTAGAAACTCTCCTGAGCGTGATGGGCGCTGGCAATCGCACGCAGTACCGCGCGCGCTTTATTACGGGTTTCGTCGGCTTCAGACTGCGGGTCGGAGTCGAGTACCACACCGGCTCCGGCTTGCACCGTGGCCACACCTGCCTCAACATAAGCTGAACGAATAACAATACAGGTATCCAGTGTTCCGGCCGCCGTGAAGTAGCCCACCGCACCGCCATAGCTGCCACGACGAACACCTTCTGCTTCGGCAATTAATTGCATTGCGCGAACTTTAGGCGCACCACTTAAGGTGCCCATATTCATGCAGGCACGATAGGCGTGTAAGGCATCCAGGTCGTGGCTCAGTTCTCCCACTACGCGCGATACCAAGTGCATGACAAAAGAGTAACGGTCCACTTTAGTCAAATCCGCGACGTAGCGGCTTCCAGGCGTACAAATACGCGCCAAATCGTTACGGGCCAGGTCAACCAGCATCAGGTGCTCAGACAGCTCTTTCTGATCGGTGCGCATTTCCAGTTCAATGCGACTGTCGAGATCGCGGTCTAAAGAACCATCAGCCCGACGGCCACGAGGACGGGTACCGGCAATCGGATAAATTTCAATCTGACGATTACTGGCATCGTATTTCAGCGAGCTTTCTGGTGATGCACCAAACAGCGTAAAATCATTATCTTGCATAAAGAACATATAAGGGCTGGGATTGCTCTTTTTCAGCGTCTGATAGGCGGCCAGTGGCGACGGGCAGGGCAGTGAAAAACGACGCGATGGCACAACCTGGAATATTTCACCAGCTCGGATCGATTTCTGCATTTGACGCACCACAGCCCCGTAGGCTTCATCGCTTTGATTAACATCACAACGCATGTTAGCCACGACTTGAACCGGTACGGCCTCTAAAGGCTCAGACATTTGCTGGCGTAGCTGCGTGGTACGTTCCTGCAGACGTTGTTTTTCACTCTCAATCGGTGTGAACAGACTGGTCTGAATGCGCGTTTGTTGTTTCTGATGATCGATAATCAGTAAGGTTTCAGCTAAGTAGAAGCAATAATCCGGGCAGCTGTTATCTTGTTTTAATTCCGGCAGGTCTTCAAATCCGGCGACCAAGTCATAGGCAAATAGCCCGCCGAAGAACATCGCTTCGCGGAAGGCGGCCGGCACAATAACCAGTTCTTGCAGCAAACGGAATGCATCGAATACCGACAGAGAGCACAGTCGGGCATCTTCATCTAATAGTGTACTGACAGCAGGGAAATGCAGAATACGGCTGTCAGCCAGTTTTTCGCTGGTAACCTCATCGGGCAGAATCGCATCCAGTAAAGGAAGCAGGGCGGCACCGTTGGCGGTTAAGGCTTGCAGCGTGACGACCTGACCCATTGCGGTGATTCGCAGAGCACTGTCAACCAGTAGCAGGCTTTTTAAATCATTTTTACTGTCAATATCCGCAGATTCCAGCAACAAGGTTGCCGGACGGTTTCCACAAAGCTTATGGAACAGGGCAGTAGGATCTTCGCAATAAGTGGCTTCGCTGCTCAGTAATTCAAGTGTTGGTTTCTGTGGTTGCATGTTATTTCTCAAATTTTGTTCAAAAAAAAGCCCGCAATAGGGCGGGCTGGATATCTGTGCTAACAAATAGCATGAATGCGCGCGCCGTCCTGATTCAGGAAGTACGC
>Ga0302347_1000180_pt1 | contig 117679 bp, 114 predicted proteins | sample PhyWR1_FD_202178 | JGI IMG/M metagenome (GOLD analysis project Ga0302347, IMG submission 202178) | Leaf surface microbial communities from wheat plants in UC Gill Tract Community Farm, Albany, California, United States - DLSL W.R1 (v2)... | ecosystem: Host-associated > Plants > Phyllosphere >... | reverse complement strand
ACAGCGACACCGAGGCGAATGATAAAACCGTGCGCTATTCCGGCAAGGAGCGTGATGCCACGGGGCTTTATTACTATGGGTTCCGCTATTACGCGCCGTGGTTGTGCCGGTGGTTGAATCCGGATCCGGCAGGGGATGTGGATGGGTTGAATCTATTCAGGATGGTGCGGAATAATCCATTAACGCTTAGAGACTTCACTGGGTATGCAGGTGAAGACCCGCAGCAGGAAAAATTCTACCGCAATGCCACGGCCGGTTTTTTACCCCCCATGACAGGTGGTGCAGTGTTTGGCACGCCTTGGGAGAGGCTCAAAGAACAGCAGGCAGTTGAAGCACTGGAACTTTATAAGGATTCTCGAGCAGAAGGTGCCGCACGGTTATGGGCTAATAACCCGCCGACTGAACTTGGTTTGTCAAAACAGGCTAAGCATAATTGGAAGTATGCGACTCCAGGTAATCCATTTTCCGGAATGATTGATACGAGAACACATAAGATTTACTTGATTCCGGCCACTCATCGAAATGAGCATCACGGCATAACCGGGCAAGTGCCTTGGGTAATGAGCGCTTTAAAAAAGCAGTGGTTCAGTAAAGACCGGCATTTGGCTGAAGGGAATTTATCGCCTTATACTAATAGTAAGTTGCGTAATATAGATCACGGTCGCGCCGCTTTTTATCTAGAGGGTAAGGAGGTCGCGCTCAGCACGACCGAGGATGCTTATGGTATATGGAAAGAAACGCAGACTGTTTCGGCTGATTGGCTGGGGTTTTTTATCCACGTTGATAGCCGCACGCATGAGGTTGAATTCAATTTCAAATCTGCACAGTTGAATGGCCCCAATATTTTACTGCCTAAAGAACAGATAAGTTTTATTCGGAATCCGGCCACCAAGATGCTTGATGTATCTCTTGTGGGACATAATGGGTCACGACAGCAGCAGCAGGAACGCGTGACGCAACTTCCAGATGAATTAAAACAGTTGGTGCGCCGCGCATTTGAGGGCATGAGACAGCAAGAGCCTCTAAAGCACAGGGCTATGAGATTTCTGGGGCTTAGATAATGGGCTTGCTCTATAAGAATTATGACTGAGGTCATAAATCTGGCACACAACAGAAGAGGGCAGGATTGCCCCAGATTTTTGGCCCTGGACTTTTTGGGGTTAAAGGTGTTGACGCTCCACGCGGTGAAAGGGCGTTACCCGCCATCCCACCCCATTACCCGCTGCCCGCGCGACATCCGCCAGTTGATGCGATAGCCCGCTTGGGGGTTACTGGCGCGGGTAGTTGAAGCGCGGGTCCTTGAGCCATTCCTGTAATTCGATTTCAGCCTGTTCCAGGGCGGTGCGGTTGAGCAACTTGCGCAGCAGCGCTACGTTCACCGCGCGGGCCCGCAGGTTAAACGCCGGGGCGCTGTCGCCATCATCCGTGGGCTGGCGTACCCCCAGTTTTTCGTAGAGCTGCTGCAAGCGGTTTTGCACGCTGCGCAATGACAGGTTGCGACGTTGCGCGATGATGCGGTCCGTCAGCCCCAGCGCAATGTCTTGCAGCACCTCATACTCGGTGTCAGTCAGCCCCAGTAACTGGTTCTGGCTTTTTTGCTGCACCCCGCGCACTTCCCGGTCGATCACGCATTGCTGCTCGATAAACAGGCTGCGCAAGGCCAGGCGCAGGCGGTCTTCCGAGGCGGTCTTGAGGATGTACCCGTAGGCTGCGCCCTCTGGAACGATGCGTGATATCCCGCGTACGTAGGCTTCGTCGGCGTAGTTGGACCAAAACATGATTGAGGTGTGCGGGCGCTCGCGCCAAATCGCCCGTGCCGCTTCAACCCCGGTACGGCGGGGCATCTGCAAGTCCATGACCACCGAGGTGATGGCAAATTCCTGGGCCAGTCGCTCGCCGGCCAGCCCGTCTTCGGCTTCATACAGGCGCTCGCATTCCGGCAGGGCACCTTCGATCACCTCCTTGAAAAAGGCGCGGTGCACCGGGTCGTCTTCAATCAGCAGAATATGCATCGAATGTTCCTTGTGCGGTATACGGGTGCGCGGGCAGCGGCAGGCTGATTTGCACGCAGGTGCCTTTGCCGTCCGGGCCTTTGTCGATTTGCACTTGGGCACCGAGCAGTTGCGCACGCACGTGCATGTTTTTCAGGCCGCCGGTGTCCGGGCGGCCAGCGGTGTCCAGCCCCGGGCCATCATCGAGAATGGTCAACCGTAAATGGCTGATGGTGGCGGTAATTTCGACAATGATTGCGTGCGGCGCGGCGTGTTTGATGGCGTTGTTCACGGCTTCTTGAATAATCCGGAACAGGGCAATTTTTTGCGGTTCGGCCAAGTCGTTGGCCAGCCCGTCGGTGTAGTCGCGCAGTTGGGTGACAATGCTCAGGCCGCTGTTGCGCACGCTGCGTAGCAGCAGGTCTTCCAGCCCCTCGACAAACCCGAACAACTGCAAAATGGTCGGTTTGACGGCGTCGATGATCAAGCGCAACTCCTGCATGCTTTCCTGCAAGGCCAGCCCCACCGGGGCCAGTTCGGCGGGCGCGATGCTGTCGAGCAATTGCAGGCGCGCAATGCGCCGGTGCAGGCGGGTCATGTCGGCCAGCGTCTGGTCGTGCAGGTCCATGCCGATGCGCTGACGCTCGTTTTCCAGCTCTTCGGTCAGGCGCAACACCCCCAGGCGCAGGCCTTCTTCGCGGGCACGGATTTGCGCCTCGGCAATTGCCAATTGCTTGGCCTGTTCGGTCTGGTTCAGGGCGTACAGGTAGGAGGCCAGCAGGTCGGCCACGTGCTGGGTGTGGCGCACGTCGTCCAGGGTGTAGAAGTGCGCCGCGTGGGTAGAGCAACTCAGCGCACCGATGACTTCACCCCGGGCGCGCAAGGGCACGTGCAGGCGGCTGCGCAAGTTTGCGTCGAAAATCGGGTGGTTCAGAGCGCCGGGGAACTGAAAGCGCTCATCGTTCATGGCGTCGTCACTGAGGATGTACGGCGCTTGCCCCAACAGCAGCGTGCGGATCGGGCTGCGGGCGATTTCCAGCGGGTGGATCGCAAAGTCGCTCCACGACGTGTGCACACCGGTTTCGTAGGCAGACAAGTGACTGTGGTCGTCCAGCAGCAGGCTCACATCGAGGTGATCGTGGGGCAGGATAAAGCGGATTTCTTCGGACACCGCTTCAATCATGGATTGAAAATCCAGACGCCCGGCCAAGGCTCGGGAAATGCCCAAAAAGTGGTGCAGCACGTGTTCAGCGGCGAGGGGGACTCGTTGTGTCATGGCCTGCGATCCATCCAGAGGCCCGCCCGCTGGCGGTGCCGAGGGGCCAGTATGACCCAAAGTGGGGCCGCCGCCGCATGCTGAATGCTGCACGGATGCGCGTTTCTTTTGCGGGATCCCGCAGGTTATTTGCGAGTAAAGGGTATCAAGTGTGCACTAACGCCCCAGACAGCAGCCCCCCGGCCCAAGCAGACTGATGGCGTAGTTCAGTTACAGGTACGACCGAATCATTCGGCGGCCGATGCCCACAATAATAAAAAGGGTTTTGCCATGGAACGTCTCACGCTGCGTTGCGCTTTGCTGTCTTCTGCATTGCTGCTTACCCCCTTTATGCACGCCCAGGCCGACACGGCTGATAAAACCATTGCCCTGTCCAATAACTACGCCGGTAACTCCTGGCGCCAAAGCATGCTGAGCAGCTGGCAGCAGACCACGGACCATGCCGTCAAGGCGGGTACCATTAAAGGTGCCGACTCGTTCACCACGGGCGAAAACCAGGCCACCGAGCAGGCCGCACAAATTCAGAACCTGATCCTTCAGGGCTATGACGCGATTGTGATCAACGCGGCGTCGCCCACGGCGCTGAACGGTGCCGTTAAGCAGGCCTGTGATGCCGGCATTATTGTGGTGTCGTTCGACGGCGTGGTGACTGAACCGTGCGCGTACCGCATCTCGATGGACTTCAAGCAAAGCGGCCTGGACGGTATGGATTACCTGGCCAAGCGCTTCCCTGAGGGGGCCAATGTGCTGCAAGTGCGCGGCCTGGCCGGGGTGTCGGTGGATGAGCTGATTCATGCCGGTGTGGTGGAAGGGACGAAGAAGTACCCGAACCTGAAAATCGTTGGCTCGGTCAACGGCAACTGGTCGCAAACGGTGGCGCAAAAAGCCGTGGCCGGGATCTTGCCGGGGCTGCCGAAAATCGATGCGGTGGTCACTCAGGGCGATGATGGCTTTGGCGTAGCGCAAGCGTTCCAGACCGCCGGGCGGCCGTTGCCGGTGATTGTGTTTGGTAACCGCGAAGAAGAACTCGCCTTCTGGAAAAAACAGAAAGACGCCAACGGTTATCAGGCGTTCTCGATCTCCAGCGCTCCGAGCATTGCCAGCTTGGCCTTTTGGGTCGCCCAGCAGTTGCTGGACGGCAAGCAAATGCCTCACGACCTGTTGTCGCCCGCGCTGAGCGTGACCCAGGACACGCTGGAAAGCTCGCTTCAGGGCCTTGAGAAAGGCAGCATCGTCAGCCAGGTGTACAGCGTCGATGACGTGGCCAAACTGACCGAAGCCAAAGCGAAGTAAGCACGGCCAGCCAAGGAGAGTGTCATGACTGTGACTCAACCAGCGCTGGTTGACCTGAAAGGGGTCGGCAAGCGTTTTGGCGCGGTGCGCGCATTAAATGACGTCAACCTGACATGCCAGGCCGGGGAGTGCCTGGGCTTGATCGGGCATAACGGCGCGGGTAAATCGACGCTGATGCACATTCTGGCAGGGACCTTGCGGGCCGATGACGGCCAGCTGTTTATGGCCGGGCAGGACGTGCGCAGTGGCTACTCGGTGCAGGTGGCACGCCAGCACGGTATCCGCTGCGTGTTTCAGGAATTGTCGCTGTGCCCCAACCTGAGCGTCGCTGAAAACACCCGGCTGATGTGCCCCGGTCTGCGCGGTTTTGGCTGGCGACGCAAGGCGGGTGCGCTGATAGTGGCGAGCCTGGACAGCATCTTCCCGGGGCATGGCATCAGCCCCGGTGAGGTGGTGGCCGACTTGCCGATCGGGCAGCGGCAGATGGTCGAAATTGCCCGCGCTTTTACCTGTGTTGATGAACACCTGGCGCTGGTGATTCTCGATGAACCGACGTCTTCGCTGGACGCGCGGGTGGCCGAACAACTGCTGCAACACGTGCGTCGCTACGTGGCCAGTGGCGGTTGCGTGGTGCTGATCAGTCATATTCTGGGCGAGATGCTCGCCACCTGTGACCGCATCGCGGTGATGAGCGACGGCTGTGTGGTGGACGTGCGCGCCGCCAGTGCCTTTAACCACGCATCGTTGGTGGAAGCCATGGGCACCATGGCCAAACCCCACAGTGAGCATGAAGTGTTTGTGTCGCGGCGGGCCACGGGCACGCCGCGGGTTTCACAGCGCCCGGCGCGCCAGCAAAACGACCGGGTAGTCGCGGCCTGGCCCGGCGAAATTGTCGGCTTGGCCGGGCTGGCGGGCCAGGGGCAAAGCCAATGGCTGGTGCAGTTGCTGCGTGAGCGGGTGGCCAAAGGTCAGCGGGTGGCGCTGGTGGCGGGCGACCGGCAGACCGATGGGGTGTTTAGCCTGTGGTCCATCGCCGAAAACATCACCATCAGTTCCCTGGCGGCCCTCAAGCAAGGTGCCTTGATCGACCCGCAAGCCGAGCAGGCCATGGCGGCCAAGTGGCAACAGCGCATGGGCATTCGCACACCCGACATGAACAACCCGATCCTCTCGCTCTCCGGTGGCAACCAACAGAAAGCCCTGTTTGCCCGTGCCTTGGGCAGTGACAGTGAGCTGATTCTAATGGACGACCCGATGCGCGGTGTCGACGTGGGTACCAAGCGCGAGGTGTACGCCATCATCAAAGAAGAGGCGGCCCGGGGGCGCACGTTTATCTGGTACACCACCGAACTTGAAGAGCTGGACCACTGCGACCACATCTACGTGTTTCGCGGCGGTCAGGCGGTGGCCGACCTGCCGCGTAACGATCTCAGTGAAGCGCAAATTCTGCGCAGTTCCTTTCAGGAGGAGGTGGCATGAACGCGCCTCAACCCATGACCCTAAAACCTCAACCCATGCTCACCTCGACCCACACCGGCGCGGCAGCCGTCAACCGTGCGCGGTTGTTACGCAATGCCTTGCCAGCCCTTTCACTGGTGGTGCTGCTGGCCACCATTTTTATCATGCAGCCACGGGCCATGAGCTACATGGGCATGAACCTGATGCTCAACCTCGCGGTGCCGATTGCGCTGGCAACCATTGCGCAGATGCTGATCATCACGGTCAATGACCTGGACCTGTCGCTGGGCAGCTTTATCAGCTTCGTGGCCTGTGTGGCCGCGACCCTGCTCAACGATCACCCGGTGCTGGGCTGCCTGGCGCTGCTGGGCTGCGTGGGCGTGTATGCCTTGCTCGGCGCGCTGATTCACTTGCGCCAGTTGCCGTCGATTGTGGTGACGCTGGGCATGTCGTTTATCTGGATGGGCGGTGCCGTGCTGTTGCTGCCCGCGCCGGGCGGCAGTGCGCCGCAATGGTTGCAGGCGCTGGTCAAAATCAAGACCCCGCTGTTGCCCTTTGCGGTGGTGGCCTGCGTGGTGCTGGCCGTTGCGGTGCACCTGTTTTTGATGCGCTCCACCCTGGGCGTGGTACTGCGCGGTGCCGGGGGTAACCCGCTGGCGATTGCCAAGGCCGGTTGGTCGTTGCTCAAGATCAAAGTCACGATGTACGCACTGGCCGGAAGTTTTGGTGTGCTGTCGGGGCTGTTTCTGGTGGGGCTGACCACGTCGGCTGACGCCAATATGGCGTTGCGTTACACCTTGCTGTCGATTGCCGGGGTGATTCTGGGCGGCGGCGAGTTCACCGGCGGCCGGGTATCGCCCATCGGTGCGGTACTGGGGGCGTTGACCCTGGTGTTGGCGGGCTCGCTGTTGTCGTTTATCCGAATCTCGCCCGATTGGCAGATCGGTGCCCAGGGGGCCATTTTGATTCTGGTGCTGGCCTTGCGCACCGCCGTTAACCGCCTGGAGGTACGCCCCGCATGAACCTGTCCTTGCATGTTAACCGGGTGCGCAGCAAGCCCTGGCTCTGGTCGTTTTTGGCCGCGTTACTGGTATGGCTGGCCACGCTGGCGTTTACCGGCGGCGAGGGCGCGGGTGCCCTGACCACCAGCGCGTTGGCCTTTTCGGCGTTCTTTGTGATCGTCGGGGTGGGGCAGATGTTTGTCATCACCACCGGCCCCGGCAATATCGACCTGTCGATTCCGGCCAACATTGCCCTGAGCGGGGCGGTGGGCATGAAATTGATGGACGGCCAGGACAGCCTCATCGCGCTGGGGGTGGCCGGGGTACTGGCGGTGGGCGTGGTGATCGGGTGCGCCAACTATGCGTTGATCCGTGTACTGCGCATTCCGCCGATCATTGCCACCTTATCGGCCAGCTTCCTGTTGCAGTCGTTGGCCATTGCTTATGGCCGCAGCGTGCGCATTGCGCCGCCGGAGCTGTTCTATCAGTTCTCCACCGGCCATGTGCTGGGCATTCCCTACCTGGCGTTGGCTGTCGTGGCGCTCACCGTGCTTGCCGGCTATGTGCTGAGCCGCAGCCTGTACGGGCGCTGGACCCTGGCCATCGGCCAGAACATGCGCGCGGCCGAATTGGCGGGCGTGCGGGTTGAGCGTGTGCGCTGGGCCACTTATGTGCTGAGTGCGGTGTTTGCCAGCGTGTGCGGCGTGCTGCTGGCCGGTTTTTCCGGTGGCGCGTCGCTGAGCATGGGCGATGAATACCTGTTGGCTTCAATTGCCGTGGTGGTGATTGGCGGCACCTCAGTGGCCGGCGGCTTTTCCAACGTACCAGGCCTGTGGGGTGCGGCACTGTTTCTTTATTTGCTGGTGAGCATGCTTAACACCTTTGGCGCGAGCGCCGGTGTACGGCTGATTCTGACCGGTGTGATCATTATTGCGGTGATAGCCGCCGTTAGCGGGCGCAAAAGCCTGCGCAGCCTTTGAACCAGGGTTTGACCATGAGCGACGATATTTACGAATTTCACGACAAGCGTTTCTACAGCCTGACCCTGCCCAACACCCAACTGGAGCACCTGTACGGCCAGTGCCGCTGGGCTGAAGGCCCGGTGTGGTTCAACGACGGCGGCTACCTGTTGTGGAGTGACATCCCCAACCAGCGCATTTTGCGCTGGACCGAAGGGCAGGGCGTGTCGGTATTTCGCCAACCCTCCAACTTCGCCAACGGCAACACCCGCGACTTGCAAGGCCGCTTGATCACCTGCGAGCACGGCAGCCGCAGTGTGACGCGCACCGAGCCGGACGGCACAATTACGACGCTGGCCGACCGGTTCGAAGGCAAACGCTTGAACTCACCCAATGACGTGGTGGTGCACCGTGATGGCGGCATTTGGTTCACCGACCCGACCTACGGGATTCTCAGCGATTACGAAGGTTACCAGGCCGAACCGGAACAGAGCGGGCGTAACGTGTTTCGCATCGACCCGCACACGCTGGTCCTCACCTGTGTGGCGGACGATTTTGAACAACCCAACGGCCTGGCGTTCTCGCCCGACGGCAACACCTTGTATGTGGCCGATTCCGCGCGCTCTCACGACCCGGACGCCGCGCACCATATTCGTGCCATTGAGGTGATCGACCAATGTCGGCTGGGTGCGTCGCGGGTACTGGCGCACATTGACCCGGGCATTCCCGACGGTTTTCGGGTGGATGTGCAGGGCAATATCTGGACCAGTGCCGGTGACGGTATCCAGTGTTTCGATGATCAAGGCGTGCTACTGGGCAAAATCAAACTGCCCGAAAAAGTGGCCAACCTGACGTTCGGCGGCCCACGGCGCAATCGGCTGTTTATCGCCGCCAACACCTCGCTCTACATGATCCACGTGGCTGTGGCGGGGGCGCAATTCCCATAAGGCCGGGGCCACCCAGGCCGCCGGTTCGCGCAAGGTGCCAGGCCCCCGCAACAAGGGGCCGGAGCAACAGCCTGCACGGGCGTGCAGGCGGGTAAAAGGCTGATACGAGCGGGGGTTATTTTTCGATCAGGATTTTCGGGTTGGAGTTACCCCAGACGGTGTACAGGTCGGCCAGCAGTGCGTCGTTGATGTCTTCCACTTCGGCCTGGCTGATCTGGGCGTTGCCCTGTTGGCCGAACAGCACCACTTCATCGCCGCTTTTCACGTCCGGCGCATCGGTGACGTCCACCATCAGGGTGTTCATCGACACTTTACCCACCACCGGCACGCGGTGGCCGTTGATCAGCACGATACCTTTGTTGGTGAAGGCGCGGCGGTAACCGTCAGAGTAGCCCACGGTGATGTTGGCCAGTTTGGAGTCGCGGTCCAGGGTGAAGGTGCGGTCATACCCGACCGTGTTGCCCTTGGGATAGTCGTTGACCGACGCCACATGGGACTTGAACTGCATCACGCGTTTGTATTGGGTGTGCGATGGCACGGTGTCACCGAACAGCGCGCCGCCAGGGCGGACCATGTCCAGATGCGACTCGGGCACCTCCAGGGTGGCGAACGAGTTGGCCGCGTGCAGGGTGATTTTACTGCGGTCCAGTTTGGCTTCTTTCATCAGCCATTGCGCCTGTTCGTTGAAGGCCTTGAGACCGGCGCGTACATCGTCAGCGTCTTCAACGGCGAAGTGGGTCATGATCGCCCGCACCTGCAAGTTAGGTACTTGAGTGATCGCTACTGCATCACGGCGGCCCTGTTCGGTGGCCATTTCAATACCGTTGCGGCTCATGCCGCTGGAATTCAGGCCCACGTGCACCACCAATGGTCGGCCGTGTTTTTCGGCAATGCTGGCGGCCTGTTTGGCGAAATCGAGGTTGCCCACCAGTTCTTCCATGTTGTACGGCAGTGCGGCTTCCAGCTCGCTCAGGGCGGCGGTGCGCACGCGGATCAACTGGCCTTTGAAGCCGCTTTCGCGCACGACGCGGGCTTCTTCATTGCTGGCGACACCGATGCAGGGCACGCCCATGGCGATCACAGAGGGCATCAGCAAGCCGATCCCGTGGCCGTAGGCATCGGCCTTGAACACGGCGCAGAGCTTGGATTTGCCATCCAGCGTGGTTTGCAGGGCGCGCACATTATTTTCGAAGGCGGCCTTGTTGATTTCTACCCAAGCGTTGCTGTCTTGCGTGGTGACCTGGGCCACGCCGTTGGTCATGGACAGAGGCGGAGCGGCGAAGGCCGGGTTGTGCAGCAGAGCCATGCCCAAAGAGAGGGCGAGCAGGGTGCGAGAGAAGGGCATCATCTGAGTTTCCATTCATTTTTTTTTGGTAGGGACAAGCGCGGGCGATACTAGGAGCGGCCCGCCGCAAAGTCACGCCCCTGGCCGCTGATCTGACTGAATGTGTCGCATTGTAAGACGCAGCCGTGAGGGTTAAAAAAATCAAGGGACCTGAGGGTGACTCTTGATTTGAGTGCATATCCATTGCTGCGGTCACGGCCACTTAAGGTTCCGGCTTTACGCCGTGGGCCGGCCGCGATCGGCCAGCGTGGTTTACAAAAGCGTGTAGACATTCTGTAGGAGCGAGCTTGCTCGCGATCCTTTGATCTTTAAAAGCCAAAGATCGCGAGCAAGCTCGCTCCTACAGCAGATGACAAGGGGTAGCCGAAGGCACCGTCACAAAGCAGCAGGCCCAAGCCCGGTTTTGATACACGTTATTGAGGTTGTAGGAGCGAGCGTGCTCGCGATCTTTTTAAAAGAGCAACACGTGTAGGCCGTTTAGAAATCCCAGCGGGTGCTGAGCATGACGTTGCGCGGGTCGCCGTAATAGGCGGTGTTGTAGAAGCCGATGTTGGTGTAGTACTTCTTGTCGAACAGGTTGTTGGCGTTCAGGGTCGCGGACAGGTTGTCGGTGATCTGGTAGCGTGCCATCACGTCAACCAGCCAGTAGGCGTCTTGTGAGAACTCTTGGTTCTGGGCTTTGACCCGGTTGTAGAGGTTCTGCCAACTGCGACTTTGCCAGCGCGCGCCGCCGCCCACGGTCAGGCGGTCCAGTGGGCCCTTGAGCGCGTAGGTGGTGTACAGGCTCAACTGGTCTTCGGGCTCCCAGGTGGAGATTTTCTTGTCTTCGCTGTCGCGGATGATTTTGTGGGTGTAGCCCGCTTGGGCTTGCCAGCCAGGAGCCAGTTCACCGGACATTTCGGCTTCGAAGCCCTTGGCTTTGGCTTTGGTACCAATCGAAGCGTAAAGGATCGACGGGTTGGTCGGGTCGGCGTTGTATTCGGCGTCGGGCTCGGCACGGTTGTCTTCATGCACTTCGAAATAGGCCAGGCTGGTGTTGAGCTTGCCCCCGTAGAACTCGCCCTTGAGGCCCACTTCGTAGTTTTTGCCTTCGTCCGGTTCCAGCACCTTGTTGTTGCGGTCCCGGTTATAGGTTTGTGGCATAAAAATATCGGTGTAGCTGGCATACGCCGTGAAGTGGTCGTTCAGGTCGTAGGTCACGCCCACGTAAGGCACCACGCGCCCGGTCTCGGTAGACTGGTAGTCGCCGGTCAGTTTGTAATTGGCGATGCGGGTGCCCAGCAACAGGTTCAAGTCATCGGTCAGGTTGAAGCGTGCGGTGATATAGCTTGAGGTTTGCCGCGTGGTGGTGTCGTTGTATTGCGTGGGCGCGCCCCAGTCCGGTTCGGCGATGTGGCCGTCAAAGTTCCAGAAATCGATGACTTTGCTGCCCGGAAATGTCGGGTTGCCGTAGTCTTTGCCGGTCCAGTGGGCATTGGAGGCCGATGCACCGATCACCAGTTCATGTTCACGGCCCGCCAGGCTGAAGGGGCCGCTGAGGTAAGCGTCGGCGGCGTCGGTGCGGGTCTTGCCGGTGAATTTGTTGGCATACAGCGTGGACAGCCCGGTGGCCGTGAAAGGCCCGTCCATCACAGAACCCAAGGGCGCGTTATAACTGTTGATCTGATGGGTTAACTGCGCCTTGCCGACCCAGCCGTTGGCGAAACTGTGCTCCAGGGTTGAAAACACGCTTTGGGTGGTCTGCTCCCAGCGGCTCCAGTTTGCCCCGTTGTTGTAGCTGCGCTTGACGTCGATGCGGTCGCCTTTGCGGTCGAACAGCGGGCGGCTGCCCGACCAGCCGGAAGCGTGCGGGTCGTTGTTTTGATAGTCAAAGCCTACGGTGAGCAGCGTGTCCTCGGTCAGGTCGGCTTCCAGGGAGCCGAAGTAAACAGCGGTCTTGCGTTCATAACGCTCCATAAACGAGCGTTTGTCCTGATACGCCACCACCCCACGGCCACGCACGTTGCCGCTGTCGGTGAGTGGGCCGCTGACGTCGACTTGCGAGCGGTAGTTGTCCCAGCTTCCGGCACCCAGTTCAAGGCTGGCCTTGAAGTCGCGGGTCGGCTTTTTACGGATCAGGTTGAGGGTCGCGCCGGGGGCCCCGGCACCGGTCAACAGGCCGGTCGCCCCCTTGAGGATTTCCACCCGGTCATAGATGGCCATATCACTGAGGGTTTGCCCCGAGGAATAGGCTGAATTGCGCAGCGTTGGAATGCCATCGTACTGGAAGTTTTCGACCGAGAAACCGCGGGCGTAGTAGTTATTGCGCTCGCTGTCGAAGGTGGACACCGTGATGCCCGGCGTGTGCCGCATGACATCGTCGATGGAGTTAAGGCCAAAGTCATCCATGTGCTGACGGGTGATCACGGTGATGGACTGCGGCGTTTCACGGGGCGACAGCACCATGCGCGTGGCAGTGGCGATAGTGCCCGGCGTATAAGAGCCGCTGCCTTCGGTGATGGTACCCAACTGGTTGGCATTGACCTGGGTGGATTGCAGCTCCAGCGGGCCGCCCGGGGACGACGGCCTGGCCATGACCCGGTAACCATCACCGTCGCTGACCGCTTGTAGCCCCAATGGGGCGAGCAGGTGCTCAAGCCCTTCGGTCACGGCGAAGTGGCCGTTCAGGCCCTTGCTCTGGATACCTGTGGTCAGCGCTGAATCCACCGCGATCATCACGCCGGATTGTTGGCCAAACGTGCCCAACACGCGGTCCAGGCTACCGGGGGCAATCTGGTAGACATGATCGTCAGCGGCGGCGAATGCACCGTGGCTGGCCGTGGCCAGGGTGAGACCCAGCACGACGTGACGCAAAGCGCTGGCAAGGGGGGTAAGTCGGTTATGCATAGAAGCGGTCCATGAGTGAAAAGGCTCGGCGGTGCGCTGTTATTCAGCGTCTTCCTTGAACCTGATGCTCGAGACGGAAAAAACTGCCAGGCGGGTGAAAACTTTTTTGGCCTAGGCGGCCACGACCGTGGCCCAGTAGCCGAACACCCGTTGCACGCGGACTGGCAACACCCGGGTGAGCAGGTCAAGGCTGGCGTCGGGATGGTCGAGGGAGAACGCCCCCGAAACTTGCAAGGCGGCCACGGTGGGGTCGCAGCGCAACAGGCCGGGGCGATAACGGTTGAGTTGGGCAATCACTTGCGCCAACGGCATGCGATCGGCGATCAACTGGCCCGAAACCCAGGCCTGGTCCGTGGCCGTTACCGGGCTCGGCGCGGCGGCCACGCGGCGGTCGAACGTCACTTGTTGGCCGGTGTTCACCTGAAAGCGATCACCCTGGGTCAATTCAACCCACGCGTTTCCGGCCAGCATCTGTACCTGTGTGGCGGGCAGACCGGGCAGGTCATGGCTGATGATCAACCGGGCATGGGGTGTCGGGCGGATCACGCCGTTAGCCGTGGCAACGGTGACGGGCACGGTGGTACTGCTGGTCAACAGCACGCGGCCCAGGCTCAGGCTCAAGTTGACGCCGTAGGCGGTGGTTCGGGCATCGAGGGCGGTATGGGTGTCCAGCGTCAGGCCCATGCCGCTTGCCACTTGCAATTGCTGGCGCTCGCCCGTTGCCGTGCGGTAATCACTGAACAGCGTGGGCAGCAGCACCCGCTCGCGCACGGCAAGGCCCGTGGCCAAGGCGATGCCCAAGCCAGCGAACCCCTTGAGCACCGTGCGCCGTGAGCTACCCGTACGGGCGTGCAGCAGGCCGCGCACCCCGGCAGGTGCCAGTGAATGCGTGCTTTCGCGAATATCGCGGTTAAGCCCGGTCAGCCGTTGCCAAGCCATTTCATGGGCCAGCGACTGCGTGCGCCACTGCTGACACGCCAACCGTTCGGCTTCAGTGCTGATGCCGGACTGCAACGTCACCATCCACAGCATGGCCTGGTCGATCACGTCCTGGTCCAGCGGCTGCGCCGAAGTGGCCTGGAACCGGCTCATGGCAGATACACAGCGCTGTAACAATGGCGATATGCTTTGAGCATGGCTTTTTGCACCACATTGACCGTCAGCCCCATGCGGTCGGCGATTTGCGGGTACGTCAGCCCGTCCAGTTGCGAGAGTAGAAACACCTCGCGAACCTTGCTCCCCAGGCCGTCTAGCACTTGCCCCACGGCGTCCAGCGCTTCGAGCACCAGCAGGCGTGACTCCGGTGAAGGCATGTGCCGGGGCTCCAGCAGCGCCAGTGATTCCAGGTACGCCTGCTCCAGCGCCTGGCGCCGGAAATGCTGGCCGCACAAGCGACTGGCCAGGGTGGTCAGGTACGCACGCGGCTCACGCAACGGCGCAGGTATTTCGCTGCGCAGCATGCGCACAAAGGTGTCTTGGGCCAGGTCCAGCGCCTGCTCCTGATTGCCCAGCTTGCGGCGCAGTAACTGCACCACCCAGCCATGATGCTGGCGGTAGAGTTCATCTACCGCGCCGTGTGTAGTCGAAGAGGGGACCATGGGTTGCACTTCCAGGACGGGCACTGACAAGGATCGCAATGATAGCGCTTCTCATTAACGTTGTCTCGACTGGTACACTTCTCACTTCTCTTAATCAAATTTCTGTCGCTTTGTGCCGGCGCAGGCGGTTGCCTCTGCGGGCAAAAACGGCTTTTACTGCATACCCGGAAGCGGTCCGGTGCTCTCAGGCGTGTGCTGCACGTGACGCCTGACGTGTTTATTGTCATGCGTGCGACCCGACACAAGGGACATTATTTGACCACCATCCTGTCTTTTCAAAAGAACCTCCCGTACGTGATCGGCCTGTCTGCGTTGGCCTTGTGGCTTGCGGGGTGCAGTAGCGAACCCCGATCCGCGGATAATTCGGGCGTATTACCCCCGGCCCCCGAAATTGCTTCCGGGTACCGCTCGGGCATGGTACCGGTGCATGCCAAGCGCCATATGGCGGCTGCGGCCAACCCGCTGGCCACCGCAGCGGGCCAGGCCATGCTGCAAAAAGGCGGGTCTGCCATTGATGCCGCCATCGCCATGCAAGCCGTGTTGACGCTGGTTGAACCTCAGTCCAGCGGCATTGGCGGCGGAGCGTTCATTATGTACTGGGACGGTGAGCGGGCGCAGGCCTTTGACGGTCGTGAAACCGCCCCGGCGGGGGTTGACCCGCGCATGTTCCTCGATGCTAAAGGCCAGCCGATTGCATTTGCCGACGCTCAAACAGGGGGGCGCTCGGTGGGCGTACCAGGGGTGTTGAGGGCGCTGGAAATGGCCCATCAGCAGCATGGCAAACTGCCTTGGCGCGACCTGTTCCAGCCAGCCATTGAATTGGCCAAAGAGGGTTTTCCGGTGTCCCGGCGTTTGCACACCCAGATCGCTGCCGACCCCTCTATCGCGCTGTCTGCAACCCTGGCCCCGTACCTGTTAACCCCTGATGGGCAACCGTTGCCGGAGGGCACGCGGCTGAAAAACCCGGCCCTGGCGAACACCCTGGAGGCCATTGCTCACCAGGGCGCTGATGCGTTCTACCAAGGGCCGGTGGCGCAGGCGATGGTTGAGCAGGTCAATGGCCATGCCAAGCCCGGCTCACTGTCGCTGAGCGATCTCAACGGCTACCGGGCCAAGGAGCGTCAGCCGGTGTGTGGCGACTATAAGCAGTGGACGGTCTGCGGCATGCCACCGCCGTCTTCTGGCGGGGTTGCGGTGCTGCAGACACTGGGCATTCTGCACGCTCTGCAACAGGTGTCGCCCGCCCATGACCTGGCCAGCCTGGCACCCGTGAAGAGCGCCGTGGGCGATAACCTGGAGCCTTCTGCCCAGGCCGTGCACCTGATTGCTGAAGCCGAGCGGCTGGCGTATGCCGACCGTGCGATGTACCTGGCGGACAGCGATTACGTGCCGGTCAATGTCAAAGGCCTGCTGGATGCCACGTATCTTCAGCGCCGGGCTGCATTGATCAGTGAGCGCAGCATGGGCCGTGCCCAGGCCGGCACGCCGCCGGGCACGGCCGTGGCGTTGGCCCCGGACCGGTCCGGGCTGCGCATTTCAACGTCTCAGATCGCCGCCGTCGATGACCAGGGCGATGCGCTGTCGATGACCACCTCCGTGGAGGCCGCTTTCGGTTCACATGTGATGGTCAACGGTTTTATTCTGAACAACCAACTCACCGACTTTTCCTTTGTGCCCGAAGAACAGGGCAAGCCTGTCGCCAACCGGATCGAGCCCGGCAAGCGGCCACGCTCTTCAATGGCCCCGACCCTGGTGTTTGATCGTGAGAGCGGTGCGCTGCTAGCCACCCTGGGCTCGCCGGGCGGCTCGCACATTATTCCTTACGTCAACAAGGCGCTGATCGGGCTGCTGGACTGGAAGCTCAACCCGCAGGACAGCATCGGGCTGCTGAATTTTGGCAGCCGCAATGTGGGAACCGAGGTAGAGGCCGGGCGCGTCAGCCCCTTGCTGATCCAGCAATTGAAAGCGCGTGGCCACGAGGTGTCGGTGATCGACATGACCAGCGGCATCCAACTGATTGTGCGCGACCCCAACGGTTGGGCGGCCGGTGCGGATCCTCGACGCGAAGGCAGCGCACTGGGCGATTGAGCTGCGCCCCCGGCACGGGGGCTCGGCCTTGGCGGGCGCGTCTCAGCGCCCCTTGGGCGTCACGATGCTCGCCACCAGACGGGGTTGGCAGTTGAGGTAAGCCGATGATTTGAGCCAGCGCTGGTCGGGGTACCAGGCAAACATGAACTGACCGTCCTTAAGCTTGTCTACCACTTGGCGCGCCACTTGCGGCCGCACGGCCGGGCAGCCCTGGCTGCGGCCAATGCGGCCTTGGGTCTGGCTCCACAACGGATTTACATAGCTGGCCCCGTGAACCACGATGGCGCGGTCACGGGCGCGGTCATTGATGCCCGGCTCCAGGCCGTCCATGCGCAACGAATAACCGTTGCTGCCCTGATAACTTTCCTGGGTGCGGAACAGGCCCAGGCTGGACTGGAAACTGCCTTCACTGTTGGAAAACTGGGTGGCGAAATTTTCGCCGGAGTTTTGCCCATGGGCCACCAGGTCGCGCAACACCAGGGTTTTTTTGTTCAGGTCGAAAATCCACAGGCGCCGTGCCGTGGAGGGTTGTGAGTAATCGATCACCGCGAGGTGACGGGCCTGGGCCGCGCCGTTGTTCACGGCACATTGCATGGCGGCAAGGGCGTTTTGCAGCACCAGAGGGTTGAGTTGGGGAGCGGCATGGGTAAGGCGCTTGAATAACACCGGTTGTGCAGCAGTGGCGGCGAACACGGGGCTTGAGACTGCACCCAGGGTCGCGGCGGCCAGAAAAAACCGTCGCAGAAAGATCAGCATAGATAAAGAATTTCCACTGTTGAATGAATACCTGACATACCGTCGAATTAATGGCACGCCTGAACTGAGCGGCTAGCCTTAAGCGAGCGACGGGTAACTCGGTTGACCTCAACCGTATGACCATGGATTGGAGTTAAGCAGTTGATCAAAAAACACGCATATTACTTGAGCCTTGCCTTGCTCGCATCGCCACTGGTCGCGCTGGCCGACGAGGTGCCGGTGGACCCGGCCACCCTTATGCAAGTAGCGCTCAATCAACTGCCGCAGGCGTGCCCAACGCTGGCCCCCGCCCTGAGCCCTGCCAGGCAGGGGCTGCTGCAGGCCTTCTATGCCGGGCAACACTATCAGCCGGTGTGGGCCGAGCCGGGGCGAGTGAGCGACTTGCAGAGCGCTTTGGCCACCTTGGCCGATGATGGCCTGAACCCGCAGAGCTACCGGTTGCCCGACGCCCGCGACCTGTGTGCCGACATCGAAACCTCTCACCATTACCTCAAAGCCCTTGAGGACCTGCACTACGGTCGCTTGGCGCAGTCACGCTACGAACCGGTCTGGCATGCCAACGAGGTGAAGCCTGATCGTCAGGCCACGCTATTGGCCATGGCCGGGCCGGGGGTGCAGAACGTCGCCGTAGCCTTCGAACAGGCACGCCCGTCGCTTGCGCTTTACCAAAACTTGCGCCGTGTATATGCCCAGGAACGCGTCAAACCGCTGCCTCAATGGCAGCCGATGAGCAGCGGGCCGGTGCTCAAGCCCGGCATGCAGGATGGGCGCGTACCGTTGCTGGCCCAGCGATTGCTCAGTGAAGGCTACCTGAGCCAATTGCCCAAAACCTCCGGTAATACCTACGGCCCGGAGCTGGTATCGGCGGTCAAAAGCTTTCAGTTGGACCACTCGCTGCAAGCCGACGGAGTGATCGGTGCGGGCACCCTGGCGCAAATCAACGTCAGCCCGCAAATGCGCCGTGATCAATTGCGCATCAACCTTGAGCGCTTCCGCTGGCTGGCCCAGGATTTCGAGCCCACCAGCCTGCTGGTCAATGTGCCCGCCGCCTTACTGATCGTTTATCAGGATGGCGTACCGGTGTGGCAGACCCGCACCCAAGTGGGGCGCGCCGACCGTCAAACGCCGTTGCTCAAGTCGCGGGTGACGCGCCTGACCCTCAACCCGACCTGGACCATTCCGCCGACCATTTTCAAAGAAGACAAACTGCCGCAAATACGCCGTGACCAATCGTTTCTGAGCCGCCATGACCTGCAAGTGCTCGACAGCAACGGCAACCCTCTGGCGGCACAGACTATCGACTGGGACCGCCCCGGTAATATTCTGTTGCGCCAGGGAGCAGGGCCGAGAAACCCTTTGGGCAAGATTGTGATTCGCTTCCCCAACCCGTTTTCGGTTTACCTGCATGACACGCCGAGCCAGGCGCTGTTCAGCAAAGGCCCACGGGCGTTCAGTTCGGGATGTGTGCGGGTTGAATCGGTGTTCCAGTTGCGTGACTGGCTGCTCAGCCCGGCGGAAAAAGCCCGGTCCGAAGCCTTGCTCAGCACCGGCGTGACCCGCGAGTTCCCGCTGAGTAGCCCCATGCCCATCCTGATGAGCTATTGGACTGCCCAAGCCAGCACGGATGGCAAAGTCATCTACGCACCAGACATCTATAACCATGACCCGGCCTTGATCAAGGCGCTGGTCGACACACACTGAAACGCGGGTAGGCAGGCTCGCGACCTTTTGCGGCTTAAACGGTCGTGGGCTTTCTGCTACATGCTTTTGTGCCGTCGCTTCTTATGCTGCTGTCCAGACAGCCAGCTCATAGCCGTCCAGGTCGGTGAAGTGAAAGCGCCGCCCACCCGGGAAGGCAAACTCGGGCCGGGTCACCTTGCCGCCTGCCGCAATGATGGCCTGTTGCGCCAGCCCCAGGTCGTCGGCGTACACAATAATCAACGGCCCACCGGGGCGAACCGCTTCGCCAGTGGTAAACCCGCCCGTCAAGCGGCCGTCGCTGAACTCGGTGTAGGTAGGGCCATAGTCTGTGAATGCCCACTTGAACACCGCACCGTAGAAGGCTTTGCTGCGCGCGATATCGTGGACATTGAATTCGAGATTGTCGATTTTGAAGTGACGGTTGTCGTGGGTCACCGGTATCTCCTTAATAGTCGTGAAAGAGTGTGAAGGCTTGTGACAAGGACCTTTCACCCGACCCTTGCAGGGGAACATCCTCCGCCAAGCCCCGTCCAATGTATTCAATCGGATTTTTCATACGAGTTTCATAGGGTAAGCTGCGTGCCCTGCGACAGATTGCCTACATTCTTCAAGAGGAACACATGGACGTAAAGATGTATGTCACGCAATACGCGAGTATCTCCGTCATGTTTCCGACGGCCTTGGTCGTGGCGGCCTGGTTGTGGTCAGGGGCATCGAGAAAAGCCGCTTTTTGGTGGCTGTGCGTAGTCGCTGCGGCTTACGTCGTCGTGGCGACCAGCAAAGTGATTTTCAAAGGTTGGGGTTTTGGCCTGGAAAGCATGGATATTGCCGTGATCAGCGGCCATGCGATGAATGCCTGCCTGGTGTTTACCGTCATGCTGAACCTGTTATTGCGACAGTTTGACGCCCGTTGGCGCTGGCCGGCCCTGGCGGTCGGGCTGCTGGCCACGTGGTGGTTCAGTGTCAAGTATGTAGGCCAGACCATTCACCCGTTGCCCGAAGCCATTGCGGGAGCGTTGGTGGGATCGGCGGCGGCGTGCGTGTTCCTGTTCAAACTGGAGAACCGCCCCATCGGCAAAATTCCCCAGCCCGCGCTGATGGTCGGGTTAGCCGTCATGCTGATATGCAGCCAGGCCCCTAAACTGTCAGCCGAAGGTATGCTTAACCACGTTGCCACCTCCCTGTCGGGTGCTGAACAGGCGTTCAAACGACCGCATTGGCGGGAAATGCCCGGCGGGCGGGCGTAAGCGCTTGCATGTTCCGCCCGCCGTAAGGGTTATTGCTCTGCGGCCAAGTAGGCGTGTTCAAGCTCAAGAAGGTCCTGTTTACGGTTCTTGATGCGCTTGGCCGGTATGCCGAAATAGATACCCCAAGGGTCGGTCGACTTGGTCACCATTGACATGGCCCCCACTGAACAGCCTTCCGCCAGGTTCACACCGGGCAGCACCAGTGACGAAGTCCCTACAATTACATGCCGGCCTATATAGACAGCTGCTTTAGCCTCGTTTTTATAGGCGGCTGGAACGGTCGGGTTTGTCAGGGTTTTACCCGAATAGTCGTCGGACTGTGTAAACACATGGCAACCGTAGGCGAGCCCGGAAAAATCATCAAGGGTGACGCCCAATTCCCCTCCGGCCACATTGTTGAAAATAGCAATGTGCACATTTCGGCCCAATGTGACGGTTCCCGAAATCACACAGAAATCGTCAATGCGGGTGTTGTCGCCTATTGAAATTCGGTCGCAGTTATAAATCGCGGCTTTATCGCTGATTTTCACGTTGTTGCCGAGCTTCTTGAAGCCCATTTCTTTCAGTGCGTGTGCCGTCAGAAATGCCATGCGTCTGTTTCCTTGTGCTGTTGATGAGTGCCGATCAATCGGTAAAGCCCTGCCAGCAAAGAGTGGGCTGTTGCGATAAGGCTCATTTGAGGAGGCATGATAGGCGTTAATTAGACGCGGGCGATGGGTTGATTGTCATCATCGCGGGTGATTGCCCGGTTAGCGGGCAATTGGCAGGCCGCTGCCGGGTGGCGACGATCCTCTCGTCGAAATACCTGAAGGAGTTATTGACCAGAATCTTCCTACACAGTTAACTGTATATTCATACAGTTAACGAGAAGTCCACGTCATGAGCTTCACACTATTGGGCCCGCTGGCTGAGGGCGGGGTTGGGCTGGCGCTATGGTCGTTCAAGGTCCCGGCCGGTTTTCCGTCACCGGCGGCAGATCATATGGACAAGGTCATCTCGCTGGACCAGGTGCTCAACGTGCGCGCGCCGCATGTGTTCCTTGCGTCAATCGATGGCGACAGCATGCAAGGCATTGGTATTTTCTCGGGTGACCTGGCGGTGATTGATCGTTCGATTGAAGCCGTCAACGGCCATGTGGTGGTGGCGCTGCTCAACAACGATCCCATCTGCAAGCGCCTGTGCATCCGTGGGAAAGACATCATCCTGCAGTCTGAAAACCCTCGTTACCCCGATCGGTACGTCATGGAGGGTGACGATTTGTCTATTTGGGGCGTGATTACTCATAGCGTGCGCAGCCATGGTCATTAAACCCGAGCCCGTGTTTGCTCTGATCGACTGCAACTGTTTTTACGCCAGTTGCGAACGCGTGTTCAGGCCTGACTTGAGCAACGTCCCGATTGTGGTGCTGAGCAACAATGATGGTTGCGTGATCGCACGCAGTTATGACGCCAAGCCCTACGTGAAAATGGGCGAGCCTTATTACCAGGTCAAACACCGGCTCGAAGCGCTGGGAATAGTTGCGTTTTCATCAAATTACGCGCTGTACGGTGACATGAGTGAGCGGGTGATGAGCGTGATTGAGTCCATGGTGCCGGCCGTTGAGGTGTACAGCATTGATGAGTCGTTTGCGGACCTGACCGGCGTGCCGGATGCCAGCGCTCTGGGCAGGGCGTTGCGCGCAAAAATTCTCAAGTGCACCGCCATTCCGGTGGGTGTCGGTATCGCACCGACCAAAACCCTGGCCAAACTGGCGAACCACACCGCCAAGCGCTTGCTGGCGCACACGGGAGGTGTTGTGAACCTGTGCGGTGAGCATGAGCGCAACTGGGTGCTGCGTAACACGCAGGTATCTGAAGTCTGGGGCGTGGGCCGCCGGATGACGGCTCACCTTGCCGGGCTGGGTATTTTGACTGCGATGGACCTGGCCCGTGCTGACCCGTGGACACTGCGCAAAAAATTCAGTGTGGTGATCGAGAAAACGGCTCGTGAACTCGCAGGCACGCCGTGCCTGGAACTGGATGAGCCCGACCCTCCCAAGCAGGAAATCTGCTGCAGCCGTATGTTTGGCAGAAGGCTGACTGAACTGGAGCCAATCAAAGAGGCCGTGGCCACCTATATGATGCGCGCCTCGGAAAAGCTGCGAGCGCAGCAGTCCTACTGCAAGAAAATCAGAGTCAGCATCCGTACAGGCATGTTCAACCCGGATGAAGCCAAATATGCGAAAGGGGTGGTGGTGACTTTGCCTTACCCGACAGACGATGTGCGGCTACTGACCAAAGCCGCTGTGGATGCACTGGAACACGTGTTCCAGCCCGGATACAAATACAGCAAAGCCGAGGTGCTACTGCTGGACCTGCGGCAACCGGGTGAGTTTTCAGATGATCTTTTTGCCGTTAATCAACCCGAAAAAGCGACCCGGGTCATGGCGGTGCTGGATGAAATCAACGGGCGTTGGGGGCGTGGCACGTTGCGCGTTGGCAGTGTGCCCGGCCAACCCGACTGGGGAATGCGCAGAGACATGATGAGCCAGCGGTATACAACGCAACTGGACCAGTTGTGGCGGGTGTCGTGCCGGTAGCCGGAAGGCATAAAAATCCTGCCGGCCAATTGATAATATTTCGAAATTAACAGCATAAGTATTGAGCTAAAAAGGCATAAGAAAATACTTCCGTTTAGCTTGACACGCTGTTGGGCCTTGATTCGAGATCACGCTAAATCTGTAATTCCTTTTTAATACAATCAGTTATCTAATGAGAACGAATTAGACCATGCAGTCAAATAATGACCTCGGGGTGGAGGTACGTAGCTGAGGGCAAGCCAGTATTCGCCCATCCTTTGAACGGCCGGATATGGTCTAGAGTGGATTTCGGATAGAGCGGGGCATTGTTTTTTATCGTTAATTGATCTGAAGGAGTTTGATATGGCACGGATGGTGACTGTCGGGGCAACACAGATGCACTGCACTTGGGATATAGAAGGCAATATAGCTCGCGCAGAAAAACTGGTTCGGGAAGCTCATGCCAAAGGTGCCAATATAATCCTGCTGCAAGAATTGTTCATGGCCCCTTATTTCTGTATTGAACAGGATATGCGCCATTTAACACTCGCGCAGCCTATTGATGACAGCCCGTTGATCAAACATTTTCAGGCGCTGGCCAAATCCCTCGGCGTAGTGTTGCCCCTGTCATTTTTTGAAAAAGCCAATACGGCCTACTTCAACACGCTGGTCGTTATCGATGCAGACGGCAGTGTGCTTGGGTTCTATCGCAAGACCCATATACCGAATGACATCGGGTATCAGGAAAAACAGTATTTCACCCCCGGAGATACAGGGTTCAAAGTGTGGAACACCCGGTTCGGTAGAATTGGCGTGGGCATTTGCTGGGATCAGTGGTTTCCAGAAACGCAACGTTCTCTGGCGCTGCTGGGGGCTGAACTTATTTTTCACCCAACGGCCATTGGCAGTGAACCGGGGGAGGGCGTACAAGACTATGACAGTCAAGCTCACTGGACCCACGTTCAATGCGGTGCCGCGGCGGCCAATATGGTCCCGGTCATTGCCTCCAATCGCGTGGGAACTGAACAGGGTAAATACACGAGCAGCTTGAATATGTCGTTCTATGGCAGTTCTTTTATTGCCGACCAGACCGGTCAACTGGTTGCTCAAGCCGACAAGGTTTCCGATTGTGTGCTGGTTCATACGTTCGATCTTGATGCCATTGAAACACAGCGCAGTTGGTGGGGGCTGTTTCGAGACCGGCGTCCTGAAATGTATGGTGTGCTGATGACATCCGATGGTAAACACCCGTTTTGTGCCATCGCCGATAAATAGCAACCCACGGGATTACACCCGCACAACTGAGTGCCAACTGGCACATTGAGCTGATCATCTGCCATGGTGACGCCTGCTTGAGCAATTGTATTTGACGGTTATATAACATGCCGTGCTCAGCAGGCTCCCGGTTTTTATGGTAACTGATGAGCCACGTGCTGCCTGTCATATGGGTTCGGAATAATCCCTCTCGTGTAGTTAACTATTAAAGTATTGAGGTTGCTATGGAAAGTCCTCAGAAACACAAGATGGGTACGTTGCAGTTAACGATAATAACGGTTGTCAACATGATGGGCTCAGGCATTATTATGCTGCCTGCTCAGTTGGCAGGCGTGGGTAATATCACCATTATCTCCTGGGTTCTGACGTCCATGGGCGCAATGGCATTGGCCTATGGGTTTGCCAAGTGTGGCCGGTACAGCAAGAACATTGGTGGCATGGGCGGGTATGCGCAATACGCCTTCGGCAAGTCGGGCAATATGTTGGCAAACTATACGTATGCTATTGCCATTGTGATTGCCAACGTGGGGGTGGCCATTTCGGCAGTGGGTTACTTCTGTAAAGTGGTTGAAATCGAGATCGGCGGAATGGCCACGGCACTGTGGACCATGTTCTTTATATGGTTGACCACGCTGCCTAACTTCTGGAGTTCCAAGATTACCGGGAAAATTGGCACGGTCACGGTATGGGGCGTGATCATTCCTGTGATCGGGATCATCTTTATAGGCTGGTTCTGGTTCAAGTCCGATATCTATATAGACGGATGGAACCCTCACCACTTGGGTTTCTTCGATGCACTGCCTCAAGCATTGGCGCTGACCATGTGGGCTTTTCTAGGGCTCGAGTCGGCCAGCGCCAACTCGGACGCTGTAGAGAACCCCGAAAAGTCGGTGCCGATTGCCGTCTTGGGGGGCACATTGTTTACGGCAGTCATCTACATCCTGTCTACGGCCGTTATTGGCGGGATCATTCCTTATGAAACACTGGCTGTGTCATCAGCACCTTTTGGGCTGGTGTACTCGCATATGTTTGGGGGTGGCGTCGGCAAATTTATTGAAGTCATCATGTGCATTGCATGCCTGGGTTCTTTGTTGACCTGGCAGTTCACAACGGGGCAGGTCTTTAAATCCTGCGCAGACGTGGGGTATTTCTTCAAAATATTTGGTCGGGTGACCAAACGCGGAGCGCCTGTAGTAGGGCTGATCATCATCTGTGTGATTCAATCGGTATTCCTGCTGATGTCCATAACCCCAAGCTTCAACCGAGAGTTCAATGTCATTGTTGACTTCTCTGTGGTGGTGGACCTGGTGCCTTACATTCTGTCCATGTCAGCGTGTTCGACAATCATTAAATCATCTGATGAGTACAAGGCCGGCAAGATCAGCCACGGCAAGTTGATGTTGATTGGCGTTGTCTGCTTCCTGGCCAATGCTTACACCCTCTATGCCATGTACAGCGCAGGAAGCGAAGCGCTTATTTATGGCGCACTGGTGACCTTTGCCGGCTGGATTATATTTGGCCGTTATATGTCGAGCCAGTTGAACATCAGTCATCCATCACCGCAGAAGAGCGTCACGCCTGAATAAGAAGGTGGGGCTGCGGTTAATTTTGATCTGGATCAATTATTTAATACAGTGAGGTTGTAAATGACGACTCAATTAAAGCCCTGTGACACCACGTTTATGATCGGTAAATGGATGCCCTCCGACCAAAAAACACTCTCAGACTGGCTCTTGTTGATCATGTCCAAAGCCGAGAACAATAAAAGTCCACTGCTGCCCGCGGTAGAGCGTTTCAAACAGTTTATTGAAACGGATCCCAAGGCGTACATGTTCTTTAACCAGATGTTCAGCCAAGTGTCCAGAGATAAGGCCTTGTCGCCCGGCGGGCTACCTCAGGTGCGTGACTATCATCATATGCTGCAACTGATGAATGTCATCATGACTCACGCCCCGGACTTTAATAAAAGCGGTTTGGTCGGCTGCCCCTTTAATGCCATTTTTGACTGGTCCATGGCCACCAAAGGTGGTTGGGCAGGTTTTCTGGATCAAAAGGTCAATGCTCACTTGAAAGAGGTGCTTAATGAGTGGGGCAAGTTTCTAAGCTCACCTGACAGCGCTTACGTCTTGAGCGATGACCCGAAATCCGGCTGGTTCGGAGCAGATGCGATGGCCGCGATGCCGAACTTCGCCAGCGAGTTCCAATGCGACCCGGATCTGCCTGGCTACGGGTTCAAGTCCTGGGATGATTTTTTCACACGCAATTTACGTGACGGCGCTCGACCTGTTGCTGAGCCCGATAATGATGCAGTGGTGATTAATGCGTGTGAATCGGCACCGTTTCGAATTGCCCGCGATGTCAAACTGCGTGATGAGTTCTGGATTAAAGCGCAACCCTATGCGTTGCAGTTTATGATGGATAATGACCCTTTTGTTTCTCAGTTTGTCGGTGGCACGATTTACCAGGCGTTCCTCAGCGCGTTAAGTTATCACCGCTGGCACTCACCGGTGTCTGGGCGGGTTGTGAAAACACGCATGATTGAAGGCACCTATTATTCTCAAACGTTGAGTATCCGTGACGATGCCTCGGGGCCCGATTTGTCACAAGCCTATATTGCTGAAATAGCCACCCGCGGGCTGGTGTTCATTGAGGCAGATAATAAAGATATTGGTTTGATGTGCTTTATGGCGATAGGGATGGCGGAAGTTTCAACCTGTGACATTACTGCTTTTGAAGGGCAGTATGTAAAAAAGGGCGATCAACTGGGGATGTTCCACTTTGGAGGCTCGACTCATTGTTTGTTCTTTGGCCCCGATGTCGATATTGAGTTCGATACCCATCAACAAGTGCCGGGGCACGGCAGTAGCAATATCCCGATCAACTCGAGAATTGCGACGGTTAATACCCGCAAACGCTGAGTGAGTTTATGTGTGAAAGGTGCTGCTTCGTTAACTGGCGATTCAGCACCACCTATAAAACTGGGTGAGCGTTAAGGCAGGGTGCCTGATCAACGATAAATACGGATTTTTCTGCCTGTCAGATCATTATAAAAAGTACCCGTATCACCCAACAGTGCATACCGGGTTGCCCTGTACCCGGCTGTGAGTCGAGAGCAATACAGTTCGCGCATTTTATAATATGCCCACGCCCAGCCACGCTTAAGAGTTTTGCTCATATGGATGCCATCATTAAGCCATTGCTGTTTGAGCGAGGTTATCAGAGAGTTATTCCAGAACGCTATACCTGAGCGGCCAATGATATAAATTGTCAACTGACAGGACTTTAACCCGACACCAGTCCTGGTGATTACGGGTGAAGTGACTACTAACTGACGCCTGTTTTTTGACCTTTTACGGTATAAACCAGCCATCGGCTACAGGCGTATAACAGTGCAGAAACCTTAAAGTCAGGGCTTGGCTAAGTCTCATTGGCACCATAGGCTTGGGTCATGATTTCCCAGGTTTTCGCGTCAGCAGGAATCAGGTGTTCGATACGCAGTGACGCCATTGTGATATCGAGCGGCATGCCGAACGTGGTGAAGGTGGACATGAAAGTTAGTTCCCCATGCCTTGAGTTGAGGCGTGTCAGAACTAGCGGAGGCAGCGCGTCGGTCAGGGTTGATGACCCGTGCGGGGAGGGGAGGCTTTTCAGAAGCTCGGCAAGCTCAGGGTTGCTTAAAGCCTCTCGCGTTGCTCTTTGCCAAGCCACTAATCGTATTTCCTCGACATTGCTCAAATGATCGCCCAAGCCGCCGGGCCGTAGTAGGGTGACCAGCAGGTTCAGCCCCTCTGCCGCGTCGGGCTTGAGCCCCACCAGATCGAACAGCACGCCCGTGCTGGCATTGGCGGCCAGAACCTGCCACTGACTGCCCAACACAATCGCTGGCGCAGGATTGTTGGCCTCCAGTAAGTGAGTGATGGCCTCGCGAACGCCCTCCATGCCTGGGGAGGTGAGGGGGGTGGCTTCGTAGCGCGGGGCATAACCGCTCGCCAGAAACACGCTGTTGCAGTGTTCCAGAGGGACTTCCAGTGCCATCAACACGTTGTGCAGCGTTCCGGGGCTTGGCGTGGCGCGTCCGGTCTCGATACAACTGAGATGACGCTGGGAGATGCCTGATAGCAGCGCCAGGTCCAACTGGCTCAATTTGGCCTGTCGACGTAACGCGCGCAATTGTGCGCCGGCACTGGTCGCGGAGGTCGTTCGAGAAAAAGGTTGGCTGTTCATTGCAGGACTCTGGCAGTGCGCATGGGTTGAGTCCATGACCTGTGAGGTCATTGATCTCGTGGCGACCCTATCATTAACGTGCCGGTAGTGAACGTGACTTGATGTCCTGGGAGGGCAAATGAAGAAACCCTATCTCTCACTGGCTACTCTGGTGGTTTTTTCCTTATATACAGCGGGTACCCTGTTGTTCGCCGATCAATCGCTCATCGATTTCGGCATTGGACTCCTGTCGAGCCCGGACACCGCTCAAGTGGTGGTTGATCTGTACCTGCTTGGCATCCTTGCGTGCGTCTGGATGTACCAGGACTCGCGCGCCAAAGGCCGATCCTTGGCCTCGTTGCTGCCCTATTTTCTGATCACGGCAGTGTTTGTATCAATCGGCCCATTGCTTTACATCGTCATAAACGGCTTCGCCCGCGAAGCACGGCCGGCCGGTAGCAGCGATTCACGGGCCCAGCCATAGCGCGGAGGGCGGCGTAATCATCACTGCCACATGTCTGGGGCCGTGGGTTTATCCCGCCGTTTTACTTGACACAGGGGCACCTGGCGGGATAAATATGAAGCGCTTCATAAATATGCTTGGAAAAAAATAAATCTAATAATATGTCTCGTTAAGAAGCACGTTTTTGTTGGCTAACGAAAACGAGTACGCATCTGAAGCGATTCATTTGGTGCCGATTCATTGGCGCTGAACCAGGAGATAATAATGAGTACAAAACACTGGATCACCTCTGCCTGCGTTGCGTTGTCCATAAGCACATCCCTGGCGGCCCACGCCGATGTGAAGCTGGGTGCCCTCTATCCCTTCAGCGGTTCTTTGGCGCTGCTTGGAGACGAGAGCTATCGCGGATTAGAAGTGGCCGTCGCCGAACGCAATGCGGCGGGGGGCTTGAAAGGCGAACAGATTAAATTGCTCAAAGCCGACGCCGTGGATGCTGGCCAGGCAGTCGGCGCCGCGCGTAAGCTGACGTCCGTTGAGAATGTGACCGCTGTATTTGGTAGTTACTCTTCAGCACTGGCTTTTGCCGCGACCCAAGTAACCGAGTTGGCCGGTGTCCCTTACTTCGAACTGGGTGCCGTGTCGGATAGCATCACTGAGCGCGACCTTAAATACGTGGTGCGCAGTAACCCAACCGCCAAGAACTTCGCTGAAGGGACCATTGATGCAATCACCAAAGTGTTGGCTCCCACCCTCAACATCGACCCTAAACAGTTGAAAATCGCAATCATCCATGAAGATGCGCTGTACGGCACGACCATTGCGACCTTCCAGAAGAAATTGGCGCAAGAACAAGGCTTGAACGTGGTTGAAGTGCTGCCTTACTCCGCCAAAGCGGTGGACCTGTCGTCGCTGATTCTGCGCCTTAAAGGGTCTGAGGCCGATGTCGTTCTACAAACCAGTTACCAGAACGATACAACCTTGTTTTTCCGCCAGATCCGCGAGGCCGGGTACAAGCCTAAAGCGGTAGTCGGTGCCGGGGGCGGTTATTCCATGCAGGATACCCTCAAGGTGGTGGGGGCTGAAAACATGGAAGGCGTATTGGATGTCGACTTTGCCCAGTATCAAACCAACGAGGCGGGTGCGCCTGGCATTGGTGCATTCGCCGCGGCTTATAAAGAGCGCTACGGCACTGAACCTCGCTCAGGCCATAGTTTGATTAACTATGTAGGTGCCAAGATTTTCCTGGATGCCATGGAAGCCAGTGACTCGCTAGACGCTGATGCGATTCTGAGTTCGGTCTATAAAGTCGACATTCCAGAAGGTCAAACCGCTGCTGGTATTGGTGCCAAATTTGCGGCTAACGGGCAAAACGAGCGTGCCAATACCGCCATCATGCAGTGGCAAGATGGCACGTTGAAAACGGTCTACCCGGAGTCGGCTGCTGTCACCCAAGCGCGTTTTGTCGAGCATCAATAAACGCAGTGAAACATCTGAATCATAGTTAGTTTCGTGAATTCGTGCGCTCGACACGAGGGGGCTTCGTGGATATTTTCCTGCAGCTGGTTCTGAACGGCTTATTGCTGGGTGGAACATTAGCGATTATCAGTATTGGCCTGACTTTAATATTTGGCATCGTGCGTGTTGTTAACTTTGCGCACGGTGAATTTTTGATGATCGGGTTGTATGCCGTTTATTTGATGAATGCCAAATTCGGGATTCATCCTTATATTGCAATCATTCCAGCAACGCTCTTGTTGTTTGCGGCGGGTGCGGCGATGCAACGGTTCATTATTCAACCGTTGTTGAGCGCTGAAGGCCACATTCAGATATTCGCGACCGTGGGCGTTTCCATCGCGCTGATGAACGGTGCCTTGCTTATCTTCGGCGCTGACGTGAAGACGGTACAGGGCATCACGCTGGGTACTGAGACCTTAGCCTTTGGGCCGTTCCGGGCCAGCAGCGGGCAGTTGATTACCTTTGCCGCCTCAATGGGGATGGTGGCGGGCCTGCATTGGTTTTTGCATCACACATTCCTGGGGCGGGCGGTACGCGCAACGGCACAGAATCGAAACGCTGCCCAGTTGATGGGTGTGGACGTCAAAAAAATCTACATTTTCGCCTTCGGTCTGGGCTGCGCTTGCCTGGGCGTGGCTTCTGGCCTGATTGCTCCGCAATACCCGGTATTTCCAACCGTCGGCACCTTCTTCGTGTTGACCGCCTTCGTCATCGTTGTTCTGGGCGGGCTGGGAAGTCTGTGGGGGGCGCTGATGGGGTCAATGGTCATTGGTGTGGTGGACAGTCTGGCGGGTTATTACATCGCTCCGGACCTGAAAGAGGTCGTTTACTTCTCGATCTTCCTGGCCATTCTTGTTTTCCGACCGACCGGGCTCTTCGGTGCCGGTCGCGGATCTGAATAGGGATTATGGACATGAGTATTTTGCATCCTCGCGTCTACGTAAGCATTGTGCTTTTAGCCCTCTTACTGATCATTCCGTTCAGTGTTGGGTCACCGTTCGTGTACCACCTTTTTATTCTGGTGTGCAGTTATGCCGCGCTCGCCACTGCCTGGAATATAGTGGGCGGCTTCGCCGGGCAGTTATCCCTGGGGCATGCTGTTTTCTACGGCGTGGGCGCTTACACAACGACCCTGCTGATGATCAACTTTGGCATAAGCCCATGGATCGGCATGTTCGCGGGCGCACTGTTATCGTCGCTCGTGGCAATCGTCATTAGTTGGCCTTGCTTCAGGCTTCGCGGGCCATTCTTTGCTCTGGCAACCATTGCCGTGCTTGAAGTATTCCGGCTTGTGGCAATTAACCAGCATGATATTACCGGTGGCGCTGCCGGGCTCGGCGTGCCGCTTAAACTGGGTTTCGAGTGGATGCTTTTCCGGCCACGCTGGCCCTATCTGTTAATCGCATTCGGCTTCCTGATCATCACGTTGGCCGTGTCGTGGAAAATCAAGACATCGCGTTTGGGCTATTACCTGATTGCTGTACGTGAACGCGAAGATGCCGCCCATGCTGTAGGCGTCAACTCGGTAAAAGTGAAACTGATTGCCGTTGTCTTATCTGCCTTTCTGACCAGCCTGGTCGGCAGTTTTCACGCGATGTATCTAACGTTTATCGAGCCTGGCTCGATGTTTTCCCTGGACCTGTCTATTCAGATTGCAATGTTCGCGCTTATCGGTGGCCTGGGGACTGTCTCGGGGCCGTTGATTGGCACAATTCTGGTGCTCCCTCTGGCCGAACTGGCGCGCGGTTGGCTGGGCGATATGGGCAGCGGTGTTCACGGCTTGGTGTACGGCATCGTTCTGGTTGTTGTGGTACTCACCATTCCGCAAGGCCTGGTAGGGCGGTTCGGCGGGCGCGTCTTTGGCTGGATCGATTCGTTGCCGGGTGGCAACACCGCATTGCGCAAAGTCGTACCTCCCACTCAGGCCTCCGTCGCCACTCATCACGCCGTCACCCAAGGTCAGCCCATTCTGGTGGCAGAGCATCTGCATAAGTTTTTCGGCGGTTTGCATGCCACTAACGATGTATCACTCAGCTTGGCTGAAGGTGAGATTGTTGGGGTAATCGGCCCGAACGGAGCGGGTAAAACCACTGTGTTCAACCAGCTTTCCGGCTTTCTCTTGCCGTCCCGGGGGAGTGTCAAGGTTCGCCTACCTGATGGTGAGTGGGTGACACCCGGTAGCCCGGCGGAATTTGCCAAAGCCGGTATCGGCCGCACGTTCCAGATCGTGCAACCGTTCGCCGACCTGAGTGTGTGCGAAAACATCATGCTCGGGGCCTTCATGCACACCGCCGATGCCAATGAAGCAAGGGCTATCGCCACCCAGGTAGCGGAACTGACCGAGTTGACGGCCATGCTCGACACGCAGGCACGCAACCTGACCGTAGGGGGAATGAAACGCCTGGAAATGGCGCGGGCACTGGCCACTCGTCCGCGGATCCTGTTGCTCGATGAGGTCATGGCCGGGCTTAACCCGACCGATGTGGTCAAGGCGATCGAAGTCATTCGGCGGGTGCGCGACACCGGGGTGAGCGTGCTGATGATTGAGCACTTGATGCAGGCCACGATGAGTCTGTCTGATCGAATTATCGTCATTAGTTCAGGTTCAGTGCTGGTTCAGGGTGCGCCTCAGGATGTCATCAGTGACCCTCAAGTGATTGAGGCTTACCTCGGTAAGGAGTACAGCCATGCTTAAGCTGAACAATGTGCATGCCGGTTACGACGGCACGGAGATCCTGCGGGGCGTTTCATTTGAAGTGAATGCCGGTGAGGTGATCACCATCGTCGGTGCCAACGGTGCAGGCAAGACCACCACGCTTCGAAGCCTGTGTGGGCTCGTCGAGCCAACACAAGGCACTATCGAATTTGAGGGCGAGCGAATCGATAAATGGCGCCCTGATCAAATCGTCGATGCCGGCCTGACGCTGATTCCAGAGGGGCGTCAGTTGTTCCCGTATTTGAGTATCCGCGACAACCTGCTGATGGGGGCCTACAAGCGCAGCGCCCGCAAACACTACAAGAAGCGCCTGGATGAGGTGTTGGATCTGTTTCCGCGCGTGCGTGAGCGCCTTGAGCAGAATGCCGGGACGCTTTCAGGCGGTGAGCAGCAGATGGTCGCCATCGCACGTGGCCTCATGGCTGAACCCAAACTGTTGATGTTCGATGAGCCGTCGCTGGGCCTGTCGCCCCTGTTGGTGTCCCAGGTCTTTGACATCATCAACAAGATCCTGGCGCTCGGCACCACCGTCCTGATCGTCGAGCAGAACATCGTTCATACCCTTCGAATTGCCGACCGTGGATACGTGCTCGAGAACGGCGAAGTGGTGCTCAGTGGAACGGGGCAGGAGCTACTCGATAACCCCCATGTAAAGCGGGCTTATTTGGGGTTGTAGGCCGTTGCTTGCGCTATTTACGATTATTTGAAGGTGAGGTTAGTGATGAAGAGTCTCCGACATTCTGGGCGCGTGGTTCTGGTGACGGGTGCCGGTGGAGGCATTGGAGCAGCCCTTGCGCAGCTGTATTGCGAGGAAGGTGCTCGGGTCGCGTTAGTGGACTTTGATGAAGCGAAGGTCAAGGAGCAAGCGGCCTTGCTCCGCGCTGCCGGGCACACGGTTGAATGGGCCAAGGCGGATGTTGCACAGTTTGACGAGTGCGTAAGGGTGTGCGATCAGTTTGTCAGGGCCCTTGGGCCCATCGATACGCTGATCAACAATGCGGGTGTGTCGCCCAAGCACAATGGCGCGCCGGTGCCTATCTGGGAAATGAGCCCGGATGAGTGGGAGAGGGTCGTGGGGGTCAACCTCACGGGCTCTTTCAACCTTGTGCGCGCACTGACACCGTCGATGGTAGAGCGCCGCTTCGGTCGTATTGTCAACATGTCATCGGTTGCAGGCAGTGCTTACTTACCGATTGTAGCCGCCCATTACAGCGCCACCAAGTCAGCGATTATCGGTTTCACACGGCATTTGGCCGGTGAGCTGGGGCCCTACGGCATTACCGCCAATGCGCTGGCTCCGGGGCGCATAGAAACGCCGTTGCTGAAGACGGTTTCCGCTGTGGCGAATCAGGCTGTTGTGGATGAAACGCCCCTGCGTCGACTCGGCACCCCCCGGGAGGTGGCAAAGGCTGCCTGTTTCCTGACCTCCGGCGAAAGCGATTTTGTGACGGGCCAGGTCGTCGATGTAGCAGGTGGTTGGCTGATGCGTTAAGGGGGGGGCAGGAAATGCTGCATGGGGTCATGCTGACGGCTTAACGGAGGGCCGGTGAACGTTGTGTACACCTGAGGCCCATTTAAAGTCCTGAAAGTTGCCGGCACCCGGTAAGCCCTGGCGTTATTACATGACCGAAGAGCTTTCTCGGGTGCCGTGTTCCGGTTCTTGAGCTTGAATGAATAAATGACCAGATATTGTTAGCATATTGGCTGATCCGGCCTGTACGCGTTGTGGCCTCTTTTACCACAGTAAACCTTTTCAAATGTCATGACCCGGGAATACAGATCCTTCGATGAAAAACAACGAAAAGCCGAAGCTCAAGGACGTTGCTGAGTTGGCGGGTGTTTCTATTGGCAGTGCTTCCCGAGCGCTTTCAGTGCCTCACCTGGTAAAGCCAGCTACTTTGGAGAAGGTCTGCGCAGCTGTTTTGAAGCTGGGCTATGTGAGGGACGGTGCCGCGCGCGCGCTGGCGTCACGGCGAACGCATAGTATCGGGGCTATTTTCCCGACATTTAACAACCCGGCGTTTGCCGAAGCGGTTCAAGCGCTTCAGCAGCGGTTGAGTGAACTTGGCTACCACTTGATCATCTCGTCACACGAATATGATCAGGATCAAGAACTGATCAACGTGCGAAACATGATTGAGAAAGGGGTGGAGGGGTTGTTGTTGGTCGGTACCGATCATAGTCAGTCAGTCTATGAAGCGTTAAATAGCTCAAAGTGCCCGTTTATTCTGATGTGGTCTCTTGATGGCGCGCACCCTCACCATTGCGTTGGTTTTAGTAATGAGGAAGGGGGGCGGATGATTGCACGGCATTTAATAAGCCTGGGTCACACGGATATCGCCATGATTAACGGCGTAGTTGCCTATAACGAACGGGCACACTACAGAAGGATCGGTGTTGTCGATGAACTCTTGCAAGACGGCATTGAATTGGCTGCCTCGCGAATTATTCAACAGCCGTTTACCCTGGAAGGCGGGCGAGCGGGGCTTCGAATGGCGATGGAGATGACGCCCCGACCCACCGCGATTGTTTGCAGTACCGATGTCACGTGTATGGGAGCCATTGCCGAGGCCCGCGCCATGGGCATCAAAGTTCCACAGGAACTGTCTATAACAGGTTTTGATGATATTGATTTCGCGGCTGTTTCAGTGCCTGCATTGACGACGGTTAATGTGCCCTCTTCAAAAATCGGGGTGAACAGTGCTGATAATATTGTTGCCCTCATTGAGGGGCGCCCAATAGCTCGCCGAGAACGCGTTCAGATTGAATTGATTGTTCGGCAGAGCACGGCCCCTCGCGCACGCGAGTGAGCGCCTTGCACTTCGCGGCAGTTGCCAAGGAATGGAAATGCCGCATTCGAAAACGCAGCATTCAGTCTTTACTCGTGATTGAAGGTCACGTCATCTGCAGCACAATTTTCCCGATGTGATCGCCACCTTCCATCCGGGCATGGGCCTGGGCGGCGTCAGTCAATCGGTACACCCTGTCGATGATCGGTAAACAGCGCCCGGCCGTGAGCAGCGGCCAAACATGCTCGCGCAGGTGTTGTGCAATCACGGCTTTTTCGGCCTGGGTTCGCGAGCGCATCAGTGAGCCGGTAATGGTGGCGCGCTTGGCCATTATCGCCAATAAGTCGACATCATTGGCGTGGGCACCCCCCAGGAAACCCAACAAGACCAGTCGGCCCTCCATGCTCAGGGCTGAGATATTTTGATTCAGGTACGACGCGCCCATTATATCCAGAATGACATCGACGCCTTTGTTGGCCGTTGTCTGCGCGATGAAGTGCGCAAAGTCCTGCTCGCGATAGTTGATGGCGTGCGCCCCTAACGCTTGAATGGCGGCACACTTTTTCTCGCTACCCGCTGTGGCGAACGCTTCGATGCCAAACGCTTGGCAGAGCATGAGCGCAGTGGTACCGATGCCACTGGTACCGCCGTGGATAAGTACCCGCTGGCCTTTGACCGCACCGCCCATGTCAAACAAATTGGCCCAAACGGTGAAGAAGGTTTCGGGAATCGCCGCCGCCTGATTCCAATCCATGCCTTCAGGGATCGGCAGCGTCTGGCTGGCAGGAGTGACGCAATATTGCGCATAGCCACCGCCATTGGTTAGCGCACAGACCTTATCGCCGACGACAAACTCACTGACGTCGTCACCCACGGCGACGACGACACCGGACACTTCCAACCCCGGGATCAGGCTCATGCCGGGTTTCATGGGGTATTTCCCCGTGCGCTGGATGACGTCCGGGCGATTGACGCCAGCGGCCATTACGCGAATCAGCACTTCGCCTGCCGCGACAGTTGGAACCGCCACCTGTCGCGGCTGTAACACATTCGGGCCGCCGGGCTTGGTGATTTCAATAAGGGTCATCTCGTGGGGCAGATTCATGCGGGGTACCTGTTGAGTGTCCTGTCGATTGACGAGGCGATACAGCATACCGAGATTTATTGATGCAATAATGCTGCGATTTCACATACCACTGATGCAGAATTGCATCGAAAGAGGGCAGGATGAATTGGGACGATGCACGGATGTTTCTCAGCGTCTGCCGCGAGTCGACGCTGCGCGGGGCAGCCCGCGTGCTGGGGGTGGATCAGGCCACCGTAGGGCGGCGGGTTAGCGCCTTGGAGAAGTCCTTGGGTGCAACGTTGTTCTTGCGCACCTCCGAGGGCTACACCCTCACGACGGTCGGTGAATCTGCGCTGCGAGCCGTGGAAAAGATGGAGCAGTTCGCACTGGAACTGGAGCGCCAGACGCAGGGCCTTGACGACCGGCTGACCGGCACTGTGCGGGTGAGCACCACCGATTCTCTGGCCATTGATTTTCTCATTCCTGCGATGGCTCGCTTGCACGAACAGCATCCGGATGTGCGCGTGCAACTGGACGCTTCCACCCAAATGATCAGCCTGTCCAAGCGCGAAGCGGATATTGCCGTGCGTAACACCCGGCCCGAGAACCCTGACCTGATTGCCCGACGTATAGCCCGCTGGCCCGTTGGGCTGTTTGCGTCCCAAGGTTATATCGACGCTCGCGGGGTGCCGGCCCCCGGCTCATTGTTTGAAGGGCATGACCTGGTGGTGTATCAACCGTACTTGCAGCGCAACAACGAGATGACGCTGGTCTCGGAATCCATCACTCGCGGGCGGATTGTTTCGAGTGTGAGCTCCAGTTTATTGGTGCGCCGATCGATAGCGGCAGGGATCGGTATCGGTGAAGTACCCGTGTATATGGGGGACAGAGACGGGCTGGTCAGGCTATGGCCAGAGCGAACGCGCCCGGCACCCTATGACGTTTGGCTGGTCACCCACGCGGACCTGCGGCATACCGCTCGCGTGCGTGCTGTTATTGATCAGATCGTGGAGGTGTTTGCCCAGGCGTGACCTGGCTATTCGCAAGCCCCTCGCCATCCGATCGCGTGACCAAAATCCGTGTTGATAAAAGCTGTACAAGCTACGAATTTAGTATAAGTTTTTGGAGCGTTCATTGGTTTTTCGGAGGGCTCACATGGCTGCGCTTATAGGTCGCTTGATCCGCGGTGTCATCTGCCTTGTCCTGATGCTCCAGAGTGCAGTGCTATTGGCTGATTGGCGTGAGGCTTTACCGGATGCTCGGCTGTCGGGAAGTGGCGAGATGCGTCTGTTCGGCTTCTCGATTTACAACGCCAAGCTATGGAGCCCCCGCCCGATGAACGGTGAGCCGCCAGGAGCCGACGTGCCTTTTGCTCTGGAGCTGACCTACAGTCGGGCTATTGGTCGTGATGATCTGGTTGAGGCAAGCCTCAAGGAAATCCGTCGCCTTTCGCCCAACCCCATGAGCCCGGAGCTGATCGCTCGCGGCAAGAGCGAAATGCAGCGTGCATTTGTCGATGTGGGCCCAGGAGATCGCATCACCGGCGTCAATGTTCCCGGCGAAGGTGCCCGTTTTTACGTCGGCGATAAACTGCAATACGTTGTAAAGGATGAGGCATTCGTCAATGCCTTTTTTGCGATCTGGTTTGATCCCCGCACACGCAGTCCAGAGCTGCGGGCCCGATTGTTAGGCACCGCTGAACCTTAATGCCATCGAGGAATGCCCCATGTGTAGAGTATGGATGCTGCTGTTCTGCTTTGGTCTTGCGAGTTGCACCAAGGTCGATGTGCAGACCTACAGTCAGGAAACGCCCACGCTTCAGTTGCGAGCGTTCTTCGAAGGTCGGGTCGAGGCTTGGGGGATGTTTCAAAAGCGTTCAGGTGAGGTCGTCAAACGCTTCCACGTGGACATCAAGGGAACGGCTGAGGGCAATCGGTTGATCCTCGACGAGTCATTTACCTACAGTGATGGCACCCGGCAGAAACGCGTTTGGACGCTGACACCTGATGGCCCAGGACAATGGCGTGGGGTGGCTGGCGATGTGGTGGGCGAGGCGCGTGGCGAAGTGGCAGGCAATGCGTTGCGCTGGAACTATGTGCTGAACCTTCCGGTGGATGGCAAGGAGTATGAGGTTCAGTTGGACGACTGGATGTACCTGATTGACGAAAACACGCTGATCAATCGCTCGTACATGACCAAGTTCGGCGTGGAGGTCGGTCAGGTTACCTTGTTCTTTCGCAAGCAGCCTTGAGTCAACGAGCCTGCTGTGCTGCCAACCCGTGCGCCGCAGGCATCACTATCGCCCAGATCAAGGCGAGCACTAGAAGGCTGGGCCATAGGCCTAGCGGCATCCCTACGCCTGCCAGCTTGGCCCCGCCCCAATACGAAAGAGGCCCGGCCACGGCACCCAGCAGGCTGCTCATCCACCAAGGTCGCCTGGTCCATTTCAGGCTGTACGCCAAGGTGCTGGCGAACAGCAGCCAAATGAGTGCCAACCAAAACGGCAAAACAAAAGTGGACCCTGAAAAATCGAATAGCCCCAGATGCAACAGCGCGCTGTCCAGAACCCAGCCGCAGGCGGCCACACGGAGCAGGTTGCGCCACTCATTGAACGTGTCTGCTACCCAAAACAGGTGTAACGCCAAGCAGGCAATTGCAATCAGCAGCAGCCAAGGCCGGTGAGCGCCCAATACACAGGCGAACCAGCCCAGCTGGAAAAGCCCGGCATTCAGAAACAGCCGGCCTTGCCCGTTCAGGCGGTTAGCTCCAATGGCTGCGGTTTTGCTCCGGGTTTGGCGAGCAATAGATGGGCAGTGCCAATGCTTCGCTCCAAGAACCCCCCTTCGCAATAGCACAGGTAAAACTCCCACAAGCGATAGAACGTCAGGTCGTAGCCTATTGCTTCCAGGCTCTGTTGGCTTGAACGCAGGTTGTCGTGCCACAGGCGCAGCGTGCGTGCGTAATGAAGGCCGAAGTCTTCCATATGATGAAGGTTCAAATCAGTGTCGCGACTGATGGTGTTGAGCATGGCCGTCACCGAGGGCAAGGCTCCCCCGGGGAAAATATAACGCTGGATGAAATCGACGGTTTTTTTGGCTTGCTCATAGCGCTGGTCCCGTATGGTGATCGCTTGTAAAAGCATCAGCCCATGGTCTTTTAGCAGGTGGGCGCACTGTTTGAAGTAGGTGCTCAGGAAGCGGTGGCCAACGGCCTCGATCATCTCGATTGAGACGAGCTTGTCGTAGGTTCCTGTCAGATCGCGATAATCCTGCAAGAGCAAGGTAACGCGGTCTTGCAGGCCTGCTTCCTCAATGCGGCGTTGCGTGTATGCAAATTGCTCATGAGACAGCGTGGTTGTGGTGACCTTGCAGCCGTAGTGAGTGGCCGCATAAAGTGCCATGCTGCCCCAGCCCGTACCGATTTCCAGTAGATGGTCTTCAGGTTTCAGATCGAGCTTTTCGCAGATGCGCGCAAGCTTGTTGATTTGGGCTTGCTCGAGGCTGTCGCTGGCGGAGCGGAACATGGCCGCTGAATACATCATGGTGGGGTCCAGCAACTGTTCGAATAACGCGTTACCCAGATCGTAGTGCGCTGAAATGTTACGTTGTGAACCGTTTCGGGTGTTGCGGTTGAGCCAGTGCAAGGCTTTGGCTATTGGGCGGCGTATCCGTGCCAAGCCGCGCTCCATTTCATCCAGCACCTCAAGGTTGGCAACGAAAATACGGATCACTGCCGTCAGGTCTGGGCTACTCCAATACCCGTGGATATAAGCTTCACCCGCGCCAATGGAACCATTGAGTGCAGCCATTGACCAAAAGGCCTCATCATGCACTTCGATTTTTCCGTGGAGCCCATCGCCGGGTTGGCCAAAGCTCAAGGGCTCACCGTCGCCAATAATCTCTAAATGCCCGTGGCGCAGTTGTGCCAGCTTACGCAGAACACCTTTCTTGAGCAGACGAGCGCTTAGCCCGTTGGTGGCAGAATCACCCGTATTGGTGGGGTTCAGGCTAGGGTTTGTCATGGCGCGACTCCAGAGTGCCTGTGCGGTATTCGCCGTTGGCGGCTTCATGAGAAAACAGTGGCATCCGCTTGAGCAGTAGTCGCAGAGCCTGCCAGTAAATGGCAAGTACGGTTTTACCGGTGACCCAAGGGAACGCTATAAGATGGCGTCTCAGGCTTTGGCGCGTGAGTTCAACCCGCTCCAGGCCCATGCTCGCTTCAAAGAATTTTTGCTCGCCCTGCCAATCCTGCATGGTCACGTTCAAGCGTTGCTCAGGCGCAGAGAACCGCATGCGGTATTCCAGGTCGCGCGGCAGAAAGGGTGAGACGTGAAAGCTCTTGGGCACCCGATGGCGTGACTCACCGCTGGCGTGGGTCGGCAACACGTATTGATAGCGCTCTCGCCAAGGGGTATTGCTGACTTCGCACAGTATGGCGGCGAGTCTGCCGTCGGTTTCGAAGCAATAAAACAGGCTGATCGGATTAAACGACAACCCCCAACTGCGGGGCTGGGTCAGCAAACAGATTCGGCCTTGGGGAGCGTACCCCAAGGCCTGTTCCACCAACTGACGCACGGCATCGCTCAGCATCACGCCCTTGCGCGTGGCGTGCGGCAAGTAGTCGGTTTCTCGGAAGGTAAAGGCCCCCCAGCGCGACCGCCCGGCCAGCCAGGACAAGCCCAGCACCTGCTCTTGTTCGGCAAGATCCAGGTAAAGCATGCCCATTTGATAGTGAAAGCCATGGGCGCGCGGCAGCAACCGACGATGACTGACCCAACCCCGGTAAAGTGCGCTGTTCATAAGTGCTCACCGAAAGCTGCGGCTACGCGCAAGGCACTGACTACGCCGTCCTCATGAAAACCGTTGGCCCAATAGGCACCGCAGTAGTAGCTGTGTTGAGCACCTTGCAGCTCCCCCCAGCGGGCTTGAGCCTCCACGCCTTCCAGGCTGTACTGCGGATGGGCGTAGCGAAAACGCTCAATGATTTTGCCAGGGTCTATGGCCTCGGTTTGGTTGAGGCTAACGCAGAAGGTGGTATCGCTCTTGATCCCTTGCAGGATATTCATGTTGTAGGTCAGGGCGGCGGGTTGCTGGGCGGTACCGCCAAGCCGGTAATTCCAGCTTGCCCACGCCAGGCGGCGGTCGGGCAGCACGCGCGTGTCGGTGTGCAGCACCACGTCATTCTCGGCGTAGTGCAATGCCCCGAGTATCTCTTGCTCGGCTTGGCTGGGAGCCGCTAGCAGGCGTAAGGCCTGATCGCTATGGCAGGCGAAGACCACGCTGTCAAAATGTTCACTGCCCGCGCGACTGTGCACGGTCACCCCACATGCGTCACGTTCCACTCGCTGCACCGGGCAGTTCAAGCGAATACGCTCGACAAAACCGGCACTTAACGGCGCGATATAACTGCGAGAGCCGCCGCTGACCACCCGCCACTGCGGTCGATGGGTCGCCGACAGAAGCCCGTGATTTTTAAAGAAACGCACGAAGAACTGCAGGGGGAAGCGTTGCATGTCGGCCAGAGACATCGACCAGATAGCCGACCCCATGGGCACGATGTAATGGTCTATAAAGCGCTGGCCGTAGCCTTTTTGCAGCAGGTAGGCACCCAGCGTAGTGTCCGCGGCGATACGCGCTTGATCCAGATCACGCACGGCTTCACGGTTGAAGCGCAAGATGTCTCGCAACATCCGCCAGAAACTGATCGATAGCAGGTTGCGCCGCTGCGCAAACAAACTGTTGAGGCTGTTACCGTTGTATTCAATGCCTGTACTCGGGTCCCGTACCGAAAAACTCATCTCGGTAGGGTTCGAGGTCACGCCTAGCTGCTCCAACAGGCGGATAAAGTTGGGGTAAGTCCAATCATTGAAGACAATAAAACCAGTATCAATGGCAAAGCTTTGCCCCTTCACCTCTACGTCAACCGTATGGGTATGGCCGCCGACCCAGTCACTCGCCTCAAATACGGTGATGTCGTGCTTGCGATTCAGCAGGTAGGCGCAGGTCAGGCCGGAGATGCCACTCCCGATGATTGCTATTTTCATAAAGACTCTTCTTTGGCGGGGCGAGCCATGCGCTTGCCTATTAACACTTGCAGGCGTTGAGGCATTGCCGCCAATAGACGCAAGACAACGATAAATGGCCCGGGAAAGGCTATTTCCAGCGGTCGCCGTTCAAGCCGAGAGGTGATATAGGTGGCCGCTTTGTTTACAGGCCAACGCATAGGCATTGCAAAGTTGTTCCGTTGCGTGAGCGGAGTATCGACAAAGCCTGGGCTCACAAGCGTGACGTCGATGCCCTCGTGGGCCAAATCGATGCGCAGCGATTGAAAGAGGTAGCGCATTGCCGCTTTGGAAGCGCCATAAGCCTCAGCACGGGGGAGCGGCAGATAAGTGACGGCGCTGCACACGGCGACCAGGTGCGGTCGTAGAGACTTGCGCAAGAGTGGCAGGGCGGCTTCCACGCAATAGGCTGCAGAAAACACATTGGCGCGTATTACGCGCTCAATGAGGCCGGCTTCGAAGCGAGCCGCCTCTAAATACTCGCAGGTGCCGGCGTTGAGTATCACCTGATCCAGATGGCCCCAGGCGTGCGCTATTTGCACGCCCATGCCTTGCACTTGGCGAGGGTCGGTCAGGTCGCCGGGCAGTAGAAGTACCTGTTGGGGGAACGCGCTGTGTAATTTTTCCAAGGCCTCGGCATTACGCGCAGTGACGGCCAAAAAATGGCCTTGGCTCAGCAGAATCTGCGCTAAGGCGGCACCTATACCGCTGCTGGCACCCGTGAGCCAGATGCGCTTCATACCAGCCTTCCTTTTAACCAGCCAATAGCGCAGCCCATCAACGGCAGGTGCTCATAAAGCATGGCCCCGGCATCAAAGTAATCGCGGTGCCGATACACCTTCTCGTGCCACTGAATATAAGAGCAGCCATCGGCGTTAATCATTTGGCCACGGTGCAGGCGAGGGTGTCGAAAACTCAGGGTCCAGCGAAGATAGCCGCTGCCATCTTGTACCTGGTCATAGCTATGGAACGTAAAGCCCAACTCGCTAACGTTTGCGTACAACTGCGCGAAATAGTCTTGCAGCGCCGTGATGCCCTGGATGTCGTGGAGCGGATCACTGAAGTGGACATCGTGACTATAAAGTTCGTTGAGCTTGTCTAAATTGCTGGCGTCCAGTGCAGCAAATTCGGTGGCAAAAGATCGTAGAAAGTCAGACATGTTAATCCACCTGTTGGGGACTTGAGGCAAAGCACGGCGTCTGTCTCTGGCCATTTGTAAGGCCACACAGGGCATTTTTATGGCTTGAGGGCTGGCCCCACGAGGGGTGGCGCTTGAAATATCCAGCATGGAGCCCCCTTATTTTCTTGTACAAAATATCGTTCTTGTATAGCTTTATGAGCATAAAGACTAAGTTGTACAAGTCAATATTTTTGTATAAGTATTTGGTGGGAGGGGGCGCGGAATGACAGCATTTGGGCTTTTGGTTGAGGGGAAAGCCGGTGCCGGCGGGCATCAAACAGACTCTTTCTGGCCAGTTAAATGTCACGCAGAGGCAGAACAGAGAACACTGAAAGCCCGCTGAATAGCGGGCTTGGGTTGTGAGTGGAAGAGGTCAATCAAGCAGCTTTCGATGGGGTCAAACTTTTCTTCAAGCTTGTTTTGAGAGTCAGCATTTGATCCCCGAGCTCATCCAGTTTTGCTTTTCCCAAAATCTTTTTCGCGTGAGGGAACATGTCGGTTTCCTCTTCTTCGATGTGATGTTCCAAGAGTTCTTTGATCACTTTCACGCGCCCGGCGAACTCAGGGCTTGTTGGATCTGTGCCTTTCAGGTCAGGCAGTACCAAAGAGTCGACTGTGCGATGCTCCTCTTTAGCTTCATAGTACATTTCAGCCTCTGCTTTACCGCCTGCAGCTTTATAGGCTGGATAGAGGATTTCCTCTTCGAGTTGGGTGTGAATGCTCACTTCCAGTTCAAGTTTTTCTAAAAGCTCCGTGCGTTTCTTTACGGCCCGGTCAGTCGACTCGCTTAACTGGGCAAGAATGCCTTTTACTTTTTCGTGGTCGGCTTTTAGAAGGTCGATGGCGTTCATGGTATTCCCTCACTATCACAGATGGCTGTTGCCGATCTTTGCCGGCGATGTCTCCATAGCTATCGCATTTGCCGTGCCAGTTTGCTGGGAAAATTTTCCCGCATAAATTCAATCGGTTGGAGACAGGGTGGCTATTTGCACTCATGCAGCATGCCCGAATCTTTCTTTTGGACGATGCATAAAACCCTGCTGAATTGCTCAACTGGGATTGCACCTCAGTTAGCCGTCATTTTAATGAACGCTTCCCGCGCAGGCAGGTCAACCTCATACCACTTCAGCAGACACATTGCTGTGGTGAGGCCTTCATAAAGCCTGCTTGACTGGGTAAGTGACGTCTTGGCGATGAGTGGGCTAAAGCATTCTGAAAGTCCTGTCTTGGCACTACCCGGTCTGGCAGAGGCTTGATCAATACAATCGCTGCGCTACGCCTAACGAGGGAAAAATGATGACTTACAAGAAACCATTTGCCGCTTTAACCATCGGGCTGCTTTGCGCGCTGTCCAGCCTTACCTTTGCCTCCGATGGGCCTAGCGTGACCCTGGATCGGCCTGGTGCCGGAGCAGTGGAACTGAAAATTGGGGATATAGTCCCAACTGAGTACCAGCGTGAGAGCTTGGAAGTCAAAGACTGGAAAAGTCACAAGCTTCAAGCACCTGGGCAGCATGAGCAGTGGGTAGAGATCGAGGGCAAGTACCTGTTGATTAGCGTACCTACTGGGGCGATTAAAGAAATGGTCAACCAGTAATGAAATAGCTCGTAGCCCGAAGTCCTGCGTTTCTTTCAGAACGCATGACTTTCTCGGCTGGCCAAGTACTGTTCCTGCCGCCCCAAGAAAAGCCCGCTCGGCGGCGGGCTACACACCTTGCGAACTCCAGCATTAAGGACGCTATGCTGCTGGCAAATTTTGCATGAGCACGTATGTGGTTTCTCTGCTGGGCCTGGCGCCTCATTAGACCACTACAAACACAAGCCAGCAGATGTCAGCTATCAGGATAAGCGTACCGAAGCCTTTCATTGGATCCTTCCCTGGATTAGCCCTGAATTTCACCATTCGTGGCGTACGGCCACCATTGGTGGGCAGGGTCTGGGCGGGATAGGAAAAGCACTCGCTTGCCACAGTCCGGAATAAAGACCAAAATAAAGACCTTTATAGGGGACACATTTATGCAAAATGTTTTGGCTGATGTGGCTGTGAGCGTGTCCGAACTCAAAAAAAACCCTTCAGCGGTGCTGAAGGGAGCCGGTGGCGCGACAGTGGCCGTCCTGAACCATAACCGCGTCATGGGTTACATGGTCCCAGCCGAAGCCTACGAGGCGATGATTGAGCGATTGGATGACCTTGAACTGGCGCAAGTAGCTAAAGCTCGAATTGAGGCGGGTGAGAAGCCTGTGCGCGTATCGCTCGACGACCTGATTGGCGAGGCTGAGGCTGATATCGCAAATGGCCGCTGAGTACGCCATTGAGTGGGATCCAAAGGCACTGAAGGAATTGCGCAAACTGGACGGTGCTGTACGTCTTCAGTTCTTGCGAAAGCTCGAGGAGCGGCAAGGCCGCCCGCGGGTGCCTGGCGACGCACTTCACGGCTTAAAGGACTGCTACAAGATCAAGTTGCGCGGGGCAGGGTACCGGCTTGTGTACCGCGTCGAGGATGAGCGGATTGTCATCCTGGTGCTCGCCATTGGAAAACGCGAGCGTAGTTCGGCATACGAACAGGCAGGCAAGCGATAGGGTAGATACAAGAAGCCCGGCGCTGGGCCGGGCTTATGCTTAGGTATGCCTTGTCTTATCTGATTTAACAAGGCGCTACGATCATCGTCGTAGCTAATGACTCGAATACCTGCGAAAGACTTCAGTTCTTCGGTAATTTCTCGATACGCCTTCAATAATTTCGCCTTGCCGGGCTCAGGTGAGCCAGCCACAAACAATGTGTCCGCCGCTAGGCGGCCAGAAGCGCTTAGGCGGCGAATCTTCGATATCCATGCATCGCCATGCTCCAAAATCTTAGACGGTTCATCGTGCCCGAGATGTATAGGCTTAATGGCTTGTACCAAGTCTTGCCCTTGAGATGTATGAGCTTTCGGTTTTGTACGTTGGTAGGACGCTGGGGAGAGGGTCGAAAACGGAGAATTGCGGAACAGCTTTCAGAATTGCGGAACAAAAAACAAAGGGCCTGCACGCGAATCGCGTGCAAGCCCTTGATTTGTTTGGTGCCCGAAGCCGGAATCGAACCGGCACGTCCTTACGAACGGGGGATTTTAAGTCCCATGCGTCTACCAATTTCGCCATTCGGGCGGTAGCGCGGTGTTGCGCGTCACTCAGGCGAGTGCTTTAAGGTTGAAGTACTCAGGTGCCTGCGTGACAGGTGGACGAATATATAGAGCCCGCGCGCGTGAGGCAAGTTGGATAGCCGTTATCGGCAGATATTTTTTTGTCCTGCCGTTGGCCAAAACACTTGAAAAATCATGGAGCTAGGGTGCGTGCCCGGGTTTTCGGGGCGGTAGGGCGCACGAGGGATGCATTTCGCACAGCACCTGGTCTAGTCTGTTTGCAGGATCGGTTTGCAAGTGGGCGAGATGAATACAAGTGTGCTGTATGCATTGGTGGCAGCGGCGTTGTTTGGTGCCAGTACGCCGTTGGCCAAGTGGCTGGGGACTGAAATTCCGCCGGTGATGCTGGCCGGGCTGTTGTATCTGGGCAGCGGGCTGGGGCTGTTAGGGGTGCGCTGTATCCGCGACCGAGGCTGGAAGGCGTCCGGGTTGAGTGCGGGGGAGTGGCCCTGGTTGGTGGGGGCGATTGTGTTTGGCGGGGTGTTGGGGCCCGTTGCGCTCATGGCCGGGTTGACGCTCACCAGCGGGGCAACCGCCTCGTTGATGCTTAACCTGGAACCCGTACTGACCGCGCTGCTGGCGTGGGCGGTGTTCAAGGAAAACGCTGATCGCAGGATTGTGCTGGGTATGCTGGCCATTATTGTCGGCGGCATTGTGTTGTCGTGGCCGACAGGGGAGGTACCGGGTGAAACGCATTCCTGGCTCGGGCCATTGGCGGTGGCGTTTGCTTGTTTATGCTGGGCGGTGGATAACAACCTGACGCGCAAGGTGTCGGCCTCAGACGCACTGTATATCGCCGGTGCCAAAGGACTGTTCGCCGGGCTGGTGAATTGCACGATTGCGCTGACCCTGGGGGCAACATGGGTGCCGCTGCCGATCTTGACTCCGACGCTGCTGATCGGTTTTTTGGGGTACGGTGTGAGCCTGGTGTTGTTTGTGCTGGCCTTGCGCGGCCTGGGCGCGGCGCGTACCGGGGCGTATTTCTCGACCGCACCGTTTTTAGGGGCCGCCCTTTCTATTCTGGTGCTGGGGGAGTCAGTGTCGCCGCTGTTCTGGCTGGCTGCAGCGTGTATGGGCGTGGGCGTGTGGCTGCACCTGACAGAGTCCCATGATCATAGCCATGAGCATCATCGCCAGGAACATACCCATCGCCACAGCCATGACGAGCACCACCAGCATGTGCATGCCGATGGCGAATCGAGTGAGGCCCCTCACAGCCACCCCCATGTGCATTTACCGGTTCGTCATAACCACCCGCACTTTCCGGACATTCATCACCGGCACCGCCACTGAGTGTTTGCCTGCCCCCTGTTTTGCTTTGGAGCGAATAACTGCCCATGTTTGAACACATTGATGTCAACCACTTGCTGGCCACCTATGGCTATCTGGCCATTTTTATCGGGTGTTTGCTGGAAGGTGAAACCATCCTGATTCTGGGCGGGATGGCGGCTCATCAGCATGTACTGAAGCTGTTGCCCGTGATCGGCTATGCCAGCCTGGCGGGGATGTTCGGGGACCAGTTACTGTTCTGGATCGGTCGCTACTTCGGTGCTCGGTTGTTGCCGCGTTTGCACAAGCAACAAGCCACTATCGATCGTGTCACCGGGTTGATTAATCAATACCCCACGGTGTCGATTTTTTCTGTACGGTTTTTGTATGGTATGCGGCTGGTCGGGCCGATGGTGATAGGGGCGTGCAAGGTTTCGCCTTTGAAATTTACGTGCATCAATTTTGCCGGAGCCGTGGTGTGGGCCACGCTGTTTGCCAGTGCCGGGTATTGGGTCGGGGAGTTTCTGGAGGGCATATTGGGCGACCTCAAACCCTATCGCTTGCCGATTGTGGTGGTCGTGGTTGCGCTGATGGTGGTCGTGGCTGTTGCGCGCCATTACCGGGCGAAAAAGAACCTGACGCTCAAGTGAGCGTTACCGTGTGCCGGCTTTACCTGCAGGCCGGCAGCGGGGTGATGGTTGCAAAAAATAAACGCGAAAGGCAAAGTCCGGGTACCCGGTTGCGTGATGGCCTCTTGGCCAAGGCTTCAGAATGGCAAGCTAAACCTGAAGTGTTTCAAGGTATTAGCGTTACGTTCACGGATCCGGCCCGATAATGATAAGGAGGTCTGGATGTTTGTCCGTTTATTGATGCTCGCCACTGTATTGATCGCTGGCACCGCGCAGGCAATAGAAGTCAAAAGCCCGCTGGAACAGGACCGCGGAAAGTTTCGTCCCTTGGTGATTGTTGCCCGCGAAGACGCTGACCCGACGCTGGTGGCGCTGAAGAAAGCGCTGGAAGAACCGGCCAACAAACAGGGCTTCAGCGAGCGCAATATGGTGCTTTATACGATTGTTGGAATTGCTGGCAAACGGGACAACGAAGCGCTGGAAACGCAGGGCACGATGTCGCTGATTCGCGGGCTCAAGCCGGGAATGATCATTGACAAGGCCAAAGTGATTCTGATCGGCAAAGATGGCGAGAAGAAGTTCGAAGGCGAGGGTGAAGTCGACGTGCAAGCGCTGTTCAAAACCATCGACGCGCTGCCTGCGGCCGAAAAGCAGGCCGAGCCTGCAGTGGCCGCAACACCAGACAAAGCGGCCGCACCCGGTAAAAACGCCAAGCCGGCCAAGGCGCTTGAAGACTGAACACCGCCGCGTCGCACCCAAAAAAAATGGCCTGCTGGGGAGGCAGGCCAAATGGGATTTCACTAAAGGAGTGGATCCAATGTAAGGGCTTCGATGTGAAAGTGGTGTGAAAAGGATGTCGTCAAAACGCGAGTCGTTCTCAGGATAAAAATAAAGCCCCGTTGTGGGTGTTTTTCAGTGTCCCGTAACACATTCCAACGAAAGCCGAAGATATTAGAGCCCGCCGAGTTTGAGCGCTACGCCGAATCAATAGGCACGGCACTTATCTACCCGTCGCGCCCTCTATCACGACTTGTCCTTGTGAGGGCTGCATCAGCCACATGATGGATTGGGCGTTTGACTGGTGGCTCGCAGACTGACTCAAGGCAAGTTTTACCGCACCCAGCAGTCGACATGGCACCCAAATGCAATTCAGTTCCGAGCGGCTTCAGGCGCTGATCATCGGACTTTTCTGATAGCGACTTGGATGAAACGGAGCAGTCCGTCTGCTTTTGGGGACATAGCTGACAGATATCGAGATGAAGATCAGTCAAAGTCAGCCCCAGGACGCCTACCACCATCCTCAGTCAACTCAATACTGAACACCTGTGCCGCTTGGCTGCGCAGGTGTTCGAGCAGATTGAGTTCTGGCTCAGCAGGTTGTCTTGCTTGGCCAAGAAGCCCTGCACCACAACCCCCGAAACCAGCCGCCCGCCCAAGCAATGGGCAGTGAAGTTCAGGAACTGCTGACGCATTGGTGGCAACCGAATGAGTTATGCAAGACGGGATGCCTATGTGTTTACGTCTATGCTCCACACCCATCATCCAAACAATAGCGTGGTGCCTGAAACCCATGACAAAAACCACACAGCAGCTAATGCTTAACGACATTGCTGCCTGGCAGCACCAAGGTTTGATCGACCCGCACACTCAGGAACGGCTGAGCGCGCCTTATCAGCGTCCCAACCAACTGTTATCCACGGTGTTGCAATGGCTGGGTATCGGCGCAGTATTACTGATGGGTATGGCAATCCTGGGGGGTGTGAGTTATCTCAGCGAATCGGCCGCCCTTGGCGTTGTGCTGTTTTTTACCGCCGGTGGGGCATTGTGGTGGGTGGGTGTACGCCTGGCGCGTGATCCAGCCGGGCGTATGCCGGTGGCGGGTGTGGCCATTTTGACCATCGGCCTGATGATGATCGGTGGCAGTCTGTTACTCAGTGGCATGGGCTCCGACGATGTCCCGTTTGATAGCACCCCTTTGGCACTGCTGGTCACCGCCTTGCTGAGTGTGGCCACAGCCTATCGTTATCACCTGCGCTGGCCATTGTTTCTGGGGCTGCTGTGTATCTTTCACGGCCTTGGCTCCTGGGAGAGTTATGACGGTGGCGGGTCATATGTGTTCGATATCCAGGACCCGCGAGCCATGGCAGTGATTGCCGGCTTGGCAGCGCTTCTGGGGCTTTGGCACCAACAGGCGGAAGAGAAGCCGCTCCGCCATTTCAGTGGTTTCGGGCGTTTGTATGTGATTTTCGGGCTGCTCTATTTCAACTGCTCGCTGTGGTTTCTCAGCCTTGACGCTTACAACTCGCCCCAATCGGGGCTCGCGATAGTGCTATTCACCGTCGGGGCCATCAGCCAGTTGATCATCGGGGCTCGTTTCAAACACCCCAGCTTCACCGGGTTTGGCGTCGTGTTTCTGAGCATCGACCTTTATACGCGTTTTTACGAATACGCCTGGGATCGCCTGAGTGTCGCGGCTTTTTTCGCGGTGGCCGGTGTGGCGGGTATTGTGTTGGGCTGGTTGTTTGAGTACGCGGCGCTACGTGCCAAGGAGGATCGGCCATGAGCCCGGATCGCCGCAATCGACAGATCCACGATGCCCTTGATCAATGGCTACGCGAGGGGCAGATCGATGCCGTCACCCACAACCGCATCGGTGAACGGTACCCCTTGACCCAATGGGACTGGCGCTCACTCGGGCGCTGGTTTCTGACGTTCGGTGCCATTAGCCTGGCGGCCGGTCTGCTGTTGTTTTTACGTGAGTACATGACGTTCACCCTGCCAAAATTGGCGCTCAGCTTGTCAGTGCTGACCTTGGGCCTGTTCGTCGTTGGGCGCTGGTTGCCCGAGAAGGGCTTGAGGATGCTGGGCAGCACCGCCGAACTGCTCGGCGGCTTTGCCCTGATCGGCGTGAGTTTTGTGCTGGGGATGATCTATTCGGACGGCTCTGGCAACTGGCCGGCGCTGCTGCTGATCGATCTCCTGGTCCTGCTGGTGCTTAGCTATGCCTTGGGCAATGTGTACCTGCTGACGTTGTGCAGTGTCTTGTTTTTTGTCTGGTTTGGTGGTCGCAGCGGCTATGTGTCCGGCTGGGGTGCCTACTGGTTTGGCATGAACTATCCGTTACGGTTTCTCGCTGCTGCGGCGGTGCTGGTGGCCGCGGGGGCGTTGCATCTGCGCTGTGAGGCCGGGTTGCTTGCCCGCTACAGTGGGTTTGCCAAGGTGTGGATTTCCTGTGGTCTGTTTGTCGGCGAAATGTCCTTGTGGCTGTTGTCTCTGTTTGGCAGTTACGAATTGATCGACGGGCCGTGGCATTTTGCCGAGGAAGGTGAGCTGCTGATATTCAACGTGCTTTGGGCGCTGGTTAGCCTCAGTGTGTTAGCGGTAGGGCTGCGTCAGCGGTTCGGCATGTTAGTGGGGTATGGCATAACGTTTTTGATCATCCAGTTGTACACCCTGTTCTTCACCCAACTGGCCGAAACCCTGGGCTGGCTGCTCAGCTTGCTGATCGCCGGCGCTGGTTTGCTGGCCCTGGTGATCTGGCTGGAGTCGCAGCGTCAGAAGCGTCGAGCGGCGGTTGCCCAAGCCTGAGTTGACCGCAAAGGCACAGGGATTGGTCAGTTGCCGTTAAATGGAATGCAAGCCTCTACCCTTGGGCCGCCCGCTCATCCGGCGCGTCGTTGAGCCACTCCAGGCTTAAGGTCGCGGTGTCTCCTAAGTAATCCAGCAACCAGCTCATGGCCGGTGAGTGATGGTTCTGGGCCCAGGCAATGCAGGAAGGGCTGGCCGGGAACGGGCGTTGCAGACGCAGCGCGGTCAATTGCCCCTGTTCTATCAGAGGGTGGGCCAGGTGCGCAGGCACCATGCCGACGCAAAGCCCGTCACTCAGGCACGCCAGGCCGGTAGACCAGTCCGGCACCATCATGCGGCGCTGGTTGTCCAGGGTCCAGGTGTCGCGCTTGGGCAAGCTGCGCGAGGTGTCATCCATGCACAGCGAAGGGTAGGGGCGCATTTGGTCATCGTTGAGCAGCCCCTGCAATACAGCCAGCGGGTGACGAGGGCTGGCCACGCACAACCAGTGCAACGAACCCATATCGCGAAAAGCAAAACTGCCGGTGACCGGTACAGCCCGCGTTGCGCCGATGACCATGTCAGTGCGCCCGTCGACCAACGCATCCCACACGCCGTTGTACACTTCGTAGTGCACCAGTAACTCGACGTCGGGAAAGTGCCGGTAGAAATCGATCACCATTTGCCGGCAGCGCGGATGCTTGACGATGGCGTCGACGCCAACGCGCAACTGGCCGCTCCAGCCATTGGCCACTTGCTGGCAGAGGCGGCGGGTGCCCAGCATCTTTTTCATCACATCCCGGGCTTCTTTGATAAACATATGGCCCGCCGGTGTGAGTTCGACATCCCGGTGGCGGCGTACGAACAGTGGCACGGCGAGCCATTGTTCCAGCTGACGCACGGTGTAGCTGATGGCCGACGGGACGCGGTGCAGTTCCTGGGCGGCCCCAGTGAAACTGCCATGGCGGGCCACAGCATCGATTACATCCAGCGAGTATTCAGACCACATGGCTGCCTTCAAAAAAATTGATGCTTGGCGGCAATTATTATCGCTTCACAACGAAATCATCAGGCGGATAATAGCCGCCAGTCAACAAATTGTTTGATGGCAAGTTTTTTGGGGCTCCATGAAGAACTCTTTCGGTTTTACCTGCTACTTGGCCGGGCTCAGCATGTTGGGCTACCTGGCTATGGATATGTACCTGCCCGCCTTTGATACGCTACGCGCCGACCTGCAGTTGTCTGCCGGCGCTGTGGGGGCCAGCCTGAGTATTTTTCTGGCCGGTTTTGCCTTTGGTCAATTGCTCTGGGGGCCACTCTCGGATCGCTTGGGGCGCAAGCCAGTGCTGCTGGCCGGGTTGTTTTTGTTTGTGCTGGGTTGCCTGGGCATGCTGTGGGTCAATAACACGGTAGGGCTGTTGAGCCTGCGGTTTGTGCAGGCGGTCGGCATTTGTGCGGCAGCGGTGACTTGGCAAGCGCTGGTGATTGATCGTTACCCCGCCGACAAGGCCAATCGCGTGTTCGCCGGGATCATGCCACTAATGGGCCTGTCACCTGCGCTGGCACCATTGTTGGGGGCTGCCATGTTGAATCACTGGGGCTGGCAGGCGATTTTTGGCGTGCTGTTGGGGCTGGGGGTGCTGTTGATTGTGCCGACGTTGCTGCTCAAGGAGCAACGCCGCACTGCGGATCGCCAGCAGGCACCGTACATCAGTTACTGGCACATCCTGCGCACACCGGTGTTCAGCGGTAACGTGATGATCTTTGCCGCCTGTTCGGCCAGTTTCTTCGCGTGGTTGACCGCCTCGCCATTTATCCTCGGTGACATTGGCTACAGCCCGAGTGATATTGGTTTGAGCTACGCCTTTCCGACCCTGGCTTTTCTGGTGGGCGGTTACAGTTGCCGATGGGCGCTGCAGCGCATACAGGGCCGTACGCTGTTGCCGTGGTTACTGGTGGCGTACTGCGCAAGCATGGCGGGGTTGTACGCGGTGGCAACTCAGACTGAGCCGACGCTGGCTACGCTGCTGATTCCGTTTTGCCTGATGGCGCTGGTCAACGGCGCGAGTTACCCCATTGTGGTGGCCAGCGCGTTGGTGCCGTTTTCACAGCACTCAGGCAAGGCCGCTGCGTTGCAGAATACCTTGCAACTGGGCTTGTGCTTTTTGTCGAGCATTCTGGTGTCGAGCATGATCAGCCATCCGCTGGAGATTACCGTACAGACGATGCTGGCCACTGCCCCTATTGCCGTGCTGGGTTACTGGATTCAACGTCGCAAGCGACCGGCACCCGCCCTTGCGACGTCGTAACGGCACGCTATAGCCGCTTCTAGGCGATGTCGACCAGTACGATTTCGCTGTCGTGCAGCGCGGTGACACGCAACACACGCTCATCGACGACAGCGACCCCGTCTCGGGCTTCAGCGCGCAGGCCATTGACCTCAATGGTGCCGGTGGCGGGCACCAGATAAGCGCGGCGACCGCTGTCCAGCAGGTATTCGGCGGTTTCTCCGGCCTTCAGGTTAGCCGCAACCAGCCGGGCATCGGCGCGAATGCGCAGGCTTTCGTTGTCACCGTCCTTACCGCTGGCCAAGGTCACAAAGCCTTCGCGCTGCCCCTGGGGAAACGGCTTTGCTCCCCAGGAAGGTGCGTCGCCTTCCTGATTGGGGATAATCCAGATCTGGAAGATTTTGGTCGCAGTCGCCTCCAGGTTGTACTCGCTGTGGGCGATGCCGGTGCCTGCGCTCATGACTTGCACATCGCCCGCTTCAGTGCGGCCTTTGTTGCCCAGGTTGTCTTCATGGGAAATCGCGCCTTCACGCACGTAGGTGATGATTTCCATGTCGCGGTGTGGGTGAGGAGGGAAGCCTGTGCCAGGGGCGATAACATCATCATTCCACACCCGCAGGTTGCCCCAGTTCATGCGTTTGGGGTCATGGTAGTGCGCGAAGGAAAAATGATGGTGTGCATCCAGCCAGCCGTGGTTAGCGCCGCCCAAGGTGGCGAAGGGTCTGAGTTCTAGCATGATGATGCTCCTGTAGAGGCGGCCCGTGAACGACCAACGGTGCCCGGTCGATAATGGCCACTATTCTCTACGCAGAACCTATCGGCAAAAAGCGTAATCTTTACGTCAAAGCAATCGGATAATTTGATGTTTCTAGTCTTTAATGCGTCTGCTTTTACTTTCATAACCGAGTCTAAACAGCTGATGCTCAAGCAATTCGCTGGCACTCTACGGCCAATGCAGCGACCATAGCCGAACAGCCTCACACCCTGGAGTCAGCGTGCCGCAACACAATCCCGATTCGTTTGAAGAACTTGCCCCTGTTGCTCAATTGCCCTTGTTCAAGCGCCTGGCAGCTCGGTTGTTGGGGGGCGGTTTGAATCGCCTGCGCGCTCAACATGTGACCTCCTGGCTACACGGGCAAGCGGACGGTTTTCGCAGCGGGCACAGCGCCGGTGTTGATTACGGCTTTAAAGAGGGCCACGCCGAAGGGCTTGAGGAAGGTCGCCAAGTGTTGGTAATCAGCGATACGCGTCCTCAGGAGCACCGGGCCCCCGGTATTGATGACCATTTGTTCGATGACTGGCGCCTGCCGCTGACGGCCGAGCTGAAGAAACAAATAAAAGCCGATGTGGCAGCCCTGTTGCCCGCGCACGCACAGCCCAGTGCGGCACAGTGGAAGATGATCTTCAGTGATACACCGTCCACTTCGGTTGTCGCCGGGGCGGGTGCGGGCAAGTCGACATCGCTGGTGTTGCGCATCCTTTTGCTCAACCACTACCTGGGCTTTGAACTCGGTTCGATGACCGTGGTGACCTTCACTCGTGAGTCGCGCAAGGACTTTATTCACAAGCTCCAGCAGGTTTTTGCCCTGTGGGGGCGCGCCCTGAGCGCCAAGGAAGCGCGCGAAGTGGTGCGTACCTTTCATTCACGCATCCTGCCGCTGGTGCGCAGTTTGCCCGGCTTCGGCCAGTTGCAGGCGTTCGAGACCCTGAGCGCGCGCAGCCAGACGGCCGATGATGACGCCGACAGCAACCCCTTTGACCTGCGCATCAACGATGCCCAGCGTCAGCAGCTCAATGCCTGTTATCACGGGTTGTACACGCGCAATGAGCGGTTTCGTGACGTCGTGGCACCGCTTTGTCGCCATGCCTTGCAACTCAAGGCGCTGGAGCGCGATCATCCTGATGTGCAAAAGCGCATGGCGGTCACGGAATTGGCGGCCAAACGCGACGAAGAACTGTGTGACGCCCTCGAAGACTTGTGGTTTGCGGCCGGGGCCTGGCCTATCGAAGGCATCGAACCCAACCGCGAGCCGTTGCAGATCAACGGCGCGTCGTTTCACTGCCACGGCTATATCGCACAATTGGACGCTTGGGTGGTACTGGGCTTCGACCCTCGGGAAAACCCGCAAATCAGCCGCCCGGGAGCCAAATTGACGGTGCGCGCCGAGTGGGCTGTAAAGAGAACTCTGTTTCGAGCTTTCTGTGATAAGCCACTGATATGGCTAGAAAACTATGACGACGCAAGGCGTGTCATTACCTCGCTGGCAGGGGATGCGACGGCCGGGCCGGGGTTTGATTACAAGCTAAAGGGCGAATTGGGCGCGGCCCCCTTGCTGGACAGTTTTGTAGCGGCCGCCAGTTTTATTGAGAACCTGGGGCTTGATGTTGCGGCGGCCGTGGGTGAGATGCGGTTCGCCAAGGATGACCCGGACCGCTTCTTTTTCGAAGCCCTGAGCCTGTACTGGCGGGCACTGGAAGATCACTTGCTGGCTCAAACCCCGCCGGTCATGACCTATAACCGCATGTTTTCGCTGTTTAGCGAGAACACCCCGCAAAACTTCAAGTTGCTCAGCCATGAACAGTTGCGGCCGCTGTCGCATTTGATGATTGACGAATTTCAGGACGTTTCACCGCAAATCGTCTCATGGTTACGGGCCAGCCTGGCCGAAATTCGCAGCCGTGGCCCGCAGATGCATGTGGGCCGCGGTGCTCAGCGCTCATCGCTGTTGTGCGTGGGCGATGACTGGCAATCGATTTACGGTTGGCGCGGCAGTTCGCCCACGTACTTTATGGCGTTCACTGCCAACTTCCCGTCGCCCGCCCACACGCGGGTGATGCTCAGCGATAACTTCCGCAGCCAGCAGTACATCATTGATGCCGCTGAACATATCGTACGCGCAGCACCGTCCATTCCCGGTAAGCGCGCCAAGGCCTGTGGCGAACCCAAGGTGCCAGTGCCGGTCAAGGTGTTGCAACGTGATGACCAGGATTTGGCCAAGCGCCTGGCCGAGCACTACCATGCGGGCGATCGCATATTAATGTTGTATCGAAAAAGCAGCGATAGACTATTGATAGAAAAGGATATTCAGTCAGTAGTTAATGTGGATTCTAGTTTGCCGATTGCCGAACGCAGGCTCAAGCAACTGACCTATCACAGCGCAAAAGGCTTGCAGGCGGATGCCGTTTTCCTGTTGGGTGACTGCCAGCATCTGACGTCTTCGCCGTACAAGAATCAGGTGTACCGAATGGCCGGTCTGGGTAAAGAGGGTGACCCCGAGCCTTATGACACCGCACAAAAGGACGAAATCCTGCGACTGGCCTACGTCGGTATTACCCGTGCCGTCACGCACTGCTATTGGTACCTGGAAAACCCGGAGGCCCACGGGCCGAATGTGCCCAAGGCCTCCGAGCGGATTCCTGCGGGCAAAGCGTTTTTTGAGGACCATCGAGGGGACCACGTTCAGGGGTAGTCACCCTGTGCGCTCGTGAATCCAGTACTGCTTTGGCAGTGCTGGATTCGCGAGCAGGTTGCGGCTAAGGGGGTTGCAGATCAGGCCAGCGCTGCCCAGGCCCGTGGCGGGATAAAGCTTTCCAGCTCATCCTCCACGGCCTGAATAATGCGCGCCACTTCACCTGTGCTCATGCTGGTTGCGCAGGGGATGCCAGCAATTGCCAGCATGGTTTCGCCACTGGCCCGGTCGAACAGCCGGGCAATCATGCTTTTGGGCGCGTCCATGCTCGCCTCGAAGCCGATGGGGTGAAAATGCCAGCGCATCAGTTGGCAGGCATTGGGGAAAGATACTTTATTGATGTGTCCTGGCAGGTCCATGGAGCAATTCCTTTAGCTCAATGTAAGGATCATGGGTGTGTTTGCGAGTGTTTCGTGTTTAAACCTAACACCCCTGTGTGCAGGTGGTAAGCGTTATTTTCAGTCACGGGCAAGAGTATGTTCGACAGTTGATGCAAATCACACGTTGCTGCGAAGTGTGAGCACCGGGTTTGGGGCGCACCGGAACAGAAAGTGCAATTAAGCCCTGCCAGTGTGTGCATTCCGGGTTTTGCGATCGGCAGCGATACACCAGGCCTATCGCTCCTGCTGAGGCGACAAGAGGGTACCCCACGCACTTGGATTGACCAGATTGGCAGGCCGTTCTCCCGCCAGCGCGGCCAGCAGGTTGTCCACCGCGCAGCGTGCCATCGCCTCGCGGGTCTCGTACGTTGCCGAGCCGATGTGCGGAGTAGCTACCACGTTATCCAAATGCCGCAACGGCGACGTTAACTCAAGCGGTTCGCGCTCGAACACATCCAGCCCGGCTGCACGAATCTGGCCGTCTTGCAACGCGCGAATCAGCGCTGCTTCGTCGACCACTTTGCCCCGTGAGATATTGATAAAGATGCTCGAAGGCTGCATCAACGCGAATTGCTCGGCCCCGATCAGGCCTTCAGTGCGAGCCGTCAGCGGCAGGGTCAGGCAGATAAAATCAGCTTGCTGCAACAACTCGTTCAGGGTGCAGTACTGGGCATTGAAACGCGCTTCAACGGCCGGTTTGGGTGCGTTGCTGTGGTAGATCACCGGCATCCCGAAGCCAAAATGGCCACGTTGGGCGAGCGCTTCGCCGATGCGCCCCATGCCGATAATGCCCAAGGTCTTGCCATACACGTCGGTGCCAAAATGTTCGGGACCAACGTTTTTATTCCATTGGCCATTACGCACCCGGTTGGCCAGCTCCACCACCCGCCGGGCGGTGGCCAGAATGAGTGCAAAACCGGTATCGGCAGTGGTTTCAGTGAGCACGTCCGGGGTGTTGGTGAGCAGGATTTTTCTTTTGCTCAGGTAGTCGATGTCATAGTTGTCGACACCCACCGACACACTGGCCACAGCCTCAAGGTGCGGGGCCTGATCCAGCAGGTCAGCATCGAGCTTGAGGCTCGCGCCCAGCAGGCCCTGGGCGTGCGGCAAGGCGGCGCGCAGGTGTTGCAGGCCGGCTTCATCAAGACGCTTGATGAGCGTGACGTGCGCCTGGGCTTCAAGGCGCTGCATCAGGGGTTCGGACAGCTCTTTGTATAGCACGACATGTTTTTTCACGGGAGTCTCCAAGGTTGAACTCAAGAATGGACGTGACGCGCTGCGCCGCCGACGTCTAAGGCGGCCGGGTGCTTGGCGGTAGGCGTTAACATCAGCGTCAGCACCACTGAAATCAGCAGTGCCCCGCTCATTAACAGGTACGAAGCCCCTGGAGAGCCGGTTTCGCTGTTCAAGTAGCCCACCAGATAGGAGCCGCCAAATGAGCCCAAGGCCCCCATGCTGTTAATCAATGCCATGGCACCCCCAGCCACGTTGGACGGCAAAATCTCCGGGATGATGGCGAAGAACGGGCCATAGGGCGCATACATGCAGGCCCCGGCAATGACCAACAAGGCGTAGGACCACCAGAAGTGTTCGGCCCCCAGAGCGTAAGAACCGTAGAAAGCGATTGAGGCAATCAACAGAGGAGGCCACACGAAACGTTTGCGCTTTTGCAGTTTGTCCGACCCCCAGGACACCACGAGCATGGCGATCACCGCCGCCAGATAAGGCAGGGCCGAAAGCCAGCCGGCTTCGATCATGTCCATCTGTGCGCCTTGCTTGAGGATCGACGGCAGCCACAGCACAAACCCGTATACGCCGATGCTCCAGCAAAAAAACTGAAGGGCGAGCAGGATCACTTTGGGCGAGCGGAAAGCCGCCGCGTAGTTCTTCACCGGGGCCATGCCCACTTGCTCGGCATCCAGCGCGTTTTGCAGGTCACGTTTTTCCGTAGCGCTAAGCCATTTGGCGTCGCTTGGACGGTCATCGGCCAGCCGCCACCAGATAAAGGCCCACAGCACCGCCGGCAGACCCTCGACGATAAACATCCAGCGCCAACTGTAATGCTCTATCAGATAGCCTGACACCACGGACATCCAAAGCATGGTCACCGGGTTGCCCAAGATCAGAAAGGTGTTCGCGCGCGAGCGTTCGGCGCGGGTGAACCAATGGCACAGGTACACCAGCATCGCGGGCATGACGGCGGCTTCCACCACCCCCAGCATAAAGCGGATGACCACCAGCCAATAGGCGCTGGATACCACACCCGTCAGGGTGGCGAGGCTGCCCCACAGGATCAGGCTGACAAAAATCAGTTTTTTGACGCTGTTACGTTGGGCGTAGATCGCGCCCGGGACTTGAAAAAAGAAGTACCCCAGGAAAAACAGAGCGCCCAACAGTGAGGACAGTCCGGGGGTGATATTGAGGTCCTCCGCCATGCCGGAAGCTGCGGCGAAGCCGTAGTTGGCACGGTCCAGGTAGGCCAGGCTGTAGGTGATAAAAACGATCGGCATGATGTACCACCAGCGACGGGCGGCAAGTTTTAGCGGTTGCATAGTAGTGCTCCTGAGCTTGTTGTTGTTTTTCGCAGCAGGTAACGGGTCACACAAACGTCACGGGGGTTAATGGGGCGCGGCTGAGGCGCTGTATTCATTGAGTTCGGCACGGGTCGGTAAGCCTTCCATGTCGCCGCGGCTTTGCACGGCCCGGCTGCCGATCCAGTTGCCACGCTGCACTGCACCGGCCATGTCGAGGTTTTCCAGCAGCGCGCTGATCACGCCCACCGCAAAACCGTCGCCAGCCCCCACGGTGTCCACCACGCGGGTAACGGGCACGGCCGGTACGAAGTCTTCAGCAGTGGCGGTACGAAAGTAGGCACCCTTGGCACCCAGCTTGATAATGACTGCCTCGGCACCTTGATCCAGGTAGAACGCAGCAATATCGGCCGGTTCGCTAAAGCCGGTCAGTAACTGGCCTTCGCTTAGACCCGGCAATACCCACTGTGCGTAGGATGCAAGGGCATTGATGTCGCGAATCATCTGTTGCTCACTGCGCCACAGCGATGGCCGCAGGTTGGGATCGAACGACACCGTGTTGCCTGACGCGCGCATAGTCTTCATCAACTCAAAGGACAGTTCATTGCAACTGGCCGACAGGGCCGCAGGTATGCCGGTGGCGTGCAGGTGGCGAGCGTTGAGTAGAGCAGGGCTGATGACGGTACGGCTCAGGTGGCTGGCAGCCGAGCCCCGCCGGAAATACTCCACCTGCGGATCGCTGCCATCGTCCACCCGCGACTTGAGTTGAAAGCCGGTGGGGTGCTGCGGGTCGCTTTCAACGTGCTGGCAGTCCAGACCTTCGGCTTGCAGGGTGTTGAGTACAAAGCGTCCCAGCGAATCGGCACCGACACGGCTGAGCCACTTGACGGAGAAACCCAGGCGGGACAGGCCAATGGCCACGTTACTGTCGGCACCTGCGATACGCTTGTGAAACTGTTGCACATCGGCCAGGTCGCCGGTGTGTTCAGCCACCCACATGGCCATGGTTTCACCGAAGGACAGCACATCCACCTTAGACATGGCTCACCGCCCGCTGTTGTTGGCTCAGGCCAGCCAATACGGCAACGTGCTCACAGGTCAAGTTGTGCAGGTCCGAGCCTTGCAGCGGGTATTCGATAGCGCGCGTCAGGCCGTGGGGCATGTGCATCATCAAGCGTTCCCAGTGTTGCAAGTCGGTGGCCGTGGGCGGGGTGGCAACGAGTTTGCCGTCCGGGCGGCGTACTACGCCCTTGCAGTGCAGGTAGGTGACATGGCGGCCCAGCAAGCGGGCGGCGGTGCTGGCCGACTGGTCTTGCCAGTGCCAGTTGCCAATGTCGAAGGTCATGCTGATCGGGGCTTGTTGTTGCTCTACACGGTCAAAGAAACGTTGCATCGGCTCAATGCGCCCGCCTTGGGAGGTCTGATCGTTTTCCACCAGCAGTTGCACCGGTTGCTGATTCAGGCTGGCCGCCAAGGTGTTCAAGTCACAGTGTTCGGTGTAATAGCCCAGCGAAACCTTTAACCACCGGGCACCAAAGGCCTGAGCGCGTTTCAGCGTGGCGAGCAGTTGCGGGTTGGGACGTGATTGGCCGGCTTCCCACAGTTCCAGAGGCGATGAGAACACGCATTCAAGCGCGTGTTCTTGCACGGCCTGCTGAATGCTGGCGGGGTCTTCGTGGGTCAACAGCTCTTCACGCAGCTCAATACGTGTCGCCCCGGCTTTAGCCAGAACCTCGACAAAACTGCCCTGACCGCGCTGGCGAACCAGGTCGGCACCGTAGCTCGACAAGCTGATTGAAACGGGGAATGTGGTCATGGTGATTACTCTCTGAAACCGGTTTCATTTTGTTGGTTTTAAAAGGCCGGGCACTGTAGGGTGGCCCGGCCTGTCGAGCGTCAGACGTTAGGGCGTTGTGTCGAACCGCGAACAATCAGCTGTGCGGCGAAGTCCAGCGCACGAGGGTTGGCTTTGTCGCCGCGTAAACGCTTGAGCAGGCAATCAAAGGCACTGGCCCCAATCTGCTGGGTGGGTTGTGCGAGGGCCGTGATGCCGCTGCCCACCAGCGCAAACCATTCCAGGTCATCCAGTGCAATCAGGCCCACGTCGCTGAACAGGTTGCAGCCCAGTTCGCGTAGCACGTGGGTGCACGCCAGGGTCGCTACGCCGTTGCTACAGAACAACGCCTTGGGGCCGTGACTTGGGGTAGCCAGAAAGGTTTGCAGGTACGTGCGAAGGGTTGGCCCGGTTTGAGTCACCGCGCCCCGCTGGGTGGGTCGCAGCGCCAGTTGCGCGTTGAAACTGTTGATGCGCTCGGCGCGCGAACTGGTGCCATCAACGGGCTCGCTGACCATTAATATCTCGCGAAAGCCTTGCTGCTCCAGATGGTCCAGTGCCATGCGCACGGCACCGCTGTTGTCCAGACCCACCAGGTCGGCTTTCAATTGCTCGACCTTTCGGTCAATCAGCACAATGGGCATTTCCTGGTGCAGCGCTTGCAGCGCGTCAGGGTGATGACCCAGTGTGTTAAGGATAAGACCTTCGATGTTGTAGGACCGAAGCGCAGCAAGGTGCTGATGCTCTTGCTCGTCGTTGCGGTCGGTGTTGCACACCACGAGGTTGTAGCCATGTTGACGGCAAGCGGTTTCGACGCCGTGCATGACGGCAATGGAATAGGGGTTGCGAATATCGGCCACCAGCATGCCGATCAACCGGGTGCGCCCGCGTTTGAGTCCGCGTGCCATCTGGTTAGGGCGATAGCCCAGTTCGCTGATGGCCCGCTCGATCCGCTCGGCAATGACGTCGGAGAGCAAGGCGCGGTCATCCCCGATAAAGCGCGACACGCTGGCTTTGGACACGCCGGCACGTTGGGCAACATCAAGCATGGTGACGCGGGTGCGCTGGGCGGCTGAAAAGCTGTTCACGGCCTGAAACCTTTTATTGTTTGAGTATTCACAGGCGGTTCGCTCTCAGAGAGCTGAAACCGGTTTCAGGAAAACCCAAATCACCGCTGTTCGTCAAGTGCTGTTTGTCATTGCGACGGCTCACACAGGCTCGACAACGCGCTACCGACACCACAAACGCCGCCCGCTTAAGGCATCAACACGTGCTTGAACCGTGTTGATGTGAGCGCCAGGCGCGTTTACACCTTGAACTGGCGCAGCAACTCATTGAGTTGCACGCTCAAGTCCTTGAGGTGAAGGCTGTCGGTGCTCGATTGTTCCGCGGCCTGGGCCGTGTCTTGGGACAACCCGGCGGCCTCGGTGACGTTCTGGTTGATGTTTTCCACGGCGAGGGCCTGTTGCAGGGTGGCGCTGGCAATGGAGGTGTTCAAGTCGTTGAGGTTGCTGAGGGCCAAGCCAATACTGGCCAGACTGGTACCGGCTTGAGTGGCTTGCTCAACCGTCAGCAATGAGGCACGGCTGCTGCTGGCGATGACGTCAACGGCCGCGTCGGAGTGCTGCTGCAAGCCTTCGATCATGGTCTGGATTTCGGCGGTCGACTTTTGCGTGCGCTGCGCAAGCAGGCGCACCTCATCGGCCACCACGGCAAAGCCGCGTCCCTGTTCACCGGCGCGGGCTGCTTCAATGGCCGCGTTGAGGGCCAGCAGGTTGGTCTGGTCGGCAATTGAGCGGATCACTTCAAGCACGCTGCCAATTTCACTGCTTTGGCCGGCCAGCGTGCGAATGACCTCAACGGCTTCGTTGATGGTGCCCGACAGGTGATCGATCTGTTGCAGGCTGCTGTCGATGCACTGCTGACCTTGCCCGGCTTGTGTGCGTGCGCCCCGCATTTCGCTGGCTGCATGCTCGGCATTTTTTGCCACTTCTTGCACGGCGTAGGTGACTTCATTAATCGCCGTTGCCACCTGGTCCATTTGCAGGGCCTGCTGCTGGCAGCGCTGGCGGGAGTGAGCCGCGTCGCTACCCAGTTGCGTCGAGGATTGGTCCAGCGCCGTGGCCGTAGTTTGCAGGTGGCTGATGACATGGCGCAGTTTGGCGATAAAAGCATTGAAGTGCTGGGCCAGTTGCGTGACTTCGTCCTTGCCGTGGGTATCGAGGGTACGGGTCAGGTCGCTTTCGCCGCTGGCAATATTGGCCATGGCCTGTACGGCCTCGTTCAGCGGGCGGGCAATGCTGCGGGCGATCAGGGTGACCAGGGCGGCCAATATCAGCGCAATCGCCAGGCCTGCCCAACTGGCCCGCCAGACCTGAGCTTGAAACTCGGCCTGCATGTCATCAATGTACACACCAGAACCGATCACCCAGCCCCAAGGCTGGAATAACTGCACATAGGACGTCTTTTGTACGGGGTCCTGGGCACCCGGTTTCGGCCAGCGGTAATCCATCATGCCCGCACCCCGGTCTTTGGCGAGCGCAACCATTTCGTTAAAAATTGCATAGCCATCAGGGTCCTTAATGCTGGACAGGTCCTGACCGTTGAGCTTGGGGTTGGTAGGGTGCATGACCATAAAAGGGCGCAGGTCATTGATCCAGAAATAGTCGTCATGGTCGTAGCGCAATTGGCTAACCACTGTAAGCGCTTGCTGTTGCGCCGCTTCGCGGCTGAGCGCTCCGGCCGTTTCCAGGCCGTGGTAGTAGGTGAGAATGCCGCTGGCGGCCTCTACCACATGCCGGGTTTTTTGCGCCTTGCCTTGATACAAATCGTCATGTAACTGCTTTAGCATCAATAAACCCAATGCCAACAGCATGACCAGGGGCACGATCAGCATCAGCCACAAGCGTTGGCTGATAGACAATCTGCGTAAGGTATTCATAGAGCGGTCACTCCCGGTTTTTCTTTTTTTTGTGATCTACAAACAACCACCACCCGTGCTTCATAGCAGCGAAAGTGCAATCTGTCTGATAGGATCTCGGCCGAAAATGGGAAAGCTGAATCTTTATTGATTTCCGACAGTTATTTCACACTGCTTGGGTAAACCTTTCTTATCAGCAACCCACCCCGCGGCTGCGGTTGCTGACATCGACTACTAATCAATCAGCTCTGCATGAGGTGGAGCTTTATGGGGGAACAATGGATCTTTGGACAGCCGCACAGGCGTTGATACTGGGTATCGTGGAAGGCCTGACGGAGTTCTTGCCGATCTCCAGCACCGGCCACCAGATTATTGTGGCGGACCAACTCAACTTTGGCGGCGAACGCGCAATGGCGTTCAACATCATTATCCAACTGGGGGCGATTCTGGCCGTTGTCTGGGAATTTCGCCGCAAAATCCTCGATGTTGTCATCGGGCTGCCTACACAACCCCAGGCGCGCCGCTTCACCGCCAACCTGATCATCGCCGTGATGCCGGCCGTGGTACTGGGGGTGATTTTCGCTGACGTGATTCATGAATACCTGTTCAACCCGATTACCGTGGCCACGGCGCTGGTAGTGGGCGGTGTGATCATGTTGTGGGCCGAGCGTCGTGACCATGTGATCCGCGCCGAAACAGTGGATGACATGACCTGGAAAGACGCCGTGAAAATCGGTTTTGCGCAGTGCCTGGCCATGATTCCCGGCACATCGCGTTCGGGTTCCACCATTATCGGCGGCCTGCTCTTTGGTTTGTCCCGTAAAGCGGCCACCGAGTTTTCGTTCTTTCTGGCCATGCCGACGATGGTCGGCGCGGCGGTGTACTCGGGTTACAAATACCGTGACCTGTTTCAGCCAGATGATGTGCCGGTGTTCGCGATCGGTTTTGTGACGTCGTTTATCTTCGCCATGATTGCGGTACGGGCCTTGCTCAAGTTCATTTCCAACCACAGCTACGCGGTCTTCGCCTGGTACCGCATTGCGTTCGGCATGCTGATCCTGGCCACCTGGAAGTTTGGCTGGATCGACTGGATGGCGGCTTCGGCGTGAGAAAACCGGCAAGAGAACGGCGTGACGAGGTCGCTATGGCGGTGCCCCACAGCGCGCCGGTTCGCGGGGTAAAACTCAAACTGCTGGTGTTCACGCTGCTGTGTGCGTTGCCCGTGGGCGGTTCCGTGAGCCTGTGGCTCACGGGCATCACGCGTATCCCGCTGGTCACGTATGGGGTCGCCAGCGCTGTGGCGTTTGGTGTGTACGGGTACGACAAGCATCAGGCCAAAACCGGCCAGTGGCGCACCCCCGAAAAGGCCTTGCACGGGGTTGAACTGTTGGGCGGCTGGCCGGGTGCGTTGCTGGCCCAACAGGTGTTTCGTCACAAAACCCGCAAGGTGTCCTTTCAGGTTGTGTTCTGGCTGATTGTGGCCGTGCATCAGGCCGTCTGGATGGATGTGTTGTTTTTGAAGACGACCTTCATCAGCCTTTGATCGTTTAGAGCAACAAGCCGATCTGACGCTTTTTCGGCAGTTTGCCGACCACCAGTTGGTGAGAGCGTTGCAGCAGGTCTTGTAGTTCTTCAGCGCTCATGGGGTAGGGCGCTTGCATATTGATCCAGTACGCCCGCGCCAAATAAGGCGACGGGCGTATTCCCGGCCGGTCTATATAGCCCAGAAACAGATCCTTTTCGACCTTGAACGAGAGACCACCGTGGGTGAGGTTGAACAGGGCAAACATTTTGCTCTGATCGACATAAAACACTTCAACCCCGCCCCATTTCACGGCGTACTGCGCGCCCGGCAAGGTATTGCAGAAGGCCGCTACGTCAGCTTTATTCATGACTTTTCGGGTCATAGACGTCTGTCTCCACACTGCTCAAAAGAGTGTGCCAAGTGCTCAATCCAGGCACGTACGGCAGGCATCACCCCGCGTCGATGGGGGTACACCGCATGCAACAAACCACCGGGCAATGACCATTTGGGCAGCAATTGCACCAATTGGCCCTCTTGCAGTTCCTGTTCGCAGTACATCATCGGCAGTACCGTAAAGCCAAGGCCTGCCAGGGTGCAGGCTTTGCGCACGACAAAATCATCAATGCCCAGGCGGGCTTCCTGCACCAGGTTATAGGCGTGACCCTGCTCGTCGAGCATGCGCAGATGCACCATGCGATCGGCCTCAAGGGCACCCAGCAAGGGAATATGTTTCAGGTCATCCGGGCTGTTCACCGGCCATTGTCGGGCGAACGCAGGGCTGGCCACCATCACGGTTTGCGCCTCGCGCAACCGTCGTGTGACCAGTAGCGGGTCTTCATCCCCCAGTTCGCGCACGCGCAAGGCCACATCAATGCCTTCGGTGACCAGGTCGACCCGCCGGTTGAGCAAGATGACTTCCAGTTGCACTTGGGGATAGGCCTGCAGAAATGAGCGAATCACTTGCGGCATAAACTCGTGTGCCAGGCCCACCGGGCAAGACACGCGCAAGCGCCCCCGGGGTTCGCTGGACATGCTGGCCACGGCTTCGTCGGCCATTTCGGCCTGCAACAACATGGCTTGGCAATGGCTCAGATAGCGCTCGCCCACGGCCGTTAACTTCAATTGCCGAGTGGTGCGCTGTAGCAAGCGGGCCCCGAGGCGCTCTTCAAGCTCGGCTACCCGCCGGGACAGGCGGGACTTGGGGATGCCCAGCGCGCGCCCGGCGGCGGCAAAACCACCGGCTTCAACCACTTTGGCGAAGTAATACAGATCGTTAAGATCCTGCATGTGAATTCTCATTGTCCTACAGGTGGGACGAACTATTGCACAATGGCTGACTTATCGTCGATTAATTTGCCCGGTAGTATCCCCTCCACTTGATCGCTTGACGGCGATCGTCATCTCTGGAGTTCAGCATGAAACTGTTGCATATCGATTCGAGCATTCTGGGCGACAACTCGGCTTCGCGTCAGTTGAGCCGTGAAGTGGTCAAAGCCTGGCAGGCGGCTGATGAAGGTATTGAGGTCAGCTACCGTGACCTGGCGGCAGAAGGTATTGAGCATTTTTCGAGCGCCACGTTAGTGGCCGCAGGAACCCCGGCCGAATTGCGCGATGCAGCCCAGGAACAGGAGGCCCGGCTGAGCGCTGACACCCTGGCGCAGTTCCTGGCGGCAGATGCCGTGGTGATTGCGGCACCGATGTACAACTTCACCATTCCCACCCAGCTCAAAGCCTGGATCGACCGCATTGCGGTGGCGGGCCAGACGTTCCGTTACACCGAAAACGGGCCTGAAGGGTTGTGTGGTAACAAGAAAGTGATTGTGGTTTCCACCTCCGGTGGGTTGCACGTCGGTCAAGCCACCGGTGTGGCCCACGAAGACTACTTGAAAGTGATGCTGGGCTTTCTCGGTATTACCGATGTTGAGTTCGTGCGCGCTCACGGCCTGGCGTATGGCGATGAAACCCGCAGTGCGGCCATGAGCGGTGCTCAGGCGCAAATTACCGACGGTTTGTTCAGCGCCGCGTAAGCCTTCTCGCAACGCCCTACCTGCGAAACGCTGTATTCTGCTTGTCATTGACAAGCCAGAGTACGGCGTTTTTTGCATCTGGCTTACGACACTGGCTTGGGTTATGCAGAGCGTGAAAGTCGCTCCGGCATCGTTCTCCACGCTACACAAGGTAAGCCGCCATGATGCGTTTGTGCGCTGTCGTGCTGTTGTTTCTGTCGGCCTGCCCCATAGGGGTGCAGGCCGAACCGGCCATTCACTGGAGCACAGGCTTCCATCGCCTGACGTTCCCGGACCCGCTGGACGATCAACCCATGCATGCCATCGCCTTTTATCCCTCCACGGCCAAGGCCGGTATCAGCCGCATCGGCACCTTTGATGTCGATGCCACCGAAAATGCGCCTGTGGCCATGGGCCGTTATCCCTTGCTGGTGCTGTCCCACGGCAACACCGGCACATCGCTGGCTCTGCATGATCTGGTGACCTCGTTGGCCAGCAAGGGGTTTGTGGTGGTCGCCGTGTTGCACCCGGGCGACAACTATAAAGATCAAAGCCGCCTGGGAACCTTGAGCAACCTGTATGGGCGGCCGATGCAAATTTCAGCCGCGATCAGCGCAACGCTGGCCGACCCAGACCTCTCGCCTTATGTGCACCCCAAACACGTGGGGGTGATTGGCTATTCGGCCGGGGGGGAAACGGCGTTGATTCTGGCGGGTGCCGAGCCGGACCTGGACCGTTTGCGGCGTTACTGCCAGGAACGCCCGGATGACCATGATGCGTGCACGCAAAAAGGTGAGCTGATTGCAGACCGCGATGACCTGGAGCCAGTCGCCGACACACGCGTGAGGGCGCTGTTGTTAATGGCACCTCTAAGCTTGATGTTCGGTCGCCAAACACTTGCCCAGGTGCATGTGCCGGTGCTGCTATACAGCGGCGAAGGGGACACGCTGGTTTACCCCGAGCAAAATGCCGATCAACTGGCTCGTAAGCTGCCCGTAGCTCCCGAGTTCAAATTGATTCCGGGTGCCGGCCATTTTGTGTTTATGGCACCGTGCACCGATGAGCAATTGGCGGCCATGCCAGGGTTGTGCACCGACGCTGACGGCGTGGACCGCGAGGACATTCACCGGGACCTGATTGACGAGGCCAGGCGTTTTTTCAGCAAAACCCTGCAAGCCAGCCCTCATTCGGGGTTGAGCACGGCCCGCCAATGAGCTAAAGCGCTTTTCGCCGTGAGAGGCCGACGGTCAACAACAGGCCCAACACACAGAACAGCGCCGCACTGAAGAATATCCACGGGTAGCCCATATTCAGGGCAATGACACCCATCAGCGGGCCCGAAATGGCCAGGGCCAGGTCGAAAAACACCGCGTAGGCCCCCAAACCGGCCCCTCGGCTGCTCACCGGCACCTGTTTGACCGCCTCAACCCCCAGGGCCGGGTACACCAGCGACAGGCCAACCCCTGTCAGACCTGCGCCGATCAGGGCATACAGGCTGGAAGGCGCAAGCCACAGCAGCACCAGGCCCAGGGCTTCCAGCCCCATGCAGGCGATGGACACGGTATAGCCGCCCAGTCGGCCAATGGTAGAGGTGAAGAGCAAGCGCGCCAGAATAAAGCACACACCAAATACCGTCAGGCAGTACGCCGCTCCCGTCCAGCCCCGGTCGATATAGAACAGGGTGATAAAGGTGGTCAGGGTGCCGTAACCGATGGAGGCCAGGGTCAAGCTGATGCCGTAGGGCGCAATCAGGCCAAACACCGACCAGAACGGCAGCCGCACGCCACTGATGACAGGGCATGACGTTTTAGTGCGGATCAGCAGCAGTGCCATCACCGCCAGCAACAGCAGGGCAAACCCCAGGCTGACAAACCCCAGCGCGTCGACCATCACCACCCCCAACGGCGCGCCGATGGCGATAGCGCCATAGGACGCGATGCCATTCCAGCCGATGGTGCGCGCGGTGTGGGCCGAGCCCACCTGGGCAATGCCCCAACTGATGGTGCCGACGCCGATCAAGCCTTGGGCGACGCCCAAAAACAAGCGGCCGACAATCAAAACACACAGGCTTAACACGGGCCAGGCTTGCGTCCAGACGGCGATACAGGTCAGCACACCGCTGATGACAATGCCGATCAGGCCGTAGACCACAGCGGGTTTGGTGCCCTGCTTATCGGCGATCCGCCCGGCGGCAGGTCGGCTCAACAACGTGGCCAGGTATTGCGAAGCAATGGTCAGGCCGGCAACCACTGCGCTGAAGCCCAGTTGATCGTGGACATACCCCGGCAACACCGCAATCGGCAAGCCAATGCAGATAAAGGCAATGAAGGTGTAGAACACAATGGACAGGATTTGCAGGGTAATCGGTAGAGCGCGGGGAGAGGCGGGGTGTTGAGGCATGTGCGTGGCGTCCGGCCAACAATCGATGGCCCGTATGATGGCGTGGCACCGGACTAAAAGAAAGCAGCCTAACGATCAGCTTTGTGAACCTGTTCTAAACCTGTAGGCGCGAGCGCCTACAGGAGTCAGTCGCGTGAAATCAGATCAGCACGCCTTGGCTGCGCAAGTAGTCATCGTAGGTGCCGCTGAAGTCGATCACACCGCTTGGGCTCAGCTCGATAATGCGGGTGGCCAGCGAAGACACGAACTCGCGGTCGTGGCTGACGAACACCAGGGTGCCCGGGTAGTTTTCCAATGCCAGGTTCAGCGCTTCGATGGATTCCATGTCCAAGTGGTTGGTCGGTTCATCCATCACCAGCACGTTCGGCTTTTGCAGGATCAGCTTGCCGAACAGCATACGGCCCTGCTCACCACCGGAAATCACCTTGACCGACTTGAGGATCTCGTCGTTGGAGAACAGCATGCGGCCCAGGGTGCCACGCACCATTTGCTCGCCCTGGGTCCATTGACCCATCCAGTCGAACAGGGTCATGTCGTCTTCGAAATCGTGGGCGTGGTCCTGAGCGTAGTAACCCAACTCGGCGGACTCGGTCCATTTGACGGTACCGGCATCCGGGGTCAGTTCATTGACCAGGGTGCGCAGCAGGGTGGTTTTACCAATACCGTTCGGCCCGATGATCGCCACGCGCTCGCCGGCTTCAATCTGGAAGCTGAAGTCCTTGAACAGGGTTTTGCCGTCGAAACCTTTTGCCATGCCTTCCACGATGACCGCCTGGCGGTGCAGTTTTTTGGTCTGCTCGAAGCGGATGAACGGGCTCACACGGCTGGAAGGCTTGACCTCGGCCAGCTGGATTTTGTCGATTGCCTTGGCACGGGAAGTGGCCTGCTTGGCTTTCGAGGCGTTGGCCGAGAAGCGGCTGACGAACGATTGCAGCTCGGAAATCTGCGCTTTCTTCTTGGCGTTGTCCGACAGCAGTTGCTCGCGCGACTGCGTGGCCACGGTCATGTACTCGTCGTAGTTGCCCGGGAACAGGCGCAGCTCGCCGTAGTCCAGGTCAGCCATGTGGGTACACACACTGTTCAGGAAGTGACGGTCGTGAGAGATGATGATCATCAGGCTGTTGCGCTGGGTCAGCACGTTTTCCAGCCAGCGGATGGTGTTGATATCCAGGTGGTTGGTCGGCTCGTCGAGCAGCAGCACTTCAGGGTCGGAGAACAGCGCCTGGGCCAGCAATACACGCAGCTTCCAGCCAGGGGACACTTCGCTCATCGGGCCAAAATGTTGTTCGATGCCAATGCCCAGGCCCAGCAGCAACTCGCCGGCGCGGGATTCAGCGGTGTAGCCGTCCATTTCAGCGAACTCGGTTTCGAGTTCGGCCACGGCCATGCCGTCTTCTTCGGTCATTTCCGGCAGCGAGTAGATGCGATCGCGCTCAGCCTTGACCTTCCACAGCTCCTCGTGGCCCATGATCACAGTGTCGATTACGGTGAACTCTTCGTAAGCGAACTGATCCTGGCGCAACTTGCCCAGGCGCACGTTCGGCTCCAGCATCACCTGACCGCCGGACGGTTCAAGATCGCTGCCGAGAATTTTCATGAACGTGGACTTGCCGCAACCATTGGCACCGATCAAACCATAGCGGTTACCGGCACCAAATTTTACTGAAACGTTCTCAAATAGTGGCTTTGCGCCGAACTGCATGGTGATGTTAGCTGTGGAGATCAATTGCTTTACCTATCAATAACTTACGTTGCGCTGATTGCGGTTGATACCATTTTGATACCAAGTTGCAGTGTTTCCAGCTCGCTCCAATCTGAACTTGAGTTAATCCAACGCGCAGAAGTCGTCAGCAGCATGTGCACGCTATGGCCAAGCTGCTGGGCGATGAACGAAGGATTTAAACCGGACATTGGGCCTATTGTCGCATAGGTGTGACAGCAGTTGTACGGCGGACGAACACGGATAACCCACGCCAGAAGGGCAGGCCTCCCCGGCGCGAGCAGGTCAGCCTCTGCTGAACACGCTCAATTACGTTCTGCAAACACTCCTGCAGGATGCAACCTGCCAAAACTACCAACGCCCGCACCCAGCCCACAAAAGATTTCCCAGGGCATTCAAATAGTATTATTTTGACATCACTCAATTCGGCAACGACCAAAGGGACATGGGCATGAAAAGGGTTACATTTTCGATTTTTCTGTCATTGGCAAGCGCTTGCGCATTCGCGGCTCCCCAAGCGTGGCAATCGGGTTGGGGGCAGGGCAAGACTGAATTTTATGTCGGTGATGAGGGCAAAAGTTACTTGAATTTCGCCTGCGACGCCGATGATGAGATGAGCCCGGTGAGTGCCTCTGCAATTATTGCCGGCAAGGCGTTTGACTCACACAACGACAAAGGCGGTTTTGATGTGATTGTCGATGGGGTTGAGTACAGCAACCCGTTTTATGTCGAGTGCAATGCTTGCTCGGGGTACTTCCCGGCGTTTTGGGCTGCCCTGCGCAAGGCCAAGCGCATTGAGTTGAAGGCTGAGGGGTTGACCAGTTCGATCCCGACCCAAGGACTAAGCCAATTGACCAAACCGTATGGCTCGAAGGAAAACCCGTGCGGGACAGGCGTCTGGTAATTTCAGCTTAGGGCCCCTTTGCAACGGGCCTGGCAGGTTTCGAACGCCCGGCCCTTGCGCCGGGCTTTTTTGCATGTGGCCGGCCGGGAATACCACGGGGGCACCGCCACCCAGACCACCTCTTTGGCTCAGGCATTTTGTGGCGCAAGCGTGGCGAGGCCTGCCCGGAACGCTTAACGCCGTATTAGCTATGTATGTCATACAAGGTTGAATCCGGGCGGACACTGCTTCACGACTTTCTACGTGAGGCATAACCCATGAGTGATGTATTTCATTTATCGCAAGACCTGAGTGCCGACCTGATCGCGATCAGTGGCGAACAGGAACAGGCCCTAATCAGATAATGGACGCAGATCGGCAATCAGATCCAGACGTTGCTCACCGAGCAACCCACTTTTCACTCGTTTGTACACAGTGAACTGAAGGCTACTTTCCCGCACGCTGCGCAGCCCCTCGACCCGGCACGCGTGTTTATTCGTGAAGAAGACGGCGCGCAGTCTGCGCACGTACTCGACACCCTTTTACAGGCGCTGTGCAGCGGGCAGCCCCCAGCGTACAACCTGTTGCACACAACCCTTGAGGTCGCGGGCGAGACCTCGGCGGCCTCAGTGAGTGTGGGGGAGTTACAAAGCTTTATATCCCGCGCACAGCGTTTCTTCATCAGTGACTGCGAGTCTCACACCGCGCAGTTTTGGCAGCACATGCACAGCCCGGAAGGCACTCAAACCCGTAAGTCCTGGCTGCTCGATAAGCTGCGTGACCTGATAAAGGCCGAAGTCGAGTTATTGAACTACGACACCACACTGACACCAGGCCAGGTGCAACTGGTCAATTACGTCGTGCTCTACCCGACGTTGGCCACTCGTGCTGCGTTGCCGGCCCATTCCCGCCCGGCCGTTTATGCACTGACGTTAAAAGACCACTCAGCACAGCCACCGATTATTTTTGCCGGTGCCTGGGTTATGTCGGCTCGTGATGGATCGTCAACCATTGATGCTTCAGGCCTGGCTCGTATTGCACCCAAGACGACAGAACTGGAAATCAATGCGCACGCCAATGCCGGCGAGGTTGTGCTTTATACCCCTTCAGGCGGCCTGCAGGGGTTTGATTCCCTGCAGGCACTGCAGGTTGAACTGAACCGTCGCCAGTTAGCCGTCACTGAGTTCGAATCATTACTGGAGCTGTTGTCTCCCACTGACCTGACGCGTGTTCAGGCAATGGCTGAAAGCACTACAGCCTCTTTTGACTTCACCTTTCGAGAGGTGCATGAGTCGGTATTCGAGTATTGGTTCACCGTGCATGACGAGCAGCGTCAAGCCAATCTAAAACACGCCTTGTCTTTAGCCAACACGGTCTCGCCAGCCAGGTTGCATGAACACCTGGATCACGTATTGGATTACACACCACGCTTTAACCAGGCACTTGCTCTCAGCGCGCGCGTGGCCAAAGCGCTGGCGAAAAAAACCCGTGAGTGGTTGCAAAAAGCCAGCGACAGTGACCGCCAGGCTTGGTTTGAGGCTTCTTTGCATTATCGCTCATTGAGCCTCATTGCCCGGGAAAATGGCGAGCCATCCGCCTACCAGTACGGGAATAGGGCCTTTTTATTGAGCTATGCCCGCGACCAGATACAAGACGCTATTCAAACGGAATATGGCCTGATCATTGACCCCGACACGGTGTATGTCACCACCACGGCAGCGGAGCGCGGTACAGGGCCCGTTATTCCGATCAGTCCCTATGGCACGTCGTCCTACACCGCTGTTAACAGCCTGTAACGCACCGGGCCGACCATCCGGCTGGTGAGTACATCCCGGTCGCTGTCCCAATTGGCGCTGGAAAACATCAGTGCACTCGACGTTGATTACGCCTTGACCGCCACGCTAACAACCGGCAGCCCGCAAGGGCCACGCATGGAGGATCTGAACCCGGCACAAATCAAACACATCATTCGCACAGTCAATATCGGGGACAACTATCAGGCCTTCTTGCGCGACCGGTTTATCGACTCCCCTCAAGCGGTTGCCCGCCTCGAAACCGCCACCGATTTGCTGAATGCGCAAATGCAGGTTGATGCGCTGGAAGCCAAGATCTCCGGGGACTTTTCGCCAGACCGTGTGGACCGAGGCTATCGCTGGGTACAGGCGGTTATCAAGGCGGCGCAAGATCCGCAGCAACCGGCGACGTTTGAAGGCCATCAACTCAAGGTTCATCAATTATTGATTAGTGAAGCCACCGTGCGTGGCGTACTGATCATTCTGGCCCCACCTTCAGGCACATTCATACCGTCGCCCGAACGCCTGGATATCATTACACCTCAGCCTCAGCCGAGTGTCAGTGCCATGGTGGTTTACACCCCTGAAGCCCCTGACGGAAGACGTTTTCGCGAGTACGAAAACCGCTCGCACATGGCTAGCCGCTTTCTGAATGATCCTGCGATGGCTGAGTATCTGGTGAGTCGTGTTAGCGAAGGCGCTCAGGCACGTGTGAAGCAGCTCGTGGACGAAGGGCTCAGAGGCGCTGATGTGCGAGATGTCGAAATCGCCGGCAACTTTATTGAGCAGGCGTGTCTTGCCGAGATCGGATACGCACTGACCAGCGCAGATGCCTTGAGTCTGTCGACGACTGAAAGCAACCGCTTGGCGGTATGGAGCAGTATTGAAACGGCCGTCGATATTGCCACGATGGTCTTGCCATTCAAGGTCACCGCGATGATTGCCTTGGGGCGCAGCTTGATCGAAATATGGCACGGCTTTGACGCCGTCAAGCGAGGGAACCAACAGGAGGCCCTGGGACACTTCGTCGGGATGATTGAGCGCTGGGTGGATGCAGGAGTGGATATTGGTATCGCCATTGCCAAGCTGCCAGTCAAAGGCGTGACTCGTATAGTGCCAGCCCTGGATCCAAAAATGGCTTACGCGCGAAACCTCGAAGGCCTCATTCAGCGTACTGATGGTGTTTATGCCGGCGTATTCGAACGGCCGGCAAAGCGCGGCGGCTTTTCCCAATACTTCATCTACCAGCAAAAACACTGGTTTCAGGTGGTGTATGACAAAACACGCCAGACGTGGCGGGTGATCGATATGCGTCGCCCGCGGGCCTGGTACCGTGACCCGATTCTTCTGGGTTCTGACGGGTTGTGGCGCATTGGCACGCCAGAACTGAGCGTGCTGGGAGGCGGAAAAATATCGTTGGCCGCCTTCCGGGTGAGAGTCGCCTTACCGAACCTTAGCCTTGAAGAAGCCAGAAAACTGCTTGATCAATATGTGTTTCCCGCAGCAGCCCGAGACCGTTTGGAAATTGATCTTGCGGAGTACCTGGTCAAGCACAAGACGTTTCCGTTGTGGTCACAACGTTATCTGAAACCTGGCCTTGATGGCTCCGGCTTACCAGTCACTGCACCCGAAGCGGGCACGACGCCTGCAAGTGCATTGAGCAACAAGCGCAGGCGCCCCATCCTGGATGAAGAGCCGGCGCGGTCAAAGCCGGTACAACCCATTCCTCCCACAAGCACCATTGCGCAGGTTGCCGCCACCAGCAGGGAGTGGCAAAACTGGGGGCGAGCCAGCCTGGACCATCCGTTCACACCGGTCAGCCTAAGCCCGCCCATTTATAAGTTGGGTGACAATCCTCATCTGCGAGTGATCGAGAAAGAGGGCAAGCTGTTCGAGATTTTGCCTCAGGGCAACCTGGCGCTGGATAATCAGGTGTACTTAAAAAACCCGGGGCGGCCGAGCCCGCGCTATGAGCAACTGGAATTGCTGATTTTCAAAAATAAATACTTGCAGCCGCGCCTGGCCGAATTTGAGAAAGGCGCGTGGGTGGTCAGAGAGCCGCTGCTGCAAAAGCCTATTTGGCACTACATTGGCAGTATTCTGCCATCACTGACGCCTGAGTCCGCCCAGGTATTGGCCAAACGTCTTTATGTGCTCGCCGACCGTACGACGTCAGCGCTTAGCCAGGCCCGCATGCGCACCATTGCCCACACACTGCATGGTTGGATTTTTGGTCATCTGGTACATGCTTCTGCATTATTGAGCGATCCCTTGGCCATGTTGACGCCAGGCCTGCGCATTGGCACTAAAACCCTGCATCTTCGAGCGCGTGCAACATCCGCCTGGTTTGACCGGATTGATTTTGTGCTCAAAACCGGCGATTTTTTAAAGCTGACCGATGCCAATGGCCTGAATGCGGTTATGCGCAGCTTTCTACAGAAGCTCGATTACATTATTTACCCCGACATTCCCGGGTTTAGCGAACTGGTGTTCAGGCGAAAGGGCGCTCAAACGCTTAACTTTATGCAACTGCACAGAGTGAGTGGTACGCAGTTGACGCTCGTGACCGAGTTGAACGATGCGGTCACGCTGATGATCAGCAAGAACCCGCTGTCTCCCTTGTCACTGGCGCTCACCAATGCAAAAGCAGAGGGTAAGCTGGTTACCTTGCTAGGAGGGGTACAGGACACCCCCCCGTTCGGCATCGCTCAAGGGTTTATTTACCGGGTGTAAAGCCCACCAGGCGGCCGACTAGCCGGTGGCTAACATCGTTTATCGTGGCCAGCGCTGTTCAAGGTGTTCAGTCAGGTAAGCAAGAAACGCTTTGACTTTTGGCGTCATGGCCGCGCGGTGCTGTACGCAGGCATAGATGTCCAAGGGCTCAGTGAAGGACTCAGCCGAGGCATGGCTGCCTTCGAACAAGGGCACGAGTTGACCCGATGCAACATAAGGGGCCGCTATAAACTCTGCCAGGCGGGCAATGCCTGCACCATGGGCGGCCATCTGGGCGAGGGCGTCAATGTCGTCGCTGATGGCCGTCACATTGAGCGGCGCGTAGTGGTGCTGGCCGTCACGAATAAACCCCCAGCGCAGAAAACGCCCGTCCAGCGGGTAGCGAAACCCCAGGCACGCATGCTGCTCCAGTTCATCCGGTGAGCGGGGCCAGCCCGCACGCAGCAGATAAGCGGGCGATGCGCAGACCATAAACGGGACGGAGGCCACCTTGCGGGCAACGATGCCTTCTTCCAACTGTGGCTTGATCCTCAAACTGACATCAATACCACTCTGTATATGATTGATTTTGCTATCAGTAGTGCTCAGCTCGAGGGTAAGGCGCGGGTAGCGGGCGGCAAACCCTGCGATCAGGGGAGCCAGCACATGACGACCAAACGCTGCGGTGGAGGCAATGCTCAATTGTCCTTGCAGTTCGGCATCGGGCTGGCTGATTGCACGCTGCGCCGATTCCAGTTCCGCGTGGATGCTCCGAACTTTTTCGTAGTACAGCGCGCCGTGTTCGGTCAGGGCCATGCTGCGCGTGGTGCGTTGCAGCAACCGTGTGCCCAGGTGGGTTTCCAGTCGGTTGAGGGTTTGACTGACGGCGGCGGCACTCACGCCCAATGGTTTGGCTGCGCCTACAAGGGAGCCGGTTTCGACCACTTTAGTAAAGCAGGTGATGGCAGCCAGCAAGTCCATATCGGGGCCTGTACAGGGTTAATTCGTAATTTTTACTTTATAAAGTACCTAGAGATAACCGTCTAGTTGTCGAACTTCGATCTTGATAAGGTGCCTCTCACGCTCAACTCCAGGCCATAAAGGTTAATCATGAATCAAGAAACCTCGCGTAATGCACTGCTTTCAAAGCGTATCAGGCTTTCCGCACGCGCAACGCCGTATGTGTTTGCGCTGTATATGTCGACCATCATGGCCTTTCTGATGACGCTGGTGATTACCGCCGCCAATGCCGGAATTGGACCGGATTATCTAAGCAATGTGTTGAATGCTTACCAGTTGGCCATGCCTGCGGCGTTTGTGTGCATTTTGGTTGTACGTCCTATCGTGACCAGGCTGGTGTCCCTGACGGTTCATCCTGCGCGTTAAGCATTGCCAGGCAGTCATTGCCCCCCGTGGGATATCCGCAACAACGCTCATTTTTTGACAGTTCACCGGGTCGCAACTATGTTCCTTGGCGGCAGGGTCTAGATCGCTGCCTCTTTGATAATAGGGAGATATTCAATATGAAGAAGCATTTGCTGATCATTGGCGCTGCAGGTCTGGTTGCACTGTCTTCGCTGGCGCACGCCGATAGCAAACCGCCTGTGTCGCAGTGGACGTGCGAAGACTTTCTGGCCGTCAATGAGTCCTTTCGCCCAGCCGTCGTCGGTGTTGGCGAAGTCGTGAACAAGAACGACAAAGTTGAAGATGCCGTGGTAGACGTGGCAGGTGTCGAGAAAATCACCCCGTTGATCGTGACGGCCTGTGAACAGGACAAAAAAGCCAGTTTTGTGAAAAAGCTCAAGGATGAGTGGGCCAAGGTCAAAAAAGACGTGTAAGCCAACCTGCAGGCCTGTACTTCTTGCGAGTACAGGCTGCTTCCTTTCCAGCCCTGTGGGCTGTCAGCGATACCTTATTGCCTGAGTCTGAATTTCCTCCTCAATTAGCCCTCTACATACTGGCGGATCTGACGTGTTGATCTAAAACGCGTAGTAAGCTGCGTGGGATTTATCTCGTACGGTGGGGGGAGCATTATGTTAATCACGTCTTTAGCTGAACTTGATCGCATTCGTAATGAATGCAAGTCAATGGTCACCAAACGCTCGGCGGTGTCTGCGGGGGCGGCGGCCATTCCGCTGCCTGGGCTGGATATCGGCACCGATGTAGCGCTGCTAGTGGAAATGCTGCCAGCCATCAACAGCAAGTTTGGCCTTACACCCCAACAGATTGCGCAGATGGATACGCGGTCCAGGCGCTTGATCGTGGTGGCTGTCACCAGCATTGGCAGTGAAGTGATCGGCAAGTTCATAAGCCGAACCCTGGTCATGTCGCTGCTGAAAAAAATGGGCACCAAGGTAGCAACCAAATCGGTGGTTCGTTTTGTGCCGTTTGTGGGGCAAGCGGTGGCGGCGGGCATCAGTTTTGGTGTGATGAAAATGGTGGGCAACGATCATATTGAGGACTGTTACCAAGTGTGCCGTCAGGCTTTACTTGAACAGGCAAAGGAATCGACTGTCATTGTGCTGGGTTCAGAGGAGTGATGCGTGTAGGACACCAGTAAACCGCTGGCAGACGTACAGGTAATACGCGGTGACATTTTAACCCGTGCCGTGCCGTTTTTTTGACCGTAAAACCGAACCTGCGAGTGCACACGCGCTCAAAGGTGGACGGTCGATCAAAAACGGAGCACGTGATGAGTACGCCTAACACCCGTTTCTTATGGGCAGGGCTGATAGCGCTGGCGGCTACCCAGGCGCAGGCATCCACGAGCCCTGACATGCCGCAAGTGATGGCCCCTTTGACCGTGGCTCAAAACACCGTTCAGCCCTCGAATGCGCCAGGTGACAACACCTTACGGCGTATCAATCCCACCACTCGCCAGGGCACTGTCCCCCTTGCGCCAGCGAGGCCAGGCCCTTCAACGGTGCCGAGGGTACGGCAACCCTCACTTGAAAACGGTGAGATCGGCAATGGCTACCCCCGCAGCCGTCCTCTGCCGGACACCCTAAAACCGACCGCGCCGTCCCTCCAGCGCGGGGATGGACGCTAGACGCACAAGGAAGCCCCCCATGCTTAGAACTAACCTGCTGGCCACGCTTTGCGCCACGGCCTTGCTCCCACTGTCGTGGCATGCCTTGGCTGCGCAACCCCAAACATTTGCCACTGAAACGGGCACGCTGCAAATCACCCCTGTGGTAGAAGGGCTCGATTCGCCTTGGGCGCTGGCCTTCCTGCCCGACAGACAGGGCATGCTTATTACCGAACGGCCCGGCACGCTGCGTGTGGTGAGCCCTGAAGGCAAATTATCGGCACCGCTGAAGGGGCTTCCCGAGGTGTGGGCCAAAGGCCAGGGCGGGCTGCTGGATGTGGTGCTGTCCCCGGACTTTGCCAAGGATCGGTGGGTGTATGTGTCCTACGCCGAAGGCGGCGGTGCAGATGGAAAGGCCGGAACCGCGGTGGGGCGCGGTCGGCTTTCTGAAGATTTGACCCGCGTAAACGACTTCACCGTCATTTTTCGCCAAACCCCCAAACTGTCCACCGGCAATCACTTTGGCTCGCGGTTGGTGTTCGATCGTGACGGCTATCTGTTTATTGCCCTAGGTGAGAACAATCAGCGTTCGACGTCTCAGGATCTCGATAAGCTGCAAGGCAAAATCGTGCGTATTTACCCGGACGGGCGCATTCCGGATGACAACCCCTTTGTCGGCCAGAAAGGCGCGCAGCCCCAGATTTGGTCCTACGGGCACCGCAACCCGCAGGGTGCAACGCTTAATCCGTGGACCGGCACACTGTGGACTCATGAACACGGGCCTAAAGGCGGGGATGAAATCAACCTGATCGAGCCCGGCAAAAACTACGGTTGGCCATTGGCCACCCATGGCGTCAACTACTCATCGCTGCCCATCCCGGAAGCCAAGGGCAAAACGGTAGAGGGCACCGTCAGCCCGCATTACGTGTGGGAAAAGTCCCCCGGTATCAGCGGCATGGCCTTCTATAGCGCCGAACGCTTCAAACCGTGGCAGCACAACCTGTTTATCGGCGCGCTGGCCGACAAATCGTTGTTGCGGCTGCAACTGGACGGCGACAAGGTTATTCACGAAGAGCGCTTGCTGGGCGACCTTAACGCCCGTATTCGCGATGTTCGCCAAGGGCCGGATGGGTATGTGTATGTGCTGACTGAGGGCAGCAATGGCGTGTTGTACCGCGTGGGCTTGCAATAAGGTTCGCCTGTCACCGTTGTTGCAACCTGGACGGGGACAGGCATCACCGGCGTCTATTCGTTGACGGCTTGTTTGACTTGCTTGGAGGCGGACCAGATCCGGTAACGCACCTCGACGTCTTTGGGCACGTACACCACGATCGGTAACCGGCTGTTGTAACGCAGCATGAAGCCATCACCCACCACGGGCACAAAGTCTGGGTGCGCCTTGCCTTCGGGGCAGGCCATCAGGGTGCTCACTGGCCCGCTAACCTTGCTCAGGCGATACATCGGGTAACCCCAGCCTTTGAGGGTTTTCTCTTCGAGCTTGCCGCTCAGGTGTTGTTTGTTGCAATCGACCTGCAGTGTTTTGCCGGCGATGATCTGGACTTTGTAGTCGTCTTCATTCTTTTGTTTGGGTAGGTGAATCACTTGTCGGCTAAAGCCCGCTTCAGCTTTGGGGTAGTGCGCCAGGTCGTCCGGTTTGGCGGCGGCATTGGCGGCGTTGCAAAGCGCACTCAACGACAGTAACAGGGCCGCGCTGATCACGAGTGGTTTCATGCTGCTTCCTTTTTCAGTGCTAAAAATGGCAGCCCCCGCTGACCGGATGTCACGCGGGGACACTGCCGTATTGTGATCATGGCTTTTGGCCGGATGCAAACCACGGCGTTAATCTGGATCAAGGCAGGGCCGCAAAACCTTGATTAATCTGTCAAACAGACGCTTGCGCAGGGATAGATTGCGTCGCACGAATGTCGAAGTGCCAGTAAACTGCGTTTTTTTCCTCCGAATCATTTATTTCCCGAGGTTTTGCATGACACTCAGTCCTCTTGCGGGCAAGCCGGCACCAGCGCAACTGTTGGTCGATATACCGCGACTGGTGACCGCCTATTACACCGGTCAGCCTGACGCAGCCATCGCGACTCAGCGTGTCGCCTTTGGGACATCTGGCCACCGGGGCAGTTCGTTTGAGTTGAGCTTTAATGAGTGGCATGTGCTGGCCATCAGTCAGGCCATCTGCCTGTACCGTCAGTCGAAGGGCATCAATGGCCCGCTGTTTGTCGGCATTGATACCCACGCCCTGTCAACGCCGGCCGGGGCGAGCGCTCTGGAAGTGTTCGCGGCCAATGGTGTTGAAACCATGATCGCGGCGAATGATGAATACACCCCGACTCCGGCCATTTCCCACGCCATTATTTGCTACAACCGTGGCCGCACCTCGGGCTTGGCCGATGGCGTCGTGATTACCCCGTCGCACAACCCGCCGGAAAGCGGTGGTTTCAAATACAACCCGCCTAACGGTGGCCCGGCAGATACCGATGTCACCAAGTGGATTGAAGCCAAGGCCAACGAGCTGCTGGCTGCCCGGCTCGCCGGTGTAAAACGCATCAGTTACGAACAGGCTTTAAAGGCCGACACCACGCACCGTCATGACTACCTGAACACCTATGTCGCGGACCTGAAGAATGTCATCGACATGGACACCCTGCGCGGTGCCAATCTGCGGCTGGGCGTTGACCCGTTGGGCGGCGCCGGTGTGCGCTACTGGTCCGCGATTGGCGAGCACTACGGCCTTAACCTCGACGTGGTGAACACCTCCGTCGACCCGACGTTCCGGTTTATGTGCGTGGATTGGGATGGCCGTATTCGCATGGACCCGTCGTCCAGCCATGCCATGCAAGGCCTGATCGGCCTTAAAGAACGCTTTGACGTGGCCTTTGCCTGCGACCCGGACCATGACCGCCACGGCATTGTCACGCCATCGGGCGGGTTGTTGGCCCCCAATAACTACTTGGCCGTGTCGATTGATTACCTGTTTCAGAACCGTCCGCACTGGCGCGCCGATGCGGCTGTTGGCAAAACGGTGGTCAGCAGCGGCCTGATTGATCGTGTCAGCGCACGCCTGGGCCGACGCTTGTACGAAGTGCCCGTGGGTTTCAAATGGTTTGCTGACGGTTTGTTTGAGGGTTCACTGGGCTTTGGCGGTGAAGAAAGCGCCGGCGCGTCGTTCCTGCGCCTGGACGGCAGCGTCTGGTCAACCGACAAGGACGGCCTCATTCCGTCGTTGTTGGCCGCTGAAATGACCGCCCGTACGGGGCGCGACCCTTCGCAGTTGTACCAGAAAATGACGGAAGAACTCGGCTTGCCATTCTCCACCCGCGTCGACGCCAAAGCCACTCCGCAACAGAAAGCCCTGCTCGGCAAACTGTCACCGGACCAGGTGAGTTCAACGACCCTGGCGGGCGAACCTATCACTGCGATTCTCAGCCACGCACCCGGTAACCAACAGGCGATTGGCGGGCTCAAGGTGATGACCGAGAACGGCTGGTTTGCTGCACGGCCATCGGGCACCGAAGACATCTACAAAATCTATGCTGAAAGCTTTATTGGCGATGACCACCTCAGCCGCCTGGTTGAAGAGGCGCAAGTGCTGGTAGACACGGCTATCGCGTAACCACTGCTCCGCGCAGAAAAGATCGCGGGCAAGCTCGCCCCTCTATGAGGCACTGCATTTGTAGGGTGCGAGCTGCACGCGATGTTTCAACCCAGCGGGTTCAACTGCACCACCCGTTGCATCTGATCGTTGCAACGCCGGGCCTCTTGCAGCATCGCCTCGAACGGTGCGCTCATGATGTCGTCATGGCTTAACCAGCTCTGCTTTTGCGCAAGCCGATACTGATAACGGTATTGAGCCTTCTGGGGCTGACCAGTCACGTCCATGTCAAACCACGCCGACCGCACCGTACAGTCCATCACGTGCGGCTCAATCGTGACCCCGGCCAGGGTAATGTCATATTCCGTGGTTTGCGGGTCGCCCTGGTACAGATCCGCCAATTGCCCGGTTCGGCGGTAATTGGCCAGCTCGTTCCAGTGCTCCGATAGAAAGGCCGGTGCGTACACCTGTTGCCCGGAAAAATTTTGCAGAGGGTGCAGGTCCGTCAATGTCGCTTGGACCTGATAGCGTTCGGGTAGCACAAAACCGCTCTCGGCGCGGCTGATGTGGCACTCGGCAACCTCCCGGCTAAAGCTCTCGCACAGGGCTTGATTGGTGCCCGATACGCCGGTTTGAGCGTCGGAAACACGCAGGTGCATCAGGGGCGTATGGCTCATTTCAATGTGTGCGGTTGTGCGCGCGGTACCGTCGGGACGCAAGTGTTCTTGCTTGCTTACTCGCAAGCTGACGGCGGGGGCCTCGCTGGGAATATGCGTTTGGCGCACATGGCCTTCAGGGCCGATGACCAGCGCCCAGCGGTCCTGGATATCGGCCGGGGTTCGCCCTGGCGAAAACACCGGATTGGTAGGGTCAAGCCACCAGACCTGGCCATCTACTTCGGCTCGCACAATGGCGTGATTAGGGGCCGACGTGCCCGGTATCAGCAGCGCTAGCGCCATATCACCGCGGCTGACCCAGGCGGGTTCAGCGCGAATGCCGCTGGCCTTGAGCAGGGCGGCCAGCAACACCGCAAGGTCCTTGCAGTCGCCGTAGCCGCGCGCTTCGATTTCGGCCAGGGAGAAGGGCATGTAGCCACGCTCGCTGGCGCGCCAGTCGCCCAAATAGCGGTAGGTGTCATGCAGGTGCTGCAGCAGCCCGGCGACCCGCTGTGGCGCGGGTAAGGCACCGACAGCTGCCACGGCCTTGGCCCCCGACGCCGGCAGCCGGGCCTCGACAATCGCATTGTAACGCATGGCAAAACCGCCGAAGTGCTGCTGCAACAGGCTGGAGCTGCTGAGTTCAACCCGGGGGATTCTGCGAATAAAACCATGACTGGCTTCATTGATGTAGTGCTCAAAACGCGGCTGCATCAGCGTGATGTCCAGGCTTTTAGAGTCGGCCGAGGGGGTGAAGCTGAAGTCATTCATCCTGTCGCTGCGCCATATGATGGGCTTTTCGGCCGTAAAGCGGCTGTTGAAGCGGTCCAGTCGCACGGCGTTCGGCGCAAACATCAGGACATAGTGAAAATCGCGGCTCAGAGGCTTCGCCGCCGTGTGCTGAAGCACCGTGTAGCGGATCACGCTGCCAACCCGCAGGTTGGGGAATGCGAGCGAGGTCTGCCTGTCACGCAGGAACCCCAGGTCGGGGTTGGGGGCCATGCGTGTGTCGATCTGTGTGCTGGCCAGGGCGATGGGTTCACCGCCGGGCTGGGTGGATTCGGCATTGCGAATTTCCAGGCGGTCGACCTCAGGGAAGTTGAAGTCAATGCGCGAGATCATTTCGCGGCCAGCTTGCGTGAGAATGGTGTAGCGCAACGTCGTGGTGCAGTCGGAACTGGTATCCAGGTTGAAATGGCAACGGCTGTCGATTTCAGCCGCCAGGGCTGCTTCGGACACGGGCTGCAAGGCCGCCAGCGCGGGTAGGCTTGCCAGCAGCAGAACGGGAATACACCCCAGCAAACTCAAGGAAAAGCGGTGCATGGACGCCTCAGGTTTATCCATTTAAAAACACCCGGGTAGCCTGTATGGAGAACAGGCGCTGCCGAGTGCTGATGAGGCGAATCATGATAAGGAATGCCGCGCGCTGCGCTATGCCATGGCGTCCTTAATGAGTCTGAAAAAACCGTCGTAGCCCAGGCTAGATGGCGTCAGCCGTTTCGATGGCCTGACAGACATCCACCCACTCAGCCTTAACCAGTTCGGCCATGCGAGTAGGGGAAATACGCACGGCAGTGTGGGTGGCCCCGGCTGCCGGCATGACCTCATCGAAGCCCTGCAAGGAAATATCGCAATACACCTGCAGGTCCGTCGCCAGCCCAAATGGGCACACGCCGCCTACCGGGTGGCTGGTCAAGGCCACGACAGTGTCAGCATCGAGCATCTTGGCTTTGGCACCGAGGGCCTGCTTGATCTTCTTGTTATCGATGCGGGCATCCCCCCGTGCGACCAGCAGCACATTGCGCTCACCCACCCTGAAGGCCAGGGTCTTGGCGATTTGCCCCGGTTCAACGCCATGGGCGTGTGCGGCCAGGGCCACGGTGGCCGTGCTGGTGGCCAGTTCGATGATGTGCAGGTCAGGTGCATGGGCGCTGAAAAACGCGCGGACAGACTCAAGGCTCATAGGGCAAGGCTCTTTGGGCAAAACCTTGAATCTAGAGAAACCGATGGCGCACTGTCAATGCGCCATCGGTGATGCGGGGGTTAGATATCCAGCACGATCTTGCCGAAGTGCTGGTTGGTTTCCTGGTATTTGAACGCTTCAACGATGTCGCAGAGCGGGAAGTGGCGGTCGATGATCGGGCGCATGCCGTTGGCATTGATGGCGCGAATCATGTCCTGTTGTTGGGCACGGCTACCCACTAGAACACCCTGCAGGCGCACTTGTTTGACCAGTGCAGGCACGAAGTTCATCGCCCCGGACACGCCGCTAAGAATGCCGATAATCGAGATATGCCCTGCAACGCGCACGGCAATCATCGATTGTTCCAGGGTCGACGGGCCGCCCACTTCGATCACATGGTCGACGCCACGGCCGCCGGTGAGGCCGCGGGCGGTCTCGCCCCAGTTCGTGTCCTTGCGGTAATTGATCAGGTGGTCTGCGCCCAATGCTTTGAGGCGCTCCAGTTTCGCATCGCTGGACGACGTGGCGATCACGGTGGCACCGGCCATTTTGGCGAACTGCAGGGCAAAAATGGACACCCCACCGGTGCCTTGTATCAGCACGGTGTCACCCGGCTTCAGGCCGCCATCGGCCATCAAGGCGCGCCAGGCGGTCAGGCCGGCCGTGGTCAGGGTGGCCGCTTCAGCGTGGCTGTAACCGGCGGGGGCCAGGGTGAACGAAGTGGCTTTGGCGGTCACTTGCTCACGGGCGTAGCCATCAATGCCATCCCCTGGCACTGTGGCAAAGCCCTCTACCTGCGGTGTGCCGTCGATCCACTTGGGGAAGAAGGTGCTGACCACGGCATCACCAACCTTGAACTCCGTTACATCAGCGCCGACCGCGATGACTTCACCGGCACCGTCCGCCATGGGGATACGTTTTTCAGTGGGCCCCCACATACCGCTTACGACAGCAAAGTCATGGTAGTTCAACGAGTTGGCGTGCAAACGTACAGTAATTTCACCATTGGCAGGCGCGGCCACTTCGTGTTCACCCACGATGACATTCTGATAACCGCCACCGGGTTGGACGAAGATAGTTTTAGTGCTCATGGGATTTCCTCATGTTTAGACATTACGCAAAATAACGAAATGTAAAGGTAAAAATTACAACTCGATTTTCAGCCTAGCCGCAAAGTCACTGATTGACGGCTCATTGCGGCGGTAATACGTCCATTTGCCAATGCGCGTGGTCAGCACAAAGCCTGCCCGTTGCAAAATAGCCAGATGCGCAGACGCGGTGGAAGGCGACAAACCGGCCTTGTGCTGCAAGTGGGTGACACACACACCGATCGCAGGATCGCCATGGTCCTGGGGTGGGAAATGCGTGAGCGGGTCTTTAAGCCACGCCATCATTTGCATGCGGGTGTCATTACCCAAAGCTTTAAGCTGGTCGAGTATCATGGTCGGCGATATTACGTTTTTCTACGAAATGTTCAAGCCCGTATCCTGACTTGTTTCAGTAATAACACCCCGCGACAAGCCGCCGCAGGTGGGGCGGATCTTTTGCATTTGCAGGACCATTCCTGTATTTGTTGCGCCATCACGCCTGGCCCAAGGCGTGCTTGTCTTATGAACCTGCTTATCAGGAACCATGATGCCTAACCAGTTCCCCTCCGTTCGCCCACGTCGCCTGCGCCGCTCACAAACCCTGCGTGACCTGTTCCAGGAAACCGAATTCAGCCTCAATGACCTGGTGCTGCCGATTTTCGTTGAAGAAGAAATCGACGATTTTGTGCCGATTACCAGCATGCCCGGCGTGAACCGTATTCCCGAGTCGAAACTGGCGGGGGAAATTGAGCGTTATGCCCGTGCGGGCATCAAGTCGGTGATGGCGTTTGGTGTGTCCCACCACCTGGACGCCACCGGCAGCGATTCGTGGCGCGAAGACGGGCTGGTGTCGCGCATGGCGCGTATCTGCAAAGACGCCGCGCCCGAGATGATCGTGATGAGCGACACCTGCTTTTGCGAATACACCTCCCACGGCCATTGCGGTGTGATGCACGACCACGGCGTCGATAACGATGCCACCTTGATCAACCTGGGCAAACAAGCCGTGGCCGCCGCAGCGGCAGGGGCGGACTTTATTTCGCCGTCTGCGGCCATGGACGGCCAGGTCCAGGCCATTCGCAGTGCGCTGGATGCCGCCGGTTTCATCGACACCTCGATCATGGCCTATTCGACCAAATTTGCTTCGGCACTCTACGGCCCCTTCCGTGAAGCCGGCGGCAGCGCGCTCAAAGGCGACCGCAAGTCTTACCAGATGAACCCGATGAACCGCCGTGAAGCCATTCGCGAGTCGTTGCTGGACGAACAGGAAGGCGCTGATGTGCTGATGGTCAAGCCGGCCGGTGCTTACCTGGACATCATCCGCGACGTGCGCGAAGCCTCGCGCCTGCCGTTGGCGGCTTATCAGGTGAGCGGTGAATACGCGATGATCAAGTTTGGCGCGCAGGCCGGTGCCATCGATGAAGCCCGCGTGGTGCGTGAGACCCTGGGCTCTATCAAGCGGGCGGGTGCGGACATGATCCTCACGTACTTCGCGATGGACTTGGCACTGCAAGGGATCTGAAGGATTTGTCCGAAACGGACTTAATCCTTTTCCACTTACGGGGTAGTCTGAGCTTCCAAACGTGCCGGGGTCCATACCCCGGTACGCCATAAAAAGGAGCTTAGGCATGCAGGGCGCTCGACTCGAACGAATCTTGATCACCAATGACGACGGCATTGATGCACCAGGCCTCGCGGTACTGGAAGCCGTGGCGCGGGAATTGGCTGACGAGGTCTGGGTAGTGGCACCGGATCACGATCAAAGCGGTATTTCGACAGCGATCAGCATTCACCATCCTTTACGCATCACCGCACGGGGCGAGCGGCGCTTTTCCGTGTCCGGGACGCCGGCCGACTGCGTCGCAATCGCCTTGCAGCAGTTGATGGGTGCTCCGCCACAATTGCTGCTGTCCGGCATCAACAAAGGTGCAAACCTTGGGGTGGAAACCCTGTACTCCGGCACTGTGGGGGCTGCCATGACGGGCCTGCTGATGGGCGTTCCGTCCATCGCCTTGAGCCAGTACTTCAGCCGCCGCGATTCAGTCCGTTGGGAAACCGCCCGCGCTTTGGCCCCCGGTGTGATTCGCCAGTTATTAGGCAAGGGGTGGGAGCAGTCGGCGTGTCTGAATATCAACTTTCCGGATGTACCGGCGGATCAGGCAGGGCCGGTTCAGATTACTCGTCAGGGGCCGGGCCGCATGAACGGGATCAACGTCAATGAGCGCACCGATTATCGCGAAGCCAACTATTACTGGCTCAACATCACCCGCCATGCACACGCTGAAGCCCCAGACACCGAAACCCAGGTGGTGACCCAAGGGGGCATTTCGGTCACACCGCTGGCGTTTGATCGCACCGCGATGGCTCTGCGTGAACAACTGGAGACAGCGGTACAGCCCGTGTAAGGCTCAGGCCCAGTGCGCCGGGTCATCGACGATGGCCTGGTGCTTTTCGAGCACGAGGGGTATTTCCTGCTTCAAAAACTCCACCCAGGTTTTGACCTTGGCGTCCAGAAATCGGCGTGAAGGGTAGAGCGCATAAATGCTTTTTTCATGCAGCCGATAGTGCGGCAGCAACCGCACCAAGGCCCCGCGCTCATAAGAGCCCACCGCGACGTAATCCGGTAGCAGACACACGCCCAACCCCGCTTCGGCTGCCTGCGCCATCGCTTCCGCCACATTCACCTTGAACACTTCGCCAGGGCGTACAAATTGTTCGCCGTGCTCATCGAGAAATGCCCAGCTGTCGGTGAACAACGGGTCGACCAAGTGCAGGCAGCGGTGCTGAGCGAGATCGCCAGGGGTTTGCGGGGTGCCGTGTCGTTCAAGGTAGGTGGGGGCTGCGCTGATCACACTGGAGATACCGCCCAGGCGCTGACCAATCATTTCTGAGTCGGGCAAATTGGCCGACAGGGTAATGACCACGTCATGGCCCTCTTCGAGCAGGTCGGGCGGGCGTTGCGACAGCGTTAAATCGACATTGACCTGCGGGTACCGCTCGGCATAACGGGCAATCAAGGGGGCCAATAATTGTATGCCCAGCCCTGTGGTGGACTGCACCCGCAAATGCCCGCGGGGCGTGAGGTGCGCGCCGCCAGCTTCAGCATTGGCCTCTTCAATTTCGCCAAGGATTAACCGGCAGCGCTCCAGGTAGCGCGCGCCCACTTCGGTCAGCGCCAGGCGTCGTGTGCTGCGTTGCAATAAGCGGGCTTGCACTGAAGATTCCAGTTCAGACAGCAACCGCGAGGTTTGCGCGGTTGAATACCCCAACGCCTGCGCCGCTGCGGTAAAGCTGCCGGTGTCGACAACACGCACAAACACGCGCATTGCCTGAAAAATATCCATGTCGATTATTACCTCACGCGTAATCGTGCCTGTTGGTGGAGGGAATAATTACACAGGTTGTAAAAAAACCACTATGGCGCTTTCAGGCCAACACCGCCACGGCCTTGATCTGTGCCCAAAGGGTTTGCCCCGGGTGCAGGTTTAACTGGTCGCGTGAGTAGCGGGTAATGCGGGCTAGCAACGGGGTGCCCGCCACCTCCAGATGCACCAGCACATGGGCCTGATTATCGGCGGGTGCTTCGCTGATGACCGTGGCTTGCAAGCTGTTGAGGATGCTGCTGTGCCCACCAGGGTCCAGGTTGAGGCTGACATCGCGGGCTTGCACCTTGACCCGCAATCGCTTGCCTACGGCCAACGGCGCGTGTGCGACCCGCAGATGTTGAGCGCTGCGGGGCAGTTGCAGGCTGAGCAACTGGTAGGGCGCATCGTAAGCCGCCACTTCGCCCTCGATGACCACACCGGCCTCATCACCCTGGGCCAGCGGCAAGTCCAGCCTGGCCAGGGTTTCGCCTATGGCCCCGCTGGCCAGTACTTTGCCTTCGCTCAACAGCACAATATGGTCGGCCAGGCGGGCGACTTCGTCCTGAGAGTGGCTGACATACAGCACTGGAATGTCCAGCTCGGCGTGCAGGCGCTCCAGGTACGGCAGAATTTCTTTCTTGCGCTGGCTGTCCAGTGCGGCCAGCGGCTCATCCATCAGCAATAAGCGGGGGCTGGTCAGCAGTGCACGGGCGATGCCCACGCGCTGGCGTTCCCCCCCGGAAAGGTGCGGTGGGGAGCGTTCCAGCAGGTGGGTAATGCCCAGCAATTGAGCCGCCTGAGCCAAATCGACTCGGCGCTCAGTGCGAGCAATGCGCCGCAGGCCGAACTCAAGGTTGGCCTGGACCGTGAGGTGAGGGAACAGGCTGGCTTCCTGAAAGATATAACCCAACGCGCGCTTGTGCACGGGCACAAACACGCTGCGCTGGCTGTCTTGCCAGACGTCGTCGTTGATTTTTACAAAGGCCTGGTCGGCTCGTTCCAACCCGGCAATGCAGCGCAAACAGGTGGTTTTGCCCGAGCCGGAATGACCAAAGAGTGCGGTCACGCCTTTGCCGGGCAATGCCACGTCGACGTCGAGGGAAAAACCGGGGTAGGCGAGTTGCAACTGAACGTTGATCTGCGCGGTCATGCTCAGCTCCAACTGTTTTGGGCTTTACGGCTGGAATACAACGCCAGCAGTACCAGGAATGAGAACACCAGCATCGCACCGGCCAGCCAATGCGCCTGCGCATATTCCAGCGCTTCGACGTGATCGTAGATTTGCACCGACACCACACGGGTTTTTTCAGGAATATTACCGCCGATCATCAGCACCACCCCAAACTCACCGACCGTGTGGGCAAAGCCCAAAATGGCAGCGGTGATAAACCCCGGCCTGGCCAACGGCAATACCACACTGAAAAAACAGTCCCACGGGTTGGCCCGCAAGGTGGCAGCGACTTCAAGCGGACGGGTGCCAATGGCGGTAAATGCGTTCTGCAGGGGTTGTACCACGAAGGGCAGGGAATAAATCACCGAGCCAATGACCAGCCCGGCAAAGCTGAAGGTCAAGGTACCCAAGCCCATCGCTTGTGTGAATTGCCCGACATACCCGTGCGGACCCATGGCCAGCAGCAGATAGAAGCCGATCACTGTTGGCGGCAACACCAGCGGCAAGGCCACGATGGCACCTATCGGCCCCCGTAGCCGTGACCGGGTATGAGCCAGCCACAGCGCGATGGGAGTGCCGATCAACAGCAAAATGACCGTGGTCAGCGAGGCCAGCTTGAACGTCAGCCAGATGGCGGCAAAATCAGCACTCGAGAGCGGCATTTACAGGTGATAACCGTAAGATTTGATGATTTCGGTGGCTTTCGGGCCTTTAAGGTAGTCCGCCAAAGCCTTGGCAGCGGGGTTGTTTTCACCTTTTTTGAGGATCACGGCATCTTGCTTGATCGGGTCATGCAGGCTTTCAGGAATGATCCACGCCGAGCCTTCAGTAACCTTGCCATCCTTGTAGATTTGCGACAGCGCCACAAAGCCCAGTTCAGCGTTGCCCGTGGAAATAAACTGGTAGGCCTGAGTAATGTTCTGGCCTTCAACCAGCTTGGCCTTGACCTTCTCGGTCAACCCTTCCTTGGCCAGCACTTGCGTGGCTGCCAGGCCGTAAGGGGCTGTTTTGGGGTTAGCAATCGACAAATGCTTGTAGTCGTTTTTCTTGAGCACTTCGCCCTTGTCGTCGACATAGCCTTCTTTGGCGGACCACAGCGCCAGTGTGCCAATGGCGTAGGTGAAGCGCGACCCAGGAACTATGTCGCCTTCTTTTTCAAGCTTTTGCGGCGTGCTGTCATCCGCTGCCAGGAACACTTCGAACGGCGCACCGTTTTTGATTTGCGTATAGAACTGACCCGTGGCGCCATACGCGGCGATCAATTTATGCCCCGTGTCTTTTTCAAAATCGGCGGCAATGGCTTGGATAGGTGCGGTGAAGTTGGCAGCCACTGCGACCTGGACCTCATCGGCCTGGGCAGCGCTAAAGACAAAACTGCCGATCAGGACGGCAAGGGTGGCGGGGGCAAAAGTTCGAACGCGAACGTGCATGGCGAAGCTCCAAAAAGGCAAGGACGCCCATCGTTATTGAGTGATTGTTGGGCACAGGGAAGATAGACGGTCTGTAAAAAAAGATACAGCCATTTGCTACCATGGGATGTCTGAAGGCTCTAGCCTGCTTTTCGCAGGGTGATATTCACCCGTTTCTCACCCAACTGCGGGTGATGCCCCGGCTTGATGGGCAGCACCCCGTGAAAGCGCAAGCGATCGACGCCACCCCACACCACCACGTCCCCATGGAACAGGGATACCCGCTGTGTCGGGTCGCTGCGCTGGAACCCGCCAAATTGAAATATCGCGGGCAGGCCCAGCGAGACTGAGACAATGGGCGCGTTAGAGCGCTCATCCTTGTCTTGATGCAATGACATTTTTGCGCCGGGCGTATAGGTATTGATCAGACCGGCGTCCGGAACAAAGCCCTCGAAGCCTGCTGCACTCGCTGCCGCCGCCGCGAGGCGGCTAAAGACATCGGGCATGGCCGGCCAAGGCGCAGCACTCAACGGATCGACCGGGCTGTAGCGGTAGCCGTAGCGGTCGCTGATCCAGCCCAGGTCGCCGCAACTGCTGGTCAGGGCAGACATCGTGAAACCGCCGGGCGTTTGCAATTGTCGCAGGGGCGACTGCCGCAGCAGGGCCTTGAGGGCGCTGAGTAGCGCATCCACCTCGGGCAAGGCAAAACCGCGCAGCACCCAGGCCTGAGCACCCAGGCTGTCGGCCCGGGCGGGCTGCTGCAACTGCTCGTCGGCAAACAATTCGAGGGTCATGGCATGACGCCTTAGAGCGCCTTGCTGACTTTGATATCCGCAATCACGTCATCGCCGGGGCCGTGAATTTTTTCCAGTGCCTCCCGGGCAGCTTCGGTCGTGTCATTCGCCAGGTACGCGAACTCGAAACGGCGCTCGCCGTTGAGGGTGTACTTGATGACGTACTTGGTGAGGGTAGTGTCCACAATAATTCCTGGGTCTGAGGCTGCGCAGCCTGTATTAACGAAGTTTGGAGCTGGAGCGACGCACGATTTTGATGGTCGGCGTGAAGCTGGGCTTGCGAGTGACGCTAATTGCCCGGCTGGTCACTGTATCGATGGTAATGTTCCAGAACCCTGTGCTCGGTGCAGTGATACGGGCCGGGAAGTCCTTGAACGCACCGCCGTGGTAGGAGTGACGCCCGCCGTTCTTGAAGCTGCGAAAGTGCGCATCGCTCATCAGGCGGATGTTACAAGGCTGGGAGCACTCGATGACGACGATGTCATCTTCGTTCAGGTGCTCACGCTGGTGAATAAACTTCATGGCTGCTCCGAAGGTGGCTTTTGCTTGAAAATCAGCACGATAGCATGCACTTAAAATCCAGGCTGAGGCTAAAGGTGTCTATTATGCCGTGGTACAGGCCTGTCTGGCGTAAAAGCCGGACAAATTGCCTGACAGTTTTTTCCTACTGGCTGGGGAGATAACCTGCATATTTGCTGTCGTAGGGTTCTTTAACGGAGATTGTGTATGAAGTGGGGCGTTTTGGTCGCGATGCTGGCACTGGGTGGCTGCGCATCGGTCACGGATATTCAACAAACACTGCCCACCTTGAGTGTGATTTCAGGAAAGAAGCCTGAGGCTTATGCACAATGCCTGGTGCAGCAATTGTCCCTCACTCGAAAAGCGCCGCAGATCGAACCGCACAAAGACGGTTTACGCATTATTGTTCTGCAGAAAGTCACGTCAGGGCCAACGGCGGTGATCGATATTGAAGAGCGATCCGGTGGCAGCAGCATCAAGGTTTACGAAAGTATGTCCAACGTCCCGATTCGCCCCACCGACATTCGTAAAGCTGCCGTGCATTGTATTTCCGGCTGATTTTTTTACCGCTTCACTCCGCCGTGGCACCCACTGAAACCTGATGCTTACCCCTGAAGCATCAGGTTTTTTTGTGCCCGCCGTGCCGACATGCGCAATCCTTTGTTGTGACGATCCACCGCTTAGCCTACGATTTGTGTGCTTATATTTTATAGGCCTAAGCATATAACAATAATGGAGTTGGTCATGATTCCACTTAACCGAACGCTTTTGAGCGGCCTGATGCTGTTTACGCTAACCAGCGTAAACGCCCAACCTGCCCCTAACATTTACCTGCAAGGCGGCGCCCAACCGGGTGCAACCGCTTGCGTGGCGTGTCACGGTATGGACGGAATGGGCCTGGCACCGGCCGGTTTTCCGCGATTAGCCGGTATTTCTGCCGATTACCTGAGTAAACAACTGCACGACTTTCAAAGCGGCAAGCGGGCGAGCCCCGTGATGCAGCCTTTGGCCAAGTCATTGACCCACGAAGAGATCGCTTCGGTCACAGCGGCGATTGCCGCTATGCCTGTGCCTGCGGTACCCGCGATCAACCGCAGTCGCATGCCTGAAGGGCTCGGCGAAAAGCTGGCCCTGCGTGGAGCCTGGGACCGCGATATCCCCGAGTGCGTCAGTTGCCACGGCCCGGGTGGCGTGGGCGTAGGCAGTGCATTTCCGCCACTGGCCAACCAGCCTTCGATGTACCTGGTGGCACAACTCAACGCCTGGCGTGACGGCTCGCGTCAAAACGACCCCAACGATTTGATGGGCCATATCGCCAAGTCCATGACCGAGGACGAAATCAAGGCGGTGGCCGATTACTTCTCTACGGTCGGCCATAAGGAGGTCACCCCATGAAAATTCTGCTGCCGACCCTGGCCGTTTCCTTATTGTTGAGCCCCATGGCCTACGCGACCAAAATCGCGATGGAAGACCAGAGCCAAATCAAAACCCCCGCCGCGGATACTCACGGCACGACCTACTTTCAGCCCCCGTTACAAAGTGACTTGCCTGACAACGCTTACGGCAAAATGGTCATGGACGGTTACGCCCTGTTTGTGGACACCAAACGCCAGGCACCCCAGTTCGTGGGCAACGGGTTGAACTGCACCAACTGCCACCTGGATCAGGGGCGCATGGCCAACTCGGCCCCGCTGTGGGGGGCCTATCCGATGTACCCGGCGTACCGCAAGAAAAACGACAAGGTCAACACCTTTGCTGAACGTCTGCAAGGCTGCTTTCAGTTCAGTATGAACGGCGGCACGCCACCGGCTGCGGACAGTCGCGAGATTACAGCGCTGTCGGTGTATGCCTACTGGCTGTCCACCCAGGCACCGGTGGGGGTCGAGTTACCCGGGCGCGGTTATCCCGATGTACCAGAGCCCAAGGGCGGCTACAACCTGGTGCGCGGGGCGAATGTGTACAAAGACCAATGTGCCATCTGCCATGGTGACAGCGGCCAAGGGCAAAAGGCCGGCGAGGATTACGTGATGCCACCGCTGTGGGGCAAAGACTCCTACAACTGGGGGGCGGGTATGCACCGTATCAACACGGCCGCCTCTTTCATCAAACACAACATGCCGCTGGGTAAGGCCAACACCTTGACCGATGAACAGGCCTGGGATGTGGCAGCGTATATCAACACCCATGAGCGGCCGCAGGATCCACGCCTGATCGACGGCTCTGTTGAGAAAACACGCGTTAAGTTTCACGCCAATGATGGCGTTAACGTGTACGGTCAGAAGGTTAATGGGGTGATGATCGGGGTGGGTACCCAATAAGTGCACCTGTAGCCGCTGGAGCATTACTTCAGCGGCTACATCTTGGCGCAAATAGCCTTATTCGGCAGGGTCGTCAAGCAGCGTTGTGCCATAGGAGTTGTCGACTGCGCACAACCATTGCCCTGATATCTGCCGGAACACGTAGGTGGCACGGCGCGCTATCTGTGTTTTTGTACCGTCTTTGCCGGTGACTTCCAATAAGGTTTCCATGATGACCAGGGCCGTATCACCGCCCGGGATAACCTGCATCTTGCCCTGAGTAACAACGATGCTGTGGTTGAAGTACTCCGCAATCGCGACGAACGCACGACGAATGCTTTCCTTGCCGCTGGCATTCAAGCCCGGCTTGACCACCAGGGTCGCATCGTCGGTATAAAACGCCATGAGGGCGTCGTAGTCTTGCGCGGTAATGGCTCGGTCAGCCGCAGCGATCGTCTGTTGTAGCGTGTGAGCAAGCGTGTCCATGGCTGACCTCCTGAATATTGAAAGTTACTTGCACTTCACCACTATCGACCGGCTATTGAAATTGCCAATGTCCATGTTCAAGGTCTTGTCAGCCTCGCGGGGGGCAGGGGTTCCATCGGTGCCTACAAGCGTATATCCCTTGGCCGCACAGGATTCATCCGCTTGCTCGTAGCACTTGGCCCACGACATGGCTTCACCGGAACAGTCTATGCTCAGCCCCTGTTGGCCATCAGCCAGATAAGTGGGGGATGTCGAGGCGCAACCGCCAAGGCCCAAAACGGTTATCAAGAGCACTGACTTATTCATCGAAGGCGTCTTCTGTAAAGGAAAGGTCAGGGTTTGCTGTTACGCCGGCGCGCAGGGGGAGCCGGTTGATCCACCAATACTGAGGCGACTTCGGTGGCCATAAGTTCAGTAGGAAAGGGCCCCGCTAGACGGGTGTCAGTGGCATCGATAATCCACCATTCATCCGGGCTGACCTTTTTTATCAAAAAACCGTGAGTGTTCTGTGTGGCCAACATCGAGTTAGAACCTTGTAGAAAGGGCGGATGAGTTAATCACAACCTTGAAAAAAACCGTGATAAATGTGAAAAAAATGTTAGAAATGAACTAACTGGCACAAATTTTATCTACGTTGGCATCAGTTTGCTATTGGGGGCATTGTAACGTTGATGCCGCCTCATTAGACTGCGCCAAATTCGAACGTACAGCCCTGTTAAGGACTCATATGATCAAGAAATGCTTGTTCCCTGCAGCCGGTTACGGCACTCGCTTTTTGCCAGCGACTAAAGCCATGCCCAAGGAAATGCTGCCGGTGGTGAACAAGCCACTGATCCAGTACGGCGTTGAAGAAGCACTGGATGCTGGCTTAAGCGAAATTTCCATCGTGACTGGACGTGGCAAGCGCGCACTGGAAGACCATTTTGACATCAGCTATGAACTGGAAAACCAGATCAAGGGCACTGATAAAGAGAAATACCTGGTAGGCATCCGCAAGTTGCTGGATAACTGCTCGTTCTCTTACACCCGTCAGACCGAAATGAAAGGCCTGGGGCACGCCATTCTGACCGGCCGCCCGCTGATCGGTGACGAACCTTTTGCTGTGGTGCTGGCGGATGACCTGTGCGTCAACCTCGAAGGCGACGGCGTGCTGACCCAGATGGTCAACCTGTACAAAAAGTACCGTTGCACCATCATCGCGGTCCAGGAAGTAGACCCGGCTGAAACCAACAAGTACGGCGTGATTGCCGGTGACGAGATCGGCGATGGCCTGATCCGTGTACGTGACATGGTTGAAAAGCCGGCGCCGGAAGATGCCCCGTCGAACCTGGCGATCATCGGCCGTTACATCCTGACGCCGGACATCTTCAAGCTGATCGAAGAAACCGCGCCAGGCAAGGGCGGCGAAATTCAGATCACCGACGCTCTGCTCAAGCAAGCCCAGGACGGTTGTGTGATTGCCTACAAATTCAAAGGCAAGCGCTTTGACTGTGGCGGCGCTGAAGGTTACATCGAAGCGACCAACTTCTGCTTCGAGAACTTCTACAAAACCGGCAAAGCGTATTAATTCTGCCGCGTTGTAGCCCGCTTCAACAGAAAGCCACCCCAGGGTGGCTTTTTTGTTTTTTTACTTTGGTTCACGCTCGCGCTGGCCAATCACGCGGGAACGATTATGCTGACGTCCTGCTTAGGAGAAAGAAATGGCCTACGATTTTGATTTGTTTGTAATAGGTGCAGGCTCTGGCGGTGTGCGTGCGGCACGGTTTGCTGCCGGGTTTGGTGCCAAGGTGGCCGTTGCTGAAAGCCGCTACCTGGGTGGCACCTGCGTCAACGTCGGGTGTGTCCCTAAAAAGCTGCTGGTGTACGGCGCGCACTTCGCTGAAGACTTCGAACAGGCCTCAGGGTTTGGTTGGAGCCTGGGCGAAGCCGAGTTTGACTGGGCCACCCTGATTGCCAACAAGGACCGCGAGATCAACCGCCTCAACGGGATTTATCGCAACTTGCTGGTCAACAGCGGTGTGACCCTGATCGAAGGCCATGCCCGTCTGACCGGGCCCAATGAAGTGGACGTCAACGGCCAGCGCCACACGGCTAAACACATTCTGATCGCCACAGGCGGCTGGCCACAAATCCCGGACATCCCTGGCCATGAACACGCCATCAGTTCCAACGAGGCGTTCTTCCTCAAGGAACTGCCCAAGCGCGTACTGGTGGTGGGCGGCGGCTATATTGCCGTTGAGTTCGCCGGCATTTTTCACGGCCTGGGCGCGCAAACATCGCTGCTGTACCGCGGCGATATGTTCCTGCGCGGCTTCGACGGGGCGGTGCGCAAGCACTTGCATGAAGAACTGACCCAGCGCGGCCTGGACGTGCAATTCAATGCCGACATCGCCCGTATCGACCAGCAGGCCGACGGCAGCCTCAAAGCCACGCTTAAGGATGGCCGTGAGCTGATTGCTGATTGTGTGTTCTATGCCACCGGTCGGCGCCCGATGCTGGATAACCTGGGCCTGGAAAATACCGGCGTAAAACTGGACAAGCGCGGGTTTGTCGAAGTCGATGACCTGTACCAAAGTGCCGAACCGTCGATTCTGGCCATTGGTGACGTGATTGGCCGCGTGCAACTCACTCCGGTGGCGTTGGCTGAAGGCATGGCGGTTGCCCGGCGTTTGTTCAAGCCTGAGCAGTACCGCCCGGTGGATTACCGCATGATCCCGACCGCCGTGTTCAGCCTGCCCAACATCGGCACCGTGGGCTTGAGCGAGGAGCAGGCCATCGAAGACGGGCACCGCGTGCAGATATTCGAAAGCCGCTTTCGCCCCATGAAACTCACCCTGACCGACTGCCAGGAACACACCCTGATGAAACTGGTGGTCGATGCTGACACCGACAAGGTGCTGGGCTGCCATATGGTGGGGCCAGAAGCAGGCGAGATCGTGCAGGGCCTGGCCATTGCGTTGAAAGCCGGGGCAACCAAGCAGCATTTTGACGAGACCATTGGCGTGCACCCAACGGCCGCTGAAGAGTTCGTTACGATGCGTACCCCGGCCAAACGCTAGGCCTGCATCGGTCTTCAACGCGGCCTATCCACCAGGCCGCGTTGATGCATGAGCGGTTGCGTGCTATTGCTAAGGGGAGGTTATCGCAAGGCGATTTCCTACAGCGGACTCATCCTGAGAGTCTAAAGCCGACACCGCCATTTTAATGAGGTGCAGATATGCCAGTTAAACACGATCTGTTTCAGGACCTGGGCGTCGCCAAAGACGAAGTCGAAGCACTTAAAAACAAAGATCCGCACTTGGCCGCACTGATTGCCAAGTACACACTGGCCGATCAAGAAGTTGTAAAGGCTGAAGCCAACAATGCTATTGGCGTATCAGACGAAACGCTGAATAAACTCAAAGAAACTCGGTTGACCGTCAAAGACGAAATCGCTGAGCGTGTAAAAAGATCGTTGTAGTACGTGTCGTACCTTTACCAGGAAGTCTAAATGTCCAACGTGATCAAAATTGTCGCCATCCTGCGGGCCAAGCCCGGCCAAGGGGAAGTGGTCAAACAAGCGCTGCTGGCTTGCGTAGAAAACTCGCGCAAAGAAGAAGGCTGCGTGTTTTACGACTTGCACGTTGACCCCAGCGAGCCGCTGCGGTTTGTCTTTATTGAAGGCTGGAAGGACCTCGCGGCCATCGAGTTTCACAAGACCACTGCGCATTACCAGGCCATGGTCACCGCGGTGGGTGAGCTGCTGGACCACCGCGAAGTGCTGGTGCTGAACGAAGTGTGACTGTACGGCGGCCTGCCACGGCCGCCGTTTTTTATTCAGGGTTTACAGCGCTTTGGCCCTGTCTCGCAGCACAAACTTTTGCACTTTACCCGTCGATGTCTTGGGCAACGTGGTGAAAACCACAGTGCGTGGCACCTTGAACCCTGCCAGATGGTCACGGCAAAACGCGATGATGTCAGTGTCGTGCACGGTCGGGTGATCGGCCTTGAGCGTGACAAAAGCACACGGGGTTTCTCCCCACTTCTCATCCGGCCGCGCTACTACCGCCGCCTCCAGCACCGCAGGGTGGCGATACAACACGCCTTCCACTTCAATGGTCGATATGTTCTCGCCTCCGGAAATGATGATGTCTTTAAGGCGGTCGCGTATTTCGATGTAGCCATCCGGGTGGCACACCGCTAGATCGCCCGTGTGGAACCAGCCCCCCGAGAACGCTTCAGCGGTGGCGCTGGGGTTTTTCAAGTAGCCCTTCATCACTGTATTGCCGCGCATAAAAATCTCACCCATGGTCTCGCCATCACGCGGCGTGGGCTGCAACGTTTTCGGGTCGGCCACCATCACACCTTCCAGTGTCGGGTAACGCACACCTTGGCGGGATTTGATGCGGGCGCGCTGGTCGAGGTCGTGGGCGTCCCAGGTGTCATGCCAGGCACAGATGGTCACCGGGCCATACACTTCGGTCAGGCCATACACGTGCGTCACCTTGATGCCCATTTCTTCCACCGCACCAATCACCTTGGCCGGAGGTGCCGCGCCCGCGACCATTGCATGTACCGGGTGATCGATAGTGGCTTTGGCCGAGGCGGGCAGGTTGACCAGCGCGTTCAGCACGATGGGGGCACCGCACAGGTGAGTGACCTGATGCTCGTTGATCAGCGTGAGGATTGTGTGCGGGTCCACCCGGCGCAAGAACACGTGCACGCCCGCCAAGGCAGTGATGATCCACGGGTAGCACCAGCCGTTGCAGTGAAACATCGGCAGGGTCCAGAGGTACACCGGGTGATTGCCGATGGCCCAGACCATCTGGTTACCCAGCGAACTGAGGTAGGCACCCCGATGGTGGTACACCACGCCCTTGGGGTTGCCCGTGGTGCCGGAGGTGTAGTTGAGGGCAATGGCCTGCCATTCGTCTGTAGGCCACTGCCAATCGAATTCGGGGTCGCCTTCGGCCAGTAGCGCTTCGTAGTCCAACGCACTGACGGGCTGGCCTTGCGCGTATTGCGGGTCATCCACGTCAATCACCAGCGGCGGATGGTCGAGCATGGCCAGCGCGGCGTGGATCACATCATGGAACTCGCGGTCGGCAATCAGGACCTTCGCTTCGCCGTGAGCCAGCATAAAGGCGATGGCTTCGGCATCCAGACGCACGTTAAGGGCATTGAGCACGGCACCGATCATGGGCACTGCAAAATGCGCTTCCAACATGGCTGGAATATTGGGCAGCATCACCGCTACGGTGTCATTTTTGCCGATACCGCGCGCCGCCAGGGCGCTGGCCAGACGTCGGCAACGGCTGTATGTCTGTGCCCATGTACGGCGAATAGAGCCATGGATAACGGCGGGGTAATCGGGGTAGACGCTGGCGGTGCGCTCGATAAAGCTCAGGGGCGTCAGGGCGCTGTGGTTAACCGCAGCCGGCTCAAGGCCGTGTTCAAAAATAGACATGGAGGTCATTCCGGTGGCTGATTGTTAGCTCTGTAACTGTCCGCTCTGCTGGTGGCGAAGGGGGGCAGCTTGATGTCCGGCCTGAGTTATAGCCCACCCGGCAATTAATGGGGAAGTTATACCTAAGCACTATAGGCAGCGTGTTTTAACCCGCGATGCGCAGGGGCTGGTGCTTGATATCGACACGCGCCGGGAACACCGTTGGCGTCAGGCCAGCAGTGTTTGCAGCGCGCTCCACACTTCAGGTGTGTCGGTGTGGGCCACATTAAATCGCATGAGGCGATGCAAGCTGGGGTCGAACCCGAACAAAATCCCCGGTGCAAGCACAAGGCCCTGAGCCAGCGCACGTTGTGCCAGGGCTTCGGCGTCCAGCCCTGGCGGCAGGGTCGCCCAGATAAACATGCCGCCGGTGTAGGGCGCGCTCAAGGTAAAGCCCAGCGCCTGCAATTCGCTGGCGACCCGCACACCGCTGGCCAGCAAGCCTTGCACCACGCGTTTTCGATGCTTGTGGTAGCTGCCATCGGTGAGCATCGTGCACACCAGTTGTTCGAGCATTTGCGACGTCATGCCGCCACACATGAGCTTCATATGGCTGAGGTTGGCGGCGGTCTGTGGCGGGGCCACCACATAGCTCACCCGCAGGTTGGCACTCAGGGTCTTGGAAAAGCCGCTGAGGTAGGTGACGTGCTCAACCCCTGCCAGTGCTGCCAGCCGGGGCGGCGGGTTGGGGTGTAAATCGCCATACAGGTCATCTTCAATGATGTGGCAAGCGTATCGCTTGGCCAGTTCCAGCAACCCATAGGCCTGACTCGGCGTAAAAGAATGCCCGGTGGGGTTTTGCAGCAGGCCAGTGGTCAAATAGAGGGTGGGGCGATGGGTGTGAAACAGCGCTTCCAGCGCCTGCAGGTCCAGACCCTGCTGGTCGCGGGCAAGGGTCACAACCCGCGCGCCGTGCAACGCCAGATTGCTGTGAAAGTTAAAGTAGCAGGGCATGTCCAGCAGTACGGTGTCGCCGGGGCGAATACGCAAGCGCAGCAGCATGTCCAGTGCCAGCACGGTGTTGGCGGTGGTGATGATTTGCTCGACGGCCACATCCATGCCTTGGGCCAGCAGCTTTTGTTGCAGTGCCAGGCGCAGGGGCAAATACCCTGCCGGGTCGCCATACGCGGTGAGGCGCAGCGCGTGTGAGCGGCTGAGTTGGCGCAGGTGAGTACGCAGGGTGCTGGGCTCCAGCCAGTGCTCGGGCAAGTGGCCGCTGCCCGGCCGCAACGCGCCGCTGGCACCGGTCAATGAACGACGCAACACACTGGTCAAATCTTGCGGCAGCAGGTCCCGGGCAATGGCCCGTGCGGCCGAAGGGGCCTGGGCGGCAATAAAGTAGCCCAGCCCTTGGCTCGAAGTGATGCGACCCAGCCCACGCAAGCGATCCAGGGCTTCGACAACGGTGAACTTGCTAACCCCCCAAGCCTGGGTCATTTCCCGGGCCGACGGCAATTGGCTACCCGGGGCCAGTTGGCCCTGGTCCATGGCGGCACACAGGGCGCTGACGATTTGCTGGACTTTAGGCAGGCCGGTCTGAAACTCGATAAGGGGAATGGGCATCAATGACCTCGCACTTTACCGGTCATGCTACCAGTAAAGTACGGTCAAGTTGGCCCGATGTTCATCTGCCTTTTCTCGTGTCAGCCCGCCTAAACTGGCGCACCGCTCGCAGGTGTTCGAGCACGGGCTACGGGATGCAATCAAGGCAATGGCAACACAACTGACACTCACTTCCTTCCTCTACTTTCTGTTCTTCTGCGCCACGATCACCTTCAGCCCAGGCCCCATGACCTTGTTGCTGATGGGCTTTGGCATGCAGGAAGGCTTGAAGCGCTCCTTACCGGTGCAACTGGGGGCCAGCACGGCGTATTTGTTATCGATTCTGATTTTTGCGGTGGGGTTTGCCGAACTGATCAAGGGCAACCCAATGATCAGCCGCGCCATTCAGTTGGTCGGCGTGGGGTACTTGCTGTATTTGGCCTATAAGCAGTGGACGCGTCAGACGCTGGTGCTGGAAGCCCCCACTACGCCTCTGGACAACGATTTCAGGGGCCGTTTCTCCAAGGGGCTGCTCACCGGTTTTTCCAACCCCAAAGCCATAGTGATGTTCAGTGCCGTGTTTCCGCAGTTCGCCGGGCAGGGCAGCGATGCCCGGGCGCTGGACCTGGCCGCGCTGGGGCTGGCGTTTTTGCTGCTACAGTTTGCCAGCGGTTGCCTGTATTGCTATTTCGGTCAGCGGATTCGACGGCTGCTGCAGAGCCCGTCGCGTCAGCGTGTGTTGCAACGGGCGACTGCAATCATGTTATTGGCCGTGGCGGTGTTGTTGGCTCGCGGGTTTTAGGGGCTGTATGAAAAGCTTTCAGCGCCGTATCACTGGGCAAAGTTTACAGTTCTTACATTACCTAAGCCTCTGTATCAACGGTCAACACATGCACCCCGGCCGCCCGGGCCTGGGCGACCAGTTCGCGGGTGTCTTCTGCGCCGGGCAGGGCAATGACCACATCGGGGCGACTGTCCTTGAGCATAAAGTGATTGCGCTGGCGCTCGGCTTGTTTGCCGTGAAGCTTCCAGTTTGGCGGGTAGCGCACCACGTCGACCCCTGCGTCCCGGGCCCAGTCTTCCAGCGCACTGCCCAAAAACTGGCTGCCGCCGTGAATCAGCACGGTCACGGGGCGGATACGCAAGTACGCATCCAGAACGCGATGACACCTGCGCGTGTCAGCGTAATAGCGCCCCGCACAAATCAAGAGGCGCATTCGGTCGTATCCCGTGCACCTTGGGCGATAAAGCCATTGTGTTCGGCGCAGCGCTCCAGCACCGGGTAACCCAGCGCCGCCACGTGGTGATGCACGCGCCGGTAATCGCGCAGTACGCGCTGGAAGATGTCACCGGACTCGGCCCATGCGCTCTTGTCGCTCTGCAAGGCTCGGAAGTGCTCGCGGCTGGCGCTGGCTTCCAGTTTGCGTACCGTTTCCTTATGGCCAACCAATGCACTGGCGGCTTGCGCGTCCTCGCGCAGAAACGCGGTAATCGCCAGGTTCAGGCTGTCCAGTAACGCCAGGTGCATCGCCTGGATATGCCGTAATTCAAACGCGCTGAAGTGTTCGCCGCGACGAGCCCGGCGGATGGCCAGGTGTGCCAGGTTGTTAAGAATGTCGCCGGCATGCTCCAGGTTAATCACGAACATCAGAATTTCCTGAGCACGATCAGCGTCGGCATCGCTCAAGCCATCCTGGCCGATGTCTGCGAGGTAGGCGCGAATGGCCGCACTCAACAGGTCTACGGAGTGATCCAGCTGGCGGACTTTATCAAAGCTGCTTTGCTCGGTTTTTTCAAACAGCTGCAGCACTTGATTAAGTATCAGCAGCGCCATGTCGGCCAGGCGCAAGCTTTCGCGCACCGCATTGGACAGCCCGATATTGGCCACCTCCAGCCCGGCTTCATCCAGGTACTGCGGCATGCCGGGATCTGCCGGACGTTCCTGCTGGGGAAACAGACGGCTCAACAGGCGCGCCATCGGTTCGGTCAAGCCGATAAACAGCACAGCCAGCGCCACGTTAAACGCGGTATGCAGGTACACCACCTGATACGCTGGGCCGATACCGGTCAAGGCCATTTTTTGCGCGATCAATCCCACGAACGGCAGTACGAGCAAGGCGCCAAATACCCGCACCAGCAGGTTACCCACGGGCAAGCGTCGCGCCATTGTTGAACCCGCACTGAGCACCGAAGGCAAGGCACCGCCGATATTGGCACCGAGCATCAAGGCAATGGCGGTGACCGGCGTCATCATGTGGGCACCGGCCAACGAGGCGATCAACAGCACCACGGCCACGCTGGAATGGCAGACCCAGGTGAGCAGCACGGCACTGAGCACCGCGATAATCAGGTCGCCCTCAAGGCTTTGCATCACGGCAGCAAACACCGGCGTCGCTTCCATATGCGCCAGGCTGGCGCTGAGCAAGCCCAGTGCGAGCAACATCAGCCCCAGGCCGATCAGGGCACAGCCCACGCTTTCAAAGCGGTCGTCATCGCGCAGCCGAAATACCACCACGCCCACCAGCAGCATCACTGGCATTGCCAGCGACGTGTCGAAACTCAGCAGTTGCACCACCAGGGTGGAGCCGATATTGGCCCCCAGCATCACGGCCAGGGCTGGGGCCAGGCTCAGGGTGCCCGCAGCGGTAAACGAGGTGGCCATCAGGCTGACTGCCGTACTGCTTTGCAGCACGCCGGTAATACCCATGCCGCTCATCAACGCCATCCAACGGTTACTTAAATGACGGCCCATCCAGTGACGCAATTGGGTGCCAAACCCGCGCAGCAGTGCGGTCGAAATCATATGGGTGCCCCACAGCAACAGTGCGATGGCCCCCGCGAGGTTGAGCAAGAGAGTGGTTCCCGACATAAGGAATCTCCACGGAACAAACATTTATGTAGAACGCGCCATGCAGGCACCCCAAGGCACCCGCACAGCCGAATCAGATCAGAACCACTGCTTGAAGCGGCGGATGTACAGCGTTTTCATCAGTTGTGCCACGCAGCAGTAGCTGAACAGCGTCGCGACCAGCCAAGGGAAATACGCCAGCGGTAGCGGCTCCAGGCCCACCATCGTGCCGAGCGGGGAGAAGGGCACGTAGATCCCCAGCACCATCACCATCAACGTCATCAGGGTTACGGGCCAAGCCGCAGTACTTTGGAAGAACGGGATCTTGCGGGTCCGCAGCATGTGCACCACCAGGGTTTGCGACAGCAGCCCCTCAACAAACCAACCCGACTGGAACAGGGTTTGCATTTCAACGCTGTTGGCCGAGAACACGTACCACATCAGGGCAAATGTGGTGATATCGAAGATCGACGACGTTGGCCCGATCCAGATCATGAAGCGCCCGATGTTTTTGGCGTCCCACTTACGCGGTTTTTGCAGGTACTCCTTGTCCATCTTGTCCCAGGGCAAGGCCAACTGAGAGAGGTCATACATCAGGTTTTGCAGCAACAGGTGGATCGACAGCATCGGCAAAAACGGGATAAAAGCACTGGCCACCAGTACGGAGAACACGTTGCCGAAGTTTGAACTGGCCGTCATGTTCAGGTACTTCATGATGTTGCCGAAGGTTTCGCGGCCTTTGAGCACACCTTCCTCCAGCACCATCAGGCTTTTTTCCAGGAGGATGATGTCGGCCGATTCCTTGGCAATGTCCGTACCGCTGTCCACCGAGATACCGACGTCAGCATCACGCAGGGCCGGGGCGTCGTTAATGCCGTCGCCGAGAAAGCCAACGGTGTGGCCATTGGCTTGCAGCGCCTTGAGCACACGGGATTTTTGCAGCGGAGTGAGTTTGGCGAATACCGTGCGCTGCTCGACTTCACGTTGCAGGGTAGCGTCGTCCATCGCTTCAATGTCCGGGCCCAGCAACGGTGTGCCAGGTGCCAACCCTACCTGGCGGCAGATTTTGGCTGTGACCACAGCGTTATCCCCGGTCAACACTTTGACCGCTACTCCGATGTCCTGCAGCGCAGCAATCGCTGGGCCTGCGGTTTCCTTTGGTGGGTCCAGAAACGTCAGAAACCCGCGGATGACCAGGTCTCGCTCATCGCTCGGGGTGTATTGCTGCTGCGATTGCGCCCGGGGGATATCCCGTGTGGCCACCACCAACACGCGAAATCCGTCTTCGTTGTATTCAGTGGCCATCGCCAGTAATTGCTGGCGGCGTACCGGGTCAAGAGCAACTGCGCTGGTGCCTTCCATTACATGGGTCGAGATGTCGAGCATCTCTTCCACGGCCCCCTTGCACACCAGCAGGTGATCGCCGCGGCTGTCTTTGACCACGATCGACAGGCGACGACGCACAAAGTCAAAAGGCAATTCATCGACCTTGCTGTAGGCAAAGGGCACCTTGAAGGTGCGGTCCAGCTCGGAGAACCGCACCACGGCCTGATCCATCAGGTTGCGGATACCGCTTTGGTGATGGCTGTTGAGCCAGGCCAGGGCCAGTACTGATTCATCTCGCTGCCCGTGCGCATTGACGTGGTGCTCCAGAATGATGTGGTCCTGCGTCAGGGTGCCGGTCTTGTCGGTGCACAACACGTCCATCGAGCCCAGGTTCTGAATGGCATTCAGACGCTTGACCACCACTTTGCGCCTGGCCATGGCCGTGGCCCCTTTGGCCAGGTTGGCACTGACAATCATGGGTAGCATTTCGGGGGTCAAGCCGACCGCTACGGCGAGGGCAAACAGAAAAGCATCGCCCCAATCGCCCTTGGAGAACCCATTGAGGAAAAACACAATCGGTACCATCACCAGCATGAAGCGGATCAGTAACCAACTGACGCTGTTCACCCCCCGATCGAACGCGGTTTGCGTGCGTGAGCCAACAATGGCTTTGGCCAACGAACCAAAGTAGGTACGCGGCCCGGTGGCAACCACCACGGCTCGGGCCGTACCACTGACCACGTTGGTACCCATAAAACAGATATTGGGCAGGTCCAGCAGGTTGCTCTGATCGGTCGCCTTGCTCGAGGCGGATTTTTGCGTCACATCCCCCAAAGTGTCGTACTTCTCCACGGGCAAGGCTTCGCCTGTCAGCACAGCCTGGCTGATAAACAAATCGCGGGACTCAATCAGGCGAATATCGGCTGGAATCATGTCACCGGCCGATAGCTGCACCACATCTCCCGCTACCAGCTCACGCATCGGGACCTCAAGCACTTGAGCCTTGACCCCGGCGCGCTCGCGACGCAACACGGTAGCCGTGGTGCGTACCATGGCTTTAAGGGCCTCAGCAGATTTCGCCGAGCGGTGTTCCTGCCAGAACCGCAGCAAGCTGCTAAGGCTGACCATCAGGCCAATGATGATGACTTTGGTCAAATCGCCTTCTTCACCGTCGCGCTCCGGCAGCCAGTAATCCGTCACAAAACTGATAATGCCCAGGGTCAACAACACGTAGATAAAGGGGTTATGCAGGGCCAGCATGAATTGCACAAGGGCGTGGGGCGGCTTGTCGTGGGCCACTTCGTTGTAGCCTTCACGCTGCAGGCGTTCTTGGGCATCCGAGGCGGTCAGGCCATCGGTGGTCGCCCGCACATTGGCCAGGGTGGCCGACAAGCCGTTTTGTGCTTCCCTGGCGGCACGCATGGACAATGTGGCACTGTCGCTGGCGCTGTTTTTATTCCGTGCATTGCTGTTTTTTAGTGCGCTCATGGGGTGATGCTCCTGTCGCTTAACGGAACAAGGCGCGCCGAAAACTGGCTTTTGCAAAGGCGAGTTTCAGCGGGCCGAGTTGCACACTTGGCGATCGGTTCTATAAGTTGTTAAGGCCGGGTTGATACTGCGTTACAACAACGCTATTTATTCGGCGGGCAGCGGGAAACAGCTGGAATGGTTCATAAAGAACTCCAGTTTTATAAACAATGTTTAAATCGAACCTTAACCGTTGTCGGAACTTTCAAGCATCAAAAGCTCTGGCTTCAATTATCCGATTATCAGGCCGCGCGGGCGTTGTTGTTGAGGCTCAACAACAGCCGTGCGCGGGCAAGCAGGCTTGAAAAGCCACAACTCTGAGGGTCCTGGGAATCGCTCAGGCTCCAGCGCTGCTCCAGCTGGCCGGTGGCCGGGCTGACGCGCCAATGCACATGACGCTGCGCAGGTTTTGCGGCGAGAACGTGAGTAGAGAAGGGTGTACGGGCAGCGAATGCAGGCTCGCGTGCCAGTTTCACACGCATGCGGGCGCTGAAAGCGCGAACGCCGGGTAGAACAAATGCTTTAAAGGTCATAACACACCTCGCGACCGGACCGGTGCCGGGGAGGTCGTTACGTTGGAGCGTCAAGCTCTAGCGCAATTGACCTCGCCGTGCAGGCGAGTCCCGTCAATGTCAGGGTTAAGCGCCCGGATCTCCGTATACACGGTGACCGGACAGCGTCTAGATACTGTGTCCATTGGCTTCTTTTGTGAGGTTTGAAAAAGGCCGAAGTGTTCGGCCTGCGCAATCTACTTAAAACAGCAACTTAAGTCAACGTTAAATGCCATTAAAGTGCCCCTCATACAGCCATGGTTCAGGAAGAGGGAAGTTGTACTGTTCCAACTTCGATAGGGCCTGACGTAATAATGACAATCATAAGACATCACTCTCCCCGCGAAGAGTTCTGTGCAGCAACAGCGGCATGAAAAACCACGTGATGTGTAATGGGCCGTTATCACCGCACGGATATTTGAGTGGACTGGGTTATATTAAGCGCTGTTTCAGCCCGTATCGAGAGTGGTTGTGTCAACGATTGACCCCGCAGTAACGCAGGTTTCACCGCTTCAGCTCGCCCAGGTTCACACGCCTGTAGCGCTTTACCTTGAGCGACTGGCTCCGTCGAGCCGTCAGACTATGCGTTATGTATTGCAGGACGCAGCTGATCGGCTGGGGGTAGAAGACATCGCCATCGAAGATTTCCCCTGGCACCATCTGCAACCTGGCCACATCACCGCACTGGTGGCCGCCCTGCGCACAGATGGCTACGCGCCCAACACCTCATCGCTGTACGTCAATGCCATTCGTGGTGTGATGAACCAGGCCTGGCAGCAAAGCCTGATCACACAGGATCACCTGCTGAAAATCCGCGCGGTGCATGCCGGCGGGGGTTCGCGCCTGACCAAGGGGCGCAACCTGCGCCGTAGCCTGATTCGTGAGTTGATGGACGTATGCGCCGCCGACCCGCGCCCGCAAGGGTTGCGTGATGCGGCGATCATCGCGATTCTGTATGGCTCGGGCATGCGCAAGTCCGAGTCGGTGAACATGGACCTTAACCAGGTGAATGTGGCCGAGCGCAGCTTGCGGGTCATGGGCAAGGGTAATAAGGAACTGATCAAGTTTGCTCCCGCCTGGGCCTTTGAAAAACTGCAAGCCTGGCTGGACTTTCGCCGGGCCAACCTGCCGCAGGGGAGCAGCGACGACGTGTTCCTGTTTAACCGTATCCGCCGTGGCCATCACATCACCCGCGAGCGCATTACCAAGCATGCCATCTACTACATCGCCAAACAGCGCGGCCAGCAGGTGGGCGTAAACATCATGCCCCACGATTTCCGCCGTTCGTTTATCACCCGCGTCATTGAGGAATACGACGTCTCGATTGCACAAAAACTCGCGCATCACGCCAATATCGCCACCACTGTCAGCTACGACATGCGCGACGACAACGAACGGCGCAACGCGACGGATCGGTTCGAATTGTAAGTATCCGCCTGGCAAGCCTTTTGAAAAAAGACTGAACCCTCAGCCCTCACACTCGCCTAAAGACTGACTACCTGGAGGTGATGTATGCAAATTGAACATGTCTGGATCGCGCTTGCCGTCATTCTTGTACTGCTGGAGCTATGGGCTATAAGAGGTATTTTGCGCAGCGGCGCATCGTCCAGCACGCGGGGTATGTGGCTGGCCATTGTGATTTTCCTGCCGCTGTTCGGCATGCTGGCCTGGCTGGGGTTCGGCCCCAAGCGCGTCTCGGCGCGCTGAAAATCCCCCCCTTATTTAGGGCGTATTTCGCAAAGTCGCGTTAAAAAGCCGCTAGTGCGCAGGGTCCAGCGGTTTATCCATGATGATGGTGCGTTCGGCACCGTGGAATTCATCGCGCACTTTGCGAAACCCCAAAGCTTCATAAAACCCCTCGGCCGTGATCGAGGAGGGCACCTGCAGCAAACGGACGCCCTCGCACGCCGCCGCGCGTTCGAGTGTGGCCATCAACTGCTTGCCAATACCGATGCCTTGAAGCGCAGGGTCAACAAACACACTGCGCACCACGCTCTGATCGAGACTGGCGGTGCCTATCACGCGATCGTTGACGGTGGCGACATACACGCGGCGTCCGTTTATCAGGCTCAGCACGTGGGAGGGTGCGAAATGCTGCGCCACTTGAGCGATCACTTCGGGCGGGTAATCCTGCGCATTGGATTGGCGCAGAGCCGCGATAATCACCTGGCTGATCGCGACGGCATCCTCGGGGAGTGCGGCTCGAACCTGAACGGTCATAAGGGTGTCCTGGGAAATGGCTCCGCTGATCTTAGCGAATTGATGTAAATCTTTGTAATAACTATCCTCATAGAAAGTAGCCGAAATCACTGTAGGATTACCTCCCGTATTTTATAAAGGCTTATATGAACACCCTCCTGGAGCCTCCCAGTCGCTTCTCGCTTCCTGCGTTAACCCTGCGCTCAGCCGCATTATCTGAACCCGCGTCGCCCCATTCATTTCAGTCAGAGCCCGGCATTTTGCCCGTTGCTCGGCTTATCTGTGCGCGCTATTCGTTCCCCCTGACCTTTCGAGAGTTTGAATAACCTTTATGGAATGGATTGCAGATCCTACGGCCTGGCTTGGCCTGTTGACCCTGATTGTGCTGGAACTGGTGCTGGGCATCGATAACCTGGTGTTTATCGCCATCCTGGCCGATAAATTGCCACCCGAGCAGCGCGACCGCGCCCGCGTCATCGGCCTGACCCTGGCACTGTTGATGCGGCTGGGCCTGCTGGCCAGTATCTCGTGGATGGTCACGCTCACCGAACCGTTGTTCGAAGTCTTCAGTAAAACCTTCTCAGGCCGAGACCTGATCATGCTGTTCGGTGGTCTGTTTCTGTTGTTCAAGGCAACGATGGAGTTGCATGAACGCCTGGAAGGGCACGTGGCCGAACGCACCTCGTCCACCAGCTACGCCATGTTCTGGCCCATCGTCGCGCAAATCGTGGTGCTGGACGCCGTGTTCTCACTGGACGCCGTTATCACCGCGGTGGGCATGGTCGAACACCTTGCGGTGATGATGATTGCAGTGATTGTGTCCATCGGCCTGATGATCATCGCCAGCAAACCGCTGACCCGGTTCGTCAACAGCCACCCGACCGTGATCATGCTGTGCCTGGGCTTTTTGATGATGATCGGCTTCAACCTCACGGCGGAGGGCCTGGGCTTCCATATTCCCAAAGGCTACCTGTACGCCGCGATTGGCTTCTCGATTCTGGTGGAACTGTTCAACCAGATTGCTCGTTCGCGACGCAAACGCAGCCTGCAAGGTGTGCGCCCCATGCGTGACCGCACCGCCCATGCCGTGATGCGCCTGCTGGGCGGTCGAAAACTGAGCGCCGACGAAGTCGGTGAAGAAATTGCCGACATGCTGGATGGCGACGATGAGGCCCAGGTGTTTCACCGCCGCGAACGCGTGATGATCAGCGGGGTACTGCAACTGGCCGAAAAACCGATCCGTACCGTGATGACCCCACGGGCCGAGATCGACCATATCGACTTGGCCGACACCCCCGACACCATACGCAGGGTGCTGATGCACTCGCCGTACTCGCGCCTGCCGCTGATTCGTGAAGGCCGCATCGATGAACCGTTGGGTTTTATCCATAAAAAGGAGTTGCTCAAAGAGCTGTTGGCGGGGCATGAGCCGGATATGGAGGCGATGGCACGCAAGGCGATCAACCTGCTCGACAGCTTTTCGATACTCAATGCGCTGGAACAGATGCGCAAAGAATCGACCCACATTGCCTTTGTCGTGAACGAATTTGGTGATTTTATCGGCCTGCTCACCATGACCGACATTCTGGAATCCATTGCCGGTGAATTGCCCGACGCCAGTGAAATCGAAGGCCCGAACATTGTCCCTCAAGGTGACGGCTACCTGGTCAGCGGTGCCTTGAACCTCAGCCAGATTCGTCAGCACACGGGTTTCCCGGCCAAGCCTACCGAGGACTATCAAACCTTGTCCGGCATGGTCATGAGCTTGTTGGATCGCCTGCCGGTGATCGGTGACACACTCAAGTGGGAAGGGTGGAGCATGAAGGTCGTCGAGGTGGAAGACCGACGTGTTACGCGGGTGTTGCTGGCCAAGGTCTAAACCCGGCGCGTGCGACACATCCTACGCCCCTATAAAGGATGTGTCGTAGCCACACTGCCATCGCCGTAAACTGTCAACACGCGCCCGATGTGTAGAGTTGACCGCTTAACTGCTTGGTAAAAGTGGATGTCACTGCCGCCATTCCCGTTTGCACATTGAACGAGATGACCTTCAACCCTTGACCAATGCGCAGCAGACTCATGTTTGTTGCACTCCTGTGAACTCAACGGCGCTTGATCGATGCAGCGATGGTATCGGCCATCTTGCGAAGTTCATCCTTGCCAATGGTTGGCTTGCCGTCAGGCGCGTTCTGCGAGTCTTGCATCACGTAGAGCAGCAGGTTGGGCGTGTCTTCCTTGGCATCAGGGTCGCCTTTGACATAGGCGATATAGCCGTAGTCCTTCGTTTGCGGCAAACAGCCCGCTTCTTTTTTCTCGGCTTTGGAGAAGTATTTATCGTCCCAGG
>Ga0302347_1000177_pt1 | contig 118856 bp, 97 predicted proteins | sample PhyWR1_FD_202178 | JGI IMG/M metagenome (GOLD analysis project Ga0302347, IMG submission 202178) | Leaf surface microbial communities from wheat plants in UC Gill Tract Community Farm, Albany, California, United States - DLSL W.R1 (v2)... | ecosystem: Host-associated > Plants > Phyllosphere >... | reverse complement strand
TTAGCGGCGGGACCTAAACTGAAACCTCATGAGCGATAGTGCGAGATCAGACGAAAAATTATCTCAACACTCTTGGTAGTTTGGCAACCGAATAAATCACTATCCACGCCGCAGGAGGGAAACCCATACGTTTTTAACGGCGTCTTATACCCTATGGATCCCAGGTTTCAGCCTGGAAGACGACGGGTACAGCATTAACAAAAAAACCTCGGTGCTCAATTCGGTAACCCTTGTAAGCTAAATCGGCCGCAGCGTCAAACTCAGATGCCTCTAAGGCACGAAAAAAAGTGCATTTGCTTGCCAACATTTAAGCGTTTTCAACGGCTAGGATTTTAGACTAAGACCTCTTGAACCGAGCATTGCAGCGAGATCTCCGCCTGGAGTTTATCTGAAAAAGTCTCGGGATGTCGTGATTTGGCAGATTAACAGCAACTTTCGTCGGTTTGCCTCATTTGACCTTGGCGTCATCACCGTGCCAAACATCACGATCGAGACAATTTAGACCTTGACCAGTGTGGGCGTGATGAAAATCACCAGCTCGCGCCTTTTATGCTGTTGGTTGCTGTGTTTGAACAGCGATCCCAGCAAGGGGATATCGCCCACGCCAGGGACTTTATCGGTCGCCTGGTTGCGCTGACGCTGGAAAATGCCCCCTAAGACGATAGTTTCACCATCTTTCACCGTCACTTGGGTTTTAATCTCCTGCTTGTCGATCGCCAGCGCCTCTCCTTCGCCCTGCTTGATCGAACGCCCGGGCATATTCTGGCTGATCTGTAACGTCAGGGTGATGCGGCCATTGGGCAAAATCTTTGGCGTGACTTCCATACCCAGCACCGCGTCCTTGAACTCGATCGAGGTGGCACCGCTGGAACCGCTCGACACCTCGTAGGGGATTTCCGTGCCCTGTTTAATGCTGGCGGTTTGCAGATGTGCGGTAAGCAGGCGTGGGCTGGCGATAATCTCCACCTGATTTTCTTGCTCCAGCGCCGACAGCTCCAGATCCAGGATGCGCCCGCTGATGCGTGCCAGGTGGAAACCGGCCGTTATGGCGCTGTTCTCTACCGGCAGACCAACGCTGAAATTGTCTATCCGCAACTTTTTGGCTGGCCTTTCTTCTGCCGCCAGCCCCCACCTTACGCCAAGCTCCCGCAAATTCTCGCTGCTAATGGTGACAATATGGGCAGCCAGTTGCACCTGTTCCAGCGGGGTATCCATCTCTGCCACCCAGGTTTTCAACTGGGCCAGCGCCGGAGCGGTGTCACGCAGCAGCAACGCGTTGGTGCGTTTATCCACCACGACGCTGCCACGCTCGGTCAATAATTTGCCACGTTGGCTATCGAGGCTTTGCGCTATCTCGCTGGCCTCCGCGTTTTGCAGCGTGATCGTCAGGTTGTGCAGCGGCTCCTGCTGCGCCAACGCCCGCTGCCGACGAAGCAGATCCTGCTCATCCGGCAGTGGGAAAACCATCATCACATTGCCCTCCAGCGTCATCGTCAGCTTGCCCATGCGTAACACCACTGCCAACGCCTGCTGCCAGGGAACATTATCCAACCGCAGTGTCAGATTGGTGTCTCCCCCCTCGGCTGCGACCAGATTCAGGTCTTGATACTCAGCCAGCGCCTGTAAAATCAGGCTGACCGGGGTATCATGGAACGCCAGCGACACCGGTTTTTCCTGCTGTACACCCGCCATCACCGCCAGAGGGAGAGCCAGCCAACCCGCAAAAAACCACTGATATCCTTTCATCACTTTTCCTTACGGTTTTTTCCCCAACGTGAGCACCACACTGCCCGTGCGTTGCCGGCATGCTTCTGCCCTAGCCTGCGCAACGAGCTCAAGCTGCCGGGGCTGGATCTGTATCACTTGCCAATCCCCATCCAACACCCGCTGCCGGGGCAATAACCCCAACCACTGCCCCTGTGGGGTGACCACCCAGCCATAGCGCAAATCCGGCGTGCCAATAATCCCTTTCAGCCGCCAGCCCTCCGGTGAAATAGCAGGATCGGCACAGGCCGCCGTTAGCGGTGGCTGGAACGGATCGCGATACTGTTCAGCCCAAAGCGGGGCTGAAAATAGCAGCCAAAACCACCACGCCTTATTCATCCACCGCCTCTTCTAAGCTAATCAGAGTCAGTTGGGTAGTTAACCCTTCGGGCTGCCTCTCGATCTTCATTTGCCCAATCCTGTGGGTGGATGGCAGCACCTCCAGCAAGCGCAGCAAGCCCCCGAAATCCAGCAGTAACCTTATCCTTTGCTGGTCTGGTTTCTCCTGCTGCTGGAAACGTAGCAGCCGCCCCCCAAGCTGATAGAGTTGAGCCCCCAAATCCCCCGGCTCATCAGGCACGATCAACACCCGCTGCGCTAACCGCTGTTCAAGCTCTGCTAACGGCGGTAGCTGGCTCAGTCGCTGCTGACGCTCGGCAATCTGGTGTTCCAACTGCTGACACTGCTCATCCAGCCTTTCCCACCGTTGCCATTCCCCCGTGATAACCCCACTGCAGGCCAGCAGCACAACCCCGGTTAATACCAGCCATTGAGCCGCCAGCAGTTGCCAGCCAGGCCGGGCGAGCCAGGGAAGCAACCAGTCGGGCAGAGGCTTATCCATCCTGCCCCCAGCGTGCCGTGACAGTGAACGCCAGCCCTCCCTCCTTACGCTGCGTGACTTCAACCAGGCGACAGCCCTGCAACAAAGGTAGCGCGGCCAACCGCCGTTCAAAGGTGACAATCTCCCCATACGCCCCACCTTGCCCCCGCAGTAAAATCCCCCTGGCGCTCTCTTCAAAATCCGTGAGCCACAGGGTTTCAGGCAGCGTTACCGAGAGCTGCTGCAATAGCAACAGGTAACGCAGGTTGTGCGCTCGATTGTGCTGGTAACGGGTGCTTTCTGCGGCCAAACGGGCCAATTCGGCCATCTTTTGCTGCGTCTGCTGAATACGCCCAGCCAGCTCAGTGTGTTGCTGCGTTAAGCCTTGCAATATCGAATGTTGCCTGGCCTGTTGGTAGAACAGCAAAAAGTAGGCTGCCGTGAGCGTAGCCAGCACCAGCAGCAATTGAGCAACGAAGCAGCGTAACCAGAAGATGTAGCGCTGCCGCTGCCGTCTGAGGCGCCAGGGCAACAGATTGACCTGATACATCAGGCATCCTCGCGGCGCAGAGCCAACCCGCCAGCCAGAACAAACGCCATCGGCTGGGAGGGCAGCGGCGGGTATAAGCGGCTGAAAGCTGTGAACGGTGACCAGGGCATGGCGCCTTCTGGCGCGGCCTCGTCCAGCACACTGCTGTAATACACCTCTTTAGCCCCCATGGCTGGGCAAGCTGAACGCAGGGCTGCCAACGCCTGCTTGATGTCGACAGTTTCCCCCGCAGGCAAGACGCCATAAGCAAAAGACATCGCTCGCGGCGCTACCCATAGCCATTCCGATTCCAAGCGATGCAGCAGCCCGGCATCAGGAGCCAAGCCGGCAAATGCGGCCATCATGCTTAGCGCATTGGGTGCAATATCGATCACCAGGGGATGCAGATCCGCCAGTTGCAGGCAATGCAGCCATTGTTGCAGCTCCTGCTGGCGGGCCGCGGTGAGCAGCAACTGATGGGTATTGGGCTGCGCCTGGCGGTAATCTATTGCTAACGTCTGGCTGTCTAACGGGAACTGTTTGAGGCCCTGGGTGGTGATATAGTCATGGCGAACCGGTTCCTGCATGCGCAGATCCGGCAGTGGCAACGTCTGCTGTAAAACCCGCTGTGCGGGTAAAGCAATGCGTAAGGAAATATGTCTTGGTAACCGGCTACGCCACTGCTTGAGTACCGCCACCAGCATGGCAGAACTCTCTAAATGCCCCGCCCGCAGCGCGGAATAGGGCAATGTCTGTTGCCACCAGTGGCGCAATTGCCAACCGTTACGCCGACGCTGCGCAGCCAGCGCTCTGATGCTGTGATCCTGGATATCCAACCCCACCTGCCACGTTTGAGAAAACATATTTCACCCCACCTCCGTACCCTCAGATAACAAAAGAACATATCCATGTTGCAGGCTTGCCTTTATACTACCGCGCGGTTGTTTATAAACTGCCCAATTGACATGAAATGGGAAATCTCAGGTGAAGTTCGTAAAGTATCTTTTAATCCTTGCAGTGTTTTGCATCGTGCTGGGAGCAGCCTCGATTTTTGGCTTGTACAAATATGTGGAGCCACAGCTGCCCGATGTCGCAACGCTGAAAGACGTGCGGCTACAAATCCCGATGCAGGTTTACAGCGCGGAGGGCGAACTGATCGCCCAATATGGTGAAAAACGCCGTATACCTCTCAAGCTGGAACAAATCCCACCAGTGATGGTGCATGCCTTCATCGCCACGGAGGACAGCCGTTTCTATGATCATCACGGGGTCGATCCTGTTGGTATCTTCCGTGCCGCATCGGTCGCGCTGGTTTCCGGCCACGCTTCGCAGGGGGCCAGTACCATCACCCAGCAGTTGGCCAGAAACTTCTTCCTGAGCCCGGAACGCACCTTGATGCGCAAAATCAAGGAAGCCTTCCTGGCGATCCGCATTGAACAGATGCTGACCAAGGATGAAATTCTTGAGCTGTATCTGAACAAAATCTATCTGGGTTACCGCGCTTATGGCGTGGGTGCTGCCGCGCATGTCTATTTTGGTAAGGATGTCAGCCAACTGACGCTGAGCGAAATGGCCACCATTGCCGGATTACCCAAGGCACCGTCCACCTTTAACCCGTTGTACTCCCATGATCGCTCCGTAGCGCGTCGTAACGTGGTGCTATCGCGGATGCTGGATGAGCGCTACATCACGCAGGCGCAGTACGATCAGGCCCGTAGTGAGCCTTTGGTAGCCAATTACCATGCGCCGGAAATCAGCTTCTCCGCCCCTTATCTTTCAGAGCTGGTGCGTCAGGAGATGATCAAACGTTACGGTGAAAACGCCTATACCGACGGTTACAAGGTCTACACCACCATCACCAAGCGGCTGCAACAAGGTGCGCAGGAGGCGGTACGTAACAACATCCTCAACTACGACATGCGCCACGGCTATCGCGGCCCGTCAAACGTGCTGTGGAAGGTGGGTGAGCCTGCCTGGGATCAGAAACAGATCGTCGATTCCCTGAAGAACCTGCCGAACTATGGCCCGCTGTCTCCTGCAGTGATCCTGCAGGCGGATGCCGAACAGGCTACCGCCATGCTGGCCGATGGCAGCCGCATTGCGCTCCCGATGACTGGCATGCGCTGGGCACGTGCGTTCAAGAGCGATACGGTGCAAGGCCCTACGCCGAAGCACGTCACCGACGTGGTACAGCCAGGCCAACAGATCTGGGTACGTAAAGTCAACGACAACTGGTGGCTGTCACAGGTGCCGGACGTGAACTCGGCGCTGGTATCGCTCGATCCTAACACTGGCGCTATCAAGGCGTTGGTCGGCGGCTTCGATTTCAACCAGAGCAAGTTCAACCGCGCAACCCAGGCTCTTCGCCAGGTGGGTTCCAACATCAAACCGTTCCTGTATACCGCGGCGATGGATAAGGGCCTGACGCTGGCCACCATCCTCAACGATCTGCCGATCACCCGTTGGGATGCCGGTGCCGGTACCGACTGGCGGCCGAAAAACTCGCCACCTACTTACGACGGTCCTATCCGACTACGCCAAGGCCTAGGCCAATCGAAGAACGTGGTGATGGTGCGGGCAATGCGCGCCATGGGCGTGGACTATGCCGCTGAATATCTGCAACGCTTTGGTTTCCCGGCGCAAAACATCGTGCATTCGGAATCGCTGGCGCTGGGTTCGGCTTCGTTCACCCCTCTACAGGTGGCACGCGGCTATGCCGTGTTGGCCAACGGTGGCTATCTGGTTGACCCGTACTTCATCACCAAGATCGAAGACGATACGGGTAAAGCGGTATTCGAAGCCAAACCGAAAGTGGTCTGCGATAGCTGTAACCTGCCGGTGATCTACGGCGATACGCATCGTTCGGCCATGCTTTCCGATGATAACGTCGAGAACGTGGCGGTATCGCAGGAAGGCAATAATGCCAACGTCCCGATGCCACAGCTTGAGCAGGTAACCCCGGCACAGATGCAGCAGGATAACGACCAGCAGTATGCACCACACGTGATCAGCACCCCGCTGTCGTTCCTGATCCGTGATGCGTTGAACACCAATATCTTCGGTGAACCAGGCTGGATGGGCACCGGCTGGCGCGCAGGCCGCGATCTTAAACGCCATGATATCGGCGGCAAAACCGGTACCACCAACAGTTCGAAAGATGCCTGGTTCTCCGGCTACGGCCCAGAAACAGTGACATCGGTGTGGATCGGTTTCGACGATCACCGCCGCAATCTTGGCCGTTCCTCCGCTTCAGGTGCCATCCCGGATCAGATTTCCGGTGGTGAAGGTGGGGCGAAGAGTGCTCAACCGGCTTGGGATGATTTTATGAAGGTGGCGCTGGAAGGCCTGCCAGAGCAGAAAGTCACTCCACCGCCAGGGATTGTCAGCGTGACCATCGACAAGAGCACCGGCAAACTGTCCAACGGGGGCGGAGGTAGCCGATCCGAGTACTTTATCGAAGGCACTCAACCCACGGAATTCTCGGTACATGATGCCGGAACCACCCTGACAGACCCTGGTGGCGAAAGTCACGAGCTGTTCTAAAAACGACAATGGCCAGAGCAATCTGGCCATTTTTTTATCTTAACCGGCGGGCGCCGCATGTTGTGAGTCCGGGCGGGTTTGTCAGCAGCGCCCGTGCAGATGAATCGATGGAGGGTTAGCGTGAGCCGCGCAGGAATGCCTCTGCCAGGAACAATGCGCTGACATTGCGCGCCTCACGAAAGTCCGGTTCCGCCAGCAGTGCCATCATGTTGGCTATCGGCCAACGCACCTGGGGTAACGGCTCTGGCTCATCCCCCTCCAGGCTTTGCGCATAGAGGTCGTGTGCCAGCACGATATTCATCTGGCTGGAAAAATAGGAAGGTGCCATCGTCAGTTTGCTGAGGAAATCAAAGCGCCCGGCCCCAAAGCCGACCTCTTCCATCAGTTCGCGGTTAGCGGCTTCCAACACCCCTTCGCCAGGATCGATCAGCCCTTTGGGGAAGCCCAGTTCATAGGATTCGGTGCCCACCGCATATTCACGGATCAGCAGCAAATCATCCCCTATCACCGGCACAATCATCACCGCTTCGCGTTCCGAAGGGCGCATACGCTCATAGACCCGCCGCACACCGTTACTGAACTCCAGATCGACCGACTCAACGTTAAATAAACGCGAGCGCGCGACCGTTTCTACTTTCAGAATTTTAGGTTTTTGCAGCTGTTTATCCATGATTGCCTCAAATAGGTTAACCGCCTAATACACTGAATACTCAGTACTCTCAGGCAGGTAACCAGGATAATATTATGCGCGTTGTGGTAGACAGCAAAAGGGTCAACCACTGGCTAAACTCGATCTTGATCACATTGTGCGTTAATGGGAACCATTTCCGCAACGAGCTTAGCCTGTAATTTACTTTTTTTTAACAAACCTGACCAACAGCTACCCCGGTGGATAAAAAAACAGGTAGGCAAATAGGATAATCCTGATATCCGGACACCATGAGGATTGCTATGCTCGTGCAGGTTAAAAAATCGTACGGTAAATGCCTAACGATAGCCACGAATGAGAGCCGGATAACAACTAATACGGTGGGTCATTCTATCTCTGGGCGGTTAACTCCGTATAATGTCTGGCTTTGCGTAAGATTGGCGGTTTCATGGGTGTAGGACTAGAATAGCATGAGCACAATAGCGTTGATATTGGCCTTAGCGCTAGCCTGCCTGATCGCTGCTGGCCTCTACTTGTGGTTTAAATTCCGCCCGCAGCCAGCCTTGGCAGGTATCCTGCCGTTCGTCAAACCTAACCACCGCAAACTGACCGCGCCAGAGCGGGCAGCTATCGAGAATTACCTCAACCAACAAAACCGCCTGGGTAACAAACTACTGTCAGGTTCCGCTTCCCTGCCTTCTGCCAGGCTAGCGTTGACCGCACAGAGCGACAACGTTTACCCGATTACCCACGCCATTACCCGCTATGGTCTGGCAAGCGATGAACCCAACAACTGGCGCTACTATCTCGACTCGGAAGAGATCCATCTTCCTCCGTTTTGGGAGCAGTACATCAGCGCCGATAACCATGTCGAAGTGATCAAGACCCAGACGCTACCGCTGGTGATCTCACTCAATGGCCATTCGCTGCTGGATCATATTTACGACAGCCCACCTTCGCCGGTAGTGACTACAACCCCGACAAGGAACGCCTCCATCCGCAAAGAAGAGAGCGAACATATTGAGTTGGTGAACATTCGCAAGGAAACGCGCGAGGAACATGAGCTTAACCGGCCGAACGGCGTCAAGGAAGCGGCCCTCATCTCTGCAGCCCTACTGCTGCTATTCCTTAGCCTGATCAGTCCGGTGGTAGTGATCCCCTGGATCATTCTGGTGGCGGTGCTGATGATCGTCTGGGGCTGCTGGCATCTGTTGCGCCGCCCGAGCGAAAAAGAGCTGAAAGAGGTGCACTGTCTGCGCGGCACGCCAAAGCGCTGGGGGTTATTCGGTGAGTCCAATCAGGGGCAAATCAGTAATATCTCTTTTGGCATTATCGATTTGATCTATCCCCCGCACTGGCTGCCTTACCTGAATGCGGACCTGGGTAAAACCACCAATGTGGATATCTACCTCAACCGGCAGGTGGTACGTCAGGGGCACTACCTTTCCCTGCATGACGAAGTGAAGAACTTCCCCTTGCAGCATTGGGGCAAGAACGCCGTATTAGCGGCCAGTTCGCTCGTGGTGCTGTTGTTACTGTTAATCTACATTCCACTTAGCCTACCCGCTAAATTGAGCACCGCGTGGTTACAGGGCACGCAGAAAACGGAAGTCACCAGCGTTCAGGCGCTGGAGGCCATTCCACTGCATATCGGCGATAGGCTGAAAATTCAGGGCAACGGCATGTGCTACGTTCCTTCGGGCAATAACAGCGCCACTGCGCCGAGCTTTATGCCTTTCGATTGTTCGGGGATCTACTGGAATACGGCTACCCCGCTGCCACAGCCTGAATCGGAAGTGATCGATAAAGCTGCCGCGCTGATGGCCACCATCAACCGGCAACTGCACCCAAGCGGTGCCGAGCAGAAAGTGAACCCGCAGTTGGCCAGTGCCATTGAAAAGTCAGGCATGATCCTGCTGGATGACTTTGCGGATATCGTATTGAAAACGCAGGACCTGTGTGGCACGGAGGCCGACTGCGTGCGCTTGAAGAACGCATTGGTCAATCTGGGCAACGTCAAGAACTGGGCCAACCTGGTGAAACGGGCCAAGTCCGGGGCGCTGGAAGGCGTTAACGTTCTGCTGCGTCCGGTCAGCGCTGAATCGCTGGAAAACCTGAGTAACGCGGCTACCTCTGCCTTTGTGGTGCGGGAAACCCGTCAGGCCGCTGCGGCCCTCAACAGCCCACCGCCGGGCGGTTTTTTGATTACCAGTGACGAAGGCAAGCAGTTGGTGGATTATCCCTTGCCCACACAGCCGCTGAACGAATACAACTCACTCGACCAATGGAAAGAGCTACAACGTCTTAGCAGCATGTTGCTACATACGCCGTTCCGGGCAAACGGGGTGATCACCAATATCTTTGTCGATGCCAACGGCACTCGGCATATCGCCCTGCATAGTGAACCGGATATCGTGACCCTGTGGCGCTATCTTGGCACCAGCCTACTGTTGCTGGTGTTGGTCATCGTGCTGGGTTACAACTCCTGGCGGCTGGTGCAACGCAGGCGTAAAAACCAACATCGCCTCGCCGATATCCAGCGCTATTACGACAGTTGCTTCAACCCGCAGCTCACCCCGATATCCATACGCCCGATGGCGTAGCCTCCGCCCTGCCATCCGCCTATACTAGGCTGTATGTTTTTTATCATCCGCGGAATACCGCTATCCCGCCTATGGAGTTGGTTCATGGTTCCTGAGTTTGCTTGGCAAGATATTGATACCGTACTGCTGGATATGGACGGCACCCTGCTGGATCTGGAATTCGACAGCCATTTTTGGCTAACGCTGGTACCGCAGGCGTTAAGTGAGCAACGGGCCATTCCCTTCGACGACGCCAGCACAATCATTCACCAGGAATACCTGGCCGTGCAACACACCATGAACTGGTATTGCTTTGATTACTGGAGCGAACGCCTCGGGCTGGATATCTACCAAATGACCAGCGAAGTCGGTAACCGCGCTCGACTGCGTGAAGATACCCAGCCTTTTTTGCAGGCGTTACGCGATGCCGGGCAGCGGACCATCCTGCTCACCAACGCGCATCCACACAGTCTGGCGGTGAAGGTTAAGCACACCGGTTTGGATCGACACCTTGATTTATTACTTTCCACCCACACATTTGGTTATCCAAAGGAAGATCAGCGTCTGTGGCAGGCCGTGCAGCAGCAAACCGGCTTTGACCCGCAGCGCACGCTGTTTGTGGATGATGGTGAACCCATTCTGGATGCCGCAAGCAAGTTTGGTATCCGCTACTGCCTTGGTGTGCAGAACCCGGATTCCAGCATGGCGAGTAAAACTTTCCAGCGTTATCCATCGATGAGCGACTACCGCCAGTTGATACCGGCCTTGGAACGGAGGGAGCAATGAAAGCCAAAGCAACACCGGATGAGGCCGTCCGCCTGGATAAATGGCTGTGGGCCGCCCGATTTTACAAAACCCGCGCACTGGCCCGTGACATGATCGACGGCGGCAAGGTGCACTACAACGGGCAGCGCGGCAAGCCGAGTAAAACCGTTGAAATCAATGCCGAAATCAAGCTGCGTCAGGGCAACGATGAACGCACTGTCATCGTGCTGGCCATCAATAGCCAACGGCGTGGAGCCGATGAGGCGCAGTTGATGTATCAGGAAACCGAGGCCAGCATTGCCAACCGCGAGAAAGTGGCGCTGGCACGCAAGATGAATGCGCTGACCATGCCGCATCCGGATCGTCGTCCGGACAAGAAAGAGCGGCGCGATTTGATTAAATTTAAATTTGGCGAGCAGGAATAATCCCTCGCCTCAATGAGAGAAAACTATGTCCAACCATGACCAATTGCACCGTTACCTGTTCGAAAACTACGCGGTGCGCGGTGAGCTGGTTACCGTCAGCGAAACCTATCAGCACATCCTGACCAACCATGATTATCCGGCACCGGTACAAAAACTGCTGGGCGAGTTGCTGGTCGCCACCAGCCTGCTGACCGCCACGCTGAAGTTCGACGGTGACATTACCGTTCAGGTGCAAGGCGACGGTCCGCTGAAACTGGCAGTGATCAACGGCAATAATCGCCAGGAGATGCGTGGTGTAGCCCGTGTCGAAGGCGAGATTGTGGCAGACAGCACCCTGCACCAGATGCTGGGTAACGGCATTATGGTGATCACCATCAGCCCGTCTGAAGGTGAACGCTATCAGGGCGTGGTGGGTCTAGAAGGTGAAACGCTGGCCCAGTGTCTGGAAGGGTATTTCCGCCAGTCCGAACAGTTGCCAACGCGCCTGTTTATCCGCACCGGCGAAGCCGAAGGCAAGCCAGCGGCTGCCGGCATGCTGCTGCAGGTACTGCCAGCTCAGGATGGCAATGCCGATGATTTCGACCATCTGGTGCAGCTGACCGCCACCATCAAGGATCACGAACTGTTCACCCTGCCGGCAAACGAAGTGCTGTATCGCCTCTATCATCAGGAAGAGGTTACGTTGTACGAACCTCAGGACGTGATCTTCCGCTGCACCTGTTCACGCCAGCGCTGTGCCGATGCCTTGATCACGCTGCCAACGGAAGAGGTGGCCGATATGCTGGAACAGGATGGCAACATCGATATGCACTGTGATTACTGTGGTAATCATTATGTATTCGATGCGTTAGACATCGCCGCCCTCCACAACGGCAATGCCGACAGCAACACCCAACTGCATTAAGCAACACCGCGGTGTGACGTGCGTCGAGTTGTGACGCACGTCAGCCCTCGCCGTTTGCACGCTTGCTTTATTCCGTGGTCTACATCTCATAACGTAACTAAAAAACGTTTAATACGTTAAATATTTGATACCTATCGCGGTTACATCTCCATGGATCCCTACAATTGTCGCCAGAAATTCTGTGATCAAGGAGTAGTGACATGCGTGTTAATGGTATAACCCACCAGGATCTTGCCGCTTATGGAATTCATAACGTTGGTGAAATCGTTCACAATCCGAGTTATGAATTACTGTTTAAGGAAGAAACGGACCCTTCACTGCAAGGGTTTGAGCGTGGTGTAGTAACCAATCTGGGTGCCGTTGCCGTCGATACCGGCATCTTCACCGGCCGTTCGCCAAAAGATAAGTACATCGTCCGTGACGATATCACCCGGGACACCGTCTGGTGGGCCGATCAAGGTAAAGGCAAGAACGATAACAAACCTCTCAGCCCTGAAGTCTGGGCAGATCTGAAAAAACTGGTCACCGAGCAGCTTTCCGGCAAGCGCCTGTTCGTGGTCGATACCTTCTGCGGTGCTAACGCAGATTCCCGCCTGAAAGTCCGCTTTATCACAGAAGTGGCCTGGCAAGCGCATTTCGTCAAAAACATGTTTATCCGCCCGAGCGATGAAGAACTGCAAGGCTTTGAGCCTGATTTCGTGGTGATGAACGGCGCCAAGTGCACTAACCCGAACTGGCAGCAGCAGGGAATGAACTCGGAAAACTTCGTGGCATTCAACCTGACCGAGCGTATGCAGCTGATCGGCGGCACCTGGTACGGCGGCGAAATGAAAAAGGGTATGTTCTCCATCATGAACTACCTGCTGCCGCTTAAAGGCATTGCCTCCATGCACTGCTCGGCCAACGTGGGCGAGAAAGGCGACGTAGCAGTGTTCTTCGGCCTGTCCGGCACCGGTAAAACCACGCTGTCCACCGATCCGAAACGCCAACTGATTGGCGATGACGAACACGGCTGGGATGACGATGGCGTCTTCAACTTCGAAGGCGGCTGCTACGCCAAGACCATCAAGCTGTCGGAAGAAGCCGAGCCAGATATCTATCACGCCATCAAGCGTGATGCGCTGCTGGAAAACGTCACCGTCCTGGCCGACGGTACCGTGGACTTCAACGACGGATCGAAAACCGAGAACACCCGCGTCTCCTATCCGATCTACCACATCCACAACATCGTCAAGCCGGTATCTAAAGCGGGCCACGCTACCAAGGTGATCTTCCTGACTGCGGACGCCTTCGGCGTACTACCGCCGGTATCACGCCTGACGGCCAACCAGACCCAGTACCACTTCCTGTCCGGTTTCACCGCCAAGCTGGCCGGTACCGAGCGCGGCGTTACCGAGCCAACGCCAACCTTCTCTGCCTGCTTTGGCGCGGCATTCCTGTCACTGCACCCAACCCAGTATGCAGAAGTGCTGGTCAAGCGCATGCAGGCAGCCGGAGCCCAGGCTTACCTGGTCAATACCGGCTGGAACGGCACCGGTAAGCGTATATCGATCAAAGACACCCGCGGCATTATCGACGCCATCCTCAACGGTGAAATCGATAAGGCAGAAACCATCACACTGCCAATCTTCGATCTGTCGATGCCAACCGCCCTACCTGGCGTTGACCCGGCCATCCTCGACCCACGTGCCACCTATGCCAACATAGAACAGTGGGAAGAGAAGGCACACGATCTGGCGAACCGCTTTATCACCAACTTCGACAAATACACCGATACCCCGGCAGGCGCTGCACTGGTCAGCTCGGGTCCGAAACTGTAATAGCGTTGATTACCCCTAAGCCAAGGCGCGGAATTCCGCGCCTTTTCTATTTGTGGCTGATTTGCACTTGAGGTTGGTTTGAATTCGTGGCTGATTTGCACTTATGGTCAATTTGTAGGGGTGCCGCATACTGCGCCCGTTGATATTGACCAGGCCACAATGCTGCGGCCTTAAGTCTGGATATCAGGCGCTCTCTTTCACTGGTGGATTACCGCTGGAAGTTTCTTTCTTCTCGATCGGTAATGGGAGATAGGCCCGGATACGCAGCCCACCGCGCTCGCTGGTGCCGATATCCAGCACGCCAGCATGAGCGTCAATGATGCGCTGCACGATCGCCAATCCTAACCCGGTGCCGCTGGTGCTACGCGCACTGTCGCCGCGCACAAAGGGTTGGAACAGATGCTTCAGCTCTTCCGGCTTGATACCGGGGCCATCATCCTCCACCTGGAACCAGCCGCGCTGCAGTTCTCGCCCGCTGCTGACCTTGATCCAGCCGTTGCCATAGCGCGCCGCATTCACCACCATGTTCACCACCGCACGTTTGATCGATAACGGATGCACATTCACCATCAGCTCACCCGGCAGAATATCGGTTTCAATCACTCGTTCGTAGCCACTTTCTGTCGCCACCACTTCGCCCAGAATGGAGTTCAAATCGCAAATTTCGGTTTGCATCTCCTGGCCGGTACGCAGGTAATCAATAAACTGTTCGATGATAGCGTTACATTCTTCGATATCTTTATTGATCGACTCCGCCAGATAACCGTCTTGCTCACTCATCATTTCCGTCGCCAGACGGATACGCGTCAGCGGCGTACGCAAGTCATGGCTCACCCCCGCCATCAGCAATGTGCGATCGTCGGCCAGCAACTTCACCCCAGAGGCCATCTGGTTGAAGGCCCGGGTTACCGAACGCACCTCAGAGGCACCATACTCACGTAGCGGCGGCGGAATAATGCCTTTGCCTACCTGCAAGGCAGCATGCTCAAGCTCCACCAAAGGGCGGTTCTGAATGCGGATAAACAGCCAGGCACCGCCTATCGCCAGCAACATAATTGCCAGGGTGTAGCGGAAAAGCGGCGAGAAATCACCTTGATGGATTTCGGTCAGCGGTACGCGCACCCAGATATCCGGCTGCAACCAGGTTTTCAGCCAGACGACCGGGGAGTTTTTATTCACCTCGACGCGGACATCGGTCGGGCCACCCAGTTGCTGCGCCATCTGCTGGCTAAGGAATTGGTAGTGTTGCGCCCAGCGCAGGCCGCTCTCTTCCGCAGCCGCGTTGGTATAAAGCGAAATGCCCAGCTCGCGGTAGATCTCGCGGCGGAACGCTGGCGGCACCTCCAGCAAGGTACCGTCCTCCAGTTGCAGCCGATCGGTCATCAGCATACGAACTTCGTACGCCAATACCTTATTGAACTGCTGCAGACTGGGCAAGATGGCGAAGTTAAGCACCACCAGATAAGTCGTCACCAGGCTGACAAACAGCAAGGTGACGATCAACAGCAAAGTTCGGGCAAACGAGCTACGCGGTGAAAAGCGTAATCGCCTCATGCCTTACTGCCGTCCGGGACGAAGACGTAGCCAAGACCCCAAACGGTCTGGATATAGCGTGGATGTGCCGGATCTTCCTCAACCATGCGGCGCAGGCGCGAGATCTGCACGTCGATGGAACGCTCCATCGCACTGTATTCGCGGCCACGGGCCAGGTTCATCAGCTTATCACGCGACAACGGTTCACGTGGGTGGCTGACCAAGGCTTTCAGCACGGCGAACTCACCGCTGGTTAACGGCATAGGTTCATCTTCACGGAACATCTCGCGCGTGCCGAGGTTCAGTTTGAATTTACCAAAGGCGATCACCGCCTCTTCCTGAGAAGGTGCACCCGGCAGTTCGTTGGCCTGGCGGCGCAGCACGGCACGGATACGAGCCAGCAGTTCACGCGGGTTGAACGGCTTAGGGATATAGTCATCGGCACCGATTTCCAGCCCGACGATACGGTCCACTTCTTCACCCTTGGCGGTCACCATAATGATCGGCATCGGGTTGCTTTGACTGCGCAGGCGACGGCAAATGGACAGCCCGTCTTCACCCGGCAACATCAGGTCTAATACCATCAGATGGAAAGACTCACGCGTCAGCAAACGATCCATTTGCTCAGCGTTGGCAACGCTGCGAACCTGGAAGCCCTGTTCGGTTAAGTAACGCTCTAAAAGCGCACGCAGGCGCATGTCATCATCGACGACCAGAATCTTGTGATTCTCTTGCATTGTCTGACTCCCAAAGGCTGTATTGCCTGATTCTAGACTGTGGCCCGCACTTATGCATTGGCACCGCTGGCGGCTATTTGGCAACAGCCTCGTATTGTTCAAAAACTCCATCATTACTGACAGCGTTTAATGGTATATATTCTAGACGAAATTGTTACAAAGCTTATTCTTTTGCCCAAATATCAACAATTTTCACTTAAACCGGAGCTGCAGATCGGTAAAAAACTTCCCGCTGCGTATGATGTACACTCTTGGCTGAAAACCGCAAGACTGGCGAATTGGCAGTGTACCTCAGGTTTATAAAAAAAACGCCAACGGATATGGTGGCCGCTTTATGCGAGAATTGCCCACTGCTCCTGTGATTCGATGATGGATGACAATGAAAACATTGCTGATCACCCGTGAGGGTTACAACAAGCTCAAAAAAGAACTGGATTACCTGTGGCGTGAAGATCGCCCGGAAGTGACCAAGAAAGTCACCTGGGCCGCCAGCCTGGGCGACCGAAGTGAAAATGCCGATTACCAATACAATAAAAAGCGGCTGCGTGAGATCGATCGCCGGGTGCGTTATCTCACCAAGTGCCTTGAGCAGCTGAAAATTGTCGATTATTCGCCACAACAGGCGGGCAAGGTGTTCTTTGGTGCCTGGGTAGAGATCGAGAATGACGATGGTGATACCAAACGCTTTCGCATCGTGGGTTACGATGAAATCTTTGGCCGTAAAGATTACATCTCCATCGACTCACCAATGGCTCGCGCCTTGCTGAAAAAAGAGGTAGGGGATACGGCCACGGTTGAGACCCCGGCAGGTATTGCCTACTGGACGGTCAACGAGATCGAATATATCAAAGACGAAGAATAGTTGAGACCGTAGGGGCGCTGCATACTGCGCCCGTCAAAACCTCGGCCCTCTGGACTGGCATTTTCCCCCTGCAAAACGTATAACTATCCCCCTATCGATTATCGCTGCTAACAGATACCTGACTTATGACTGATCCACTGAGCCGCATTATTGCAACCGAACTGCAGGCCCGCCCGGAGCAAGTTGACTCCGCCATCCGTCTGCTGGATGAAGGTAATACCGTGCCGTTTATCGCACGCTATCGTAAGGAAGTCACCGGGGGCCTGGATGATACCCAACTGCGTCAGTTGGAGACTCGTCTGGGCTATCTGCGTGAACTGGAAGATCGCCGCCAAACCATCCTCAAGTCCATTGAAGATCAGGGTAAACTGACCGAACAGTTGGCGGGGGCAATCAATGCCACGCAAAGCAAAACCGAACTCGAAGACCTTTACCTGCCCTACAAACCGAAACGCCGCACCCGTGGGCAGATCGCTATTGAAGCCGGTCTGGAGCCGCTGGCAGACTCCCTGTGGCAAGATCCGCAACAGCAGCCAGAACAGCTGGCCGAAGGGTTTGTCGATGCCGAGAAAGGCGTGGCAGACGTCAAAGCGGCGCTGGACGGCGCACGCTACATCCTGATGGAACGCTTTGCCGAAGACGCGACCCTGCTGGCCAAGGTGCGTGACTACCTGTGGAAAAACGCCCATCTGGTGTCCAAGGTTGTCGAGGGTAAAGAAGAGGAAGGCGCGAAATTCCGCGACTACTTCGATCACCACGAACCAATTGCGCAAGTGCCTTCGCACCGTGCGCTGGCAATGTTCCGTGGCCGCAATGAAGGCGTGCTGCAACTGGCGCTGAACGCCGATCCGCAGTTTGAAGAAACCCCGCGTGAAAGCCAGGGCGAGCTGATTATCACCAACCATCTCAACCTGCGCCTGAACAACGCGCCGGCAGATGCCTGGCGTAAATCCGTGGTTAACTGGACGTGGCGCATCAAGGTGTTGCTGCATCTGGAAACCGAGCTGATGAGTACCCTGCGTGAGCGCGCGGAAGATGAAGCGATAAACGTTTTCGCCCGCAACATGCACGATCTGCTGATGGCGGCCCCGGCCGGTATGCGCGCTACCATGGGCCTGGATCCTGGCCTGCGCACTGGCGTTAAAGTGGCGGTGGTAGATGCCACCGGCAAGCTGGTTGCCACCGATACCGTTTATCCGCACACCGGGCAGGCAGCCAAAGCCGCTGCGGTCGTTGCCGCGTTGTGTATCAAACACAAGGTTGAGCTGGTTGCCATCGGTAACGGCACCGCATCACGCGAGACCGAGCGTTTCTTTGCCGAGCTGCAACAGCAGTTCCCGGACGTTAATGCTCAGAAAGTGATCGTCAGCGAGGCCGGAGCTTCGGTGTATTCCGCTTCCGAGCTGGCCGCGTTGGAGTTCCCGAACCTCGACGTTTCGCTGCGCGGTGCGGTTTCCATCGCCCGCCGTCTGCAAGATCCACTGGCCGAACTGGTTAAGATCGATCCGAAATCTATCGGTGTGGGCCAATACCAACACGACGTCAGCCAAAGCCAGTTAGCCAAGAAGCTGGACTCGGTGGTGGAAGACTGTGTGAACGCCGTTGGCGTTGACCTGAACACCGCCTCCGTGCCGCTGCTGACCCGCGTAGCTGGCCTGACGCGCATGATGGCGCAAAATATCGTCACCTGGCGTGATGAGAATGGCCGCTTCAGCAACCGTGAACAACTGCTGAAAGTGAGCCGTTTGGGGCCAAAAGCCTTCGAGCAGTGTGCGGGCTTCCTTCGCATCAACCACGGCGATAACCCGTTGGATGCTTCAACCGTTCACCCGGAAACCTACCCGGTGGTGGAACGCATTCTGGCCGCGACCCGCCAGGCTTTGCAAGATTTGATGGGCAACCCGAGTGCGGTACGCAGCCTGAAAGCCAGCGACTTTACCGATGAGAAATTCGGCGTACCAACGGTCACAGACATCCTGAAAGAGTTGGAAAAACCAGGCCGAGATCCACGCCCGGAATTCAAAACGGCTACCTTCGCCGAAGGGGTGGAAACACTCAACGACCTGCAGGTAGGTATGATCCTGGAAGGTTCGGTCACCAACGTCACCAACTTTGGTGCCTTTGTTGATATCGGCGTCCATCAGGATGGCCTGGTGCACATCTCGTCATTGGCGGACAAGTTCGTTGAAGATCCGCATACCGTGGTGAAAGCAGGCGATATCGTCAAGGTGAAGGTGATGGAGGTCGATCTGCAGCGTAAGCGTATCGCACTGAGTATGCGCCTGGATGAGCAGCCGGGTGAAGGTTCACCACGCCGTGGCGGGGGCAATAATAACGCTCCAGCTCGTGATAAAAACTCACGCCCTGCGGCTAATAAGCCTAAACCACGCAACAGCACCCCGGCAGGTAACAGCGCCATGGGTGACGCGCTGGCCGCTGCATTTGGCAAGAAATGAAATAATGAGCTGAGGGGATAAACCCTTATCCCCTCCTTCGGCTGTCTCTTGATTGGTTCTGCGCTCAAGAGACAGCGCGGATTTATTACGACCGATTAAATTCATGTATTCAACTACGCCTTCTGGAGTTCGTAGGTAAATTAGATAACCCTCAAGAAATAGATAGGTAAGGCTTACTGACAAACGTCAACCGACTTACTCTGTAGGGACACAACATGCGGCAGCCCGATAATTTTGACCTGCCGCAATAAAATGGCGATTTTTTTGTCACCCTGTTTCGCGTCATCGCTTTCAGCCCCCACACCGGTAAAAATGCCCCGTTGTTAACACCCTTATTAACACCGCCCTTTCAGGACGTCGATTGTGCCGTAAACACAAATACTTACCCCTCTCATTTACAGCAGGCGATGTTGCCAGATCTGCGCCATAAAACTTTCAGCCACGCGAATAGAGTTACAACTGTTTCATCACCGCAAGAAAATGCACAAATTTGCAACTTAATTAACCTTTTCCACTCATTTGCAGTGCGTTTGGCTTAGTGCTAAAACTAAGGCTGGCAAGGCGTCCAATGCAGATGTGACAATACTTACAATTGCCCATACATTCCGTATTGAATACGATAATTGTTATCACTATGATTCTGTGTATTCATTGCTCTTTTTTTGGTTCGGCGCTCCTGATCCCATACACCTTTTCACAGGTAGTCTGGGCAGCAAATGTTCTGAAAGTGGCATTCCCGTGGGAATTCCCAACTCATTGAGAAGGCAATATGCAGCTGCTTCCTAAACATACCTATAAAATCACCGGCTTCTCCAACGAGATTAGCCCGGCCTACCGCCAGAAATTACTGTCGCTTGGCATGCTGCCCGGCTCGCAGTTTGACGTGGTACGCGTGGCACCGCTTGGCGACCCAATAGAAATAAAGACTCGCCGCGTTAGCCTGGTACTGCGGAAAAAAGATTTAGACCTGATCCTGCTAGATAGCCAACCGTAACGCGCGGTCCCCGTCTCAGGCAGTTGCCGTGTGCAAACGCGGCCGATACTTAATTTACTGATATCACGTTGGTTTATGAAAAAAATCACTATTGGCTTAATCGGTAACCCGAACTCGGGCAAGACGACGCTGTTCAACCAGCTCACCGGGTCGCGCCAGCGGGTCGGTAACTGGGCTGGGGTGACGGTTGAGCGTAAAGAAGGCCAGTTTACGACGCCGCAGTCACAGGTCACGCTGGTGGATTTACCAGGCACTTACTCGCTCACCACCATCTCCGAACAAACCTCGCTGGATGAGCAGATCGCCTGTCATTACATCCTGAGCGGCGATGCGGATATGTTGATCAACGTGGTCGATGCCTCCAACCTGGAACGCAACCTCTACCTGACGCTGCAACTGCTGGAGCTGGGTATTCCGTGCATCGTGGCCTTGAACATGCAAGATATTGCCAAGAGCCAGAATATTGAGATCGATGTCGCCGCCCTGGCCGAGCGCCTTGGCTGCCCGGTGGTATCCATGGTTTCTACCAAGGCCGACGGCATTGGCCTGCTGAAACAGACCATCGATAATCATCGCTTCAATCAGTTAAAAGCGCTGGTGGCCTATCCGCCGCTGCTGCTAGACGAAATCACTACGCTGACCGAGGCCATGCCTCAACAATTGCCCACTGAACAGCGGCGCTGGTTGGCCCTGCAAATGCTGGAGGGCGACATCTACAGCCATCAGTTGGCCGGAAAAGCCACCGAGCTGCTGGCACATTCCAGGTTAGCGCTACAACAGCAGCAGCAGGAAGATCCCGCGCTGGTGATTGCCGATGCCCGCTACCAGTCGATCGCCACTATCTGCGATGCGGTCAGCAACGCCAAGCTGGCGTTGCCAAACCGCCTGACGGAGGTGCTGGATCGGGTGATCCTCAACCGCTGGCTGGGGGTGCCAATCTTCCTGCTGGTGATGTACATCATGTTCGTATTGGCGATCAACATCGGCGGAGCACTGCAACCAATCTTCGATCTCGGTTCGGCGGCCATCTTTATTCAGGGCATCCAGTGGGTCGGTTATACCCTGCATTTCCCGCAGTGGCTGACCGTCTTCCTGGCGCAGGGCGTGGGCGGCGGTATCAATACCGTGCTGCCGCTGGTTCCCCAGATCGGCATGATGTATCTGTTCCTGTCATTCCTGGAAGACTCCGGCTATATGGCTCGTGCGGCATTTGTCATGGACCGCCTGATGCAGGCGCTCGGGTTGCCGGGTAAATCCTTTGTGCCGTTGATCGTCGGCTTTGGCTGTAACGTGCCATCAATTATGGGCGCACGCACCTTAGATGCCCCACGCGAACGCCTGATCACCATCATGATGGCCCCTTTTATGTCCTGCGGCGCACGTTTGGCAATTTTTGCCGTATTCGCCGCAGCCTTCTTCGGCAAGGATGGCGCGGGGGTGGTGTTCTCGCTGTATATGCTAGGCATCGTGGTGGCTATCCTCACCGGTCTGGTGCTGAAATACACCATCATGCGCGGCGAAGCATCGCCGTTCGTGATGGAGCTGCCGGTTTATCACGTCCCGCATCTGAAAAGCCTGCTGCTGCAAACTTGGCAACGCCTGAAGGGCTTCGTGTTACGCGCCGGGAAAGTGATCGTCATTGCCAGCATCTTTATTGGCGGCTTGAACAGCTTCTCGTTCAGCGGCCAGCCGGTAGACAGCATCAATGATTCAGCGCTGGCCTCAGTCTCCAAGGTGCTGACTCCGCTGTTGCAACCCATCGGCGTCCACAGTGATAACTGGCAGGCGACCGTCGGGCTGGTGACGGGGGCGATGGCCAAAGAAGTGGTAGTTGGGACGCTCAACACGCTGTACACCGCAGAGAACATCACCAATGAGCACTTCGATGCCGTCAACTTCAATCTGCTTGATGAACTCGGTGCCGCCGTCAATGAGACCTGGCAGGGCCTGAAGAACACCTTCAGCCTGAGCGTACTCTCCAACCCTATCGAAGCCAGCAAGGGCGATGGTGAGATGGGCGTGGGCTCAATGGGTGTCATGAGTAGCAAATTTGGCACTTCAATCTCTGCCTACAGCTATCTGATTTTCGTGTTGCTTTACGTTCCCTGCGTCTCAGTGATGGGGGCCATTGCACGTGAATCCAGCCGGGGTTGGATGACCTTCTCCATTCTGTGGGGGCTGAACGTGGCCTATTCGCTGGCAACGCTGTTCTATCAGTTCGCGACCTTCAGCCAACATCCGCAATACAGCGCGACGGCGATCCTGATCGTGCTACTGTTCAATGCGCTGGTGCTATTGGGCTTGCGCAAGGCACGGAGCCGCGTAACGATCCGTTTGCGTAGCGCCACCTCGGCGTCCTGTTGTCAAAGTTCGGGTGACTGCCACTAATGGCCAGCCTGCTGCAAATCCGTGATGCGCTTGCCCTACGAGGCAGCGCTCAGGCACAACAGCTGAGCCAACAACTGGCAACACCCTTGCCATTGGTAGAGGCAATGCTGCAGCGTTTGACCGCGATGGGGAAAGTTGAACGTATTGAGCTCGATAGCAGTGAATGCCTGAGTGGCAGTTGCAAAAGTTGTCCGGAAGGGCTGGCTTGTCAAACGGTGATTTATCGTTTGAAGGAGTGAATACAAGGGCGCAATAGTTTGCCTGCGCCCCCGCACTTGAAGATTATTGCTTGTCTTTATACACGTCAGCTACGGCGCTGAACTTGCCATGCTCACGGGCAGCCAGCACGACATAATATTGGCCCCCTTTCTCATCGGCCAGCTTGGACAATTCATCTTTCAAGTCCATCGGATCGGTGGCTTGTGCAGTTGAAGACACGGTGCCAATTTTCTCATACTTGCCTGGGTTCTTATCCAGCTCGTCCTTAGTTAGCAAGGTTGCAGCCATCGAACCGAAAGACACTGAACCTACAATCAACGCCGCAACGATCATCTTCAATGATTTCATGATAATACCTCTTAGTGGATAAATTGGATTTTTATGAAAGCGACTAACAACAAATGCGTCATCGAGCTTAGCTATGCGACGTCTAACAGCTTCGTTGCTTTCCCTGACGAAGCTCCCTCTGCCCAGAAACAAATCGCCAAGGTGAAGATTGATAAGCCCATATTCACCTTGTAGCCACGCATTTACCCCTTCAAGTATCGAACAGGTTTAGTTTTTATCCACTTATTGGTTGAAAATTTACCGCCGTTTTGTGCTTTTATAATCTGTAATCAATGAGATATCCCCGCAAAACCGCGCCATTACTCGGTTGCAACAAATTGATTAATAATGTTAGCGAATGCTTCGGGGTGAGAGATAAACGGCGCATGGGCCGCTTTGGCGATCACCTCTGAGGTCGAGCTCGGCCACAATTCGTCCAGCAGGCTAGCCACTTTGCGCGGCACCAGTCCGTCGAGGTAACCATAAATACGCAGTACCGGCATCGTCAATGCTGTCAATGATTGGCGTTGATCCACCGTACGTAGCATCTCCAGGCCCCCGTTAAGCACCTCAACGCCCGGCATCGGCTGGTTGAGTACCACGGTTTTCAACTGGCGCGCATCCTGGCGAGCGCTTTCCGTGCCCAGCGTTTGCAACGCCAGGAAGCGCTCCACGGTGCGCTGGAAATCATGGCTGAGCTGCTGCTGGAAGCCACTGAGCACCTCTGGGCGGATCCCGGGCCACGGGTCGTGCGCCGTAAAGCAGGGCGAAGAAGCCACGGTGATCAGCCCGGTTACCCGCTCAGGCTGCATAAGGGCAATCTGCCCGGCTACCAGCCCACCAAGGGACCACCCCAGCCAATAAGCCTGCCTGGGTGCGGCAGCCAGCAGTATCTCGGCCATCTCCGTTAACGAGACGGCACCATAGCCCTGGCTACGGCCATAGCCAGGCAAGTCCACCAGGTGTAGGCGAAAATGCGGAGCCAATCGCTCCAACGTGCAACCCCAGACCTCGGCATTCAATCCCCATCCGTGCAACAGCACAAGATCGCGATCGCTTTCACCTAAGGTTTGCCAATACAGCTCTGTCATCGGTTATTGTCCTTACTCGTCGCCTTCCAAGCGGTAGCGTTTTGCACGACTCGAAATTCAAAGAGTATTAAAAAGTAGGAGGTGACTATGCTACCAATCCACAGCCGCTGTTGGCTATGCCGGCAACCATTACGGCTGATGCAGCAGGGCATCTGTAGCTACTGCCTGCGTACGTTTCCCGCCAAACCTTGTTGCTGCCCAGTTTGCGGTTTGCCCAGTGGCGATCCCCATCAGCCTTGCGGACGATGTCTGCAAAAGGCGCCCCCTTGGCAAGCCTTGGTATTTGTTTCGGATTATCGCCCGCCAATCAGCACCCTGGTGAAAAATTTCAAATTCCAGCAGACACCCGCACTGGCTCCCACTCTGGCTCGTTTGATCCTGCTGCACTGGTTGCAGGCGCACCGAGAGCAACATCTGAACAGACCGGAGGTGATTTTAGCGGTACCCTTGCAGGATAAACGTTGCTGGCGGCGTGGCTATAACCAAAGCGATCTGTTGGCCCTGCCACTGGCCCGCTGGTTGGGCTGCGAATATCGCCCTGCGGCATTACGCCGCATCAGGGCAACCGCGCCACAACAGCAATTGATAGCGCGCCTACGGCGGCGTAATCTGCGTGGTGCTTTCCGTTGTGATGAGAACCTGGCAGGAAAACATGTGGCGCTGCTGGATGATGTGGTTACCACTGGCAGCACCATGGCAGAAATCGCTAGACTATTACAGAAGCAAGGCGTCGCATCGTTGCAGATTTGGTGCGTTTGCCGCACGTTGTAGTACCACGGCAATGGGCGTATTATAACCTACTATAGAAGTCAACTATTGAGCTAATGCTATGATCCGTATAACAGATGCTGCACAGGAACACTTTGCCAAGCTGTTGGCAAGCCAAGAAGAAGGCACACAAATCCGCGTATTCGTGATCAATCCGGGTACGCCGACGGCCGAATGCGGTGTCTCTTATTGCCCGCCAGACGCGGTGGAAGCGACAGATACCGAACTCAAGTTCGAGAAGCTGTCCGCTTACGTCGATGAGCTGAGCGCGCCTTATCTGGACGACGCCGAAATCGACTTCGTCACCGACCAGCTCGGCTCACAGCTGACGCTGAAAGCGCCGAACGCCAAAATGCGCAAAGTGGACGACAATGCGCCACTGATGGAACGCGTTGAGTACGTGCTGCAATCGCAGATCAACCCGCAGCTGGCTGGCCACGGTGGCCGTGTGACGCTGATGGAAATCACCGACGACGCGCTGGCCATCCTGCAGTTCGGCGGCGGTTGCAACGGTTGTTCAATGGTCGACGTGACGCTGAAGGAAGGGATCGAGAAAGAGCTGCTGCAAAAGTTCCCGGAACTGAAAGGCGTGCGCGATCTCACCGAGCACCAGCGCGGCGAACACTCCTACTACTGATAACTATCAGGGCGCAATTCCGTTTTGCGCCCTGCCTGTCTCCATCGGAGTCGGTAAGCCGCCCCCGATGCATTTAGCCTACCGAAACCTTCCTGCGTCGCTTATCCAAATCCTTCAGTAAACGGTTGATCTCAGCATCGTCAAACATCGCTTCCAAGGTCTGGCTCAGCTTGCGCCGCCAGTTCGGGTACTGATCGCTGGTGCCGGGAATATTGACCGGTTCCGCCATATCCAGCCAGTCTTCCGGTTGCAGGCCCAGCAGCGCGCTGGCGCTGTCTGCCACATAGCGTTGCAGACCCCGGTTCAGCAACGGGCTCATACTCAACAACGAGGCTTTCTTACCGACCTTTTGCGGTACGCAGCCGTAGCGATGCAGCCCGTCCAGTAGCCCCTGCTTGGCCCGTTCACGATCGGCAAACAGCTCTTTGAGCACTTCCGCATCCGGGTATAACCCCAGTTGCTTGCCGAGCGTCAGATCGCCGCTTTGCCAATAGCCACGCAGCGTTGGCAGATCGTGGGTGGTAATGGTCGCCATTGCCTGCACCGGATAAGACTGCGGCGCACGGAACTGTTTCTCCGCATCGTGCTCGAAATACAGCACCTTGTAGGAATAGACGCCGCTATCACGCAGTTTGCCGACGATCTCCACCGGCACGGTCCCTAAATCCTCCCCAATCACCATGCAACGATGGCGCTGACTCTCCAAGGCTAACAGCGCCAGCAGATCGTCAACTGGGTATTTCACATAGGCACCGTGATCGGCCGTTTCACCATAAGGGATCCACCATAAACGCAGCATCGCCATCACGTGATCGATACGTAAGGCACCACAACTGGTCATGTTGGCCCGCAGCAAATCGATAAACGGCTGATAACCCCGCGCCACCATCACATGCGGATCCATCGGCGGCAGGCCCCAGTTTTGCCCCAGAGGCCCGAGAATATCCGGCGGAGCACCCACCGAGGCTTGCATGCAATACAGCTCGCGTTCACACCAGGTTTCCGCCCCGCCCTCTGCTACCCCAACCGCCAGATCGCGGTACAGACCAATCGGCATCTGGCACTGCTGGCTTTGGCCGAAGCACTCGGCAAACTGGCTGGCCGCCAACCATTGCAGCCACAGGTAGAAGGTAACCTCATCCTCATGCTGCTTACAGAAGGTTTCCACTGCCGGGCTATTGCCCTGCTGATACTCCTTCGGCCAGGCTGGCCATCCCCACATAGTGCTGTCTTTGGCACTGAGATGGGCATGTAACGCGTCGAACGTTGCCTGCTGATACAGGCTGCTGCCCCCTTCGCCGACGAAGCGTTCAAATTCCTGCTTCAGCACATCCTGCGGCTTGCGGGCCTGGAAATGCGGGAAAGCCAGCTTCAACGCCGCCAGCTTCAACTGCGTTACCGTGCTGTAGTCCACCAGCTCACTACTACGCGCTTTGGCCAACAGCTTCTGCGTCGCAGCCTTCTGCCACCATTTTTGCGCGGTCTGGCTGAGCTGGAAATCCTCCACCACGTTGACGTCGATATACACCACGTTCAACCAGCGGCGCGAAGACGGGCTATAAGGGCTGGCGCTTTCCGGGCTGGCCGGATACAGCGCGTGGATCGGGTTGAGCCCGATAAAGGCGCCGCCGCGTTCCCCCACCTCACCGACCATCGCCCGCAGATCGCCAAAGTCGCCAATCCCCCAGTTACGCTCGGAACGCAGCGTGTAGAGCTGTACGCAGGCTCCCCACAGCTTCTTGCCGGTCAACAAGGCATCCGGCTCGTAGCAACGCTTGGGGGCGACAATCAGCCGACAGGCCCATTGCAGCTCCCCCTGTGACAAAGTGAGCTGGTGATAACCCAGCGGTAGCTTGCCCGGCAGGGTTAGGGTTTTATGCGCACTGGCACGGCCTTCTTGCTGGCTACCATCCTCGCGCAACAATACCCACTGAAACTCGCCTTCTCCCCCCAGCGGCAGCGCCACCGGGTTGCCATGATAAAAGACTTTAACCTGCGGCAAAGGAGCCGTTGACGGCTGCAACGACGCGGGGTTCATCGCCGCCAACAGCTTGCGTTTGGTTTCCAGCGAAATTGCCTGCCGTTGGCCGTGGGCATTGATGTAATCGGCAGCAATCCCAGCCTGGGCTGCTACCTGATCGATACCTTTACTCATTCGCACTCCTTAACGCTTGGCTTGCCAAATGCGTTGCTGATAGTCACGGATCGAACGATCAGAGCTGAACATGCCGACGCGCGCGGTGTTAAGGATAGTGCGGCGCGTCCATTCGTCGCGGTCACGATACAGTTTGTCTACCTGCCGTTGAGCTTCGCAGTAGGAAGCAAAGTCCGCCAGCACCAGATACGGATCGCCACCTTCCAACAGGCTGTGCAGCATCATATCGAAAGCGTGCTTGTCACCATGACTGAATGCGCCGCTGGCCAGTTCGTCCAGGATTGCCTTCAGATGTTTGTCTTTCTTGCGATAGCTCAGCGGGTCATAACCCTTGGCCAACAGCGCCTTAACCTGCTCCACGGTGTTGCCGAAAATAAAGATGTTGTCCTCGCCGACCTGCTCGGCGATCTCGACGTTCGCTCCGTCCAGCGTGCCAACGGTCAGTGCGCCGTTCAGCGCCAACTTCATATTCCCGGTGCCCGACGCTTCTTTACCGGCAGTGGAGATCTGCTCGGAAATGTCCGCTGCCGGGATCATCAATTCAGCGACAGAAACGCGGTAATCAGGGATGAAGGCCACTTTAAGGCGATCTTTGACGATCGGATCGTTATTGATCTTCTCTGCGGCCTGGTTGATCGCATAGATAATGTTCTTCGCCAGGTAGTAGCCCGGCGCGGCTTTGGCACCAAACAGGAATACGCGTGGCACGATGTCCAGGTTCGGGTTATCCCGCAGTTGGCGATACAGAGAAAGAATGTGCAGCAGGTTCAGGTGCTGGCGCTTGTACTCGTGCAGGCGTTTGATCTGCACGTCGAAGATTGCGTCTGGATTGAGCTTCAGCCCCATTACGCTGTGCACGTAGTTGGCCAGGATCACCTTGTTATCACGCTTGATCTGCTGATACTTCTCGCGGAATGCGGCATCTTCAGCATATTTTTCCAGCCCCTTCAGCGCATCAAGATCGTTGGCCCATTCCACTTTCAGGGTGGTATCGATCAGGCCCGACAATGCCGGGTTACACTGTTTGAGCCAGCGGCGCGGCGTAATGCCGTTGGTAACGTTGTGGAATTTGTTCGGCCACAGCTGGTGATATTCCGGGAACAGATCTTTTACTACCAGATCCGAGTGCAACTGAGCCACACCGTTCACCGCAAAGCCGCTGACCACGCACAGGTTGGCCATGCGCACCTGCTTGCTGTGGTGTACTGCCAGCTTGGCCCACACCGCCTCATCGCCCGGCCAGTGTTGGTCTACCAACCGCTTAAAGTTGGCGTTGATCTGCTTGATGATAGAGAAGTGGCGCGGCAGCAGGCTGCGGACCAGTTTCTCATCCCAGCACTCCAGGGCTTCCGGCATCAGGGTGTGGTTGGTATAGGCAAAGGTCTTGCTGGTGATCGCCCAGGCCGCATCCCAATCCAATTGGTGCTCATCGAGCAGAATACGCAGCAGCTCTGGAATGGCGATAGTTGGATGGGTGTCGTTGAGTTGGATCACTTCGTACTTAGGCAACTCTTCAATCTTGCGCCCAGCCAGATGATGTTTACGCAGAATATCGGCCACCGAGCAGGCACACTGGAAATACTGCTGCATCAGGCGCAGGCGTTTGCCTGCCTGATGGTTGTCATTCGGATAGAGCACCTTGGTCAGCTTGGCGGCTTCTATGCCCTGCTTTTCCGCCTGCAGGAATTTGCCGTCGTTGAAATCCCCCAGATCGAACGGATGAGTATGCGTTGCCTGCCACAGGCGCAGCGGCTGGGTGACCCCGTTACGGAAGCCCAGCACCGGCAGATCCCAAGCTTCCCCACGCAGGGTAAATTCCGGGTGCCACAGCTCACGGCCATCGGCCAGTTTCTCGATCTTGCCACCAATCCCGACATCCACCGCCAACGCAGCATTATGGCGGAACCACGGGTAACTCTCGCGCTGCCAGTTATCCGGTGCCTCTTGCTGATGACCTTCTTTGAATGACTGTCGGAACAACCCGTATTGATAGTTAAGCCCATAGCCGGTAGCCGGTTGCTCCACCGTGGCCATCGAGTCCAGGAAGCAAGCGGCTAAACGCCCCAGACCACCGTTACCCAACGCCGGATCGGTTTCCTGCTCCAACAGATCGGCCAACTTGACGTCCTGCTCTGCCAACGCCGCCTCAACGGTGTCATACCAACCAAGGTTGATCAGATTGTTGGCCGTCAGGCGGCCAATCAGGAATTCCATCGAGATGTAGTTTACATGGCGCAACGACTTGCTGCTTTTACGCGGCGCAGGCTGCGCGGCCAACTGTTCGGCAAGAGCGGCACTTACGGCCTCCCACCATTGATGCTGAGTCATCTGCTGTGCGGAGCTGAGGCCAAAACGCTGCCACTGACGAGTCAGTGCAGCCAGAAAAACGTCCTTTTTGAGCATAGGCTGTGACATAGGTAAAACTCTCTATCCGGTGTACCCGTCGTCTTTCAAGCGGCAACTTGAGTTCCATTGGGTAGTAAATGGGCCAATTTTTTCACTATCGTGCCGGGGAGAACCCGCAATAGCATCATCCCGCCAAGGGGTTAGCTGGGGAGGAGGATTGGGGCGTAGCTGAAACTGTGATCTCAGGCACTTTTTAAGCCCCCTTGCGTGCGGTAAGAAAGCCCATCGATATCACCGGTGAGCATAAAATCGACGGCAAACCTCAGGACGTTAGCACAGTTATGATAGCTGATGAAGTTTTGTACTTGTCCACTAACAGCCGAAAAACAGGGTAATTTCTGAGGGTAATCAGGCGCGATGTAAAGCGCAGTTAGAGCGGAACCCAGGGAAAACATAAAAAAGTGTGATCAATAGCAATTTAACTTCAAGCCAAAGCGCAAGCTTGTTGCATTACCGTTGACGATGTTCGAAGTTAAAGAGGGGGATTAATTACGAGCTACAAAATAATTAACTCAACCCGGTCCCGAGACAGGAACACGGTGAAATAAATCCTTCGGGCAGTCCTTCGGCGGCGGGAACCGCACTTTACACCTGGAATATTATGCTGATCCCATCAAAACTGAGCCGTCCGGTACGGCTGCAAAATACCGTGGTACGCGATCGTCTGCTGGCGAAACTGGCTGGTGCGGCGAACTATCGCCTGACATTGGTCAATTGCCCGGCAGGCTACGGTAAGACCACGCTGGTGGCACAATGGGCTGCGGGCAAATCGGATCTGGGGTGGTACTCCCTAGACGAGAGCGACAACCAGCCGGAGCGCTTCGCCAGCTATCTGATCGCCGCGCTGCAACAGGCCACCACTGGCCACTGCGTGAAAAGCGAGGCATTAAGCCAGAAGCACCAATACGCCAACCTTTCAGCGCTGTTTGCCCAGTTGTTTATCGAGCTGTCTGACTGGCACCAGCCGCTGTACCTGGTGATCGACGATTACCACCTGATCACCAATGACCAGATCCATGAAGCGATGCGTTTCTTCTTGCGCCACCAGCCAGAAAATCTGACGCTGCTGATCCTTTCCCGCACCCTTCCTCCCCTGGGGATTGCCAATCTTCGCGTACGCGATCAGCTGTTAGAATTGAGCACGCGCCAGTTGGCTTTTAACCATCAGGAGGCAAAACAGTTCTTTGACTGCCGCCTTACCTCCCCGCTGGAGCACAATGACAGCAGCCGTCTGTGTGACGAAGTGGAGGGTTGGGCAACCGCCTTGCAGCTAATTGCACTCTCCGCCCGTCAATCTACCTCTTCCGCACAACAATCTGCCAAACGTCTGGCCGGGCTGAACGCCAGCCACCTGTCCGATTATCTGGTGGATGAGGTGCTGGATCGCGTCGATGCCGATGCCCGCGCGTTCCTGTTGCGCTGCTCGGTACTGCGTTCGATGAACGACGCGTTAATCGTTCGCCTGACCGGAGAAGACAACGGCCAGCAGCGCCTGGAAGAGCTTGAGCGCCAGGGCCTGTTTATTCACCGTATGGACGACACCGGCGAATGGTTCTGTTTCCATCCGCTGTTTGCCTCGTTCCTGCGCCAGCGTTGCCAGTGGGAATTGGCGCTGGAACTGCCAGGCCTGCACCATGCGGCGGCGGAAGGTTGGCTGGCGCTCGGGTACCCGGCGGAAGCCATTCACCATGCGTTGGCAGCCAGCGATGTCAGCATGTTACGCGATATCCTGTTGCAACATGCCTGGTCGTTGTTCCATCACAGCGAACTAGCCTTGCTGGAAGAGTGTCTGAATGCCCTGCCGTACGAACGGCTGATCCAGAGCCCGAAACTGGCCCTGCTGCAAGCCTGGCTGGCGCAAAGCCAGCACCGCTACAGCGAAGTGAATACCCAGCTGGAACGAGCTGAACAGGCCATGCTCCAGCAAAAGATCGTCATTGACCAGACTCTGCATGCTGAATTTGACGCGCTGCGTGCTCAGGTGGCGATCAACGCCGGTAAACCGGAAGAGGCCGAGCGCCTGGCCACCGAGGCGCTGAAATTCCTGCCGCTATCCAGCTATTACAGCCGCATAGTGGCCACCTCGGTCACCGGTGAGGTTCACCACTGCAAGGGGGAGCTGGCACGGGCGTTGCCCATGATGCAGCAAACCGAACAGATGGCTCGCCGCCATCAGGCTTATCACTATGCGCTGTGGGCGCTGTTGCAGCAGAGCGAAATTCTGATCGCACAAGGGTTCCTGCAAGCCGCCTATGAAACGCAGGATAAGGCCTTCGAACTGGTGCGTGAACAGCATCTGGAGCAATTACCGATGCACGAATTCCTGCTGCGCATTCGCTCGCAGGTGCTGTGGTCGTGGTCACGGTTGGACGAAGCCGAAGAAGCGGCACGTGAAGGGCTGAAGGTGTTGGCTAACTACCAGCCACAGCAACAGTTGCAATGCCTGGCGATGTTGGCGAAATGCTCGCTGGCACGTGGCGATCTGGATAATGCCAATGCTCACCTGCTGCGCAGCGAAGTCCTGCTGCATGGCTCGCAGTATCACCGGGACTGGCTGACCAATGCCGATAAACCAAGGGTGATCCACTGGCAGATGACCGGCGATACCACCGCAGCGGCCAATTGGCTGCGCCATACCGAAAAACCGGGGATGGCCAACAACCACTTTATGCAGGGGCAATGGCGTAATATCGCCCGTGTGCAGATCCTGCTTGGGCAGTACGAAGAAGCCGAAGTAGTATTGGACGAGCTTAACGAAAATGCTCGCCGCCTGCGGTTGGTAAGCGATCTCAACCGTAATCTGCTGCTCAGTAACCACCTCTACTGGCAGATGGACCGCAAAGTGGATGCCCAGCGCGCGCTGATAGAATCGCTCTCGCTGGCTAATCGCACCGGGTTTATCAGCCACTTTGTGATCGAGGGAGAGGCTATGGCGCAGCAGCTGCGTCAGCTGATCCAGCTCAACACGCTGCCGGAGATGGAGCAGCATCGCGCCCAGCGCATTCTGCGCGATATCAACCAGCATCACCGGCACAAGTTCGCCCATTTTGACGAGAACTTTGTCGATAAGCTGCTAACTCACCCGCAAGTGCCGGAGCTGATCCGCACCAGCCCGCTAACACAGCGTGAATGGCAGGTGCTGGGCCTGATTTACTCCGGTTACAGCAACGATCAGATCGCCGGGGAACTGGCCGTCGCGGCCACCACCATCAAAACCCATATCCGTAATCTGTACCAGAAACTGGGGGTCGCACATCGGCAGGAAGCGGTGCAGCAGGCGCAGCAGTTGCTGAAAATGATGGGTTATGGTGCCTAGGATTGGCGGCCTATCGGCGTGTGGCAAGAGGGGTCAACATGATCCCCTTACCCCCAGAGGTGTTTCACCGCTGTCCATAATAGGCATTTGGCCCATGCTTGCGGCTAAAGTGCTTTTCCAGCAAGTGGGCATCAATATGGCGCAGGGTTGGGTTAATCGCACAACTGATCCAGGCCATTTTCGCAACTTCCTCCAACACCACCGCATTATGAACCGCCTCCTCCGGTGAGCCCCCCCAACTGAATGGCCCATGCTGATAAACCAAAATCCCCGGTGTATACATCGGATCATGTTCACCCAGCGTTTCCACAATCACCCGCCCGGTTTCCAGCTCATAATCCCCTGCGACCTCCTTGCCCGTCAGGCCCCGGGTGCAAGGGATGTCATCGGCAAAATAGTCAGCATGGGTGGTGCCCAGCGCCGGGATAGCCCGGCCAGCCTGTGCCCAGGCGGTAGCATGGGTGGAATGAGTATGCACAATGCCACCCAATTGCGAATAACGCCGGTACAGCGCCAGATGGGTTGGCATATCGGATGAAGGTCTGAAATGCCCTTCCAGTACTTTCCCCGCCAGATCCACCACAACCATATCAGTGACCTGCATATGCTCATAAGGGACACCGCTCGGCTTGATCACCACCGCTCCGCGCTCGCGTTCTATCCCGCTGACATTGCCCCAGGTGTAGGTCACCAGACCCTGTGCAGGCAAGGCCATATTGGCGTCATACACCTGCTGTTTTAACTGTTCCAGCATCACTGCGCTCCTATGGTTAGCCCGGCATTGACCATACGTTCCACCACCCAGGCGCGTGCGGCCCTCACCTCCTGTATCGGATCTGCCGCCTTCTCACTCCACATTTCAAGCAGGTACGGGCCACAGTAGCCGCTTTGCCGCAAAGCGGAAAAACAGCGTTCAAAATCCACGACGCCTTCACCAAAAGGCACATCCTTGAATACCCCGGCCCGGGCATCTTTCACATGCACCGCAACAATATGCCCACGACCAGCCGCCAACTCCATCGGCACGTCGTTATCCCATGCCGATAAATTGCCGATATCCGGGTAGAGCTGGAACCAGGGATTATTCAGGTAATGGGCATAACCCAACGCCTTGCTGATGGAATTCATTAGCGGATAATCCATGATCTCCATTGCCAGCGTCACCTGGGCTCGACTGGCCATTTCAACCGCCAGTTGCAAACCCTCGCGAAACCTTTCGCGGGTATTGTCGTTGGCCTGCTGGTAATAAACGTCGTAACCCGCCAATTGAATCACTCGGATGCCGGTATCCTGGGCCAGCCGGATGGCTTTTTGCATGATCTCCAGCCCTTGTTGACGCACCGCATCGTCCTCACTGCCCAGAGGGAAACGCCGGTGTGCGCTAAGGCACAGGGAAGGTACCCGTACACCGCTGCTGGCGACGGCACTCACCAACGCCAAGCGCTGTTCGCGGCTCCAGTCCAGACGAGACAGGCGCTGGTCGCTTTCATCTATCGACATCTCGACAAAATCAAACCCCAGCTCACGTGCCAGTTGCAGACGCCCTAACCAATCCTCCCCTGCCGATAACGCCTTTTCGTAGATGCCCAACGAAACGGCTTGCTGCAACATGCTTGCTCCTCAGCCCCACAATTGGGCGATAGCGCGTTTAAATTCGCGGGCAGCTGCCACCGGATCGACGGCATCGCGAATACTGCGACCAGCAATAAACACATGAATAGCAATCCCCTTGAACAATGGCAGATCTTCCAGAGCCAACCCGCCGGTCACGGTCACCTTGAAGCCCATGCTGGTAAGACGTTTGATGGCGGTGATATCCGCATCACTCCATGCAACCCCGGCCGCCTGCGCATCGCGGCTACGGTGATAAACCACTTGCTGGATCCCCGCATCACGCCACTCCTGTGCCTGCTCCCAGGTCCAGAAACCGGTCAGTTCGATCTGCACATCACCATTAAACTCTTTGGCTACCGCCAGCGCCCCTTTGGTGGTGTTGATATCGGCACAGCAGATCACCGTGACCCAGTCCGCATTAGCCTCAAAGCACATGCGCGAGAGGATTTTGCCGGCGTCGGCGATTTTGGCATCCGCCAGCACGATGCGATCTGGATAGAGCGCCTTCAGATCGCGCACCGCACGTACCCCTTCGGCCACGCACAGAATGGTGCCAACCTCGATAATATCGACCTCATTAGCGATCAGCCGTGTGGTGCGGTAAGCCTCATCCATTGACTGGTTATCCAGCGCGACCTGCAACATCGGTAAAGTGTTTGTCATCTTGCTTGCTCTCCTTAGTGGGCTGCCGCTGCGGCAGAAGTCAGATTAATCAGATCCAACACCTGCTGGGGTGTGCGACAGGTTCGCAGGCGATCAAAGTTGGCTTCATCCTCGAACAGGTTAACCACCTGTAGAATACCAACCTCCTGGTGCGTTTTGGCATCCACCGCCGCCATGGTGATCAGGATATCGATCGGGTCGTTGTCTTCATCGCCAAAACAGACCGGCGTTTTCAGCGTGACCAGAGCAAAGCCGGTTTTTAATACCCCTTCCTCCGGCCTGCCGTGGGGCATGGCTAACCCCGGAGCCAACACAAAATACGGGCCAAACTGCTCAACCCCGGCCAAAATGGCGTTGAAATAGCGCGGCTCTACCACACCGGCCTCTACCAGCAGGTTGACTCCGATTTTCACCGCCTGCTGCCAGTCCTGCGCCTCGGCCTGTAGCAAAATCGACTTGTTGTGCGCCAGTGAATCACTCAGCTTCATTACCGTTGCCTCACTTGATGTCTTTGGGGAAGTGAGCACCGATCACCTCCATCAGCTTGGGGCCGAAATCGGCGGCAGACAGCATATTGCGCACTCCCACCACATGCTTGTTGCCGCTGACGATGATTTCATCCGCCACGTGGGTAGAGGCAATAATGATGTCGGCACCGCTCAGCTCGGATTTATACTCCCCCACCGCGCAGCTGTTGACCGAATGGTCAACACCTTGCTGAGTGAGGAACTGGTCTACTTTCATTTTCATGATCATGGAACTGCCTTGCCCACAACCGCATACCGCCAGAATTCGTACCGTCATGATGTGTTCTCCAGTTAGTTTGAAGCCGACTCAGTGAATTGTTTTTCCGCATCTTCTTCCGCACGCAGCGTGCGCCCGGCGAAGAACATGTACAGCAGCGCGATAACCACCACCACGCCCATAAACCACAGGCCAAAGCTCAGGCCCTGCATCAGCGGCGGTGCCAAAATTGACCAGTCCGCCATCCCCATCCAGGCACTTAGCCCGGTCAGTTTGATGGCCCACACACAGCCAAAGATTTCGAGCATCCCCATCACCAGGCAAATCTTCATCGCCGCACGCCAGCCACCGAAATGGTTGGCAAACACGCCGATGGTGGCGTTGGAGAAGAACATCGGGATAAAGCCGGGGATGATCATGATGGAGGAGCCGACTGCCAGCAGAATACCTACGGCGATCAGTTGCCCCACCGTGCCCCACATAAAGCCCCACACCACCGCATTGGGCGCGAAGCTGTAAATAGCGGCACAGTCGATGGCCAGCACGGCTCCGGGGATCAGGCGTTGAGAGATACCGTTGAAGGCTTCTGTCAGTTCGGCAACAAACATCCGTACGCCCTGCACGATGATGAAGATAGCGACGGCAAACATCAGACCGGTTTGCAGGATGTAGATCGTCCAATGAGTTTTACCTGCCATCTGCTGCAAGGTATCCAGCCCGAAGGAGCAGAGAATAATGCCGAAGAACACCGTCATGACGATGGCGGTAGAGACGATGTTGTCATGGAAGATGTTCAGCCAGCCAGGCAGCTTGAGATCTTCCACGCTGTCCTCTTTTTTACCGAGGTATGGCGCCACCTTATAGGCAACCCAGGAGGCAAACTGTTGCTGGTGACCGATGGAAAAACCGCTGTTTTCCGTCACCGACTGGGTTGGCTTGAACATCATGTTAGAGGTGATCCCCCAATACAGCGAGGCAATCAGCGCGCTACACAAAATGGTGGTCCACATGTCGTAACCCGCAATGTAGAAGAACACCGCAATCAACCCCACCTGCTGAAACATGATATGGCCTGTCAGCATGATGGTACGGATACCGGTGATACGCCGCAGCAAGACATAAACAATATTCAGCGCCAGTGCCAGCAACACCGCATAACCTACCCAGCTGTAAGCATCCCCCATCCGTTCAATGGTCGCCATCATCGAAGCGTAGGTATCGGAGATGGCCCCGTTGATACCATAAACCTCGGAAAGCTTGGCCACCACCGGTTTGAAAGTACCGGTCAGGATACCGGAACCGGCCTGCAACAACATAAAGCCGATGATGGTTTTGATGGTGCCCTTGATGATCACCGCCGCGCTTTTGCGCAACAGCAGATAGCCCAGCAGCGTGACCAGCCCCAGTAACAACGGGGCATTGGTCATCACCTGATTAAAAAAGACGGTGAAGATGGTGTAAAGGGTTTCCATACGGCTCTCCATGTAGCGTTTGGCAATACCAGATGCGCTGTAGGGAACGCCGCTGGCCACCAGGCCAACGCATCACCGTAACGCAAGGATGGGCTAACCATAACAATCACAATGAATCATAAAAAGATCATAAATGATTATTTGTGAGCAACCTCGCAAGTTATATGGAAAAAATGTGTTCATTCAAGACGGAAAATTCATCAATAATTCGTTAATCATTGAATTAAATACACGTTAATAAGAGGCTTGAGCGGCATAAACTCTATTACCTTCTTGATTTCAGATTCGCATCAGTGCGGCAAAACAGCGGTTGTCAGTGGCGATAATCGATGCTAGATTCAGCCAAACAAATCACAATAAATCATCAAATGATAACTTGTGATTTATGTTGATAAAAAGCACCCCGATGATGAGGAATGAATCATGAGTAAAGTCACTACCATCACCCGCAAATCCTGGATCCTGAATACCTTCCCAGAATGGGGTACCTGGTTGAACGAAGAGATTGAACAGGAGCAGGTGGCCCCCGGAACATTCGCCATGTGGTGGCTGGGATGTACCGGTATCTGGCTGAAATCAGAGGAAAACGCCAACCTGTGCGTCGATTTCTGGTGCGGAACCGGCAAGCAGAGCCACAGCAATCCGCTAATGAAAACCGGCCACCAGATGCAGCGCATGGCGGGGGTGAAAAAACTGCAACCCAATCTGCGTACCACGCCGTTCGTCCTCGATCCTTTTGCCATCAGGCAGATTGATGCCGTGCTAGCCACTCACGATCACAACGACCATATTGACGTCAACGTCGCCGCCGCAGTGATGCAAAACTGTGACGCCACAGTGCCCTTTATCGGACCACAGAGCTGTGTGGATCTCTGGCTCGGATGGGGTGTACCGGCCGAGCGCTGCATAGTGGTAAAACCCGGCGATGTCATCAAAATCAAAGATGTAGAGATCCACGCGTTGGATGCCTTTGACCGTACGGCGCTAATCACCTTACCGGTGGAGCAAAAAGCGGCGGGCATGCTGCCGGACGAAATGGATCAGCGGGCGGTCAACTATCTGTTCAAGACGCCCGGCGGTAATCTTTACCACAGCGGCGACTCCCATTATTCCAACTATTACGCCAAGCACGGCAACGATCACCAGATCGACGTGGCGCTCGGCTCCTATGGCGAAAACCCGCGCGGCATTACCGATAAAATGACCAGCGCCGACATTCTGCGCATGGCGGAATCGCTGAATGCCAAGGTGGTCATTCCGTTCCATCATGATATCTGGTCGAATTTCCAGGCCGATCCGCAGGAAATCCGCGTGTTGTGGGAAATGAAAAAGAACCGGCTGAAGTATGGCTTCAAGCCGTTTATCTGGCAGGTCGGCGGCAAATTCACCTGGCCGCTTGATAAAGACAACTTTGAATATCACTATCCACGCGGCTTTGACGATTGCTTTACCCTTGAACCGGATCTGCCGTTTAAATCCTTCCTGTAACGGTGAAGCATGAAAACGTGACACAGGAGCCACTAGATGCGCACTTCTGCACACTGATGATTCAAATCGTCAGCAGGTGCGCATATAATCACGGCATATCCCCTGACGACGGGGGTCACGTTCTCATTTCCCGACGGAGCCCGCATGACCGAATCCCAGCGCCATAATGCCATTCTCGATCTCTTACAGCGTAAGGGGCAAATCTCCGTGGCCGATGTGATTAACGCCTTCGAGATCTCACCGGCAACCGCGCGCCGTGACATCAATAAACTTAATGAGATCGGTAAGCTGCGTAAGGTGCGTAACGGTGCCGAAGCCACCAGCAGCCCGCGCCCTACCTGGACACCACTCAATATCCATCAGACTCAGCATCTGGATGAAAAGATGCGTATCGCCAAAGCGGCCGCCCAGCTTTGCCAGGCGGGAGAGAGCGTGGTGATCAACTGCGGTTCCACCGCTTTCCTGCTGGGACGTGAGGTGTGTGGTAAAGAAGTGCAGGTGATCACCAACTATCTGCCGTTGGCCAACTACCTGATCGAGCGTGAACACGAAAGCGTGGTGATCATGGGTGGCCAATATAATAAAAGTCAGTCGATCACCCTGGCTCCACAGGACGGTGATGCCACCTTGTATGCCGGGCACAGGATGTTCACCAGCGGCATCGGCCTCACCAGCGACGGGCTGTATAAAACCGATATGCTCACCGCCATGGCCGAGCAGAAGATGCTCAACTACGTCGGCAAGCTGGTGGTGCTGGTGGACAGCAGCAAGGTAGGTCAACGGGCCGGTATGTTGTTCAGCCGTACCGAGCAGATCGATATCGTCATTACCGGGCGCGATGCCGATCCGGCGATAGTCGAGCAACTACGGTTACAGGGGGTGGATGTGCAGTTGGTGTAAGCCTATTTATCACGCCTTAATCTCTTCTATTTTTCCATCCTGGGACCTCCCAGGATGAGCATTAATTCTCCATTCAGTCAGGATGGATAATATATAAAGCCTGATATATCCACCAAATAAATAGGTCGAGCGATATCACTTGCGGTTAATCCAAAACCCACCTGTTTTTCATGACATTATCGTTTCATCTGGGTACTATTGCGGCAAATTTCCATAGGGAGTTGGGATTGTGGCAATAAACAGGAAAACACTTATTGTGGCCGGGATTTATCTTGCCACCTCTCCGGCCATTGCGAGCACGGAAACCCTCATCGATTATAGTTCTCGGCCCGACGCCGGGGTTTATCTGGGAAATCAGGTTGCCGCATCAACGTTATTTTCTCATACCCTGCACCAAAGAAAGACCGCGCCAGGGGACAGTCAATTCTGGATGCGAGTTTCGGGTTATCATAGCAAGGATCTGAGCGCGGGCGATAACGGCTTGCCCGTCGATATGGATCGTCAGGTCTTTATGCTGGGCGGCGATTTGCTGGCCTTGGATAACAACAAAGAAGAGTGGACAGCAGGCCTGATGACTGGCTATGGCCACGCCAAGAGCAGCGCTAACAACGCTACCCTCTCATCCGAAGGTAAAGTCGACGGCTATTCTATCGGCGCTTACAGCACCTGGTATCAGGATAAGAAAAAGCATTCTGGGGCGTATGTGGATACCTGGCTGCAATATGCCTGGTTTAACAACAGCGTGACCTATGCCCAAGGCAAGCAGAATTATGACAGCACCGGCTTTAGCGCCTCGCTGGAAACCGGCTATGCCTTGCAGCCTTTTTCGGCACTCGAGTTGATTATCGAGCCACAGCTGCAGATTATTTATAACCGCTTTGATGCCGATAATTATCAGGATCAGGCAGGCGTCTATATTCATCAGGCCGATGCGCCAAACTTTACTTCACGCGTCGGGATTCGCTGGTACAGCGATCAAGACGATTATACTACCGCCTATCTCGCCACCAACTGGTGGCATAATAGTGGCAAGAACGCGGTCAATTTTAATGACACGCGGGTAGAATCCAATTCCCTGGATGATCTGTTTGAGGTTAAGTTAGGCCTGCATTCGCCTAGTACTTACAACATGCAACTGTGGTTTGAAGGCGGGATCACCATGGGAGCCAACAGCTACCAGGATTACGGCGGCACCTTGGGTGTGAGCTATCGCTGGTAACAACGCTACGGCTGCAAGACGGCGGGGATAAAGTCCCTGCTGTTGCTCTGGTCTAAATCCAGCCAAAGTTGGATACAATACCGGCATTCCCCATTACCCGGTATTTTGCAGTTATGGAACAGTTTGAAACGATCGACGTTGTGCAAGCACACCAACGTCTGAAAGACGGTAGCGCCGCACTGGTTGATATCCGCGATCCACAAAGCTTTGAAGCTGGGCATACGCCAGGCGCTTTTCATCTGACCAACGCCACCCTGTCCGCCTTTATGCAGCAGAACGAGTTCGATCGCCCAGTGATGGTTATGTGCTATCACGGCAACAGCAGCCGCAGCGCCGCGCAGTATCTGCTGCATCAGGGGTTTGACGCGGTTTACAGTATTGATGGCGGCTTTGAGGCTTGGGCCCGCCAGTTCCCACAGGACGTTGAGACCTCCGCTTAATCCCCATTAGGCCGCCTTTCTGGGCGGCCAATTGCTGAATTCTGCACTGTTTTTGTCAGATCCCTTCCCTGCGCTCAGGATTTCAACGGTATAATCAGCCGTCAATGCCATCGGCGGTTTTGCCCGTGGCCAAAGTCATCTACTTAGACGGAAAATCTATGGTTCGAGTGATCGCCGTATCCAACCCTCGCCTGGCGCAGGCCTTTGTCGATTACATGGCAATGCAGGGGGTTGTACTTGAAGTCCGCGCCACGGGCGATGCAGCCGAAATCTGGCTGGCGGATGAGGCCCATCTGGAGCAGGTGCAACACGAACTGCAACAGTTCCTGCTCGATCCGTTCAACCGCCGCTATCAGGCCGCCAGTTGGCAGGCAGGCAGCACCGATGCCGGTCTACAGTATCAACAGTTTTCTTACCTGCAAATCATCCGCAGCAAGGCCGGGCCACTGACGCTGACGGTGATGAGCCTGTGTATTCTGGTCTATATCCTGATGCAGGTGCTGGGCGATGATACCGTCATGTTCTGGCTCTCCTGGCCGCAAAGCAGCTCGCAATATGGCCAACTGTGGCGCTGGGTCAGCCATGCGTTTCTGCACTTCTCGCTGCTGCACATTACCTTTAACCTGATGTGGTGGTGGTATCTTGGTGGTCCGCTGGAAAAAACCCTCGGCACCGGCAAGCTGTTTGTGATCGCCGTAGTGTCGGCCTTTTTCAGCGGCTGGGCGCAGTCGTTGTTCAGCGGTGCGCTGTTCGGCGGGCTTTCCGGGGTAGTTTACGCGTTGATGGGCTACGTCTGGCTGAGCGGTGAACGCGCACCAGAACGCGGTTTGAACCTGCCACGGGGCTTAATGGTCTTTTCCGCGCTGTGGCTGGTGGCCGGTTATTTCGATATTTTAGGAATGTCGATCGCTAATGCGGCGCACGTTGCCGGTTTAGTGATAGGGTTATTAATGGCATTCTGGGATACGCGGCATCGCGCTCACAACGAACAATAACAACCAAGCACATCGGTGTATTAGGGGAATATCGTGAAGCAAACACAGCGTCATGACGCAATTATCGAATTAGTGCGCCTACAGGGATATGTCAGTACGGAAGAGCTGGTGGAGCACTTTGCGGTCAGCCCGCAGACCATTCGCCGTGATTTGAATGACCTGGCCGATCAGAACAAAATACAGCGTCATCACGGTGGGGCTGCGTTACCTTCCAGTTCGGTAAACACCGCTTATCACGATCGCAAGGTGATGTGGTCGGAAGAGAAAGCCCGCATCGCCCAGCGCGTAGCCAGCCAGATACCGGACGGTGCTACGCTGTTTATCGATATTGGTACCACGCCGGAGGCGGTAGCCCACGCCTTGATGGGCCATAAAAATCTGCGGGTCGTGACCAACAACCTGAACGTGGCCACCCTGCTCACCGCCAAGGAAGATTTCCGTCTGATCCTGGCCGGTGGCGAAGTCCGTACCCGCGATGGCGGTATTATGGGCGAAGCCACGCTGGACTTTATCTCCCAGTTCCGCCTTGATTTCGGCATTCTCGGTATCAGCGGCATCGATATGGATGGCTCGTTGCTCGAATTCGACTATCACGAAGTGCGAACCAAACGCGCGATTATCGAAAACTCCCGCTGCGTGATGTTGGTTACCGACCATTCCAAGTTTGGCCGTAACGCGATGGTTAACCTGGGGAATATGAACCTGATCGACTATCTGTTTACCGATCAGGCTCCGCCACCCAGCGTGATGAAGATTATCGAGCAGTACGATGTACAGCTGGAACTCTGCTGATCGCCCCTCACCCTAACCCTCTCCCACAAGGAGAGGGGACCGATCGAGAGGGTTTGAAAACTCGGTGACGCACCTTGGATGAAGGAGCGATCGAGTTTGTGTGACTTTGCGTAATATCTTGCCTTTCTTGTTCTTACTCCCTCTAGCCATATGCTCCGTACAGCTCCCTCTCCCTGTGGGAGAGGGTTGGGGTGAGGGGTCCTCTTTCCTATAGTAAACGCTTCCAATACCCCTTCAATTTGTATACCTACTATCACCAAACTGTTATCTCTATCACGCAAGAATGTTTTTGTTTGGTTAACTCTTGGCTTGCTTGTTGGTTTCCGATTACAATAATGAGCGAAAACGAACATAAAAGAGCTATTTCGAACACCAGGAGGAAGTTAACGTGGAAACCAAAGACTTGATCGTTATCGGTGGTGGTATCAACGGAGCCGGCATCGCAGCCGATGCAGCCGGGCGTGGGCTGTCCGTACTGCTGCTGGAAGCGCAAGACTTGGCCTGTGCTACGTCTTCCGCCAGTTCAAAACTGATCCACGGTGGCCTGCGCTACCTGGAACACTACGAGTTTCGTCTGGTCAGCGAAGCGCTGGCCGAACGTGAAGTGCTGCTAAAACTGGCACCACACATCGCCTTCCCAATGCGTTTCCGCCTGCCGCATCAGCCCCATCTGCGCCCGGCCTGGATGATCCGCATCGGCCTGTTCCTGTACGATCATTTGGGCAAACGTACCAGCCTACCAGGCAGTAAGGGTTTGCGCTTTGGACCAGAGTCCGTCCTGAAGCCGGACTTAAAGCGCGGTTTCGAATATTCTGACTGTTGGGTAGACGATGCGCGCCTGGTCGTGCTGAATGCCCAAGCCGTGGCCGAACGCGGTGGCGAAGTTCGCACCCGCACCAAAGTGACACGCGCCTGGCGTGAAAATGGCCTGTGGATGGTGGAAGCCATCGACGTCGACAGCGGCAAAACCTTTACCTGGCGCGCCAAAGGCCTGGTAAACGCCACCGGTCCATGGGTAAAACATTTCTTCGACGATGGCCTGAAGCTCAAGTCTCCTTACGGTATCCGCCTGATCAAAGGCAGCCATATCGTGGTACCTCGTGCACATAACCAGCCACAGTCTTATATCTTGCAGAACGAAGACCACCGTATCGTGTTTGTCATTCCGTGGCTGGACGAGTTCTCCATCATCGGCACCACCGACGTGGAATACCACGGCGATCCGAAAGACGTGAAGATCGACGATAACGAAATCAACTATCTGTTGAAGGTGTATAACGATCACTTCACAAAACAGCTGGGCCGTGACGATATCGTCTGGACCTACTCTGGCGTACGTCCACTGTGTGATGATGAATCTGATTCACCGCAGGCCGTAACTCGCGACTATACGCTGGATGTGCATGACGAGCAGGGCAAAGCCCCACTGCTTTCCGTGTTTGGTGGCAAACTCACCACCTACCGCAAACTGGCCGAGCATGCGATGGAGAAGTTGGCTCACTACTATCCTGGCTGTGGCCCGGCGTGGACCAAAAACGGTTCTCTTCCAGGGGGCAATATTGACGGTGATCGCGATAGCTATGCCGCTAAACTGCGCCGTCAGTACGGCTGGATGACGGAGTCCTTGGCTCGCCGTTACGCTCGCACCTATGGTAGCCACAGCGAAATTATCCTGGCCAATGCCAATAGCCTGAGCGATTTGGGTGAAGACTTCGGCCATGACCTGTACGAGGCTGAACTGCGTTATCTGGTAGAGAAAGAGTGGGTTGTCGAGCTGGATGATGCCTTGTGGCGCCGTACCAAACTGGGGATGTGGCTCAGCGAAGAACAGCAAGCGCGGGTGAAAACCTGGCTGGCAGAAAATGCCAAACCAAAAGCGTTGTCATTGGCATCTTGATTGAGGTATGAGTAGACGGGCGCAGTATGCAGCGCCCCTACGGCATACGGGACGCAACAAGTTAAATTCAAGGGCCGGTGATCTGGCCCTTGGCTATTACAGCTTTATCGGTTTGATATTCCAAATCTCGTCCGCGTATTCCTGAATCGTGCGGTCGGAAGAGAAGTAGCCCATGTTGGCGATATTGAGTATCGCGCGTTTGGTCCAGTCGTCCTGATTGAGATACACCTCATCCACCTTATCCTGCGTATCCACATAGCTGCGATAATCGGCCAACAGCTGATAGTGGTCGCCAAGATTGACCAGTGAATCGAACAGGTTGCTGTAGCGCTTTGGCTCTTCAGGGCTGAACGCACCGGTAGCGATCTGCGTCAAAGCCAGATGCAACTCTTCATCCTGCTCGTAATACTGACGTGGGTTATACCCATCGCGGCGCAGCACTTCCACCTGATCGGCGGTATTGCCAAAGATAAAGATGTTCTCTTCACCCACGTGTTCCCGCATTTCGACGTTGGCCCCATCCAGTGTGCCGATGGTCAAGGCACCGTTGAGAGCAAACTTCATGTTACTGGTGCCCGAAGCCTCGGTCCCCGCCAACGAGATCTGCTCGGAGAGATCGGCCGCCGGAATGATCATCTGGGCCAGGCTCACCCCGTAGTTAGGGATAAACACCACCTTCAAATCATCATGCACTCGCGGATCGTTGTTGATCACCTTCGCTACGTCGTTGATCAAGCGTATGATCTGTTTGGCGGCATAGTAGGCAGAAGCCGCTTTACCCGCAAAGACCACTACGCGCGGTACGCGTTTGGCATCAGGATCCTGCAGCAGACGGTTATAACGCGTGATCACATGCAATACGTTCAGCAGTTGCCGCTTATATTCGTGGATCCGTTTGATCTGTACGTCGAATAACGCGTCGGGGTTCACCACCACGTTGAGCTTTTTCGCGATATACGCCGCCAGACGCTCTTTGTTCTGCCGTTTGGCAGCCTGTACGGCCTGCAAGAAGCTCGGGTAATCCGCATTCGCTTTGATTTCGCCAAGCTGACTGAGATCGGTACGCCAGTGATGGCCAATGCTGTCATCCAGCACTTTGGATAGCGGCCGATTAGCCAACCCCAGCCAGCGGCGCGGCGTGACCCCGTTGGTTTTATTGCAGAAGCGATCGGGGAATACGCGAGCAAAATCGGCAAACAGCGACTGTACCATCAATTCGGAGTGCAGCGCCGAGACGCCATTCACCTTATGGCTGGCGACCACGGCCAACCACGCCATTCGCACCTTGCGCCCGTTGGTTTCATCAATGATGGAGACCCGTGCCGGTAATTGATTATCGCCCGGCACCACTTGCTTAACCTGCTTAAGGAAATGGTCGTTGATTTCGAAGATCAGCTGCAGGTGGCGCGGCAGGATCTTGCCCAGCATATCAACCGGCCAGGTTTCCAGCGCTTCGCTCATCAAGGTGTGGTTGGTATAGGAGAACACCTTTTCTACCACTTCCCAGGCATCCAACCAGCTGAATTTGTGCTCATCAATCAGCAGGTGCATCAGCTCAGGGATCGACAACACCGGGTGGGTATCGTTGAGGTGGATGGCAATCTTGTCGGCCAGATTGTCGAAGGTTTTATGCATCGTCCAATGGCGGTTGAGGATGTCCTGGGTAGTGGCTGAAACCAGGAAATACTCCTGCCGCAGGCGCAGTTCACGCCCGGAATAGGTGGAGTCATCTGGATAGAGCACACGCGAGACGTTCTCGGAGTGGTTTTTATCTTCCACGGCAGCAAAATAATCCCCCTGGTTGAACTTACCCAGGTTGATTTCATTACTGGCCTGAGCGCTCCACAAACGCAGCGTGTTGGTGGCATCGGTATCGAAGCCCGGGATCACCTGATCGTAGGCGATGGCGATAATCTCTTCGGTTTCCACCCAGCGGACCTTCGCCCCTTCCTGTTGTACGCGGCCACCGAAACGCACTTTATAGCGGGTATTGTGGCGCGGAAATTCCCACGGGTTGCCGTATTCCAGCCAATAATCCGGCGACTCCATCTGTTGGCCATCGACGATGTTCTGCTTGAACATGCCATATTCATAGCGGATACCGTAACCCCGGCCAGGCAGCGCCAGCGTGGCCAGCGAATCCAGGAAGCAAGCAGCCAACCGCCCCAGGCCGCCATTGCCCAAGCCAGGATCGTTCTCTTCCTCAAGCAGTTCACTCAGGTTCAGACCCATCTCATTGAGTGCGTCCTCAATATCCTGGTAAATCCCCATAGATAACAGCGCATTCGACAGCGTACGGCCAAGCAGAAACTCCATCGACAGGTAATACACCTGCCGGACATCTTGCGAAAGCTGGGCGCGATTGGATCGCAACCAACGTTCCACCATCCTGTCGCGCACCGCAAACAACACGGCATTAAGCCAGTCGTGCTGGGTGGCGATAGCCGGATCCTTACCGACAATAAACATCAGTTTATAGGCGATGGAATGTTTCAGCGCTTCGACACTGACCGTGGGTGAGGTGTAACTAAACGGTGAAGTCATAGTAATTCAATCCCAAGTACGTGATTACAACAAGCGTTGATAAAGCGACAGATATTCCTTTGCCGCAACTTGCCAGCCAAAATCCAGACTCATGGCGTGGCGTTGAACGTGATGCCAATGTCTCGGCCTGCTCCACAACACCAGAGCACGCCGAATGGCATTGCCCAGGGCAACAGCATTACAATCATCAAACACAAACCCGCTGGCAGTGCCGTCGGCCAAATTCTCCAGCGCACAGTCCACCACCGTATCTGCCAACCCACCAGTGCGACGCACCAGCGGCAACGTGCCATATTTCAGGCCATAAAGCTGTGTTAACCCACAAGGCTCAAAGCGGCTGGGCACCAGGATCACGTCCGCTCCGCCGATAATGCGGTGGGAGAAGGCATCGTGGTAGCCAATCTGCACGCCGACCTGTTCCGGATAATCGGCCGCCGCGGCCAGGAAAGCCTGCTGCAATACCGCGTCCCCCGCCCCCAGCAGTACCAACTGCCCCCCTTGTTCCAGCAACGCTGGCAGGGCTTCCAGCACCAAGTCCAATCCTTTCTGGTTGGTCAAACGGCTGACCACTGCAAACAGCGGCAACGATTCATCCACCTGCAGCCCCATGGCTTTTTGCAGATGCACCTTGTTCTTGGCCTTGTTTTTCAGGCTGTCGGCGTCATAGCGTGCCGCCAGGCGCGCATCGTGCGACGGGTCCCAAATCTTGTCATCAACACCGTTGAGAATGCCGCTCAATCGCCCTTGCCGCTGCCGCTCCTGGAGCAGCCCTTCCATCCCGTAACCAAACTCCGGCTGGGTGATTTCACGCGCATAGGTCGGGCTGACTGCGGTGATATGGTCGGCGTAGTACAGGCCTGCCTTCAGAAAAGACATCTGGCCATAAAACTCCAGGCCATAGATATTCAAGAATGACGACGGCAACCACAGCTCCGCCATATGGTGGGCGGAGAATAGCCCCTGATAGGCCAGATTGTGTACAGTGAAAATCGAGCGTGCCGGATGACCATTCGCCGCCAGATAAGCGCAGGCCAAGCCAGCATGCCAGTCGTGAGCATGGACCAGTTTTGGCCGCCAGTAATGATCCAACCCCTTCGCCAGCTCGCAGGCCATCCAGCCCAGCAAGGCAAAACGACGGTGGTTGTCCGGGTAGGCGTACATCGACTGATCGTGGTACGGGCTGCCCGGCCGGTCATACAACCAGGGGGCATCGATCAGGTAAACGCCTACGCCATGATAGGTGCCATAACGCAGGCCTACGCGTCCGGCAAAAGAGTCGATCTCGGCAACCAGTACCGTGTCCGGGATACCGTTGCGCACGTCAGGAAAAGCCGGTAATAGTACCCGAACATCAGCTCCTGCGGCAATCTGCGCCGTCGGTAATGCGCCAACCACGTCTGCAAGCCCGCCGGTTTTAAGCAGTGGGAACATCTCGGAACATACGTGTAAAACCTGCATTATCACTCCTGAAATTCGGTAAAAACTTCTTTACGCAGATAAGGGGTGTGGCATGCCACGCCCAAGGTTCCGGCCGGAATGGCTACAGTTTTGCCAACATTTCGCGCGTCACCAGCACGATGCCCTCTTCCGAACGGTAAAAACGCTTGCTGTCTTCCTCGGCGTTTTCACCAATCACCATGCCTTCGGGAATATGGCAGGCGCGATCGATAATGCAGCGGCGCAGGCGGCAGGAGCGACCCACGTTGACATCGGGCAGTAATACAGAAGAGTCGATAGTGCAGAAGGAGTTCACCCGCACCCTCGAGAACAGCACCGAATGCACCACCACCGAACCGGAGACAATGCACCCGCCAGCCACCAGCGAGTTCATGGTCATGCCATGGCTACCGGAACGGTCTTGCACAAATTTGGCCGGTGGCAGTGGCTCCATATAGGTGCGGATCGGCCAGGAACGGTCGTACATATCCAGCTCAGGCGTTACCGAAGCCAGATCGAGGTTGGCGCGCCAGTAAGCTTCCAAGGTACCGACATCACGCCAATACGGCGGTAGATCCGGACCACACCCCACACAGGAAAGTGTAAACGGATGCGCCCAGGCAGCACCCTGCGCGGTAATTTTGGGGATCAGATCCTTACCGAAATCGTGAGTGGAGTCAGGGGTCGACATATCCTCTTCCAGCAGTTGGAAGAGGTAGCTGGCGTTGAAAATATAGATGCCCATACTGGCCAGTGACATCTCCGGGTTGCCAGGCATGGCCGGCGGATTGGCTGGCTTCTCCAGGAATTCGAGGATCAGGTCGTTATCGTCCACCTTCATTACGCCAAACTCGCTGGCTTCCTTGCGCGGTACCGGAATACAGGCCACCGTGCACTGCGCCCCTTTCTCGACGTGGTCGATCAGCATGCGCGAGTAGTCCATTTTATAAATATGGTCACCCGCCAGGATCACCACATATTCCGCTTCATAGCGACGAATGATGTCGAGGTTCTGGTAGACCGCATCCGCGGTGCCTTTGTACCAATGTTCGGTGCTGAGGCGCTGCTGGGCAGGCAGCAGATCGACAAACTCATTCATCTCTTCGTTCAGAAACGACCAGCCCCGCTGAATATGCTGCACTAACGTATGGGAATGATACTGAGTGATCACCCCCATTCGACGGATCCCTGAGTTCAGGCAGTTGGACATGGCAAAATCGATGATGCGGTACTTGCCACCAAAGTGAACGGCTGGCTTGGCGCGGGTAGAGGTTAAATCTTTCAAACGCGAGCCACGGCCGCCTGCCAATATCAGGGCAACGGATTTATTCGGCAGCTGGCGCGCCAACATCAGAGGGTCTTTATTTTCGTGCTTAACCATAACTGACTCCTTTTAATTTTTCTCTACCAGCACGCAAAGCGAATGCGCAACCTGGCACCAGGCAGGTAGAACCGCCCGCGAATCTTCCTGAGTGAAGGGGGCGACAACCTGCCAATCACCCTCGGGTAACGTCATCTCAACGGTCTGCTGGGTGGCGTTGATCACCATCAGCCAGCGTTGCGACAGGCGGATCTGCAAGCAACGATCGCCCTGTTCCCACTGTTGCGCACTAAGCGGCTGCCCCTGCGCGTTTAACCACTGCACGCTGCCGTCTCCCTCCTGCCACCAGCGGTCTGCCTGCAAAGCAGGAATTTGCTGGCGCAAGCGGATCAGCGCGGCGGTGTATGCGGTCAGTGACTCATCCGCATTGGCCCAATCGAGCCAGGTGGTTACGTTATCCTGACAGTAAGCATTGTTGTTCCCTTGCTGGCTATTTCCGTGCTCATCACCGGCCAGCAGCATCGGTGTCCCCTGTGCCAGAAGCAGCGTGGCAAGCAGTGCTCGCTGGCTGGCCTGGCGGCGTTGCAAAACGGTTTCGTCGGCAATCAGGCCTTCAACTCCGTGGTTACAGCTAAAGTTTTGGTCGCTGCCATCACGGTTTCCCTCTCCGTTAGGCTGGTTATGTTTCTCCTTGAAACTCACTACGTCCTGCAAGGTAAATCCGTCGTGGGCCGTCAGCATATTGATGCTGACATAAGGCGCGCGCCCACGTTGGTTGAATACCTCGCTGGAGGCAGCAAAACGCTGGGCAAACTGACCCAGTGACAGATCGCCCCGTAGCCAGAAACGGCGGATATCGTCACGAAAATGGTCATTCCACTCAGCAAAACGGCCGGGAAACGCACCAACCTGATAGCCCCCCGGGCCAATGTCCCAAGGCTCGGCGATCAGTTTGCAGCGCCCCAGCGTATCGTCCGCCAGCATCGCCTGAAACAGCGGTGCATCGCGGTCAAACGCCGGTGTACGGCCTAACACGGTGCCAAGATCGAAGCGGAAACCGTCGACATGGCACTCCCGAACCCAAAAGCGCAGGCAATCCATCACCCACGCCACGCCCGCTGGCTGATCCAACCGCAGCGTATTGCCACAGCCGGTGAGGTTATCGTAGCCACCATCAGGGGTTAGCCAGTAGTAACTGGGGTTATCGATACCACGCAGCGACAACGTTGGCCCATCCACATCCAGCTCTGCACTGTGGTTGAACACCACGTCCAGGATCACTTCGATCCCCGCCCGGTGCAGTGCTTTCACCGCATCGCGGAGCTCACGAAGCGGCGTCGTCCCGGTGCTCAAACTGCTGTAACGGTTGTCTGGCGCGAAAGGAGCCAGCACGTTGTATCCCCAGTAATTGATCAGCCCCAGGCGCTGCAAACGCGGCTCCGTGGTATGCTGCTGCACCGGCAAAAGCTCGAGCGCAGTGATCCCCAACCGCTTGAAGTAGGCAATCATCGCCGGGTGGCCAAGAGCGGCAAAGCTGCCACGCAATACGTCCGGGATCTCCGGGTGCGTTAACGTCAGCCCCCGGACGTGGGCTTCGTAGATCACCGTTTTGCCCCAAGGGGTGGCTGGCGGGCGATCGTCTTGCCAATCGTAGCTTTCGTCGATCACTACACATTTGGGCATCAGTTGGGCGCTGTCTTGCTGGTCCGGTTGATCGTATCCCCCGTGCAAATTCACATGGTCGGCAACCGGCCCTTCGACTGCCCGCGCCGCCGGATCAAGCAACAGCTTGTTAGCGTTAAAACGCAACCCAAGATGAGGCTCAAACGGGCCATGCACCCGATAACCATAACGTTGCCCCAACTCGCCCCCTGGCAGATATCCATGCCAGATATCACCGCTGCGGGCAGGCAACGGCAGGCGTGTTTCACGATATTGCGCATCGAACAGGCATAGCTCAACCTGCGTGGCATGCGCAGAAAACAGGGTAAAGTTGATGCCATTACCGTCGTAATAAGCCCCTAAAGGCGCGGCAAGACCCGGCGTCAGCTCTACCATCAAGCCTCCCGCCGTAGATAAACCGTTGCCAGCGGTGGCACCATCACGCTGATCGAATGTTCACGACCGTGGCTGCCGATAGGCTGCGAAATCACCCGCCCCTGATTACCCGCGTTGCTGCCGTGATAATGGTGTGAATCGGTATTGAGGATTTCCTGATATTCGCCAGCGCGCGCAATGCCGATGCGGTAATGGGGGCGCGGCACCGGGGTAAAGTTGCTGATGGCTATCAGCTCATTGCCCTGAGAGTCATAGCGTGCGAAAGCAAATACCGAGTTGTCGTGATCGTCGACCACCAGCCACTCAAAGCCGTCTGGGCGATAATCGCGCTCATACAGCGGCGCATTCTCCTGATAGCAGTGGTTGAGATCGCGTACCAGCCGTTGCACGCCGTGGTGCCAACCGTCCAGTCCATCCAGCAGATGCCAGTCCAGGCTGGTATCGAAATTCCACTCACGCCCTTGAGCAAATTCGCTGCCCATAAACAGCAGTTTTTTGCCCGGGTGCGCCCACATAAAGCCATAATAGGCCCGCAGGTTGGCGAATTTCTGCCAGGCATCCCCCGGCATCCGATCCAGCACGGAGCCTTTGCCATGCACCACTTCGTCGTGCGAGATCGGCAGCACGAAGTTTTCGGTATAGGCGTAGAGCATGCCGAAGGTCATCAGGTTGTGGTGGTATTTACGGTGCACCGGATCGCACTTCATATAATCCAGCGTGTCGTGCATCCAGCCGAGATCCCACTTGTAGTGGAAACCTAAGCCGTTGGCATCCGGCGGCAGCGTAACCCCCGGATAGTCGGTGGATTCTTCCGCCAGCGTCACCGCCCCTGGCCGCTCTTTGCCCAGCGTCTGGTTGGTGTAACGCAGGAAGGAAATCGCTTCCAGGTTCTCATTGCCGCCATAGTAGTTTGGCACCCACTCACCGTCGGCACGGCTGTAATCACGGTAAATCATCGACGCCACCGCATCGACGCGCAAGGCGTCGATACCAAACCGCTCCAGCCAGTAAAACGCATTGCCCGCCAGGTAGTTACGCACCTCGTGGCGGCCATAGTTGTAGATCAGCGTGTTCCAGTCCTGATGGAAGCCTTCGCGAGGATCGGCATATTCATACAGCGCGGTGCCGTCGAAGTTGGCCAGACCATGGGCATCGCTGGGGAAATGCCCCGGCACCCAATCCAGGATCACGTTGATCCCGGCATCATGAGCCGCAGCGACAAAAGCCTTGAACTCCGCTGGCGTGCCAAAACGACGGGTTGGCGCATACATTCCCAACGGCTGATAGCCCCAGCTACCGTCGAACGGGTGCTCGTTGATCGGCAACAGTTCAATATGGGTGAAGCCCATATATTTAACGTAGGGGATCAGTTGCTCGGCCAATTCCTGATAGCTGAGCCAGAAATTGTTGTCGGTATGGCGACGCCAGGAGCCGAGGTGCACTTCATAGATAGAAATCGGGCGGTCAAAGTCATTGGCCCGCTGCCTTTCCGGCGTGTTTTCCACCACAGCAGGCAACGGTGTGATCAACGAGGCCGTTTCTGGCCGCATCTGCGCTTCGAAAGCATAAGGATCAGCTTTCAGCTGCACGTTGCCGTAACAATCAATAATCTCGTATTTATACAGCTGCCCGGCCTTTACGTGCGGTAAGAACAGCTCCCAAATCCCATTCTCTCTACGCAGGCGCATGGGATGACGCCGTCCATCCCAAAAGTTGAACTCCCCCACTACCGACACGCGTTGGGCATTCGGTGCCCAAACGGCAAAGCTGACCCCATCCACATTATCCAACGAACCAGGATGCGCCCCCAGCCGCTCATAAGGCCGCAGATGGGTGCCCTCGGCCAGCAGCCAGCTGTCAATATCCTGCAGCAGGGTGCCAAAACGGTAAGGGTCTTCAAGCAGTTGTTGATGGTCGCGCCAGCTGACTTCAAGCTGATAGCGGAAAGGGGTTTTACGACGCGGTACGAGAGCGCTGAAAAAACCACGAGCGTCATCGCAATTGAGCTGAACCAGGCGATTACCGGTTTTACTCTCTACCAGCCACACGGTGCCGGCATCCGGCAACAGCGCACAAATCTGTAGTCCGTTTTCGGTTACATGCATGCCGAGCAAGGAAAAGGGATCGGCATAGTGACCGGAGATGAGCTGATTGATCACGTCACGTTCGGGAAGTACAGGCATAGCATTCTTCCTTTGATTAAGAGCATGACTTTTAAAAGGCTACACTGAACAAAAAGCAGCCGTTGCACCTATCATGCAATTCATTTGCTACCTAAAGCGTGATTTCAGTCGGTTATTGATTAATCGATCGCCTTCATGCTCGCAGTTTCGCTCTTTATGCTTAATTTTTAGGCGAATTTTCACCATTGATGGAAAACTTTTCATCCACCTAATAAGCATAGCCATGTCTGCTAAAAACACGGTGGCATTACCAAGGAAAATTTTTAGCCGAAAAACCGGCGGAGCGGGCAACCTTCGCTGGCTGCGTCTGATATACCGCGGGCGTGACGTAACCTTGCCTCTACCGCCTTTACTGCGACAGCAATCGAGACCAAAAATGTGGAAAACAGTGCATTGGAGGGCTGAAAGAGATTAGCCTTGAGGAAGTTCAAGGTTATAGCAGTAACGTGCAGTGTTGGGTCTCACAGAACGTCAGATCAAATAACGCCCCAGCCCTTTTATAGGGCTACATATCCCCCAACTCAGTAAAAACACCTAGCCATGTAGGTGATCAAGACAATAGATTGCTTCAATAACACCCTCTATTCTCTTTGTTACACCAAAGGTCTATTCAGGAGCAAACCAAGATGAAACGTATAATCTCATGCGCCATTTTATTTAGCAGCGTGCTGTCATTCACCAGTGCAGCCAGTGGAATTCTGACCGAAAAGAATCTCTCCCTCGAATTGGCTGATAAGTTGGCGCAAAGTGCTATCCAGGCCTGCAGCGCCAACAACTACAATGTTGCCGTTACCGTTGTAGACCGCTCCGGCATTCCTCTGGTTATCAAGAAGATGGATAACGCAGGTCCTCATACGGTGGAAGCCAGCCGGATGAAAGCATTTACCGCACTGACCACCAAAAACCCTACCGAAAATGTGATGAAAAATGCCCAGACCAACGCCGGGGCAGAAAATCTGCGTGATATCCCAGGATTTTTATTGCTGGCAGGTGGCGTACCGGTGAAAAGCGGTGAAGAAGTCGTTGGCGCTATTGGTGTAGGCGGCGCACCGGGTGGACACCTTGATCAGCAATGCGCACTTACCGCACTAGAAAAGGTGCTGACAAAATAACACGACGGGCTTGAATCAATACTCTGTTTCAATGACATACCGCCACGTAGGTGCCACACAGCCCCCGCATTACGTTGCCCCCAATCGACCTGTCCCCAAAGTACGGCCTTGGGGATAACCTAAATGTGCGTTTTGGTAATGCTATCCGCATAAAAAGCCCGCTTTTAAGCGGGCTATGGGATTTTTGCAGCTTAGTGATTCTTCATGCCACGCAACTAAATATCCTACAGCAGGATACGCAGCATGCGACGCAGCGGTTCGGCCGCTCCCCACAACAGCTGATCGCCAACGGTGAAGGCGGAGAGGTATTCCGGCCCCATATTCAGTTTGCGCAGACGGCCAACTGGCGTGTTCAAAGTACCGGTTACGGCAGCAGGCGTCAGCTCACGCATGGTCAGTTCTCGGTCGTTCGGGATCACCCGTACCCAGTCGTTGTGCGTGGCCAACAGTTGCTCGATTTCCGGCAGCGGGATGTCTTTCTTCAGCTTCAGGGTAAATGCCTGGCTGTGGCAGCGCAGAGCGCCCACGCGTACACACAAACCATCAACCGGGATGATGCTTGACGTACTGAGGATCTTGTTGGTTTCCGCCTGGCCTTTCCACTCTTCGCGGCTTTGGCCGTTATCCAGTTGCTTGTCGATCCAAGGGATCAGGCTGCCCGCCAGAGGAACGCCAAAGTTATCGGTTGGCAGCTTACCGGAGCGGGTGGCCTCCGTGACTTTACGTTCGATGTCCAGGATCGCCGAGGCCGGGTCCTGCAACTCCTTCGCCACATCCGCATGCAGCATGCCCATCTGAGTCAACAGCTCTCGCATATGGCGCGCACCGCCGCCAGAGGCAGCCTGATAGGTGGCAACAGAGGCCCACTCCACCAAGTCGTTGGCAAACAGACCGCCCAGCGACATCAGCATCAGGCTGACGGTGCAGTTACCGCCAACAAAGGTCTTGATGCCTTTGTTCAGCCCTTCCTGGATCACCGCATGGTTGACCGGGTCGAGGATGATAATCGCATCGTCTTTCATACGCAGAGAAGAGGCCGCATCGATCCAATAGCCCTGCCAACCGGTAGCCCGCAGCTTTGGATAGATTTCATTGGTGTAATCGCCGCCCTGGCAGGTAATAATAATATCGAGAGCGCTTAAGGCTTCGACATCATACGCATCTTGCAGCGTGCCTTGCTGCTGGCCACCGAAAGCCGGGGCGGCAGCACCGAGCTGCGAAGTGGAGAAGAATACCGGGCGAATGGCGTCAAAATCGCGCTCTTCAGTCATGCGCTGCATGAGAACCGAGCCGACCATACCACGCCAACCAATGAAACCAACGTTTTTCATATTTACTGTCCTGCCTTGGAGGATGACTATGCTCTATACCCTTTCAGGAAGGATATGAGATAGAGTTAAGTTATATGTTGTGTGCAATATCTACCCACCTTACAAAATGTCGGCGCGAGCGCAAAGTGAATTTATTCGATAAACGGGCATTTCTCAGCAATGCTGCTTATACCCGCCGTTTTTTCTGATTTTGAGGCCTTAGATGACAGAAATGATTGCGGCAACGGTGTTGCTGTTTTTAATTATGGATCCGCTGGGTAACCTGCCGATTTTCATGTCGGTGCTGAAACACCTGGAACCGCGCCGTCGCCGGGCGGTGGTGATCCGCGAGTTGCTGATAGCCTTGGTGTTGATGCTGATCTTCCTGTTCGCGGGCGAGCATATTTTGGCGTTCCTTAACCTGCGCACCGAAACCGTGTCGATCTCTGGCGGGATTATCCTGTTCCTGATCGCCATCAAGATGATTTTCCCTTCGCAGGAGGGCAGCGGTAGCGATCTTTCCGCCGGAGAGGAGCCTTTCCTGGTGCCGCTCGCCATTCCGTTAGTGGCCGGGCCGTCGATTCTGGCAACCTTGATGTTGCTTTCACACCAGTACCCCAACCAGATTTCGCATCTGGTAGTGGCCTTGCTGATTGCCTGGGGATTGTCGGCGGCGATCCTGCTGATGTCGAACGTGTTCCTACGCTTACTGGGCAGCAAAGGGGTGAGTGCACTGGAACGACTGATGGGGTTGATTCTGGTAATGCTGTCCACCCAGATGTTCCTGGACGGCATTCGGGCCTATCTGAACCTTTAGCAGGCAGGGCGCAGCAGAAATTGCTGCGCCCTGCCGTTAAGACTTAAACCACCATCGCCAACAGCAGACAGCCAATCAGGCCACAGACTGAAATGATGGTTTCCAACACGGACCAGGACCTGATGGTTTCCATAATGGTCAGGTTGAAATACTCCTTGAACAGCCAGAAGCCTGGGTCGTTAACGTGAGAGAAAATCACGCTGCCCGAACCAACGGCGATAACCATCAGCTCCGGGCTAGCCCCGGTGGTGGCAATCAGCGGAGCCACAATACCTCCGGCGGTGATTGCCGCTACGGTCGCGGAACCCAGAGCGATACGCAGCACTGCGGCAATCGACCAGGCCATCAAGATCGGTGACACATTACTGCCATGCATAATGCCAGCGATGTATTGCTCAATGCCGCTGTCCACCAGCACCTGTTTGAACGCCCCGCCACCGCCAATGATTAACAGCATCATGGCGATGATTTTGATGGAGTCGCTGACGGTGCCCATCACTTCGTCCATGGTGCGGCCACGGTTCAGGCCGAAGGTAAAGATGGCAATCAGCACCGCGATCAGCGTTGCCATTACCGGGTCACCAAAGAACTCGGCGTAAGCCAAGATCGGGTGACCTTTTGGCAACACCATTTCCGCCACGGCACGCAACGCCATCAGGATCACTGGCACTAGTGCAGTCGCTACGCTGACGCCAAACCCAGGCATTTCTTCTTCAGTAAAGGTTTTTGGGTTGTATAAACCGACCGGAACCGGCTTATCGATGCCTTTCAGGAAGCGGGCATAGACCGGGCCTGCCAGGATCACGGTTGGGATTGCCAACAAGGTGCCATACAGCAGGGTTTTACCCATGTCCGCATGGAAAATGGTAGCGATCGCCGTTGGGCCTGGGTGTGGCGGCAGGAAACCGTGGGTAACGGACAGCGCCGCAGCCATTGGCACGCCGACATACAGCAGTGGGATACGCGCAGAGGCAGCAATGGTAAACACCAAAGGCAGCAACAGCACGAAGCCCACTTCGTAGAACAGAGCAAAACCGACGGTAAAACCGGTCAGCACGATGGCCCATTGGATATGCTGTTTACCGAACTTGTCGATCAGCGTGGTAGCAATCCTCTGCGCACCGCCACAGTCCGCCAGCAGCTTACCGAGCATGGCACCAAAGCCCATGATCAGCGCCAGACCTCCCAGCGTTCCGCCCACGCCGGCCTTGATGGAACCAATTACTTTGTCTACCGGCATACCCTGCATGATACCAACCGCCAGAGCGACCAGAATCAACGAGATAAAGCCGTTCAGCTTAAAGCGGATCATCAGCAGCAGTAGCATGGCTACGCCGATGGCAACAATCACTAGTGGCATAATTTTTCTCCAACCCTTTTATCACTTGGCCTCTTTACGCAACGGCAGCGAAAGAAGGTGCTTTGTTTTATTGTACGACCTTATCCTGGTGGTCTAAGTAGGCAGCTGAGTACAGTGGTATAGCCAATGGATGCAGATTGCAGCCCGCCACGTGGCGACATGAAACGCCGGGCGAGTTCCCTGTCCTATGCTGTGTGATGACAATCACATCTCCATTTGTTACCCGTATCATGATACCGGTAACATGATAAGATCCGGAACCAGGTAACCCAGCAAAATTCGTATTCTGAGATAGAGATCAAACTTATGGCGGGAAAAAGCATCATCCTGATGGGCGTCTCCGGCAGCGGCAAATCCACGATTGGCGCGGCGGTAGCACGGGAAATCAAGGCAAAATTTATCGATGGCGACGATCTGCATCCACGCGCCAATATCCAGAAGATGGCCAGCGGCCAGCCGCTGAATGACGAGGACCGCGCACCCTGGCTGCAACGCCTCAACGACGCGGCGTACAGCCTGAATCACAAGAACGAGAGCGGGATTATTGTCTGCTCGGCGCTCAAGCGCCGCTACCGCGATCTGCTACGCAAAGACAATGACAATATGGTGTTTATCTATCTGAAAGGCAGCTTCGAGGTGATCCTGGCCCGTCTGCAAGCCCGCTCCGGGCATTTTATGCCCACCGAGCTGCTAAAAAGTCAGTTTGAAGCATTAGAAGAGCCCGGGGCCGACGAGAAAGATGTGGTTTGCGTGGATATCGATACCGACGTTGAAGGCGTAGTTGGCCGCTGTGTTGCAGCGCTAAAGCAATAAGTTAGCCGTGCTGGGCGCTGGCTGTTGCGCCCAGGTTCAGATGCTGCCACCGGGTGCCACGGTGAAACCCACGTCCACCATACGTGGGGAAACAATTTCTCCACGCAGCCGTGCCAACAGGCGCTCAGCGGCGATCTGGCCCATATGCTCACGCGGTGTCAGCACGCTCGCCAGTTTTGGCACCATCACCTGGCCGATATCGTGTCCGTGGAAACCGGCAATCGCCATATCCTGCGGGATAGATAGCCCCTGGCGCTGGCACTCGAATGCCGCACCGATCGCCAGGTCATCGTTGGTACAAAAGATACTGTCAACCTGCGGATAATCGCGCTGCGCCTCGCGCAACATCTCACCACCGGCCGAATAGGAAGAAGAACGTGCGGTCATGATGCTGTAGGCTTCAAGACCAGACTCACGCATAGCCTGTTCGTAGCCCTGCTGTTTGATAATGGTGCGTTCATCCTGACGCGCGCCAAAGTACACCACATGACGATGGCCACGAGCAATGATCTGCTGGGTCATTTGGCGGGCCGCTTCAAAGTTGTTGAACCCGACCGCCAGATCGATACAGGGTGAGACACAGTCCATCAGCTCCACCACCGGGATGCCTGCAACTTCAATCATCTTCAGGGTACGTGCGGTATGGTGGCGTTCGGACAAGATCAGCCCATCGATGTTATAAGAAAACAGCGACGTCAGACGCTCTTCCTCACGCTCCGGCAGATAGCCGTAGTGCGCCAGCATGGTTTGATAGTTGTGTGCATCGGTAACGCTTTCGATACCCCGCAACACTTCGGCAAATACCTGGTTAGTCAGCGACGGCAACAACACGCCGATCGCCCGGCTGGTCGCATTGGAAAGGATATCCGGGGCGCGATTGGGAATGTAGCCAAGTTCGTCCAGCGCTACCGCAATTTTTTGCTGTAAAGCGGCAGAAACCTGATCGGGATTGCGCAAATATCGGCTCACCGTCATTTTGGTGACGCCAACCTGATCTGCAACATCTTGAAGCACCGGCCGTTTTTTCTTCATTATCACTGAACTGGCTAACCGTGAATGGGTGGCCATTTTAGCAAATAAAACGCCTTTCCGATATTGTTGGTTATCCGGCCAGCAGACACAAAAAAGGCCCGGTATTGCACCGAGCCCTTGCCATTATTCTGTCATCACACCGGTGGCAGATCGAACAGTAAAATCTCGCTGTCTTCATCGGCATGGATAGACAGCGCTGTCTCATCCCAGATGGCAAAAGCATCGCTAATACCCGCTTTGTGGCCATTGATAGAGACATTGCCATGCACCACCTGGATCCAAACGCGGCGTTCTGCCTGGATAGGATAAACGGATTGCTCGTCTTTCTTAAGCGCCCAGCGAGACAACGTCATATCCTGGAACACCTTCAGCGACCCTTCACGGGCGTCTGGCGACAGCACCAACTGGCGGCCCTGAGGCGCATCAAACATCCGCTGCTCATAACGTGGCTCCAGCCCAACCTGATCCGGAATAATCCAGATCTGGTAGAGATGCAATGGCCGATCGCTGTTGGCATTGTACTCGGAGTGACGCACACCGGTCCCTGCACTCATGATCTGGAACTCACCGGCATTGATCTGTTCTTTGTAACCCATGCTGTCCTGATGCTCCACCGTGCCGCTCAGCACGTAGGTCAGGATTTCCATGTCTTTATGGGGATGGGTACCGAACCCCTGGCCTGCATCAATCACGTCTTCGTTGATCACCCGCAGCGCCGAGAACCCCATAAAGTCGGGATCGTAATAGTCAGCAAATGAGAAAGTATGCCAGCTGTCGAGCCAACCATGATTGGCATGACCGCGATCTTGTGCCTTACGTAAATAAATCATATTCAACTCTCCTCAACGTTTTCTACAGTCTAGACCTGACGGAGGAATATGAAAGCGCAAAAATCTCACCCCTCTGTTCAAAAAATTAGGTGGAGTTTGGCGAGGAGTAGCCAGAGGATTTGTGAGACGGGTTAGCCACTGAATTTGGGCAAAAAAAAAGCCAGCACCCGAGCTGGCTAAGTAAACACTGGAAGCAATGTGAGCAATGTCGTGCCTTCAGCAAACAGTATCAAAGGTTGATACTCTCTCTGAACGCATGACAATAATAATCATTATCATTCGCACCTGTAAAGCGTTTTTTTGACCAATGGGAAATTATATTGACTCAGGGGAGTAAACGGATAATTTGGAAGGTTATTCAAACGGTAAACGCCAAAGAGAGGAAATAATGAGCGAGATTGTAGTCCGTCACGTGGAAAGTCATGATGCTGAAGCCTTGCACCAGCTATATTCCCATCCGGCCGTTTACCGTGACACGCTACAACTACCGCTACCGTCAAAAGCCATGTGGCAGCAACGTATTGCTAACGTGCAGTCCGGAACCTACAACCTGGTGGCCTGCATTGACGATCGCGTGGTGGGGCAGTTGTTCGTGGAACTCAACCAGCGGGTACGCCGCCGCCATGTGGCCACTATTGGTATTAGCGTGGATGCCGGTTACCACGGCAAAGGCGTTGGCAGCGCGCTGATGAAGGCGATGATCGATATCTGCGACAACTGGGCAGGCATCGAGCGCATTGAGCTCACGGTGTACACAGACAATCAGGGTGCCATTGCGCTGTACCGTAAGTTCGGTTTTGAAATTGAAGGCACCAGCCGCCGCTTTGCCATGCGCGATGGCGAGTTGGTGGATGCCTATCATATGGCTCGGTTTAAAACCCCGTAATCAGAACGGCGATGTCGGAGGGGCGTTCATATGAACGCTCCTCCTGTCAGACACAGCAAAACCAATAACTGACCTAAAGCCCGGCCGTTTCGCGAATATAGCGGCGTGCTTTCACAGCATATTCAAAAGGATTGGCCAGCGCCGGATCCTGCTCGGCCTCCACCACCATCCATCCCTTATAGCCACGCTCATCCAGCAGCTTGAATACCGGCCGGAAATCGATCACGCCATCCCCCGGCACGGTGAAGGTGCCTTTTTTCACCCCGTCCAGGAAGCTCAGGCGCTTGGCCTTAACCTCTGCCACCACCTCGTCACGCACGTCTTTCAAGTGCACATGGTTGATGCGCGGCAGGTATTTCTCCAGGATCGCCAACATTGCCCGTTGGCTGCCTTCAGAGTAATAGGCATGCCCGGTATCAAACAACAGGTAAACATCGTCGTTCACCATGCTCATATAGCGATCTATCTCTTCGGTGGTCTGGATGCCCGTGCCCATATGATGGTGCAAGCAGACCTGCATCCCCTTTCCGGCAGCAATTTTCGCCAGCTCGTTATACCCCTGCGCCACCCGCTGCCACTCTTCATCGCTGAAATAGGGCTTCTCTTCAAATACCGCCTTGGTGGTGCCCTGAATGCTCTTGCTCTGCTCGGAGCAGCCAATCACTTTGGCCCCCATCGCATGCAGGAAATTCATGTGGTTAATAAACTCATCGATGGTCTTTTCCTTCAGCCCATCGGCAAAAAACGTGCTGAACCAGGCATTACAGATCTGGATCCCACGGATATCCAGCATCGGTCTCAGCACCTTGGGATCGCGCGGGTATTTGCTGCCCACTTCGCTGCCGGTGAACCCGGCCAGCGCCATTTCGCTGACGCACTGCTGGAACGTATTCTCGTCCCCTAATTCAGGCATATCGTCATTCGTCCAACCAATCGGGGCGATTGCCAGCTTTACGTTGTCTTTGTTCATTTTCAGCCTCAGTCATGTAGGCACTTACCGGCTATCTTCCCAGCCGGCCTGGCCAGGAATGTTATTTACCCAAAAGCTCTTTTTCGATGCGCTCCCTGGTGGCCACCGCCTGGGCAGGCATTCTCTCTGGGTAGCCGAACAGCGAGGTACAGATGATGGACTCCCCACCGACCTTAAAGGTACGGCTGGCAAATTCCATATCGCGCAGGGTTTGGAACAGGGTCGCGAAGTCCACTTCCCCTTCGCCAATTGCCATATGTTGGTGCACCGCCGCATCGACACCCGGCGGATTGACGATATACCGGCAGGGGCGGGTGTGATTCATGGTATCGGCAATCAACACGTGGGAAAGATCGCTCCCGGCATAGCGCAGCATATTACCGATATCGCCGCGCCCTTGGTCGTAATAGAAGGTATGGGGAACGCTGTAGAGATAGGTCACATTATCGCTGCGCAACGATTTGACCATGTCGGCCGTTTCATTGCTAAGCTCGCAGAAGTCCCACGGATGGGACTGAATTTCCATGCGAATGCCTTCACGTTCGATAATCGGCAGCAGCTCCTCCATCGATTGATACCACAGCTCTTCGCAAATCTCCGGCTCGTTCGGGTTGCCCGCCAGCTCGGTGTTGATCACCTGAACCCCCATCTCCACCGCGATTTCGATCATCCGCCGCCAGTTCTTGACCGCCGCCCGACGGCGGTCTTCCCCAGGGCCAGACCAGCGATACACCACGATAAAGGAGGAAATCTCCACCCCGGTGGCTTTCAGCACCCGTTGATATTCCGCCAAAACGTCACGACCGGCTTTTGGATGTTTATAGAATGGGTTGATCTGCGGGTGTGGTGACTGCTCAATGTACTTATAGCCCCAATCAGCCACCTGCTCCACCATCTTGGTAATGCCCAAATCTTTAATCACATCGACGTCAAAAGCGATTTTCATGGTCGCCTCCTTCAGAGCATGAATGCGGTAGCTACGGGCTTATTTGCCATAGAAGCCAGGGCGAGCGGGCAAGGTAACTGGCACCACTTCACTGCTGTTCTGCGCGGCGATACAGGCATCTGCCGCCACCGCAGCCGCAAAGCCATCCCAAGCAGAAGGTCCGGTGAGCTTGCCGGCCAGGACGTCATTGATAAAGGCTTGCAGCTCAACGTCATAAGCACCGATAAAGCGGTCTTTCCAGTCAACCAGGATCTCGGTGGACAGTTTGGCACCGCTGCGCATTTGCACCGCGGAAGGTTCTGGCAGCTTGGCGATGCCGGTTTCCCCCACCACCTCACACTGAATGTCGTAGCCGTATTGGCAGTTAACAAAGATTTCAACGTCAATACGGGTGCCCTTGGCCGTTTCCATCAACACAATTTGCGGATCTCTCAAATGTGGCAGGGCTTTACTGCTCTTGCGTGGGAACACCACCTGTACCGAAACGTAATCATCGTCCAACAGCCAACGCAGCACGTCTAACTCGTGAATGAGCGTATCGGTTATGGCCATATCCGTGGTGTAGGCTTCACCGACTCTTGGGTTGCGGTGGGCACAGTGCAGCATCAGCGGCTCGCCGATCTGGCCGCTGGTCAGCACCTGTTTCAGCGCCCGATAGCCCTGATCGTAAGGGCGCATAAAGCCGACCTGTACCAGGCGTTTGCCATGCTTGGCTTCAGCATCCACGATGTTCTTGCAGCCTTGTGCCGTGACCGCCAGCGGTTTCTCGCAAAACACCGGTTTACCCGCAGCAATGGCGGCCAGCACAAACTCTTCATGGCTCGGCCCCCATGACGTAACCAGCACCGCCTGGACGTCTGTGGAATGGATCAGATCGTGGGCATTGTCATAAACCTTGGCGTCCAGTTTCAGTTCGCTGACCACCTTGGCCGCACTGTCTCGGTTAATGTCATTCACCGCAACCACGCGGCTGCCCTGCAACACCTGGCTACAACGGCGAATATGATCCCTACCGATAGCGCCGGTACCAATAACCCCAATGTTCAATGTCATTTTCGTTATCCTCATGGACTGTAAACGGCAGACGCAAGGTCTGAGGTAGATCCGATTGTTTATGTGAGCGCGGCGTTCTCCACCGCAGCTACGATTGCCAAGGCATTGCGTTATCAGTAGTCGCGGGCTTTATCGATGTTCTCTTGCAACTGGCGGGCGACGGCGATAATTTTTTCACTTTCGGCCACCTGGGCACCGCCCACGCGCCACCAACTGAGATATTTGTGCACCATGGTTTTCGGCAGCACTTTGATATCCAGCAGGGTAGAAACCTGTTGCTTGCGGGCATCCGCTAGCGCATCGATCAGTTGTTGTTCGGTGGTTATGCTGTAGGTTTTGCAACCATAGGCCGCTGCCAACATGGCAAAGTTGACCGGAATGAGCTTGCCATCCAGTTTGCCGCCTTGCGGGTTACGGAAGCGGAACTCGGTGGTGTAGCTCCCCATGCCGTGCTCTATCTGCAGGTTGTTGATGCAGCCGTTGGTCATGTTGTCGAACAGCACCACGTTGATTTTGCAGCCTTCCTGGATCGAGGTGACCAGCTCAGAATGCAGCATCATGAACGCCCCATCCCCCACCATGGCGTAAACTTCGCGCTGTGGCTCCGCAAGCTTGACGCCTAACGCGGCGTTTACCTCATAGCCCATACAGGAGTAGCCGTATTCCACGTGATAGCCGTGCTCACCCCGGTTTTGCCAGACACGCTGCAAATCGCCCGGCAAACTGCCAGCGGCGGCAACGATGACGCTGTCCTGCGGTAAATGCTCATTCAGCACCCCCAGCACTCGGCTTTGGGTTAATACGGAGTCGGTTTTTTCGATAAACTCGGCAAACACCTGTTCACGATCGAGGCTGTCGTCGATTTCCGGTACAAAGCCTTCGCCGGTATAGGTCACTTGATAGACACGCTCGGTCTCTTTTTGCTGTTCGCCAAGCGCCTTGCTGATAGCGTCTTGCCAATCGGCACGATAATCCGCCTGAGCCAACAACGGACTGAGAGAGGCCAGAGCCGTACGGGCATCCGCCAAGACTTGCAGACCGTCCAGCTTGCCAGCATCAAACGCGCTGACGTTGATGTTAAGAAAGGCCACATCCGGATTTTGGAATAGCCATTTGGACGAGGTGGTGAAATCGCTGTAACGGGTGCCGATGCCGATCACCAGGTCTGCCTGCTTCGCCAGCGTGTTGGCCGCCAGACAGCCGGTTTCACCGATGCCCCCCACATTATAAGGATGAGTGGAAAGCACCGTACCTTTACCAGCCTGAGTTTCGGCAAACGGAATATGGAAGCGTTCAGCAAACTGCTGCAACGCCTGCCCAGCCTGCGAATATTTCACCCCGCCACCGCAGATTATCAACGGCTTGCGTTTACCCACCAACAACGCCAAAGCCTCTGCCAGAGATTCTTGACTGGCCGGACGGCGCTCAAGGCGATGCAGCCGTTTGTGGAAGAAATAGTCTGGGTAATCGTAGGCTTCGCCCTGAACGTCCTGCGGCAGGCATAGCGTGACGGCACCGGTTTCTGCCGGATCGGTCAGTACGCGCATGGCATTAATGCAGGCGCTCATCAGCTGTTCCGGGCGCACAATGCGATCCCAATATTTACTGACGGCGCGAAATGCGTCGTTGGTGCTGATGCTTAAATCGTAGGATTGTTCGATCTGTTGCAATACCGGATCGGGCTGGCGAGAGGCGTACACATCGCCCGGCAGCAGCAGTAAAGGAATGCGGTTAGCCGTGGCAGTGGCCGCAGCAGTGATCATATTGGCCGCGCCGGGGCCGATGGAAGAAGTACAGGCGTAGATCTGCTGGCGTAGCTTCTGCTTGGCAAACCCGGTAGCGGCATGCGCCATCCCCTGTTCGTTGCGCCCCTGATGCACCACCAGATCGCCACAGTCTTGCTCCAGAGCCTGCCCCAGGCCGAGTACGTTACCGTGGCCGAAAATGGCGAAGATACCCTTTACGAATTTGGTTTCGACACCGTCTACCAGCAGGTACTGGTTGTCGAGAAATCTGACCAACGCCTGTGCCATGGTCAACTTGATCTTACCCATTTTACTCACCCTTTCATTTGGCGTTATCCCGAGCCTGCTGCAGATGGTGGTTTGCGAGCAGGCAAGCGTATCCGGTGGCGTAGCGCTGACTTTCGTTACACAAAAGCAGTGATAATCTTGTCTGGGTTGTTACACACTGCTCATGCAATAAGCGGTTTGAAACGTGCATTGATTATAAACAAATATATTTTTCATAAAATATCAATACAGAAAAAACATTTCATTTTGCGATAAAGATCGCATATTACCAAACCACTCTGGTTACAGTTATTTATATAATTCAATTGATTAAGTAAAAATTCATCATGACTCTCTTTCGATCGATGCGCCCACTCGCCGATCGAACCAGCAGCCATCAAGGTGGCACTCGCTTGTGCAGGCCATTTCAGCAAGGGATTGTTCTATCAATAATAATGTGCCGATTCGGCAGGCTACCCGGTGTAAGCTGCTTTTAAATGCATCACATTTTCGGGGTGTAAATTTCATTTCATATTGAAATTGAAATTTTTATTCCTCATACTTCGAGCCATGCTTCCTACTTAGCTCCTTTACCGGGTCGCAATCGGTTTTGCTTAATGACAGAAGGAAACGGGTATGGCCACACAACAAAAGCAGCTTGATGTCATTTGCCTCGGGCGCATCGCTGTCGATTTCTATTCTCAACAAATCGGCGCACGCCTGGAAGATGCCAGCTCATTCTCCAAATATCTTGGCGGCTCCTCCGGCAACGTGGCCTATGGCACCGCAATCCAAGGGTTAAAATCCGGCATGCTGGCTCGCGTAGGGGATGAGCACATGGGCCGCTTTCTGCGTGAAGAACTCCAGCGCGTCGGCGCGGACACGCAGAGCCTGATCACCGATAAACAGCGCCTCACCGGCCTGGTGATCCTGGGCATCAAGGATCAGGAAACCTTCCCGCTGATTTTCTACCGTGAAAACTGTGCCGACATGGCGCTGACACCCGATGATATCGATGAGAACTACATCGCATCATCACGGGCTTTGGCGATCACCGGCACTCACCTTTCCCACCCCAAAACGCGCGCTGCGGTGCTCAAAGCGTTGGAATACGCCCACCGCCACGGGCTGCGTACCGCATTGGATATCGATTATCGGCCAGTGCTGTGGGGGTTGACCTCGTTAGGCGATGGCGAGACCCGCTTTATCGAATCGGAAAAAGTGACCCGCGAGTTGCAGGAAGTTCTGCACCACTTCAATCTCATCGTGGGGACTGAAGAAGAGTTCCATATCGCTGGCGGCAGTACCGATACGCTGGTCGCGCTGCAAAACGTCCGTAAGGTCACCCAGGCCACGTTGGTGTGCAAGCGAGGGGCGCAGGGATGCTCGGTATTTGAAGGGGATATCCCCACAGATTGGCAACAAGTCAAACTGCATTCTGGCGTTCGCGTTGACGTTTTGAACGTGCTCGGCGCGGGTGATGCCTTTATGTCTGGCCTGCTACGTGGCTATCTTAATGATGAGGGTTGGGATCAGGCCTGCCGTTACGCCAATGCCTGCGGTGCGCTGGTAGTGTCACGCCACGGCTGCGCCCCGGCAATGCCGACCAAGCTGGAGCTGGACGATTACCTGCAACACGAACAAGAGGTGAAACGCCCGGATCTGGATGCCCGGCTGAACCACCTGCACCGCGTTACCACACGAAAACAGCAATGGCCTGAACTATGCGTATTCGCTTTTGATCACCGCAAGCAGTTGGCAGAGATGGCGCGAGAGGCGGGCGTGAGTACAGAGCGGATCCCACAGCTAAAAACGTTGCTGTTGGCTGCCGCACAGGCTGCGGCAACCGAGGCGGGGCTACACGGCAACAGCGGCATTCTGGCAGATACGACCTACGGCCAGGCGGCGTTGAATGCCATTACTGGCCAGGGCTGGTGGATTGGCCGCCCGGTGGAGCTGCCAAGCTCCCGCCCTTTGCGGTTGGAGCACGGTAATATTGGCTCGCAGCTGATCGACTGGCCCCAAGAGCACGTGGTTAAATGCCTGGTGTTTTATCATCCACAGGATGCCGAAGCGCTGCGCCGTGAGCAGGATGAGCTGATCGTTGACGTGTATCGTGGCTGCTGCAAATCGGGCCATGAGCTGTTGCTGGAAGTCATTTTGCCAGAAGGTCATGCCGACAAAGACGAGAGCAACTATCTACAGGTGATGGAACATTTCTACCGGTTGGGCGTTCTGCCTGACTGGTGGAAATTGCCGCCGCTTAGTGCCGCCAACTGGCAAAAAGTGGGCGAATTGATTGAAACTCACGACCCATTCTGCCGCGGGGTGCTAATCCTCGGGCTAGACTCCCCACAGGAAACGCTGAAAGCCGGGTTCGCCGCAGCCGCAGATGCCCACTGGGTAAAAGGCTTCGCGGTTGGCCGTACCATTTTTGGCACCTCTTCACGCCTTTGGCTACAAGGTGAGATCGATGACGCCGGGCTGGTCGAACAGGTGAAACAGAAATACCTGACGCTGATCGGTTTCTGGCGGCAATATCGCCCGCAGCCTGCGAGTAAAACCAGCCGTAGTTAAGCTGGCGTGGTTAACGAACCTACCCCTTAAAGTGATTTTCGCTGCTTTAAGGGGATTTTTTTGCCCATTTTCTGTGAAGTAACGCAACTGGCGACGAAATAAATCGCTTTTTGTAGAAATGAAATGTCCACTCCATCTGTTAGAATAACCGGACAATATTTTCAGCGTATACACCAATACGCCTCAGCCAATACTGCGAGCCGAATGGATGACTAACCCAACTCAACTTTCGCTGTTACAGGACGAAATCCGCCGCCGTTATGAAACGCTGAGCAAGCGCTTGAAACAGGTAGCACGCTACATCCTGGATAACAGTAACAGCATTGCTTTCGATACCGTTGCCTCCATCGCCGCACAGGCCAGTGTGCCGCCTTCTACCCTGATCCGTTTCGCCAACGCCTTTGGCTTCAGCGGTTTCAACGAAATGAAGCAGGTCTTCCGCCAGCATCTGATGGAAGAAACGGTGAACTATACTGAGCGCGCACGCCTGTTCCGCCAAACCTCTACCGACGACAGCGTTGCCCCGGAAAAGCCGGCAGAAATCCTTAACGTGTTTACGATGGTCAACTCGCAGGCGTTGCAACAGTTGGCGATGCAAACCAGTGCAGAGCAGTTGGATCGGGCGGTAGAGCTGCTGAATAACGCGGAAAATATCTACGTGATCGGCCTGCGCCGCTCATTCAGCGTGGCTTCTTATCTCACCTATGCCCTGCGCCACCTCGAAAGGCGCGCCTTCCTGATCGACGGGTTAGGCGGGATGTTTACCGAACAGCTCAGCATGGTGAAGCCCAAGGACGTAGTGATCGCCATCAGCTATTCGCCTTATGCCAAAGAAGCGGTGGAACTGGTGGAGTTGGGGGCCAAGCAGGGCGCACAGCTCATCGCCATTACCGACAGCCAGGTCAGCCCGCTGGCCGCCTTCAGCGATGTCTGTTTTGTAGTGCGCGAAGCACAGGTAGATGGGTTCCGCTCGCAGGTGGCCTCCATGTGCCTGGCACAGACGCTGGCGGTATCATTGGCGCTGAATAACGCCAAAGAGCTTTAATATTCGAAAAGGCACGGTTAAACGGGCGCAGCCGCGCCCCCCTACCTTGTCAGTATCAATAGCTTTCGCTGTTGATCCAGGCGTGATCTTTTTCCCAGGTGAACTTCCACAAGCGTACCGGCCCCGCCATCACGTTGAGATAATAGCTGTCATATCCGGCCAGGGTTGCCACCGGATGGTAACCGCGCGGTACTTTCACCACATCGCGGTTATAGACCGGCATACACTCATCCAGCGAACGATCGTCGGTATAGACGCGTTGCAGGCAGAACCCCTGTTCAGGGTTAAGACGGTGGTAATAGGTTTCTTCCAGGTAGGTTTCGTCCGGCGAGTTTTCCTGGTCGTGCTTATGGCTTGGGTAGGAGCTGGTATTGCCTTCGTCGGTATAGACCTCAACCACCAGTAGGCTGTCAGCCGGTTGGCTATCAGGCAGAATATTGTGTACCAGCCGTTGGTTACGGCCTTTACCCCGCCGCTCCACGCCGACGTCTGCTGGGGTGATCAAGCGTGAAGGCAGATGCCCGTTAGCCGGTGCGCTGCATACCGCCAGTTCCAGATCGGTCTCTGCCCGGACTTCAACATGGTCGTGGTGCGGAACATAAACGGAATAAGGTGGCGTGCGCTCAAACGGGCTCATCCGCTTACCAATGTGTGGATACTCCGCTCGTTGCGTTGCCACAGAGGCAATACCCGCCACCAGCACCAGGCAAAGCTCCTTATCGCCACTCTCCAACCGCAATGACTGCCCGGCCGCTAACCGATAGACCTCAAACCCGACAAAACGCCAACCGGCATTTTCCGGGGTGACGGACTGAATACGTCCCTGTGCATCCGGTTGCTGACATTTCGCAAGTAATGATGACATGACAATGCTCCTTAAATCCCGTGCTTGTGAGTGTGGCTGCAATACATTGATACCAGCAACAGCGGCTGCTATCCCGGTGGAATAACGGCCTCGTCATACCTGGCTGCGGTTTAGCCCAGCGTTGGCATACTGTATTCGGATACCGTTTGCTGGCCGGTTGGCCAACGTGCGGTGGCCGTCTTCATGCGGGTATAGAATCGCACGCCGTCCGTGCCATGTACGTTAAGCGCTCCGAATACCGAACGTTTCCAGCCGCCAAAGCTGTGGAAAGCCATCGGTACCGGTACCGGCACGTTAACCCCCACCATCCCCGCCTGAACCTCATGCACAAACTGGCGAGCATAGTGGCCATTATTGGTGAAAATGGCGCTGCCGTTACCAAACTCGTGGCTGTTCACCGTATCGATGGCCGTTTGGTAATCGGCGACCCGTACAATGCCCAACACCGGCCCAAAGATCTCTTCGCGATAGATGCGCATATCCGGTTGGACGTTATCGAACAGGGTGCCGCCCACGTAGTAACCCTCTGGATAACTCGGTACCTGATAATCGCGGCCATCGACCACCAGCGTTGCACCCTCTTTAAGGCCAATATCAATGTATCCCAGCACTTTTTTCTGATGGGCGGATGAGACCAACGGCCCCATTTCATTTTCCTCGCCGCCTTGCTGCATGCCGGGGCCAACCCGCAGTTGGGCGATCAGTGGTTTAAGTTTGGCAATCAGTTTATCTGCGGTGCTATCACCAACCACGACGGCCACTGGCAGCGCCATGCAACGTTCACCGGCCGAGCCAAATGCCCCTCCCATCAGCGCATTGACCGTGGCATCCAGATCCGCATCCGGCATAACGATAGCCTGATTTTTGGCAGCCCCAAAGGCCTGTACACGTTTGCCATGTGCGCTGGCGGTGGTGTAAATATGCTCTGCAACCGTGGATGAGCCAACAAAGCTCACCGCTTGAATGCGTGGATCGGTGCACAGCTGCGAGGCCTCTTCATTGCCGCAATGCACGACGTTGAATACCCCATCCGGCAGGCCCGCCTCTTTCAGCAGTTCTGCCAGACGCACGGAGGCAGAAGGCACCAAAGCCGGAGGCTTCAGTACGAAGGTATTGCCACAGGCCAGCGCGATAGGGAACATCCACATCGGCACCATAGCCGGGAAGTTGAACGGTGTGATCCCGGCCACTACGCCCAGCGGCTGCATCAGCGAGAAACTGTCCACGCCGGTGCCTACATCCGGTGAGTATTCTCCTTTGATCAGGTGCGGAATACCGCAGGCAAACTCCACCACCTCCATGCCACGGGTCAATTCACCCAGCGCGTCGGAATAGACTTTGCCATGTTCACTGACGATCAGTTGCGCCAACTCTTCGCGGTGCTGCTCTAGCAATGCTTTGAAATTGAACATGATACGCGCCCGGCGCAGCGGCGTGGTACGCGCCCAGTCGGTAAATGCCTGATGGGCGACATCAATAGCCTGTTTCACCTCGGCGGCGGTGCTCTGCGTCACACGGCGTTCAACCTGGCCGCTAGCCGGGTTGTGCACGTCGACGGTTTGGTTACTGCTGCTCAGGCAAACCTGCCCACCAATAAAATTACCCACGGTTTTCATGTTTCACCCTCTTTTAAGTCCGCTATCGCCACGGATTGAAGCATTACTGCATACCGTGACGTTCATCGTGCCGCCTGCAAGAGTACGGCCCACAGGCAGATTAAATCCTGACCAGATGAATCAAACTCTATTCCATTGAAAAAAAAGTTTCAAATAAAATTTTTTAGAAAATTTGTTTTTAGTGCCGCCGATCGCAAATTTGCCATGTCCGTAGGCTGAGCAGATGGTGACGAACGATGCTATCCGCGATCCGCTAGCTGCGTGGCTTAACGCAGTAATCCCTGTTTTTTATACAGATACGCTTTCCCGCTTGGGCGAGTCAATTTTCCAATCTGCTATGCAAAACGGGGAGAACATTTGCCCTATTTATACTCAATTTTTTGAACTGGATCTAAAAATCAATATTTCATTATTCACTAAATATGAAATAAATGTTCTTGTCTGCCAAAGGCCCACTGAAAAACACCGCCTTGATGACAGGCACGGTTCACCCTTCTGCCTCCCTACACCCTACAAGTCACTTAAGTAGGCAGAAGCCAGGATAAAAATCGGAGCAACATATGTCACATCAGCGTAAACACAATACTGGGTATATTCTGCGTATCTGCGGGATTGCAGCACTCGGCGGCATTCTGTTTGGTTATGACACCGCCGTGATTTCTGGTGCGATCGAAGCCCTTAAAACCTACTTTGACCTCAGCCCGGCAGAAACCGGCTGGGCAGTGTCCAACGTGGTGATCGGCTGCGTGGTCGGTGCCTTCGGCGCTGGGCCGCTGGCCGGGCGCTATGGGCGTAAAAAGGCCCTGGTGGTCGCTGCCTTCCTGTTTACCGTCTCTGCAGTCGGTGCCGCTCTGGCCACCACCTTCACCTGGTTTGTTATCTATCGCATCATCGGGGGTCTGGCTGTCGGGCTGGCCGCAACGGTATCCCCTATGTACATGTCAGAAGTCTCACCAAAGGATATGCGGGGCCGGGCGCTCAGCATGCAGCAGTTCGCCATCGTGTTCGGTCAGATCGTGATTTTTTACGTTAACTTCAAGATTGCCAGCTATGCCAGTGAAGCCTGGCTGGTGGAGATGGGTTGGCGCTGGATGATTGGCTCAGAGGTGATCCCCTGCCTGCTGTTCACCGCCTTGGTCTTTGTCATCCCCGAATCACCACGCTGGAGCGTAATGGTAGGCCGCGACGATCAGGCTTTAGCCATGTTGACCCGCGTTTCAAATGCTGAGCATGCTAAAAGCGTGTTAAGAGAAATCAAGGAGTCGCTTCGCCAGGACGAGCAGCACCGTAAGCAAAAGCTGAATTATGGCGACGTACGCGTACGCTTCATCCTGTTTGTCGGCTGTATGATCGCCATGCTGCAACAGGTGACGGGGGTTAACGTCATGATGTACTACGCCCCGGTGGTGCTGAAAACCGTGACCGAAAACGCGCAAGAAGCCCTGTTCCAGACCATCTGGATCGGCGTATTGCAACTGGTCGGCTCGGTGATCGGCGCCATGCTGATGGATCGCATAGGCCGTATCCCACTGATGCGCTGGGGCACCCTGGGCACCATCGTTGGCCTGCTGATCACCTCTTATGCCTTGTATACCCAGGCAACCGGCTATTTCGCGCTGTTCGGCATGCTGTTCTTTATGGTGTTCTACGCCATGTCATGGGGCGTAGGTGCCTGGGTGCTGGTCTCCGAAATTTTCCCCAACCGCATGCGTTCACAGGGGATGAGCATTGCCGTTGGCTGTATGTGGCTGGCCAACTTCGTCGTGGCCCAGAGCTTCCCGATGATCAATGACCAACCTTATCTGTTCTCCACCTTCCACGGGGCGTTCCCAATGTGGGTGTTTGCCGCCTGCTGCCTGTTCAGCTATTGGTTTATTGCCCGCTTTATTCCAGAAACCAAGGGCGTTTCACTGGAAAGAATGGAAGACGTCGTGATGGCAAAACGCTATCGCCAACCGCTATCTGAAATCGTCACGGTAGAAGATGGCAAAGCCTAAAGCCGACAAACCCAGGAGTGATGCATCATGGCCATTGCATTGGAACGTTTTTGTATCAACCGTAAGATCGCCCCCAACCTCACGCTGGAGAACTTCTTCCGCCTGGTGAAAAGATGTGGGTTAAGCAAGGTCGAACTGCGCAACGATATGTCGGGTGGCAAAGTGACCGACAACCTGAGCAACGAGCAGTTAAACGCGCTGGCCGAAGAGTTCGGCATTGAGATCGTCACCATCAACGCGCTGGGAATGTTCAACCTGCTAGAAGATCAAGCAGCACTGCTGAAAAACGCCGAAACGCTACTGGCTCAGGCGAAAGCCATCCATAGCAAGGCGGTAGTGATGTGCCCACACTGCAACGCGAGTGACCGGCGCAGTGAGTCACAAAAAAGGGAAGATACGCTAACTGCACTACGGCTACTCGCTCCGTTGTTCAAACAGTACGGCGTTGAAGGCTACGTAGAACCATTGGGATTTGGCATAAGTTCACTACGCTCTTCCTTGCTGGCACAGGCAATCATTGGTGATTCTGGCGCACCTTATAAGATAGTGCTGGATACTTTCCACCACTATCTTAGCGACGTAGCACAACCAGAGTTTGATGCTCAGATCCGGGTTGATCAGATTGGTTTGGTACATCTCTCTGGCGTAGAGGATCCGCTCATCAAAAGCGCTTTGAGCGATGAAGAACGTATTATGCTGAGCGATAAAGATCGGTTGGCAAGCGTAGCCCAGGTACAGAACCTGGAACGCTTGGGCTACCGGGGGATCTATGCCTTCGAGCCGTTCTCTTCACAGCTAAACTCCTGGACAGAAGGCGATATCGAACGCGAAATCCGCCACAGTATTGCATTGCTGCAAGGATAAACGCATAAGCTGCCCGTAGGCACAAGGAGCCTCGCTTTACACATACTGCGTAGGGCGAAAAGTGCCTATTTGAGCGTATGAACCACCAGTTGCTCACGCTGGTTGTAAAACTTCCTATAAGCCAGATAGCAGGCGATGATGGTTGACAGGCTGGCGGTAGAAAGCAGCATAAATGTCACCATAATCTGATACTTGATGGCTTTTACCGGATCGATACCAGCAAAGATCAAACCAGACATCATTCCTGGCAGGCTTACCAGCCCAACCGTTTTAGCGGAGTCTATCGTCGGGATCAGCGATGCACGAATACTGTCACGGATCAGAGCCGCAGAAGCGAATTTGGGGGAAGCACCCAGGCTGAGCATCTCCTGGATCTGCTGCTGTTGGTCTTTAAAACGTTGCCCAAGGTTGTTGTAGCACAGACCCACCGCCACCATCGCGTTGCCAGCAATCATGCCGGAAATGGGGATCACCTGCATCGGCGTAAAGGCAATCGAGCCGCTCAGTACCAGCACTACCAGCGTCAACGTCGCCCCTGCAGTAATGGCAATAAACGAAATGGTAAACGCGTTATCGATATACTTACTGCGTTTTTTCGCGTTATATGCTGCATTGAAGCAGATAAACAGCACCATCAACACCGTTAATAATCCATTATCCAAATCAAAGATATATTTTAAAACGTAGCCGACGATAACCAACTGTACCACCGCACGGCAAATGCTCCAGATAATGTCTTTTTCCAGCGCCAGTTTCTCTTTGTGGCTAATCAGAATGGCGACAATCACCAGGAGCATCGACAGGCCTAATGACTCGTTGGTGATATTATGCTGGTTCATGGACTTTCTCCTGGCTATTGACGCGGCTCAGTGGCAGGGTGATCACCTCGTCCGCATGCGCAATTTCATACTTATCGTGTGTAACCCATAGCACCCCCAGACCTTGCTCGGCCACTAGGCGGCGGATCAACTCATTGACGTTACGTTTGTTGTCTTCATCCAGAGCACTGGTGATCTCATCAAGCAGCAGTATCTTTGGCATAAATTGCAGATTTCTGATCAAGGAAATACGTTGTTTCTCACCGCCGGAGAGCTCGTTGATACCTTTTTTCAGCATGCTATCCGGCAAGGCCAACAGTGTCAGATCCTGGCGGATTTTCTTCTCATCGGGTTTCAGTTTACGAATTTGATAAGGTAACGCGAGGTTATCGTAGACGGTGTCACCAAACAGGGTGGGCGTTTGGAAGCAGTAAGAAACCTGCTTGCGGTACTCTTCTGGGGCAACGTCATCAATATTTTTACCGTTGAAGATGATGTTGCCGCGAGTTGGGCTAAGCAATGAGGAAACGATCTTCAACAAAGTACTCTTGCCACACCCCGAAGGCCCGGTGATCAACTTAAATTCGCCCGACTTCAGGGTGAAAGAAACGGCATCCAGAATAACCTGCTCGTCAATTTGATAATGGATGTCTTCCAATACCAGTAATTCATTACTGCCCTTCATTCTCACTCCATCCTATTGCGCGGCTATTCTCTTTCAGCAGTTGCTGGCAGCCGGCTGAAATCCATGAGGGTATTTTCTGCCAGTAAAAACATTCAGGCAAGCTGTTAATCAGTTCGTGAACCGGCAAGATCAGAGCATGTCGAGAGCAGTTGATACCGTCTAGAACCAAACTGAAAAAAATGTTGCTGAGCCGAAAGAACTCTTGGCAAATTATTAATACTGAGTATATACAACTGGCTGCATGGATAATATAGTTATATCCTCCCATTAACTCCCGATGGTACGGCAATAGCGATACGAGTAAAACCAATTAATAATACTTTCAGTGTGAATCGAATTATATCGATAAAACATCCGGACTTTCTACCCTATTTAGCCCTCTCCCCTTCCCAACAGCCAATTGATGAGCGAATTCCATACGAACCCAAAAGCTCCCCCCACTAAAATCGAGGGGGTACTGATGGAACTGTCAGGGTTCGATCTGAGCACGTAAATACTCTAACGCGCTTTGACTATAGCTCTCCCCTTGAGTCAATTTTTTGATCAGGCCCTGGGCCTCCAGCACCATACCAAGACGATGTAATTCCTGATGCTGCGGAAGTACATCGGCAAACGCATTAAGTAGGATAATCGACGGCATGATTTTTTCTGCGCAAGTACCTACTGCGCCAGGTTCATCCCCCCTGGCCGGACAGGGCAGACTGTCCGAGTGACGATGTTGGCATGCCTGTAACAAGGCAATTGCCTGTTGAATTTCGTGACTCCATGGCATAACCACTTTCCTCTGAGACTGATTGCCTTGCCTAGATATAATTAATAATCAGTACGTTAACATTCATTAACGACTCACAACAAACCACAAGCGCCCCTAACCAAGCTGACCCTATACAAGATAGGTTTTTTCAGCCATGGTTTATTGATATAGGTCACATTGCATAAAGATCGCCAAATTTTTATATCCCACCAATGGATAGGATAATTTGCAGAATTTCTATGATGCAACATTTTTTACTTAAAAAAAGATAAAATTCCTACTGCGATCTCTATCTATCCCTAACCTAAATTGGGAAAAAAAACCAGATACTGCGATAAGTTACCCATTAAAAACAATAGAAAAACACGTTCGCAAGATGCAAGAGGATATTCTGAAAACAGACGATAGTTGTAAATGTAAAGTTATTACTAACAAGATTATCTCTACACACCATTTGTTATCTCGAAAACAGCCAAGAGCAAGGTCTTGCTGGCCGAAAGGTAAGCGTTCACCCTGCGATGAGGCGATAGCAGCTACGGGGGTCAGGAGATGCCGGTGTGTCTAGAGTGTCTGAGGAAGCTGGAAACAGGCCCGAAGCCTGAACATGGCCTCAGATTTTGAGGCCATGTTCACGCAATTACGGTTTCTTACAGGGAGCAGGGGCGTATTTAGCATCTCTTGGGAACGCCTGCGGTTGGCAATCAGGCAGGCCCGGCTGCACCATTTCATAAACCGCCACGCCAATCACGCCGGTATTCTCTTTTTCACCCGCCAGAGAACTCGCGGCGTAAGAGTCATCGGGTTTTGCGAAACGGAAAGCGGCCACAGACGAGTCACTTTTACGGAAGCCCTCAATCACCAGGGTTCCTTTTGGGGAGACCAGATAGCCGGAATTACGCAGTGAACCACTGCGGCCTGAAATCACGTCCAGGCCGTCAACAGCAGTTACCACCTCATAGGTTTTGCTGGGGCTGGTGTTATAGAAGAACAGGTGGTAGCGTTCGCCGTCATTGGCAAAGAAGGAAAACTCGCCATTTTTATAACGATTGAGCGCGAAATCACGATTGTTCTCGGTCTGCACCCGCATTCTGACAGAAGACAACACGATCTCATTGGTGTACTGCCCATTACTGGAAGATGCCGCGCTGTACAACACTTTGGCGACACTGTCTGGAGAGGAACGCATACGCTTCGCATCAACGGTGGTTACTTTGGAGTAAACGTCCTCACCCCATGCCGTTCCCAGTTTATGTTCTTGAGCGACTGGAGCCGGTGCAGCGGCAGGATCAGCCGATACGCGTGAAGAGGAAATCTTTTGGCTACAGCCGGAAACCAGCACCAGAGAAGCCAGTAATGCCAAACCGCATTTTATTTTCATCAGCAGAACTTTTCCTTGTTATTATTTGAATAATAGTGCGCTTGTCTCAACTCACGAGCCTAGCCCATTATTCTGAATTACTTCCGATGTTCCTATCTCTTAAGTTCTTAAAATAGACAATTGATTATCTGAACGGGCGCAGCATGCCGCGCCTCTTCATGGCGAACCGTTTCAGGAGTGTTCACCATCTCTTTAAGATTTCTGCGCAGCCAAAGCCTGCGCGCAGGCCCAAGCAGAGCTCCAGGCCCATTGGAAGTTATATCCCCCCAGCCAGCCCGTCACGTCTACCACCTCACCGATAAAGTACAGGCCCGGGACCTTATTCGCTTCCATGGTTTTAGAGGAAAGCGCCTTGGTATCCACACCGCCCAGGGTCACTTCCGCAGTACGATAGCCTTCGGTGCCATTCGGCTGTACGCGCCAGTCTTGTAAACTTCCTACCAACGCCGCCTGCTGTGTTGGGTTGAGTTGCTTGAGCGTCACTTCCGGCAGTTGCCCCAACTCTTGCAGCAGTTCCACCAGGCGTTTTGGCAGGTGTAAAGCCAGGGTGTTTTTCAGACTCTGATTAGGATGTACCTGGCGTTGCTCGTTAAGGAACCCCACCAGGTCTAGCGTCGGAAGTAAGTTAATGCTCACAAACTCACCTGGCTGCCAGTAACTGGAGATCTGCAGGATAGCCGGGCCAGAAAGTCCCCTGTGTGTAAACAGGATGCTTTCCCGAAAGCTGGTGCCATCTTCCGCCGTGACCAGTGCGGGAACCGAAACGCCAGACAGTGCCTGAGATTGCTCCAACAGCGGCTTATGCAGCGTAAAAGGCACTAAACCGGCCCGAGTAGGCAACACTTTCAGGCCAAACTGTTCCGCCAGCTTATAGCCAAAGGGGGTGGCCCCCAGACCAGGCATAGAAAGCCCACCGCTCGCCACCACAAGTGAGCGAGCACTCACACTCGCTCCATTAATCGCCAACTCGAAGCCCTGATCAGTTTTTTCGACACTCAGGACCTCGCTGCGCAGGCGTGTTACTACCTGGCCCAGCTCGCACTCTTTCACCAACAGATCGACGACCTGTTGCGCAGAATCATCACAGAACAGCTGCCCCAAGGTTTTTTCGTGATAGGCAATGCCGTAGCGGTTAATCAGATCGATAAAATCCCACTGAGTGTAACGCGCCAACGCCGATTTGCAGAAATGAGGGTTATTTGAGAGGTAGGCAGCCGGTTCAACGGACATGTTGGTGAAGTTACAGCGCCCACCGCCAGACATCAGGATCTTGCGGCCCGGTTTTTTGCCGTTGTCGAGTAATAGCACCCGGCAACCCAGTTGCCCTGCCTGCGCAGCACAAAACATCCCTGCGGCACCCGCGCCAATGACGACAACATCAAACTGTTCCACCCAAACCTCTCTTTGCAATAACCACAACAATCGCGGCAACAAGAGCGTATTTTACGCCTTTTACATGCCTGTATACCGCTAAATCCGCGGTGAGGGATTGTAAAGGCATCAGCAGGACAACGCCAACGTAAGAAAATGTAACGAACATAAACGGCAGTAACATGCTGAAATTACATCGATTCAACACTGTTCAAACCCCTTGTACATCAGAGAAATCAAAAAAACGTCATATTTTCCTTTTCCCCGACACCGGTTGTCGCCGATAATGCGCGGCGTTCATGTCCACAAACCTGGCGTAACGCTTATGCTGCATTTGTTCACTGGCCTGGATTTCCATACCGGCCTGATGTTAATTCTCGCATTGTTGTTCGTGCTGTTCTATGAGGCTATTAACGGCTTCCATGATACGGCCAATGCGGTCGCTACTGTAATTTATACCCGTGCTATGCGCTCGCAACTTGCGGTCGTTATGGCTGGCCTGTTCAACTTTCTTGGCGTGATGCTCGGCGGTTTGAGTGTTGCCTACGCCATTGTGCACCTGCTACCAACCGATCTGTTGTTGAACGTCAGTTCAGCACACGGGTTAGCCATGGTCTTCTCCATGTTGTTGGCGGCAATTATCTGGAACCTCGGTACCTGGTATCTTGGGCTACCGGCCTCCAGCTCCCACACCCTGATTGGCGCCATTATCGGTGTCGGCTTGACCAATGCGTTGGTGACCAACACCTCCGTGGTAGACGCGCTGAACGTGCCAAAAATGATCAGTATCTTCCTGTCGTTAATCTTCTCCCCGTTGATCGGGATGATCATTGCCGGGCTGATGGTGTTCATGCTGCGCCGCTATTGGAGTAATACCAAAAAACGTCAGCGTATTCATATGACACCGGCGGAACGTGAAAAGGTCGATGGCAAACGCAAGCCACCATTCTGGACACGTATCGCTCTGATCCTGTCGGCTATCGGCGTGAGCTTCTCACACGGCGCCAATGACGGTCAGAAAGGTATCGGTCTGATTATGCTGGTGCTGATCGGTGTTGCTCCTGCAGGCTTCGTCCTCAACATGAGCGCGACCGGTTATGACATCACCCGTACCCGCGATGCCGTGAGCCACCTGCAGCAATTCTACCAAAAGCATGGCGATTCTCTGGCACATGTGGCCACACAGACGCCATTGGTTCCTGCGCCTCAGAATGTGGCTCCACAGCCTGATCAACCCGTTGAGTTCCACTGCGACAGCTCACGTGCCCTGATCGCCGTTGAGCGCTCTCTGGATCTGCTGAACAATCTGCAAAACTACGATCAACTGACCGTAGAGCAGCGCAGCCATCTGCGCCGCCTGCTGATGTGCGTGACCGAGACTGCAGACAAGGTGGCCAAGCTGCCTGAAACCTCAGTGGACGATCAACGCTTCCTGAAGAATCTGCGTTCAGACCTGTTGGAAACCGTTGAATATGCACCAACCTGGATTATCGTCGCGGTAGCCCTGGCGCTGTCTCTCGGTACCATGGTGGGCTGGCGACGCGTTGCTACCACTATCGGTGAGAAAATCGGTAAGAAAGGCATGACCTACGCTCAGGGGGTGTCGGCACAAATGACGGCCGCCCTGTCAATTGGCGTGGCCAGCTATACCGGTATGCCGGTTTCCACTACCCAAGTACTGTCTTCGGCGGTTGCCGGAACTATGCTGGTGGATGGCGGTGGTGTGCAGAGCAAAACCATCAAGAGCATCTTGTTGGCCTGGGTTCTGACCCTGCCAGTCTCGATTTTGCTTTCCGGTGGCCTGTATTGGCTGGCGCTGAAAGTGATTTGACGATTGCTCGATACAACAATGGCGGCCAAAATGGCCGCCATTTTTTTGCTTTGATATCACCGGATTAATACCAGATCGCCAGCGCTACCAGGCTGATCACCACTAGCCCACACAGCGAGGAAGTCAGCACAAACTGGCTGCGGACACGCTGACAGCGGCGAATAAATTCCGGGTCGTGGTGCTCCATATAGCGTTGCGTAAAGATATAGCGCACCAACCGTATCTGCTTACTCGGCTGGCCGTGCGAAGTAAAGAACCCTCCGCCATCGACGTATTGGTAAAGTAACGGGTCGCAGCCGCGTAGAACAAACAGCAGCGCACGCAGAGAAGAAAAATACCGGGCCATGTTAATCACACAGACCACACACAATGCCCAAAACAGCGCGACGGTACTAATCATGATAGCCCCCTCAAGGCGTTGTTATCCCGGACACCCGCCGGGCCAACGGCCCTACTTCATACCTTATGCTGCCGGAGCCTTGGCTCCCATCCCCCTAGCACCTTACGGACCCGAAGATACCCACAACCTCTGACCGCTTGATGAACCGGCCTTGCAACGATCAGAGGAAATAAGTGAGGCCCACAATCACTAGTGTAGAATAATGAAACGCAAACAGATCCCGGTGCCGCATAAAATTTACAGTCAGGGCTAATTTCTTGATCTACCCACTCTCCACTCGAATAACGAACATAAGCTACACTTTGAGCAACAATGCTTATAATTCAATCGTTCAAACGGTAGATAGACGTATAAACCATAGGATTTTTTGCCCTGGCGGTGTAAAACTGTGGGGTAAACGTATAAACAAGGGTGATTGATGCGATGCAGTGTGATCGCCCCAACATATCATTGTGTTATCTGAATGGTACTATGCAGGTAAGGCGAAAACGCCAAGTTGGAACACTGAATGCCTGCCCCCTTTTAATCGGCATTATTTGGAAGGAGTATTCTCATGGCTTACAAACACATACTGATTGCGGTTGACCTATCACCGGAAAGTAAAATCCTGGTCGAGAAAGCGGTTTCAATGGCGCGGCCGTACAATGCCAAAGTCTCTCTGATCCACGTTGATGTAAACTATTCCGATCTGTATACCGGCCTGATCGACGTCAATCTTGGCGATATGCAAAAGCGTATTTCCGAAGAAACCCACCATGCATTAACCGAGCTATCACAAAATGCGGGCTATCCCATCACCGAAACCCTGAGTGGCAGCGGCGATCTGGCACAGGTGCTGGTTGATGCGATTAAAAAATACGATATGGATCTGGTGCTGTGTGGACACCACCAAGATTTCTGGAGCAAATTGATGTCATCTGCGCGCCAGTTAATCAATACTGTACACATTGATATGCTGATTGTACCGCTGCGTGACGAAGAAAAGTAAGTATTCGCTAACCTGCTTAGCCAACGCCCGCCCTGCGCGGGCGTTTTTCATGGTTTCCTGTTATTTATTGCTTGTTAATCAGCCACCCCACAGTGATATAGTCGAGGTAGACACAACATCCTCCCCAACTGTGAGACACATCATAAAAACAGGGGGAACAAATATGCTAAACAGGAGCTATCCATGGAACAGGCTGTATCGCTAGAATCCTTTCTAAAATCCTTACAACGTCATAACTCGCATCAACCGGAATATCTGCAGGCAGTACGTGAAGTATTTACCTCTCTGTGGCCATTCATCGAGCGTAATCCCCATTATCGTGACCATGCCCTGTTGGAGCGCCTGGTAGAGCCTGAGCGTATCATTCAGTTTCGCGTCAGTTGGATCGACGATCAGGGCAAAGTTCAGGTAAACCGCGCCTACCGCATCCAGTTCAACTCCGCCATTGGGCCGTACAAAGGGGGAATGCGTTTCCACCCTTCGGTTAATACCTCCATTCTGAAGTTCCTCGGGTTTGAGCAAACCTTCAAGAATGCCCTGACCACACTGCCAATGGGCGGTGGCAAGGGTGGTTCTGACTTTGATCCAAAAGGTAAAAGCCAAGGCGAAATCATGCGCTTCTGCCAATCACTGATGACTGAGCTTTATCGTCATCTGGGCCCAGATACCGACGTTCCAGCCGGGGATATCGGCGTAGGTGGCCGCGAAGTGGGCTTTATGGCTGGCATGATGAAAAAGCTGTCCAACAACACCAGTTGCGTATTCACCGGTAAAGGCCTGTCGTTCGGCGGTAGTCTGATCCGCCCGGAAGCCACCGGTTACGGCCTGGTCTACTTCACTGATTCAATGCTACAGCGTCATGGCCTGGGCTTTGAAGGGATGCGTGTCGCGGTTTCCGGTTCCGGTAACGTGGCGCAATATACCATTGAGAAAGCGTTGGAGCTGGATGCGCGAGTAATCACCGTTTCGGATTCTGGCGGTACCGTGGTGGATGAAGCGGGTTTCACCACTGAAAAACTGGCGCATCTGGCCGAAATCAAAAACCAGCGCTATGGCCGGGTTGCCGATTACGCCCGTGAACGTGGCCTGACCTTCCTGGCCGGTGAAAGCCCGTGGAACGTGCCAGTGGATATCGCTCTGCCCTGCGCCACCCAGAACGAACTGGATCTGGATGCCGCACAGGTGCTGATCCGTAACGGGGTTAAAGCCGTGGCAGAAGGCGCTAATATGCCAACCACCATTCAGGCGACCGATGCCTTCCTGGAAGCGGGCGTGCTGTTCGCACCAGGCAAGGCCGCCAACGCGGGTGGTGTTGCTACCTCCGGACTGGAGATGGCGCAAAACGCCGCGCGCCTTAACTGGCGGGCCGAGAAAGTCGATATCCGTTTACGCCATATCATGGCGGATATCCATCAGTCCTGCGTCGAGTACGGCGGCGAAGGCAAGCAAACGCATTACGTGCACGGTGCCAACATTGCCGGGTTCGTCAAGATTGCCGATGCAATGCTGGCCCAGGGCGTGCTGTAACCTTACCCTGAATGAAAAATGCCGGCAGATTCGCCGGCATTTTTTATCTGGTTAACTGAGTATTACCTCAATTTATGGCCTCGATAATCACTAGCCGATCGTTCAACCGCTGTTTGATGACCGGATCGGTCGCCGCCTGCGCCTGCTGTTGCAGCGACGCAACCTGTTGCTTCATCATTTGCGGATCGCTAAACAGTAATTCTTTGACATTGATTGAGGCCACGTTGGTATAGCGCCCATCATCGGTAGTCGGTACGCTGATGTTGCCGTCGTTGAGCAACTTGTCCACAATTTTGCGCTCACGTTCATATCCTTCCAGCCCCACCAGCTTCCAGCGGTGCATCGCTTTGCCCTGATACTCGCCCTTCTTCACCTCGGTCAGATAGCGAATAGTGAGATTACGGATAGTCCCCGCTTCCTCACCAAATTCCGCCTTGGTATCGGAAAGTACCGGGAACTGCATACCTTCCAGTACGCCGCCTTTCTGCGTCAGGTGACCCATGCGGTAACTGTTCATCCCCAATTGGATCGGCGTGCTGTCGGTTACCGGGCTGCCGTCGTTCAATTTCAACTCGGTGATGCGCTGCCCAACCGGTTTACGCAGATCGATGGTATAGGTCACGCCATCGAAGAAGTCATTGGTGGAGTACTTGGACGCACGGCGCTGTGGGTTGAAGCTGTAGGTAACATCGCCATCATGCTGCTGGTTGAAGTAGTCCGCTGACCACTCCATGTACTTTTTCAGCTCCTTACCCGTCAGTTGGTAGACGGTGATTTCACCACCAGCATACTGATAGTTGAAGGCGATATCCTTAGCGGTGATGGTGCCGACGTTCAGCTTCGGCCTGTCGTTATCAATCTGCAACGCGATCACCTGTGCCTTAGGCGCATAGTGACGGGCAGCTTCCTGATACAGAGCACTGATGCCAGTATCCTGAATATGCACCTGCGGGATACCTTTCACGGCGTCTGGAGGCACCAGATCCTGGCCGGTCAGTTGTGCAATTGGCCGGTTGGCATTGGCACGAAGGATAGTATGGAATGGTTGGTAGATCTCTTCGAGCTTTTTATCAGAGGTGACCCCTTTGATCGGGTAGGTGTAGCTGTCTTTATTGATCAGCACGTATTTACCGTTTTGCTGCTCAAATTGCAGATCGATACGCGACAGCGCACGGCCATATTTGTCCGGCTCAGTGACGATCACGCCGTTGATCACCTCTTTATCCACCTTAACGTGCATATGGCCAGCAACGATCGCCGCCAGCTCCGGGTTGGCCCGCGCGATATCGCCCACACCGGTGCCTGGCCGCTGGTTCTCATTATCGATCCCCATATGGGCCACCAGCACGATGGCATCCACCTGGCCGTGGATCTGCTGGATCACCTTTTTCACCGCCTGCATCGGATCGGTAAACGTCAGGCCGTCGATACGATCGGTGCCCTTGGCAAATTCGGCGGTCATCGGCGTATCCATACCGATAATGCCAATCTTCACCCCCTGGCGCTCAACGATCTTATAGGCGGGCAGGTAAGGCTTGCCACTGTCCCAGAAGATATTCCCCGCCAGCGCGGTACCCTTGAACTGGCTGATGGGGGTTGCCAGCGCCTTCAGGCCAAAATCGAACTCGTGGTTACCCATTACCCAAACGTCATAGTCCAGCGCGTTAAAACCCAGGATCATCGGGCTGGTTTTGTCATGCTTGAAGGTTTCAACAAAGTTGCCCTGAATGGTGTCCCCAGCATCGACCAGGATCACGTTCGGCTGTTGGGCGCGAACTTTATGCACCTGAGTGGCAATCTGGCTCAGGCTGCCCGCCAGGTTCTCGGTGTCGGTGGAGTAATCCCAAGGCACAAAGGTGCCATGGAGATCGGAGGTACCTAGAATGGTAATATTTACCGGTTCAGCGGCCATGGCAGAGGCACTCAAACAAAGCAGCAGAGAAAGCAGCGTCTTTTTCATCATGAAATTTATTATAGTTGATTGTAATTAAACAGGATTATGAGATGTACATCTCAGCGTGACCAGTAGCTTTGCAGAATGAACATGGGAAATGTGAGAGAGCTCAATGAATGCCCCCTCACGTTTATCTTACAGCGGCATATAAATATCGAAACGGTGACTCTTGGTGATAGTAGCAGCATGGGCTGGAACGTCGGCCAGCGGCGGTGCATAGTCCGGGCGTTTCACCACCACCCGTTTGGTCGCCAGCCTGCGAGCCGGCTCCAACAAGCCGTCGGCATCTTCATCGCTGCCCACCAGCGACTGAAATACCCGCATCTCTTTTTTCACCAACGCACTCTTCTGCTTATGCGGATACATCGGATCGAGATACACCACTTCCGGCCGTGGGTCGAGATCGCTCAGCGCCGTCAGGCTGGAGGCATGAAGTAACGTCATGCGTTCACGCAGCCAAGGGCCGATTTCCGCGTCCTGATAGCCCCGCAACAAACCGTCTTCCAGCAGTGCGGCAACCACCGGATTACGTTCCAGCATGCGAACCTGGCAACCCAGTGACGCCAACACAAACGCATCACGTCCCAATCCGGCAGTGGCATCCACTACGCTAGGCACATAGCTACCTTTGATACCCACCGCCTTAGCCACAGCCTCGCCACGGCCACCGCCGAAACGCCGCCTATGCGCCATCGGGCCAGCGATGAAATCGACGTAGATGGCACCCAGTTTTGGCTCATCACGCTTACGCAGCTCTAACCGTTCTGGCGTCAGCACCAGCGCCATAGGCGCATCTTCGTCGCTGGTTAGCTGCCAACGATCGGCCAGAATAGACAAGGCGCCGGGATCGGCGCCTGCTTCACACAATAAAAACACGCTCACTTGGCGGGTTATCCTTTAATACCGTAATGGCGCAGCATAGCATCCAGCTTCGGTTCACGGCCACGGAAGCGTTTGAACAATTCCATCGGCTCTTCAGCCCCCCCGCGTGACAGGATGTTATCGAGGAAGGATTGACCGGTCTCAGCGTTGAAAATCCCTTCATCTTCAAAGCGCGAGAAAGCATCTGCCGACAACACTTCCGCCCACAGGTAGCTGTAGTAACCCGCCGCATAGCCACCAGCAAAGATATGGCTGAATGCGTGTGGGAAACGCCCCCAGCTTGGTGAAGGCACCACCGCCACCATTTTCTTCACTTCGGCCAGGGTTGGCAGGATCTGCGCCCCTTTTTCCGGGCTGTATTCGGCGTGCATACGGAAATCGAACAGGCCAAACTCCAGCTGACGCAGGATAAACAGCGCTGCCTGATAGTTTTTCGCTTCCAGCATTTTGTCCAGCAGGGCTTTCGGCAGTGGTTCGCCAGTCTGGAAGTGACCAGAGATAAATGCCAACGCCTCCGGCTCCCAGCACCAGTTTTCCATAAACTGGCTTGGCAGCTCTACCGCATCCCAAGGCACACCGTTGATACCAGAAACCCCGGCGGTATCGATCTGCGTCAGCATATGGTGCAGACCGTGGCCAAACTCATGGAACAGCGTGGTGACTTCGTTATGAGTAAACAGCGCCGGCTGGTCGCCCAGCGGGCGGTTAAAGTTACAGGTCAGATAAGCCACCGGCTTTTGCAATTCGCCATTGGCTTTGCGCAGGCTGCCGACGCAATCATCCATCCATGCACCACCGCGCTTGTTCTCACGGGCATACAAGTCCAGATAGAAGCTGCCACGCAGTTCACCTTTGGCATCGAACAGATCGAAGAAACGCACCTCCGGATGCCAAGTATCGACACCCTGACGCTCTTTGGCGGTGATGCCGTAAATACGGTAAACCACTTCAAACAGCCCTTCCAGCACGCGCTGTTCCGGGAAGTATGGGCGCAGTTGCTCATCACTGATGGAGAACAGGTGTTGCTTCTGTTTTTCTCCGTAATAGCTGATATCCCAAGCCTCTAACTCATCCACATCGTAATGCTGCTTGGCAAAGGCCCGCAGCTGTGCCAGCTCCTGCTCTGCCTGTGGGCGAGCACGCTTGGCCAGATCGCTGAGGAAACCGATCACCTGCTCCGGGCTTTCTGCCATCTTGGTCGCCAGTGATTTATCTGCATAGCTGGCAAAGCCCAATAGCTGCGCCAGCTCATGGCGCAGCGCCAGCGTTTCCGCCATCACTTCGCTGTTATCCCACTTACCGGCATTTGGCCCCTGATCGGAGGCGCGGGTGGTGAAGGCACGATACATCTCTTCACGCAGCGCCTGGTTATCGGCATAGGTCATCACCGGCAAATAGCTCGGCATGTCCAGCGTCAGCAACCAGCCCTCCTGCTCTTTGGCCTGTGCCATTGCCTGGGCTTGGGCCAGCGCGCTTTCCGGCAGGCCATTCAGTTCATTCACATCGGTAATCAACTTGCTCCAGCCCATGGTGGCATCAAGCACGTTGTTGCTGTAGGTCGAACCCAGTTCGGACAGACGCGCCACGATCTCGCCGTAACGCTTTTGTTTTTCCTTTGGCAGGCCAATGCCCGACAGCTCAAAATCACGCAGCGCGTTTTCTACCGACTTGCGCTGTGGCGCGGTCAGTTTGGCAAAGCCTGCACCCTCTTTCAGATTACGATAGGCTTGGTACAGTCCTTCATGCTGGCCCACCCAAGTGCCGTATTCGGAAAGTAGCGGCAACGCCTGTTCATAAGCTTCACGCAGTTCCGGGCTGTTTTTTACCGAGTTCAGGTGACCCACAGGTGACCAGATGCGTGACAGGCGATCGTCAGATTCGGCCAGCGGCTGACACAGGTTTTCCCAGGTAAACGGCCCCGGCTGCGCCACCACGCGCTCAACCGCAGCACGGCAGTCGGCCAGTGCAGATGTCACAGCAGGGACGATATCTTCAGGGCGAATGGCAGAAAACGGCGGTAAGGTAAAGGGTGTCAGCAACGCGTTGGTCATAGAGGATGTCCTGATTAGGGTGGTGGGCCCGATGCGCACATCAGGCCAGACAAAGATTAGCTTCTCTCTAACATGGTGCCAACCGACGGGAAAATCAATGGTGACGCGAGTGATTAAACCTGTTTCTTCACTAACGCAGATCGTTTAGTGAGACAGATAGTTTACGATTACATTAAGTCGGCAGGCGAAAAACATACCTCCCCGCCAAGCATGAATAGAATGCCCTTATTTCCGTTAATATCCATGCAGAGTCAGTTTCACATACATATAATGCACTTGATAAATAATTTAAATTATTGATGAAAGTTATATTCTGAGCGAATAATCCCAGCCTAAACGCTAAAAAACGTATTAATTTGGCTTGATTTAATACAAAATGGCTCAGATTGCTTTTTAATCGAACTCAGTCACTTACATTACAAGGAGTTTATGATGGCAAATAATATTTACGTCGAGGTTAACGGAAAACAGCAAGGGTTGATATCGGCAGGGTGCTCTACAGCGGATTCTATCGGCAACAAGCACCAGCTAGGCCATGAAAACCAGATACTGGTTCTTAAGCTCGCGCACAACATCAGCCGGGGTGAAAATGTGATGCATAACCCGGTGATTTTTGTTAAGCCGCAGGATAAATCATCGCCTTTGTTTTTGCTGGCTATTTCTAATAACGAGCCACTTAACCTTAAGTTTGATTTCTACCGCACAGCGCAAAATGGTGCTCAAGAGTTGTACTACACCATCGAACTCAGAGAGGCAACTATCGTAGATATCAACATTAACTATCCCCACTGCTTAACACATGCTAGCGCACAACCCGAAGAAATTATCTCGGTACGCTATAAAGATATTATTTGCCAACATCATATCGCTGGCACCTCAGGTTATAGCGTCTGGGATGATAGAGTGTATTAATGGTTAGCAGGGTCTCTTTTACCAAGAGGCCCTACTTTCTATAAACAGCGCGGGGTCTTTTAAGCACCTGGGTTCCTCTTTTTTACATTCCCTGGCATCCTTAATGTATAGGATTTCACTATTCGGCCCTGATTTCCAGCAGTATCCGTAGCCATGCACATCTAACACCGTGGTGAAATGCCAATTAAACATAATTGCGATTAAAAAATTAAACATAGTTATACGGCAAAACCACACCGTACAGGTTTTAATCTTGGTATAATACTTATGCCCGTAAAGCTCAGTCTTTCCAGTAATAAGAACATAAACGCCCAGGATCATTAATAAGAAATACATTGGCACTCCAGCAATAATATACGCCTCTAATCTCTGGAATGGTACCACATCTGGGAAAGTAAACTTTACTTCATATCCTCTAATGATCTTTGGAACAAACCAAAAAGCTCCAGCACCAAGAAGAATAACCAGCAAAGCACTTAACCTATATTCTATCATTGCATAAATTAATTTCGTTCTGCTTTGCGGCTTTTTCCCCATGTTTTCTTATCGTTCTCCTACAGGCGACTCTATTGATTGTATAGCAGGCCTTGGTTTTCTCAGTACCTCTGTGCCTCTTTTTTTACACTCCTCGGCATCTTTGATATAGAGTGTCTCTGAATACAAACTGCTTTTCCAACAAGTACCATAACCTTTGTGATATAGAGAGGTAGTGAAATAAAAATTAAAAACAGTCACCAAGACAAACAAAAAGACCGTTACATATATGCATAACATGATGAATTTTTTTATTTTTCTAAAATCTTTCCTTCTTGTAACCAAAACATATCCTGACATCACCATCATCATTAAAAATCCAAAAAAACCTGCCACCATATAATTCGCCATCCGATAAAATGACACAACATCTGGGTATGATAAGTAAGGTAACAGTTCGTTTTTTAAAATATATGGTGTAAATAAAACCCCAAGCAATCCAAAAACAAAGGTAAAGAGAAAGCTAAGTATCTCAGTAAAGGTTATTTCTAACTCGATTTTATTTTTCATATTTTCTTAAATAATAGCTGACTATGCATACCTAATACATCTGATGTATTAGGTGCGGCTCGGTCTAAATCTCTTATTTTTTCTATTATCAATTCAGACATCCCAAATTCTTTATCTATCACATTAAGTGCAACTGCCGTACCAAACAAAACAATTGCAACGATAATGAAAGTACCACCGATACTGACTGCTGCCGCTGATAAAATTAGTGAAGCCGCAGCCCTGGTACCAGCAGCAATTACGATTGTCTTAGCCATATCGGCAGTAACATCCCCAAGAAATTTTGCAGTATCATTCCCATCTCTAAAAATTAATTCAACAGAATGAAAAGCCAATGAAGCATAAACATTCCATCGAATACCTGCCATTATGCCATTATTAATCCCTTTTGTTCCTAGCCCTACCCGCACTACTTGAACATTATTTAATTTGTAACGCGTTCCATTTAAGATCCGTCTTATACCGGGGTAGCCAGTGATCTTGATAAGCTTCTCACCGTTTCTTCCGACATAAATGATGGCGGCAATCCCAAATCCCCCAAGCTTCCTGACCAGATCCGGCCGCTGAGTAGAAATCCTTCGCGTTGCCGCTATAGGTGGCAGCATATCCCAGATAATCCAGGCCTTCATCGCGCGTGAAATTTAGAAAGCCCTCATTAAGCTGCCGATCGCCTCGGCCAAATTCGCCAAAGCACTCCAGAACATCATAGGCCTCTTTTTTAGTCAGCAGCATAATATGGCGCTGTTCGGCGTTCATACACGCCTGGAATTTTTCTTCCGCAATTCGTCGGGCATAGGCCCCATGATCGGGTGGCGTGGGGAAGAGAGTGGAACTATTTCCCGTGAGATAGTTGGGGTATATTCTGTCTTTCATCGCAGCCTCCGTTGCCTGATAAGAAAGTATCTCCATTTACTCTTGCACTAATATAATTGAAATTCCGCCTTGTATAAAGAACAATCAAAATAATTCCCTCACGGCTATCACCTATTGCGGTCTACAGCAGCGTCGGTCCCCCCTAGGCAGCAACGCGTTTCGCTTTTTACCTGCAAGGCGGTTTATACTTGATAGCTTAAATTCGTTGATCGACGAGTTTGCAGTAAACCCGCAGAACTCTATTGCATTTAATGAGTTGATTTTATTGAAAGTAACTCGAAAATCAGGAAGCGCAAAACGCCATGTTAAGTTACCGCCACAGTTTTCACGCCGGCAACCACGCCGACGTGCTCAAGCACACCGTTCAGAGCCTGATCATTGAGGCGTTGAAAGAAAAGGATAAGCCGCTGCTGTACCTGGATACCCACTCCGGTGCCGGGCGCTATCAGCTGAGCGGTGAGCATGCCGAGCGCACCGGGGAATACCTCGAAGGCATCGGCCTGCTGTGGCAACGTGACGATCTGCCGGAAGAACTGGCGGCATACATGAGCGTGGTGCACAACTTCAATCGTTCCGGCACCCTGCGTTATTACCCAGGCTCACCGCTGATCGCCCGCCAGTTGCTGCGCCCGCAGGATAAGCTCCATCTGACAGAGCTGCACCCCAGTGATTTCCCGCTGCTGCGTAACGAGTTCCAGAAAGACGAGCGCGCCAAAGTACAGCGTGCCGATGGTTACCAGCAGTTAAAATCCCAGTTGCCACCTCCGTCACGCCGTGGCCTGATCCTGATGGACCCGCCGTATGAGATGAAAACCGATTACCAAGACGTGGTGAAAGGCATTCAGGAAGGTTACAAGCGTTTTGCTACCGGCACCTATGCCCTGTGGTATCCGGTGGTGATGCGCCAGCAGATCAAACGCATGCTCAAAGAGCTGGAAGCAACCGGCATTCGCCGTATCCTGCAAATCGAGCTGGCGGTGAAGCCCGACAGCGATCAACGCGGAATGACGGCTTCAGGCATGATCGTGATTAACCCACCTTGGAAGCTGGAGCAACAGATGAACAACGTGCTACCGTGGCTGCACAAGGTTCTGGTGCCGTCCGGTATCGGTCACCACCTGGTGAACTGGGTCGTTCCAGAATAAGTTCGATGATGGTCGCCTGCCTAGGCGGCCATCCGTTTTTCCCTTCGCTATCCCCCTTGCTTGCTCCTCATTTTGCCTCGATCTTTTGCTGAGCTTCATCACAACCGAAAAATAACCGTTTGCTTATTTTAACTTTCGATTGGATGATGAATACCGAAAGATAACGTAATCAAAAAAACAGGAGGCACGCGGTGTACATCATTTCGACCAATAATATGCTGCAGAAGGCACAACAACAGGGCTATGCCGTACCGGCCTTCAACATTCACAACCTGGAAACCATGCAGGTGGTGGCAGAAACCGCCGCACACCTGCGTTCACCAGTGATCCTGGCTGGTACGCCCGGCACCTATCTCTATGCGGGAACGGCTAACGTGGTCGCCATCGTCAAACAGCTGGCCGTCGAATACCGCATCCCGCTGGCGGTGCATCTGGATCACCATGAGACGCTGCAAGATATTGAAACCAAAGTGCATGCTGGGATCCGCTCGGCCATGATTGACGGTTCGCACTTGCCCTTTGCGGATAACGTCGCCCTGGTGCGGCAGGTGACTGAGTTTTGCCATCGTTATGATGTCAGCGTTGAGGCAGAGCTGGGGCGGCTTGGTGGCGTTGAGGATGGCATCAGTGTTGATGCCAAGGATGCCCGCTATACCTCACCGCAACAGGCCGAGGAGTTTGTGCGTTCCACCGGCATCGATTCGCTGGCGGTCGCAATTGGTACGGCACATGGGCTTTACCAAGGCAAGCCAGAGCTGGATTTCACTCGCCTTGGGCAGATCCGCGACAGAGTCAGCATCCCACTGGTGTTGCATGGCGCATCGGGTTTGCCAGACGCGGATATTCAGCAGGCAATTCGGCTGGGGGTATGCAAGGTGAACGTGGCGACGGAGCTTAAGATCGCCTTTTCTGATGCGCTAAAGCAGCATCTGGCGGAACATCCGCAGGCTAACGATCCACGCCACTATATGCAGCCCGCCAAGCTGGCGATGCGGCAGGTGGTGCAGAAGGTGATTCAGGTTTGTGGCTGCGAAGGCAGACTGTGACCTACGCCAACAGGGTAACGGCCCCTCACCCCAGCCCTCTCCCACAGGGAGAGGGAGCTGACCCGAATGCGTAGTTAACTTGTGCAACTCCAGAAAGTAAGAATAAAAACAAGGTATTACACTGAAACAACAGCGGACTCACCCTAACCCTCTCCCTGTGGGAGAGGGTTAGGGTGAGGGGTCATCTTTCACTTTATTGCGTATACCCATTCCTCCTTTTACTAATCATCAGTAATTAACTGATTTTAAATAACTAAATCTATCCTACTCGTTAACTTACCTCTTCACACTGAAAGCACCAGCTCGGAAAAACAGAGCTAAAGATTTCGATCTTGATCACGAATAATAGAAAAGTGCATTGCTAACCTTTCGAAACATTACGATTATATTCGTAAGAAAACGGAGGGTAGAATGAAAAATATTATCGCAAGGCATAAAGCAGGGGAGCCGATCGGGATCTGCTCTGTCTGTTCAGCACACCCATTAGTGATTGAAGCTGCATTACGCCTGGATCTGCACAGCGATCGCCAGGTACTGATCGAGGCCACATCTAACCAGGTTAATCAGTTTGGCGGTTACACCGGCATGAAACCGGCGGATTTCCGGCAGTTTGTCTGTGATATTGCGGCAACCGTCGGCTTCCCGCTCTCCCGGCTGCTGTTAGGGGGCGACCATCTAGGCCCGAACTGTTGGCAAAATGAACCCGCCGCCAGCGCAATGGCGAAAGCGGAAGTGTTGATCGCCGACTACGTCACCGCCGGATTCAGCAAGATCCATCTGGATGCGTCCATGTCCTGCGCCGACGATCCGATCCCGTTAGATCCCCACGTGGTGGCAGAACGCGCCGCCCGTCTGTGCCAGGTCGCCGAACGGGTCGCTACCCCAGAGCAAAAACAACAGCTGACCTACGTGATCGGGACCGAAGTGCCGGTTCCTGGTGGGGAATCCTCCGCCATTGGCAGTGTCCATATCACTCACGCGACGGATGCCGCCGCCACGCTGGAAACTCACTATCAGGCGTTTCGCAAGGCCGGGTTGGCAACAGCCATCCCCAGGATCATCGCCGTGGTAGTGCAGCCAGGGGTGGAGTTCGACCACTCGCAGGTGATCGCTTATCAGCCACAGTTGGCACGCGAACTCTCACAGTTTATTACCACCACGCCGCTGGTCTATGAGGCACACTCTACCGATTACCAAACGCGTGAAGCCTATCAGCAACTGGTACGCGATCACTTCGCTATTCTCAAGGTAGGTCCGGCCCTGACGTTCGCCCTGCGCGAAGCGGTGTTTGCCCTGGCCAATATCGAACAGGCCCTGATTGCCCCGGAAAAACGCAGCCAGATCCTGGCGGTGATCGACGCGGTGATGCTCGACGAGCCGGATTACTGGAAAAAGTATTACCATCCCACTTTCAGCCGTTCGCTGATCGACCTGCATTTCAGCCTGTCAGACCGTATTCGCTACTACTGGCCACATCCGCGCATCGCCCAGAGTATGACGACACTGCTCAATAACCTCGACCAACAAGAGATCCCCGTCGGGCTGCTGAGCCAGTACTTCCCGTTGCAATATCAGCGCGTAATGGAACGCAAGCTGGCGAGACAGCCTCACGCACTGATGATCGACAAAATTCAGGATGTGCTGCGCGCTTATCGCTTTGGCTGTGCCCCCGCAGAGCAAGCCAAAAACGCCGAGGAGATGGCCCATGCATAACAGCCAACTGTTCGTTCGCACTGGCATCAGCTTTGCCGACGCGCAACAGGCGCTGGAGCACATTGGCGTCACCATGCTCAACGCCGGAGTCGTTCACAACAGCTACCCGCAAGCGTTGCTGGTACGCGAGAGTACTTATCCCACCGGCATCGCCCTTGAGCAGCACGCGGTCGCCATCCCCCATTGTGAAGCGGAGCATGCGCGCGCTCCGGCTATTTATCTGATCCGCCCTGAACAGGCCGTGCCCTTCGCGCAGGCGGATGATGACGGCACCATCGACGTTGCGCTGATTATCGCGCTGATCGTCACCGACCCGGCGGCGCAGTTGGTTTTACTGCGCACGCTGTTTGGCCAGCTGCAGCACCCCGAGTTTATCAATGCGCTGCTGACCGCCCCCGAGGACCAGTTGGGCGAAATTTTTGCCCAGCGGGTTTTCACTTCGCCCTCCCGACCACAACAAAAAACAGAATATGAAGGAGCCACACTGTGAAACGTAAAATTATCGTTGCCTGCGGCGGTGCCGTTGCCACCTCAACCATGGCCGCAGAAGAGATCAAAGAACTGTGCGCGGAGCACAACATCGAGCTGGATTTGGTGCAGTGCCGCGTGACCGAGATTGAAACTTATATGGACGATGCCGATCTGATCTGCACCACCGCCCGCGTCGATCGGCAGTTTGGCGATATCCCGTTGGTTCACGGCATGCCGTTTATTTCCGGCGTCGGCATCGATGCGCTGAAACAAAAAATACTGACCATTCTGACGGAGTAGCCCATGTTTACCGACATCATGCGTTACATCCTCGATCTCGGCCCTACGGTGATGCTGCCCATCGTGATCATCATCTTCTCGCTGATTTTAGGGATGAAATTAGGGGATTCATTTAAGTCAGGTATTCATATCGGCATCGGCTTTGTCGGTATCGGGCTGGTTATCGGCCTGATGCTGGACTCGATCGGCCCGGCGGCAAAATCGATGGCCGAGCAGTTCCAGATCAACCTGCACGTAGTGGATATCGGCTGGCCAGGCTCGTCGCCGATGACCTGGGCTTCACAAATTGCCCTGATCGCCATCCCGGTAGCGATTGCGGTCAATATTGTGATGCTGCTGACGCGTATGACCCGCGTGGTTAACGTGGATATCTGGAACATCTGGCACATGACCTTTACCGGTGCCATGGTGCATCTGGCCACCGGTTCATACTGGCTGGGTATGCTGGGCGTGGTGGTGCATGCCGCCTTCGTCTACAAGCTGGGGGACTGGTTCGCCAAAGACACCCGCGACTTCTTCGGGCTGGAAGGGATTGCCATTCCGCACGGCACCTCCGCCTATATGGGGCCGATCGCCGTACTGGTGGACACTATTATCGAGAAGATCCCCGGTCTGAACCGTATTCACTTCAGCGCAGACGACGTACAAAAACGTTTTGGTCCATTCGGCGAGCCGGTGACCGTCGGCTTCGTAATGGGGCTGATTATCGGTGCACTGGCCGGTTATGACCTGAAGGGCATTCTGCAACTGGCGGTGAAAACCGCTGCCGTGATGCTGCTGATGCCTCGCGTGATCAAACCGATCATGGACGGCCTGACACCGATCGCCAAACATGCCCGTAAGCGCCTGCAGGCTCGCTTTGGCGGCCAGGAGTTCCTGATCGGCCTCGATCCGGCGCTGCTGCTGGGCCATACCGCCGTGGTCTCCGCCAGCCTGATCTTTATCCCGCTGACCATTCTGATCGCCGTGATCGTCCCTGGTAACCAGGTGCTGCCGTTTGGCGATCTGGCAACCATCGGCTTCTTTGTGGCCCTCGCCGTGGCGGTGCATCAGGGCAACCTGTTCCGCACGCTGATCTCGGGTTTTATCATCATGAGCATCACGCTGTGGATCGCCACCCAAACCATCGGGCTGCATACCCAACTGGCGGCCAATGCCGGTGCCCTGAAAGCGGGCGGCGTAGTGGCCTCGATGGACCAAGGCGGCTCACCGATCACCTACCTGCTGATCCAACTGCTCACCTGGCAAAACGTGGTGGGTCTGGTGGTTATCGGCGTCATTTATGCCATCGGGGTGTTCCTCACCTGGCGCCGCGCCCGTCAATTTGCCCAGGCTGAAGCCACCGCCAAGCAACAGGCAGCCCAAAGCCTCAACGCCATGTCCTAATCCTTCGGGGGAGCCCGCCTCCCCCTCAAAGTATTTGCAAGGGAGCGAGCAGGTTCGACCCGATCTAACCCATTGATTATCCAAACGGGTGCAGCATGCAGCGCCCCTACGATGTGAGTCTGTTGGGGAGTCAACTCCTCCAATCTATCTTCTACGGAGTTCAAGTTATGCAATCAGTCGTGATCCACACGGAGGGAGAAGTGCGCGTTGAACAACGCCCCGCTCCCGTCATTGAAGCCGCCGATGAGGTGTTGGTTCGGGTAGCCTATTCCGGGTTATGCGGTTCGGATATCCCACGCATCTTCGCCAAAGGCGCACACTTCTACCCGATTACCCTGGGGCATGAGTTCAGCGGCCGCGTGGTGGCCTGCGGCGATCGGGTTACCGACCTGCAACAGCACGATGCCGTGGCCTGCGTCCCTTTGCTGCCGTGCTTTGACTGCCCGGAATGCCAGCGCCATTACTATTCACTGTGCAAGCATTACCAGTTTGTGGGTTCCCGCAGCCACGGCGGCAACGCCGAGTTTATCGTGGTCAAACGCGCCAATCTGGTGAAATTGCCTGCCAACGTCAGCTTATTGCAGGGAGCGTTTATTGAGCCTATCACCGTTGGCCTGCATGCCATTCAGCTAGCCGGGGGCTGCAAGGACAAAGAAGTGATCATCATTGGTGCCGGTACTATCGGCCAACTGGCGATCCAGTGCGCCCGGGCGATGGGCGCACGCAGCGTCACGGCGATCGATATCAATGACGATCGGCTCAAACTGGCACGCCAGATCGGCGCAGAAGACGCGTTTAACAGCGCGGAGCTTAGCGCTTCAGAGATAGCCGAACGTTTGCAGGAAAGGCGCTTTGAGCAGTTGATTCTGGAAACCGCCGGTACGCCGCAAACGGTCGGGCTGGCGCTGGACATCGCCGGGCCACGCGCACAAATCGCGCTGGTGGGGACGTTGCATCAAGATCTGCACCTGTCTTACAACACCTTCAGCCAGATCCTGCGCAAGGAGCTGACGCTGCTGGGCAGTTGGATGAACTATTCAGCACCGTGGCCAGGTGAAGAGTGGCAGCAGGCCATGAAGCTGTTCCAATCGGCAGATCTGGCTTTGGAGCCGTTGATTGCCAGCATCGATCGCCCGCAGCAATACGCCGCCAGCGTTGCGGCGCTGGCCGGTAAGCCGATGCAGGGAAAAATCATGCTCAAGCTCGGCGAAGAGTGATATTTAGCCAATGGCTGCCCCGGTGCAGCCATTATTTTCCAGTCCTTGATCTTTATCCTCCCCTTTCATATCCCTTTCGCATAAAATAAAAGCAAAACATTTCGATAGGTCAAGGTGATGAATTCTTTTGAAAGACGAAACAAAATTGTCGACCTGGTTCAGCAGAACGGCAGCATCCTGGTCAGCGATCTTTCGAACTCCTTCGGAATTTCTGAAGTTACCATCCGTGCTGACCTGCGCCTGCTGGAAGAAAAAGGCCTGCTGATCCGCTTCCACGGCGGTGCCGCCAGGCCGGGTAGCCAGTTAGAGCAGGAGGCCGATGCACCGAAAACCACCGGTGAGGTGATCCTGGAGGAGCGCTACCAACTGGCCAAAGATCCGAAAAAACGTATTGCCTTAAAGGCTGCGGCCATGGTCAATCCCGGCGATACGGTGATCCTCGACAGCGGCAGCACCACCATGCTGATCGCCGAAAAGCTGGTTAAGATGGGCAATATCACGGTGATCACCAATAACCTGCCCGCCGCCTTTGCACTTTCCGACAATAAAGACATCACGCTGGTGCTGTGTGGCGGCACGCTGCGCCATAAGACGCGCTCCATGCACGGCTCCATCGCGGAGCTCTCCCTTCAGGGCATTGCCGGTGACGTGATGTTCGTCGGGGCCGACGGGTTGGACGCCACCAACGGCATCACCACCTTTAATGAAGGCTACTCGATCAGCGGCGTGATGGCTCAGGCAGCCAAGCGCGTGGTCGCGGTGGTCGATTCCACCAAGTTCGGCCGTCGGGGTTTTAACCTGGTGCTGTCAATGAGCCAGATCGACATGATCATTACCGATACCGGCATCAGCAGTGCCGATCGCCAAGCGCTCGATCGGGCAAAACCCGAACTAGTTATCGTGTAAACTCAACCGGGCAGAGGATCAAGCCTCTGCCTATTACAGCCATCGACGCAATCTTTGCGACAACCCCCTATCAGGCGTTAAACTCTTACCCTTCTCGAATCACACAACTCATGGAAAACCCAGATGACGAAACATTACGATTATCTAGCAATTGGCGGCGGCAGCGGCGGTATCGCATCGATCAACCGGGCAGCCATGTATGGCCAGAAATGCGCACTGATTGAAGCCAAAGAACTTGGCGGCACCTGCGTTAACGTGGGTTGTGTCCCGAAAAAAGTCATGTGGCATGCGGCACAGATCGCCGAGGCCATTCACCAGTACGGCCCGGATTACGGCTTCGATACCACCGTCAACGCCTTTGACTGGAAACGCCTGATCGCCAACCGCACCGCCTACATCGATCGTATTCATACTTCCTACGACAACGTGCTGGGTAAAAACAAGGTTGACGTGATCAAAGGTTTTGCCCGCTTTATCGACGCGCATACCGTAGAAGTCAACGGTGAGAAAATCACCGCCGATCATATTCTGATCGCGACCGGTGGCCGCCCAAGCCACCCTTCAATCCCTGGGGCCGAATACGGCATCGATTCTGACGGCTTCTTCGAGCTGGATGCCATGCCAAAACGCGTGGCAGTGGTGGGTGCTGGCTACATCGCGGTAGAAATTGCCGGTGTGATGAACGCGCTGGGAGCGGAAACGCACCTGTTCGTGCGTAAACACGCCCCGCTGCGTACCTTCGATCCGATGATTGTAGAAACCCTGGTTGAGGTGATGAACACCGAAGGGCCAACCCTGCACACCGAATCCATTCCCAAATCCATCGTCAAAAACGCCGACGGCAGCCTGACGCTGGCGTTGGAAAACGGCAAAGAGTTCACCGTGGACAGCCTGGTCTGGGCCATTGGCCGCGAACCCGCGACCGACAATCTGAACCTGGCAGTCACCGGTGTGAAAACCAATGCCAAAGGTTACATCGAAGTCGACAAATTCCAGAACACCAACGTGAAAGGCATCTACGCGGTAGGTGACAACACCGGTGCGGTTGAGCTGACCCCGGTTGCCGTCGCCGCTGGCCGTCGCCTGTCCGAGCGCCTGTTCAACAACAAGCCGGACGAACACCTGGACTACAGCAATATCGCCACCGTGGTGTTCAGCCATCCGCCAATTGGCACCATTGGCCTGACCGAACCGCAGGCGAAGGAGCAGTTTGGCGAGGATAAGGTGAAGGTTTATAAATCCTCCTTCACCGCCATGTACAGCGCCGTGACTCAGCATCGCCAGCCGTGCCGCATGAAGCTGGTATGTGTGGGTGAAGAAGAGAAGATCGTTGGCCTGCACGGGATTGGCTTTGGCATGGATGAAATCCTGCAGGGCTTCGCCGTGGCAATCAAGATGGGCGCGACCAAGAAAGACTTCGACAACACCGTGGCGATCCACCCAACCGCAGCGGAAGAGTTTGTGACTATGCGGTAATAGTACATTCCTAACTGTAAAACCGACTGTAAAAGGTCGGTTTTTGCTTTTATTCAGTTTATAAATGCTGATTAAGGTAATTGAATATCCCCGCCATAGTGTTTATATCACTGCAAAATTAACGTTCATTACGATAAATCGTTCGTTTAAATATAACTTCTTAAATATCACCTCAACAAGGTACCGATTTTCGAGCACTATCGCGCCCAACACGCCTATAATCACCGCGTAGTTATATGCAGTATCTCGTTTGGCGAGGCTCCTATACAAACACAGGTTACTGATCTGACGACATCGAGAGATGCCCAAGGTTAAGACAGGCTTTATCGGATTAAGGTTCAGCCCAAGGTAACTTCTGAACTGTTCTTCAGATACATTGTTCAGATACGTTGTATAGTGCTAAAACCTGGACGCGGAGATAGGCTTTCTGCACTCCCCTCTTTGGTTTACTCCCCTATGCGATGCACTGTTGAAGTTTAAACAGCAATAGGGTCAATGACTTCCAGACTCCTCAGTGATGACCGCTACCGCGCCAGCAGCACAGGCGGGTCAGCCATTGCTAACTCTTTGAACGCTGACTTTTTCACCGCCGCTGGCACCATGACGGTGAATGAAGCCAGAGACTACGTTGCACACTTACTTTTAACCACAGAGGTCGTTATCGATTACAGTTAACCGAGGATAAAATTATGGGAAATATGATGTTTTTTATGGGATTTTTGTTTTTCGTCAGCTCATTAGGGCTGATTGCAGCCTATCTGAGCACCAAATGGGATGACTAATGAACGAAAAAGATCCGCCTAGCATCATCCTCCCCGTAGCCTCATCAAATCATTGCGGGGAGGATGAATAACCGCAATAAACGGACGGTATTTACCGCGCGTGATAATGATGATGATTTTTATTCTTGGATTGCTGTACGCTATTTTTATGATCTCGGTAGGAATTAATGAGATTTATTTACATTCCACCGGTCAAACTGCATTTCTCTCCTGTTTATTGCTGACAGCTACCGCAAGCTTGCTGCTCGTCGCTTTTGTCTGGCAATGTTCCGTAAAAACCAAACGCTGATTTTTTAATTCAACTATGAGCTGTGCTATGCAAAATCAAAAACAGGCCGTCGCCCGAAACTCGATGATTATCAGCGGATTGTTGGCGTTAGGTAAATTTATCGCGGGTATATTTACCGGCAGTATTGGCCTGATATCCGAAGGTATACATTCATTTACCGATTTTATTGCCACCAGCATTACCTGGTGGGCGGTGAGCATCAGCGATAAACCTGCTGATGATGACCACCACTTCGGTCATGGCAAGGTTGAGAATCTGGCCGCATTGTTTGAAGTGCTCCTCCTGTTGGCGGCCGGAGGTTGGATCATCTTTGAAGCAGTAAGCAGCCTGATAGGTGAGGCAAACCAGATTGTGGCTGCACCGGTAGTGATTGCGGTACTGCTGGTGTCCATTGTGGTTGATTTCTTCCGTGTCCGGGCCTTGAACCGCGTGGCCAAGGCCACCAACAGCGCGGCTTTGGAAGCCGATGCCCTGCATTTCTTCTCTGATATGTTGTCTTCCGGCGTAGTACTGTTGGGCATGGTTTTTGTGCTATTTGGTTTTGCACGTGCAGATGCAATAGCGGCACTGATCGTCGCCTGCTTTATCCTGACAGCCGCATTGAAGCTAGGGAAACGCTCATTTGATTCCCTGATTGATACCGCACCGGCTGGCACGCGGGAAGATATCGCGGCCCTGCTCAACGATTTCCCTGCAGTGCTGTCTACGGAGAATATTCGCCTGCGCAGTGGCGGAGCCACGCTGTTTATCGAGGTGAGCGTTGGGGTATGCCGTACGCTGCCGCTTGAGCGGATCAAGGAACTGAAGCTGGCCATTACCGCCAAACTTGCGCAACAATACGCCAACTCGGAAGTGAGGGTGATTGCCATCCCTCAAGCCAGAAGTGATGAAGATCTGGCAACCCGTATTCGCATGCTGGCCGCCAACCATGGGGCCGTGGTGCAGAGCCTTTCGCTACAACAATTGGCAGACCGTGTGGCGATCGGGATGGATCTGTTGGTTCCGGCCAATGCCAGCGTAGAGCAGGCGCATGATATTGCCAGCGAGGTGGAGGAGGCTCTACGTCAGACGTTGGGTGAAAATACGGAGATCGAAACCCACCTGGAGCCTCAGATGCTGGATTGGTTGACTAGCCAGGATGTGGAACACGGCGAACTGGCGAAGATTGAACAAGCATTGACGGTTTCGGCGCAAAATAGCGGATTGGTGCAAGACATCCATGATATCCGGGCGCGAGAAACGCCACAGGGCGTGATTGTGAATTTTCATTGTCGGGCCCTTCCGGCCTTGTCGATTTCTGCGGTGCATGATGCAGTGGACCATATTGAACGGCAATTGAGAATGCAATTCCCGATGGTATCGCGGGTGGTGGGGCATGTTGAGCCGCTGTGATCTCTCACAGCGGAATGATTTCTCAAAGGCAGTCAGGTTTTTGCCAGGATCGGCCGGCAGGCCGATATCAGCGACCGGATCGCCGTTGACCAGTAATAAGTCGGCTAAAGCGCCGACTTCGACAACGCCCAGCTTTCCTGGATAGGGATTGCGTCGATCTGATAGCGCCAACAATTTTGCATTATCAGCTGTCGCCATTTTGAGCACTTCGGCTGGGGTGTACCAGCGCGTCATGGTAGAAAGCTGTGAGCCTTGTCGGGCTGTCAAATTGGCATCAAATAAAACGCCCGTGCCAAATGCGACTTTCACACCGTATTTTTTTGCCAAGCGATAGGCATTATCCGTTCCGGCAAACACTTGCGCTGCCCTGGCTTGTCCGGCGGTGGACGCCACCACGGAAGTTAAGGCGGCGCTGTCAGCAGCCGGGACCCCCATCGGTCCCAACGACACGGCGATTGCCGGGCATGCCATTGCGGTAGACGCCATACTGGTGACGAATAAGACACGGGAATTTGCGCGGATACCGGACCTGAAGCTGGAGGACTGGGTGAAGTAAGCGGAGGGTGGCATAATGCCCTTCGCTGTATCAGCGCCGGAATTTTCCAGACGGGAAATCAATGCAAGATAGTCATTACGGGCTTGTTCAGCCTGCTCAGGCATGGATTCAGTTTTATATTGCCAGAGGGCGCTGAGAACCCGCAGGGCGGTCTCACGATCCACCTGTTTTAGTAAGCTTCTGACTCGTTTGGCTTTCGATGATCCTGGGCGAAAATACCTCCCGAGCAGGAAAAGTGCCCAACTGACGGCCAGTGGCTAAGGCAAGCCGGTCCCCCTCAATTTAACTAACCAATTTCAGTGTGCCTCTACACTCCCCCTTACCCACCCAGCTCACAGACAATCCCCGCCATTTTCTATACTCTCAACTATCCGACTCCAGACGCGACGTTGAGACGCCTTAGTGAACAGTTTTGACTTGTCCTTGTTGAAATATATTCAGGAACACAGCCCGGTATTAATCGAGGATGTCACCTCCCGATTTGGCAAAACCCTGTCGACGCTGAAGCGCTCCATGAAGGAGATCAACGAGTTCCTGGGGCCAGATTGCCACCTGCATATCGATGGGCTGTGGATCGTCACGGCGATCGGCTACCGGGAATATATCGCCTTTCTGGAGCAGATCCCGTTTAACCGCTACATCACCACTGCCGATGAACGCATTAAAGATCTCAGCGTGGCGCTGTGTTTGCAGGACGTGGTGAACAAAAGCGAGTATTACCGCAAGTTTAACGTCAGCCAGACTACGCTCAAGAACGATAACCAGGCGCTGTCGGCATTGCTGCAGGCGAATCATCTCACCGTTACCGCCATTCCCAAACAGGGATCGCAGCTGGATGGCGACGAGATCCTGCTGCGCATCGCCATTTGCCTGACGATCCTGAAAACCATCGAGATCGGCGAAGATCACCTATTGGTGCCGCACAAAGCCAACGAGCCGATTAACCGCTCCATTGCCACGCAGTTCTTAAAAGTGTGCCAACAGGAAATCAGCGCCGCCGCCGAGCTATACCAACAGCACCTGAGCCAGCGGATCACGCTGGGCTATAACAGCAAAAAGTACTTCCTGGTGTATATGAGCATTGCGCTACATCGTATGCGACGCGGGCATTTCATCACCCACAGCGATAACCTGAGCTTTATTCAATCATCTGACTTTGGGTTGCTGGATGGCGAGCACGAAAACCGCTTTCTCGACCTGCTGATTTCATCGCTGACCTACACCTGGCGGCCATTCGATATCTATGATCCCACGCTGATTATACTCGTTGGCCGCCTTTGTGAAACCCTGACCCCGTTACTGAGGGCAGAAATCCACAACCGTTCGCCCTTCTTCGCCGAGATCTACCAGTTCGTCTATTCGACCATCGTACAAAACAAGTTCAATCTCTACTTTGACGATAAAAAACTGCATCAGGTGCAGACCCGGCACGCGCTACTCTATCAGGGTGTAGCCCAGGCCACCGCACCCATCGCGCAGCACTATCAAACCACCTTTTCACCGGTGCATCTGTCCACGCTGGTGTTGATCTTGAAGAAATACGAGCTGCAAAACCGAGTCCAAAGCGAGGAGAAAAAACGCGTCATTATCGTGACCAACTCTTCAGAAAGTAAGGTGGGCTATTTCAAGGAGGTGTTGAAATCACACTTCCATATTGAGATTGTCGGCTACGTTAATATCAATGAGTTACATACGCTTGAACAGATCCCGTTTGATTTGCTGATCACCTTCACCAATAAAATCTCTAGCTATCTGAAGTATTATCAGTGGGATTACATCAAAGTGAATTTCTATCTCAGCCGCGATGATATCTCTCTGCTCAGCCAGCACGGACTTTCCCGGGCGAAAAAGAAGATCCCGGCAGAGGAATTTATTCAGGAGATTGAGGGATTGGATCGTCAGCAACTGCGCGCCCTGCTAGAACAGAGATACCCTGACTTTTTCATTTGATCAGGACAACCACCAGACTGGGCCGGTGGTTGTTTTATCGCGTAATCACTCTAGAAATCGATTTTTAACTTGGCGTAAAAACCGTTTGAGGTGATATCGCTATTATAGGCACCGGTGTATGACAGGCCGAAGGTGGTCGCTTTACCGAGCTTGGTTTCAATACCTAACCCCACGCCAACCAAGTTAGACAATTTGCCCCCCTGGATCCTGGCTACTCCGCTATCGGCAAACGACATTGTCGCTTCTGGAGTGGTGTCACCGAAGAAGTGGGTACCATACAGATCGCCCTTCACTGCCATATCCAGGTTAGCCAAGGTAAATGGCACCGCGGTACGCACGCCAAGGGTGGTGACCTGCAGATCCTGGTTATCAACGTTGGTGGTAAACACCATGTTGTTAACCGTTTCCACATAGCCATCGGATTTGATATGCATCCAGCTGACACCGAAATAAGGCTCAACGGAATAGCTATCGGTATTGAATCCTGAATAGGCCGCTTCTGCAAACAGCTGGGTAATATCCACATTTGGGGAAACTGAATTTGTGCCAACTTGATCGAGGACACTCAAAGTACGATTAGCATCACGATCCTGCTTGGTGTACATCGCACCATAATTCAGCGAAGCCATATCAGCGATTTTAGAGACGCCGTAAACCCCGAAGTGCAGGTCGTCGCTGTCGATTTTACCGCTGCTTCCCCCTTTGAAATCGGTGCTACCCGCCCCGAAGTACAGCCCGAGTTTAGTGCTGCTGCTAACATCGATTTCACTGCCGATTAAGGCCGCGAAGAAATCGACGTCCATGCTGGATTGGCCGTAATCCACATTAGACCAGCTACCTATAGGTGTCATCCAGAAGCGGCCCGAACCATCGGCCGTTTCGACATAACGCCCTCCACCTATGCCAACCGCCTGATCCTTGATAACACGGGACATCGTCATTGAATTAACGATGCTGGCATTTTGCGTATTGAGGTACATATCATTGCCGAGTGAGTTGTAGGTATTACTAACCTGCTCACCAGATGCCATCAGCAGGGAGTCGAAAAGCGTCCCCCTACCCGTGCCCTCAATCGTATTGGCAATAGAGCGGCCATTGTGGTTTGAAGCGTAAGAGGCAAACGTCACATCATCATTGCGGCCAAAACTGGCGGTGAGGGCATTACCAGAAACCTCGACCTGGGTGTTGAAGAACGCGTACTGCGGTGTGGCAATAGCCTTATCAACACCGGTTAAGGCATCAGCGGTGACCGTGCCAACAGCGACAGTGCCATTATTAAACACGTCTGCGTACACGTCCCTGTCGTTGGAGCCCACCGTAATCATGGAACCGTCGTTAAAGGTCAACTGACCCACATTGACATGTTCATCCGTGCTGACGACGTAAGTACCCCCGGCATTGACGTCAATATTGGCCTTATGGCTTGCTGTCGATGTCAGTGGCCCCTTCAGCGTAAACGTATCGTTATAGTGGCCAATGACCCCGAACTTACCGCCATTCACCGCCACGGTGCCGCTACCAAAGGATTCAGTGAAGCCATACAGGGCGCCGTTCTCCACGGTGGTATTCCCCTGATAGCTGTTATCACCGGTCATGACCAACGTACTCGCACCGAGTTTAACCAGGGAACCGGTATAGAGATCGGCGTCAATTTTGGCCTCAATAGCAGCAGCACGCGCAGCGTAATAATCCTGCCGCCATTTCTCCGCATCCTCCTGGCTAACGATATGATCCGTCGGATCGCTGTTTCCGTTATTGACGACGAAGCTATTACCCAACTCATAGGCTCCACCAGCCGCAATACCCTGATTTTTATAGTTCTGTAGCCAGGCCAAATCCTCTTGTTTACGCGCATCCAGCGCTTGCTGGCTGATGTTATTACTCCAGACATCAAGCGGCGTAGTGGCCATGTTGTACTCGACCTTGCCAAGGAACTGACCGGGCCCATACATCCCTTTATCAAGATCGGGCACTCCCCAGCCGTAGCGAACATCGGGAACGCCGTCAGCCGCAGTCCAGTTGGCCAGCGTACTACCGTCTGGGTTCTGGTGGCTGGCGGTGGTGAACATCACATCACGAACCTGAAGAGCGCTCATGTCCTGATAACGTGATAGCAGTACGCCCATGGCACCAGCCACATGGGGAGCAGACATGGAGGTACCTGATGAGTTCCCCCAGCCCGGAGCCCCGGTTGTCGCATTCACCGTGGTTGAGTAGATGCCATTTCCCGGCGCAGCCACGGTCCACCATTTGGCCTCGCCAGCCTCATTCCAGGTATAAGAGAGGGAGTATTTATCGGTACCGGTTACCCGTTGCAACCCGGCGACAGCAATCCAGTGCTGCTCGGCTTCAAGGTGATAATAAGGGTAAAGTGCACGATAGAATGGATTGGCAAAATCACGGTTGCCCGTGGTAAATATCTGCACCACAGTGGTGCCTTTCACGGCATCATAGGCAGCATCAACAAAGGACGGATTGTCTCCATAGACTTTATTGAAATAAAAGTACTCATATTCTGACTGGGTCATGTTATTGGCCGGAATATGCACCCCGGTATTGCCACCATCACTGCCGGTTGACCCGTTGTCGACAATACGAATGTTGGTACCCCAGCTGTTATTAATCACCTCTGCACCGGAATCAACCAGCGCTTTCCAACCGGTATAGAAGTACTGGTAATCCTGGAACGGGCCATAGTTATTGCTATCCGTACCACCGGTATTAGCGGCATAAATATTGGCGCCCCAGGCAACACCGTGCATGCCTTCACCATCACGATTAGCCCCAACGGTGCCAGTTACGTGGGTTCCATGGCCATCGTTAACACCGGCTACCCATTGGCCGCTGATATCAAATGCTTCACCCTCGATATATTCGCCCTGTAACCCCGGGGCCGACTGTGGGTAACGCAAACCTGACGCCCCGTAGATGCCATTAGCCTGGACTGCATGGAAGCGATCGCCGTTAAGATCTTGATGAATAAATAACAGAGCACCAGAATCCATTACGCCAACATTAACCCCTTGCCCTGAGTACCCCAGCGCATAGGCGCTGGATGCTTTCATCGCAGTTATGCCCCAATCCTTGCTGTATTCCTCTGTTTCCCAACTGGCTTTATCGCCAATCTGCCCTGTTTCCACATAAGCTGCAGTGGCCACACCGGCTATCGGCGAGATGGCGGCAGAAATAGTCAAGGCAATGAGTGACTTGTTAAGCGTTACTTTTTTCCCCTGGTTTTGATTTATTTTGTTGGGTTGTTGCGAAGCCTTGTGAAAAAATACCTTTGAAATCAAATTCATGTTGATATTCCTTTCAATAATGCTCACAGAAATATTTCTTTGTGCCAAGTTGGCCACACCTTTTTTATTGATTTGTATACCATTTCAAACGAGCACCTGCAGTGTGCTCACTTTTTGAACTGACACATATTGATAAATATCAACATATTTTTTTACAACCCTTCAAATAATTAGATTATGTGACGGCCTTCATCAATAAAATCGCTGAAATTTTTTGAGGTTGTACCACTGAGAGTTTTAGCCAGGAGGGATTGGAGGCCACTACGGCCAACCAACGTTGACCGTGCATTAGGTAAGGTTACAGTGTCTGACGAACGCCCCGGCAGTAGACTTCCACTAGATCCAACCCTTCATTCAGCACCAGAATATCGGCATCTTTCCCCGGACACAGTGACCCTTTCCGGCTCTGCGCGTCCGCCAGAAACGCCGGATTCTCGCAAGCGATGCTGGCTACGGACATCAGGCCATTATCCAGACGATCGACAATATTCTTCACCGAATCGAGAAAGTTCATCTCCAGTTGCTGCACCGCATCATCGTCACAGGGGCAAACGTGGCGCATATCGCCACCGTCTGAGGTGATCTCTAACTGCCCCTGTTTGATACGGAAGGTCTCTTTGCGCAGGTAATGGTGAAACTTATAGCCTTCCGGGAAATCGACATAGCCCATACAGTCACTCATCAGCACCATGCGCCGATCGCGCTTCAGGCGATAAAGCAGATCAAATGCCTCCGGTTTGATGGTGATGCCGCTCTGTTTCGCAACTTCCGCATAGGTATCCTGATAGTACATCAGCGCACCGACCACCCCGAGCTCACGGTGATGGAAGCCACGCATCCCGCTATAAGCGTGGGTGAAGTGATTCAATCCCGCCTCTATCGCTGCCGTAACCTCGGCAAAGGTGGCATCGGTATGCCCAGCCGACGCGGTGATCCCCTTCGCCCGCAGATGGCGAATCAAATCCAACGCCCCTTCCAGCTCTGGCGCTAACGTCATCAGGCGGATGTTTTGCCCTGCCAGCTGGTTAAAGCGTTCGAATCCTTCAATGCTTGGCCGTTGCAGGCAGTCGGCTCGCTGCATGCCGAGGTGTTTTTCACTGATGTAGGGCCCTTCCATATGGATGCCGATGGCCTCGGCCCCATTCGCTGGCGTTGCCGTGGCAATATAGTCGGCAGCCTCCATTAACGACGTCTCAAGGAAGTCGTTTGGCATGGTGCCGGACGTGGGTAGGTAAGAAGTGACACCGGCCTTGACCAAATCGTGGCTCATCCACTTCAGCGATGCCTTATTGCCCTTGTAGCCGAACGAACCCCGCCCCCAGCCATGCACATGAATATCGACAAAGCCGGGCATGATGATCCGCTCGCTATGGTCGATGCAGCAACCGGAAAAGTGGCTGGCGAACCCGCTGATTTTCCCTTGCTCCACCAGCAGATAACCGGCTTTGATACCGTCGGGGAATACGATCCGGTTGGATTTGATAACCCCGGAGCACTGGTCATTCATGGCTTCTCTCCAAGACCCGGTCCGCCAGTTCATCGGCCAAGACGGCGCACAGGCCGGTATAAGCACCGGGATCCAGCAGCTCCGCAATCTCCTGCGCCGTGAAGTTTTCGGCCATCACCGGATCCTGGCTTAGTATTTCACCGTATTCGAGGTGTTCATGGGTGCTGCGCATCGCCATGTTGTAAACCAGCTCATGGGCCGGATCCTTACCCAGCTTATCCACTAGCTTCATCATGATTTTCTCGCTGTTGATCAGCCCGTGCGTCAGCATCACGTTGTCGTGCATCCGCTCAGGGTTAATCACCAGAGTGCGCGTCAGCTCCTCCGCACGCAGGATAATCTCGGCCATCAGCTCAATGCTTTCCTGCAGGCTGGCGTCAAAGATAAAGTAGGCCGAACTGTCCGCCTCAAACGGCCTTGGGCAGACGTAGAGCACCGCCGTCATCACCGAATACAGCTTCTGGGCGTTGGCAATGATACCCTTCGCCAGCTTGGGATTGACCTTCTGCGGCATGGTGCTGCTGCCCACGGTACCTTTGGTAAATGCCTCGGAAACTTCGCCAAACTCCTCGCTGGACGTCTGATAAACCTCTTCGGCAATTTTATGCAGGGTGGTTGCCAGTAAACACAGGTTGCTGATGTACTCGGCGCGGAACACTCTGGCATTGCGTGAAGGCACCAGCATCGAATGCATTCCGAGCTGTTCGGCGACCAGACCCTGCACCGTTCTGCCCGCTTCCCCCGTGGCGTGAAAAGCCCCCACCGCGCCGCCCATCATCACGGTGAAAACGCGCTTTTCCGACTCTTGAATACGTTCCACCGCCGCCAGCAACTCATAAATCCACACGGAAACCTTATAGCCATAGGTGATGGGCAAAGCGTGTTTGCCGTGGGTGCGCCCCGCCATCAGGGTATTTTTATTTGCCTTCGCCAGGCGGGCCAGATTGACCAGCGTGTCATCGACAAACTTCATCAGATGACGGTGGAATTTCCGCACGATAAGCAGATGGGCCGTCTGTTGAATGTTTTGGGTCGTCACGCCGTAGTGCACGTACTTGCCGCTTTCTGCATCACAAGCCTTCACCAGCACCTTAATGACAGGCACAAACCCGTGGCCAATCTGACGCATCAAACGGTCAATCTCCGCCAGATCGATCCGCTCCAACTGGCAGTTGGCGGCGATATTCTCTGCCGCCGTAGCAGGGATCATACCGACCTTAGCCTGCGCCATCGCCAGAGCGCCTTCTACGTCGAGCCATGACTGCACCCTGGCTTCATGAGTAAACAGGTCTTTCATACCCTGATGGTCGATGGTTTTACTTTTGGAATCATAAAGTGCGCGCATGCTGCGTTCCTCTTAACGTTGCTGGATGCCAGCAAGATTGTCGTCTACCGCGTTACGGACAAACTCGACGTGCGGCCCGAAGACCACGTGAATATGGTTGCTGGAGGGAATAAAGGTCCCCAATGAACCGGCCTCTTTCAGCAACTCCATGTTCATCAGCTTCTGGTCGCCAAGGTCGATACGCAGCCGCGACACACAGTTTTCTACCCGCTTGATGTTCTGCCTACCGCCCAGCCCTTCTACGACCAGCTCCGCCACCTTGTCGTACTCTTTGTTATTGAGCAGCGCGCTGTCCGCCATCTCTTTCTCGCGCCCTGGCGTTTTGATATCAAACTTGCCAATGGCGTAACGGAACACGCCATAGAACACCACAAAGTTAATCGCGCCCAGCAGCAGCAGGTTCGGCCAGTGAGTGTTTTCGTACATCAGCCCGAAGATGCCGAAATCAAAGATGGTGCCGCGAATATAGCCAATCGAGACGTCCAATATTTGCAGAGGAATGGTCAACAGGCCACACAAGATCGCATAGATAACAAAGAGCTGAGGCGCAATAAACAGGAAGGAGAACTCAAGCGGCTCGGTGATATTGCCGAGAAACGCCGTCAGCACCACGGTCAGGATCATCCCTTTGGCGAATTTCTTGTTTTTGAAATAGGCCATGTGGTACATCGCCAGCCCGATTGCCGGAACGCGGAACAACGTGGTCAGCATCTGCGACGAAGCCAGGTAGCTGGACAGCGTTGGCATGAACTCATTCCATGCCGGATGGTTGGGCCCTAGTTCAAACAGGATCTTGTTCATGGCGGGCAGAATGCCAACGTAGGTTTGCCCATCAATCAGATAGGTGCCACCCGCTTCGGTAAAGCGCACCGTCGAACTCAGGACATGGTGCAAGCCAAACGGGATCAGCAAACGGTTCAGAGTCATGTAGATCCCGGCACCGATGTTCGGGGCCATCATCACGGTCGAGATGCTCCGCATCCCATAGGTAAACACATCCCACACGAACGGGATCAGCAGGCCGACCGGGATGGTGAAGGCAATCGACAAGATGGCGACCGACTTCTTCCCGCTGAAGAAGGCAAAGGCCAACGGCAGTTGTAGCCGATAGAACCGGTCTGTCACCTTAGCGGCAAGCAAACCGGCAATGATCCCTCCCAGCGCCTCTATTTTCAGCGTGTGGATGCCAAGCACCATGCCCTGCCCAACCAGCGCCATATTCTCCGTCACCAATTGGTCCATCACTTTCAGATGCACGTGCATGGAGATCAGTAAGGTTAGATAGGCGATGACCGAAGCGAAGACCGCAATGCCCTTTTCCTTCTTCGACATGCCATAAGCGACCCCCATGGCGAACAGCAATGGGATATTCTGGAACACCACGCTGCTGATTAATCCCACTGAAGAGAGGATCGCCTTGCAGTAGGTATTTCCCAGAAACGGCAGTTTATCGATCATATACGCCTGGCCCAGCGCGCTACAGATCCCCATTAGCATCCCCACCGGGGCTAACACGGCAATAGGCAATAATAGGGAACGCCCAAACGTCTGTATTTCGTTTTTAAAGTTGGATTTCATTATCTGGCCCCTGGTTTACTTTACCGCTCTATCAAACAATGCCAGCGCGCCCACCATCAAGGCCAAATACTGGCTGATTCAAAGCTCATTTTTTGCCCGTAAAAAAATCAGGACTTGGGGCCAATTAACAGGTACGGCAAATCGCCCCCTCCGTCGTTTTCAGACAGGCGGTTAGCAATAAAGCTTAAACTCCAACCTTTTTAATGCTATTTCGCTTATTCTCACCTGCAAAGCGCGGCGTTTTCTGCCATTCTTTTGCCTATTCCTCCTAGCCTTAGCCGCGCCTTAGCAGACAGGACAAATAATGGAAGTGTTAACAAAGGATGAAGTGTTATATCACCGGGGAAGTTTGCTGACAGCAGACGGCGTCATGGTCGCCTCATGGGATCTTGAGCAGCAGGAGAGTTTTTCCGGTGATTATTTTAGCCTGGCTGGCTACCGCGGTATCCGCAACGCCGCTGCGGCTCCTTTCAGCGTGGATTATTGTAATGAATCTGTCGTGCACATCATTAATGGCATGGGCGTAACGCTGGGCGATTCCATTATTGGCCTGACCGCGCTTGAAGCGCTGCGCGAGTTTAATCCCAACCTGCATACTATTATCTACCGGCCAGGGTGCGCGCCCCACTATGTCGATCAGCTTTATTATCTCGCGGCAGGCGTGGTGGCGGATCTCCGTTGGCTGCCGTGGAAAGCGGAGCATATCCCTGAGCAAGAACTGTGTATCGATGCCGGAAATCAACTGTTCTGGCCAGCCTTCACCACGTTGCCGATGATTGATTTTTTCCTGCAGGCACTGGGCGTTGAACCTGCCGCTATTCCTGCTGCGGCGAAAGCCAACCGCTGGATGCAAAAACTGTGTCTACCGCCATTACCTGAGTGCTGGCAGAACAAGCCCTACGTGCTGTTTTGCCCCACCGCAAGTACGCCGTTACGCAGCATCCCGGCCAGTGCTCATGTGCCACTGGTGAATGCCCTGTGGGAGAAGTTTGCCTGCCCGGTGCTGGGGTTCGGCGCGGTGGATCACCCGCATTATGTGGATATTCAACCGCTTTCCACTGCTACCGCGGATTTCCTGGCCTGGGTGAAGCATGCCCGCTATGTTCTGACATCGGATACCGCTGCGGTGCATATTGCCGCAGGCTACGATGTCCCAACCACCGCCTTCTTTACCTCAATCGCTCCCGAATTGCGGGTGCGAGACTATCCTTTATGTCAGCCTGTCTATTTTGCCCTCCCCGAGCTGAACAACGTGCAGGCCAGCGCCAGAAAGCATGACCTGGAGCAGGTCGAACTAGCCTTTACTACCCTGATGCTAAACGAATTGCCGTGGGCCTGATCTCCGGTCTGGAGAACTACCGATGCTGTTGACCGCAATAAGAAATACCGCTTTTGCCCTGCTGGCCTTGGTCATTACCCAAACCAGCGCTCTCAGCTTTACCCTGGAAGTCGGCGGCAAGATTAAAAA